>WBZR01000662.1_pt1 | contig 51286 bp, 57 predicted proteins | sample 5204231 | NCBI WGS metagenome assembly WBZR01 (sample SAMN12412403, study PRJNA552823) | activated sludge metagenome | isolation source: activated sludge from anammox sidestream of wastewater treatment plant... | place: USA: Virginia | collected 2017-08 | reverse complement strand
ATAAGCATTGGTCTTATTTCTGGTGGGTTGCTCTCCAGCAGAGCCCACTTCCTCTTCAGACCAACAAATGCAGTTTAGGGGTTTTTATTCAAAAAACCACCAACTATTTTTGAGTACATTACCTAAATTTATCTGGCAGGCGGCGGGGGAGGTGGCGGTGCTGAAGGCGGAAATCCTCCTGATGAAGAGGTCTTTTGTTGCATCAGTTTATCCAGTACTCCTGTTATCCATAATAAACCTGCTATTTCCAGGATCAAGGTTAACCATACACCTATTCCTGCTGTTCTTTTTATTTCCATCTCGAAAACGCCATTTGATACTTTTTCTGAACCGCCGAAAGCTACGATAAGCGTCATAAGAAATGCAATGGCAAAAGCAATGATGGCGATCAGCTTTCCGGTTTTATCAAAGGGTTTTGTTTTATCTCCAAGAACTAAACTGTCCACAATAATGCCTGCAAATGCGATAGCGGAAATTATTCCTCCAACAATTGCGTAGCCCATTTTTGAACCGATTCCTGCTCCAAGGGTTGCCCAAGGAAGAAACAAAAAGATTAGTCCAAGCGCTGCCATAGCAACTGTAATGAGTCTTTGTTTGTGGAGATTTACATTTTGCATGTCGTTAGTTTTTTGATTGCGCCTACTCTTGTTACCTGTCATCTGACCGGCAGGCTTTTCGGCATCCGCCCCTTTAAATTCTTTGTCCAGACCGTTTTAATTGTTTTTTATAATCTGAATCCCGGCAATCCTAATTTGGGCCTGTTTATTTCCTGCATAATTTTGGATTGAATAATACTTACAAGGATAATGCAGATGGCTGTGACAATAATGATTACTGCCAGGTAAGCCACTTGCTTATCAACCGAAGTTTTCTTCATTACAGGAATCCCGGTGTAAAGTTGATAAATGCAATAAAGGCTGCATAAAATGGAAATAATGCCTAATGGCGGCCAGATCAGGAAAATTGCTCCTATATACATTGCCGTTAATGAATATGCAGACAACTGAAGCGACTTGGGCCAATTTTTTTCTGAACTGAAAGATTGAGCAAGGACATCAATAACTGCAGCAACAATAAAAACAGTTACCAAAGTGAATACAACGAATAGAAGGGCTGCTATCAGCCCGCCTTTAATTGATGCAAAGGTACCGCCAAACGGACCGAGGGATATGCCAATTAAACCCTGGCCGATAAAACTGGCTAATGCGCCAATACTTAATAAGGGCAAAACATAACCACCTATTAATGCACCTGCATTACCCGGTTCCGCATCAATAACCGGCCATTCTTGTTTAGGTGTTATTAATATATTTCTCGCCCGGTCAACAATGGTTGTATTCTTACGGGGAGGTTGAGGTGGCGGAGGACCCGGAGGGGCTGGTTGTGTTGATTGCTGATCCATCTAATAATTGTTTTAGTTAAACGTACTACTGTTTGGCCTTTCGGCTATACGCCTCGTTTGTCAACGGGATGTATAAAAAATAAGGCAAACTAAAATAAGATAGTTTTCTTAGAATCAAACATATTAAATGAAAATTTTATAAACGCATTAGTAACAGCCTCTCCGGAAGTGGTCCGGCCGGGATGAAACAAGCAGCGTCAGCAGAAATATGAGAACCCGGGATTAGCAGTGATTCAGGGGAAAATTGAATGTTTGCAGAAGCAGGAAAATTTGGTTTTCTTTTTTCAGGATTTTCTCTTCCTGAAAGATTTTTTCTTCTGTAAGTGCCAGAGTCTTTTTGTTCGGGGGTAAAATTGTAATAAGACAAGTTGTGATTGAAAAATATTCTTTAAAGTGTCCGATAAGGTAAGCAGAGAGTGTTTAATAAAATGGCATACATACTATGAGAGTACCAATAGAGAACGGATCAGGTTTTGATTTAAACCAGGTATTAGATTTTATTAAGCTCCCTGCGCTTATCGGAACAGCATTTATACTTAGGGTTTGTAATAATTATTTTATTTCAAAATTGCCACCGTCGGTTTGCGTATCTCCGCAAAAAACATTGTACACATAAGAACCCTTGTGTAAACCGGTGATCCGCTTATGGTCTTTTGATTTCATTTTGTAATTTACAATCAACGTTCCTTCAAGATCAAAGACAAAAAAATCAATTTCTTTTCCATTGTTATGACGGGCTACAACGTGTAAAACCTTTTTTACCGGGTCCGGATAAATTCTTACTGAAGCTTTGATCTTTGAGGCCGGTTTATTTTTCTTTACCGGAACTTCTTCTTTTGGATTGTTTTTCGTCAGAACTGCTTTCTTCCTGGCTGGTGTTGCTAAGGAAACTACCGGGGGCATCAGCAACAGGCAGACCGCAACCGATTTAGCGGATAAGAAGGAAAACTTTGAAAAGATTGATTTTGTTTTCATAAGGTATGGGTTCGGATTTTTAAAAGTAGTGCGGACAGCTTAACTGTCTTTTTATTCGTTTGTCCAGCGGTGTTCCTCCGAGTCGCCATCCAAACCGCAGGATACCGGAAAAGTAAGCATCGTTTTGTTTGGGATCTCCTCTTTGTTCATCAAGGTAAGGACGATTAACTGAAGGATTTACCAGGTTTTCCCTGAAGTATAATTGCTGGGCAATTACAGCTTGTGCAGGAGTCAAATAATGGCTGAACAATGCCGGGTCAATATAATTTGTACTTACATCATCAATATAATCTGTAAAAGTCTTGCGATGTAATATTTCAAAACCTATGTACATATTTTCTTTAATATAGTATTTAACGCCGAAACCCATGGGGATTTCCAATTGAGTCAGAGAATAAGGCTTGCGGTCAGGATATTCAGCCATTCCCTGTCCTTCCAGCCTTAGCGGCTTCAGATCTACCCAGCTGCGGGTACCATTTGGGGCAATATATATACCCTGTGGATTGAAGTGAAACAGGCCGATGCCAAATACTCCATAAGGACGGAGTTTATGCAGCAGGCCATCATATTTTTCAAGAAATACTGTGGGGTACAATTCAGCGGCAATATATGCTTCGGATAGTTTGGATCTGAAATTCAGGTTTCTTTTCTTACGGAACATTTCGTCACCACCATGATCGGTAATGATGCTGTCATTTCCTTCTAATTGACCAAGGTTTGCAGCAATGCGGAAACCCAACCATTCGGTTGGATACACGTTCACGTATAAACCTTTCATCAATTTTGTAAATGGTAAGTTGACATCTTTTATAAATGTTTTTCCTATTCCCCGGGTACCGCCAAGGTCGCCAAGGAAAAAGCTTGGGCCAAGACCCAGTCCGATTTCAACTTTGCCATTTGCTACTCCTACAGACTGGGAAAAAGTTTGTGAAGAAACGAGAGTGAATGATACAGTAAGTGCAATAATAAGCACTTTAAAAATACGGGTTCTCATGGTATTAGATTTCTGGTTTTCTACTATTGGATTTTGGGTACAAAATAGAAACTGGAAACTCACGATACAATGATAAGTACCGCTTTTTTCTGATAAAAGTAATTTTGAAAGCTCTTCTACTAAGTGATTTTACGAATGTAATATCAGGAAAGCATCATCTGGATATGTTCAATCCCGTCTTCCAGGTAAATACTGCTTACCTGGCTGAACCCGATGGATTCATAAAATTTTTTTAAATATAGCTGTGCCCCGATCATTATTGGATTATTGCCGTATAAATGTTTGATATTTTCTATGGAGATTCGCATCAATTCTTTTCCAGCTCCTGTTCCCCTTCTTGCCGGTGAAATGACAACTCTCCCGATTGAAGCTTTGTCAAAAGCAATACCGGGTGGAACCAGCCTGGAGTAAGCTGCTAATATTCCATCACTCCATCCCATCAGGTGACAGGAGAGCTGATCTTTATTGTCTGCATCCTGGAATAAACAGTTTTGCTCAATAACAAATACTTCATTTCTCAACTGCAGGATGGCATAAAGTTCATCCGGTGAAAGTTCAGAGAATCTTTTCAATATCCAATTCATATCTGATCAGTCATGATTGTTTGTAATTATCTGCCGGGTACAGGAACTACTGCAAGACTTTCATTTCCGTCCTCGTTTACAGACTGCACAGCAAAAAAATAGTTATCTTTTGAATAAGGCAGTATCATTTTTGTTTCAGTTGTAAAAAACTTTTTTTGCCAGAAAGCGCCGGTTGTTTCTCTCATTAATACATAATAACCTTTTACTTTTCCTGTTTTAGGTTCTTTCCAGCCCAGTTCCGTGTAGTTTGTCAATTTTTTTACTTCTACTTTCACTTCCCGGGGTTTTGAAGGAGCTTTGGCAAGGTTGGCAAGCGTACTCAGGTTCATGCAGGTGTTTTTTCTCAGGTATTCAAAATCCATAAACTCAGGCAAATCGCCATATTGAATTCCGTTTTCCATTCTTACATCCTGGTGCTGGTGGTAAAAATTTTCGTTCATTTCTGTGATGCGTACAGCTGTGTATCCTCTTTGAATATACGGCAGATGATCCCCGCCACGTAAAAAGCGGTCCTGGCGATACACCATCACGACTTCAAGATTATCTACATAACGTTCCCCTGTCTCTTTCACATAACGGGCCAGTTGCCTTGAATTGCCATCATTTTCTAACCCAAGGCTTCGAATCCTTGCAAGTACTGATCCAGTATCCAGTACTGAGATTCCTTCACTGAACACCCTCACCCTGGTATTATTGACGATGTTTGTTTCGCTGCTGTTATTGCTGCCGACAATATCATTGTTCAATACAGCTTCAATGTCACGGTTTTCTTTCTTTGCTTTTTCCGCCATATAAGTTGATCCGAGCAGGCCTTGTTCTTCCCCGCTAACCGTAACAAAAATAATTGTTGCCGGGAACGCATGTTTACTCATGACCCTTGCACATTCCAATACTGCAGAAGTTCCGCTTCCGTCATCGTTAGTCCCTGGAGCAAATCCCGTGCTGTCCATCACGTTACTCCGCATATTGTCCAGGTGGCCGCTGATAATAAAAATCCGGTCATCATCCGGATCGGTACCTTTCAAAGTTGCCACCACATTACCCAAAATAATATCACTGTTCACTCTTCTTCCGTCTTTCTTGTAGGTAGTTGTATCTATAAATGCTGTGAATCGTCCGTTGGATTGTTTGGCAAACTCATAGAATTTGCCAAGCACCCATAGCCTTGCAGCACCTATACCTTGTTTGGGATCGGTTTGCGTACTCAAAGTATTCCTTGTGTGAAAACTCACTAATTGAGTGATATAAGAACGGAGTGAGTCTTTGGAAACCTCACTGACCATTTTTTCTATATCAGAATCTTTTTGAATGATCACCTGCGAAAAGAGCAGCTGAGAGAGTTGCAGTGACCAGGCAAGCAATAAACGCTTTTTCATAAACAGAGAATTTTAATGGAATAAAATTAATGCAATCCTGATGGCTGAATTAATAAAAAATGTAATTTAGATCAAATGCATTTATAATATGACCAGAGATTTAAGTACGGTACATAAGCTCGTCAGTGATATGTTTCAATGGCCCCGCAATGCAGAAGAATGGGAACAATATAAATTGAGTGATGAGCAGGTTGATTTTTTTAATAAGAATGGTTTTCTCAGTGGGATCAAAATGCTGGATGAGTACCAGATCGAAAGATTGCGGAATGAATTTGCCCAGATCGCAGATCCGAAACATCCCGCTCATCATTTATTCTATGAATTTCATTCAAACGAATCAACAGATCCCAACACTATACTGTTTCATGCATTAGGCGCCTGGCGGATTACTCCCGGCCTTCACGACGTTTTGTGGAACCCAAGGTTTGTGATGGCTGCCAGCCAGTTGTTGGGAAATGTTCCGGTTCGTTTCTGGCATGACCAGATATTTTGGAAACCGCCCAAGCAGGGCGGCGTGGTGGCTTGGCATCAGGATTATTCTTATTGGACGAGGACCGTACCGGTAGCCCATCTTACATGCTGGTGTGGATTAGATGATGCAACAAAAGAGAATGGATGCCTGCAATACATTCCCGGAAGTCATAAGTGGGGATTACTGCCTAAGCCGGATATTGCAGGAGACCTGGAAAAGATCAAGGATTTTTTATCAGAAAAACAAAAATTACAATTTGCAAATACCCAATATGCCGTGATGAAAGCCGGCGAGGCTACTTTTCATCATCCGCTTACTTTGCACGGCTCTGGAGCCAATGCATCATCAATGCCCAGGAGAGCTTTCGTGATTAATGTTTTTGCTGACGGGGTATTATCTGATTCAAACGAACCTTTGCTGGAAGGCGTTCCTGCAGTCAGAAAAGGAGAAAAGATGAGCGGCCAGTTTTTCCCATTATTATATCAGGGAAAAAATTTGAATTGATCTAAAAGATCAATATCCATATTTTTCTTTCCATAGGGTTTTCAGAAATTTTCTCAACTCCTCTTCTCTGGCATTTTTACCGGGTTCATAGAGCCTGACCCCTGATAATTCTTTGGGTAAATATTCCTGATCAGAAAAATTCTTTTCATAGTCGTGTGAGTACTGATAGCCTTTACCATAACTCAATTCTTTCATCAGGCCTGTGGGTGCATTGCGTATGTGTAAAGGCACCGGCAGATCACCTTTTTCTTTAACAGCATTCATTGCTGTGCCGATAGCAACAGTTGCCGAATTACTTTTGGGGCTGGATGCAAGATATATGGCGCATTGTGAAAGAATCAGGTTTGCTTCTGGATATCCTATCTTATTTACAGCCTCAAAAGCTGCATTTGCCAGCACTAATGCGGTTGGATTGGCATTGCCGATATCTTCACTTGCCAGGATCAGCATTCTTCTTGCAATGAATTTTACATCTTCTCCGCCTTCTGTCATTCTTGCCAGCCAGTAAACTGCAGCATTAGGATCACTGCCGCGAATGGATTTGATAAAGGCAGATATGATGTCATAATGCTGTTCTCCTCCTTTGTCATAAAGTGCGATCCTTTTTTGTGCCACTGCCATTACCAGTTCATTGGTGATGATGATCTTTTCTTCTGATGTATCGCAAACGATCTCCAACAGGTTTAAAAGTTTCCGGGCATCACCTCCAGAAATATTGATGAGCGCTGCGGTCTCCTTTAATTCGATCTTTTTTCTTTTTAGGTACTCATCTTTTTCTATGGCTGTATGCAACAGCCTGATCAGCTCATTTTCTTCCAATGGTTTTAATACATAGACCTGGCAGCGGCTGAGCAATGCACTGATCACTTCGAAAGAAGGATTTTCCGTAGTGGCTCCGATCAGAGTGATGATCCCTTTTTCTACTGCACCAAGCAATGCATCCTGCTGTGCTTTATTGAACCGGTGAATTTCATCAATAAATAAGACTGCACCGGGTTTATTTTTTGCTTCTTCAATGGCTTCTCTCACATCTTTTACCCCGGAACTGACAGCGCTCAGTTGAAAAAAAGGAACGCTCAGTGTATGCGCAATGATATTGGCAATGCTTGTTTTGCCCGTGCCGGGAGGCCCCCAGAAAATGATGGAAGGCACTTTACCATTTTCAATTGAAGTTCTCAATATGCTTCCTTTACCTACAAGATGTTCCTGGCCTGCGAGCTCATCCAGTGTTGCCGGCCTGATTCTTTCCGCCAGAGGTATATTGCGATTCATGCGGTCAAGGTAATGAAAAATCAAACCCGGGAATTCTTCTTTCTATGCATTTATCATTCTGTTAAACGAAATACTTTACTGCCAATCATTGTAATTTTGTGTGCAGAGAGAATATTCAGAATTTTTTAAAATAATTTTTATGTACCGGGATGCAACAATTGAAGAGATCAATGATGCGATGAGCCAGGCATGGAATGCCTTCCATATCTATCGTAAGATGAGCTTGAAACGACGGGCCGACTTTATGCGAGCGATAGGAAAAGAAGTTGAAAACCTGGGTGATGAATTACTGAAAGTGACTCAGGAAGAAACGGCTTTACCCGAGGCGAGACTTCGTGGGGAAAGAGCAAGAACGATATTTCAGCTGAACAGCTATGCCGATGCTTGCGAAAAAGGTGACTGGCTGGAAGCAAGGATAGATGCTGCTGTTCCGGATAAAACCCCGCCAAAACCGGACCTCAGAAAAATGCTGATCCCTTTGGGACCTGTTGTGGTCTTTGGTGCAGCTAATTTTCCTTATGCTTATTCTACCGCCGGAGGTGATACGGCATGTGCATTAGCCGCAGGATGTCCGGTGATTGTGAAAGCACACCCTGCTCATGAAAGGACAAGTGAAATGATCGCAGGGGCCATTTTAAAAGCAGCAGCAAATTGTTATATGCCCTCAGGAATATTCACACATCTGCATGGATTTTCATTTGAGGTAGGAAAAGCATTAGTGACGCATCCGTTGACAAAAGCGGTTGGATTCACCGGATCTTTTGCAGGGGGCAAACAATTATTTGATTGGGCCAATCAGCGAAAAGATCCGATACCTGTATTTGCTGAAATGAGCAGCATCAATCCTGTTTTCCTGATGCCTGAAAAAATGAAACAATCTGCAGAAGATGTTGCCCGTAGCTATGCAAGTTCTATTACTTTGGGTGTTGGCCAGTTTTGCACCAACCCGGGCCTCATCATCGGCATTGATAATGATGATCTGAATAATTTCATTTTGATTTTATCAGGACAGATTGAAAAAGCTATTCCCGGCGACATGCTTAATCCGGGTATTTTTAAAAATTATGTGGAGAAAAGAGCTGAAACACTTTCTCAAAAAGAAGTGGAAACTGTTGCTGTTTCATCTCAGGACCCTGTTATAAATCAGGGAGCGCCAACTGTTGCTTCTGCTTCAGCGCAGGCATTTTTAAATAATCCCGTTCTCCATCATGAGGTGTTTGGCCCATTCTCATTAGTCATTCGCTGCAAGGATGTTGCTGAGATGACCCGGGTGGCCAGGCATATTGAAGGCCAGCTGACGGCAACCATGATGGCGACTGATGATGATGTCCGCTCAAACCCGGAACTTGCAGAAGCAGTACAGAATATATGCGGAAGATTTATTCTGAATGGAGTGCCTACCGGAGTAGAAGTCTGTTTAAGTATGCATCACGGTGGTCCCTTCCCGGCCACTACTGATGCGAGATTTACATCAGTAGGTGCCGATGGCATCAAAAGATTTGCAAGGCCAATGTGTTTTCAAAACTGGAGCAATGACCTGCTCCCGGATGAATTGAAGAATGAAAATCCATTGAAGATCTGGAGAACTGTTGATAACGAACTTACAAAAGCTTCTCTATAAAAGTCTTTTCATTTTTTATGAGATCAGGCAATTGATAATTTCCTGTCTTCTTTTTCATGCCTGTTTACAAACCAGCCTGCAATAAAAGTTGCAAAAATAAAATATGCAATGAGAAAAAGACTGGCGTGTGGTACCAGTTGATCTAAGCCAAACCAATCTTTCTCCTTGTAAATGATCAGAATGCCAAAAATATTTTTAAAACCTTCCCATAGCAAAGCGTAACGGTTCCGGTCCATCAATTCCGAATAAGCATAAACACTGAGAAATACAAATACTCCATAAATGAACATACCCGGGCTCCTGATTTCAGCAATATTTCCGAATAAATAACCGACAAGTAATAAAAGGAATCCGATTTGTATCCATGACCACGTTATTAACCCTTTGGATGTTTTTGGGTTGAATTTTTCAAAATGAAATACGTCTTCAATGTGCTCCACGGGATATTTTTCTGCTACGTCGGCAGGACGCCAGCCTGTGGGCATAAACCAAATTCTTAATTTGTCTTTCCAGCTCTTTGTATGCCATGCATCCCGGATCAGCAGCCATACATGCTGAAAATTTATTTTTATCGGGTTCCAGGTTTTTGCAGGGCGGGTGATCCCGTAAACCGGTGGTGCTCCCGCCAGTTCTTCCTGGTAAGTGCCAAAAATTTTATCCCAGAAAATAAATATCTGCGATAGATTCTTATCAATGTATTCCGGGTTGATGGCATGATGCACCCTGTGATGTGACGGAGTTACAATAATTTTTTCGAGAACTCCTAATTTGCTGATGTACCGGGTATGATACCAGAATTGAGCAAAGAGTTGCAGCGGGGCAACGATCGCAATAATTTTGGCCGGAACGCCCATCAGTGCTGCAGGCAATAATAGAAAAGCGAAAATATTGACGACAGATGAAATGCTTTGACGAAGGGCGCAGGCAAGATTAAATTCTTCACTGCTGTGATGAATAACATGACCATTCCAGAAAAAATTAATCTTGTGCTGAATCCTGTGTACCCAGTAGCCTGCAAAATCAATAGCTATGAAAGCTATAATATAAGTTAGCCATGTAGTTTTAATATGAAATAAAGCCACTTTTTCTTCCAGCCAGCCGTATGTTAGAATGGTGATGCCAAGCCCCAATACATTTTTGGTGACGTTGGTGATACCGCTGCTGAGGCTTGATATCATATCGGAACTCCTGTTCGTATCTTTCCCGATATGCCATCCAAACCATTTTTCAAAAAGCACCAGAACAAGAAAAGCGGGCATGGCGATCAGTAATATTTTTCCGTATGCTTCCATGATTTGCTTTATCAAATTTAAACAAATTACAGGCAGAAATCCGGGTCTTTCGCTGCCGTTTTAATTGAAAATACCGGCAGCAGAAACAATCCTGATTACCTTATCTTTGCCCCTCTTAAAAATTATAAACCAGATGAAGTTTGACCGTAATACAGTCATTGGTTTTGTGGTGCTGGCTGCTTTGTTTATTGCTTATTTCTTTTATACCAGTAAAGAGCAATCAGCGTACATGAAAAAAAAGGCAATTGAAGACTCCATAGAAAATGCAAAGCATCCGAAACCTGTACTCGATACAGTTACTTCAAAAACCGATTCATTAAGGCTTGATTCTTTGAGCAGGATAAACAATGAAGGCGTTTTTAAAACTGCAGTCATTGATTCAGAACGTCTTGTTTATGCAGAGAATGATCTGGTTAAAATAGCTTTTACCAATAAAGGCGGACAGCCAAAATGGATTGAACTGAAAAAGTATAAAAATCAAGACAGTTCATTTGTAAAGCTGGCAGGTACTGATTTCGATAAAATTACATACAATATCAATACAGGACCTAACAGCAGCTCCCCGGTTTCCGACATATTATTTTCGGAGATTGATTCAGTGAAGACGCCTGATAGTACAGTAATCCAATTTACGCTGAGATCAAAAGACAGTTCATCTCCTCTATCTGTAACCCATCGTTTCGTTTTGAAAAAGAATGACTATATGCTTGGTTTTAGCATTATGATGAACGGTGCTGATAAATTACTGACTCAAAACACCCTGAACCTGACCTGGCAATACAGGGCAGCGCAACAGGAATCCGATATTTCTTTTGAGAAGCAAAATACACAGATAGGATATGTTACCAACGGAGAGTTTGATTATCACACAGCGGTAAAGCGGAGTGAAGTGAATTTTGATAAACCTGTAAAATGGATAGGTATCCGGCAACGATTTTTCAATGCATTCCTTGTTGCAAATGATGATTTTTCGTCAGGTAAAATGGAATGGACAATGCCGCCGGATAGTGCCAGGACCATTCTGAATTCTACAGCTATGATGCAGATTAAATTGCCGCCTTCAATGAATGCGACAATTCCCCTTGAAATTTTTTATGGACCTGATGATTTTCATGTACTGAAAAAATATGACCTCCAATTTGAAAAGCTGATCAACCTCGGTCAAGGGCTTTATGCTTTTGTACGACCGGTGAACAGGTTTTTGATCATGCCGATTTTTGATTTCCTGGCAGGATTTATTGGAAGTTATGGTCTTGCAATTGCTTTACTGACTATTATTATCCGTTTACTGATCTCGCCCCTGACATATACCAGTTACTTAAGCGGGGCAAAAATGAAAGTATTGCGTCCTGAAATTGCGGCATTAAAAGCAAAATATGGAGGTGATCAGCAACAAATTCAAATGGAACAAATGAAACTGTTCCGTGAGGCAGGAGTGAATCCGCTCGGTGGATGTATTCCTGCGCTTTTGCAGATCCCGATATTCTTTGCCCTCTATAGTTTTTTTAATTCAAACGTAGCATTGCGGGGGCAGAGTTTTTTGTGGGCAAAAGATCTTTCGGCGTATGATGTTTTTATAAATTTCGGGGTGAAAGTGCCATTGCTCGGAAGCCATCTCAGCCTTTTTACTATTCTTGCCGTTGTAACAAGTTTTTTGATTTCTTTGTACAGCATGAGTATGACGCCGGATCAAAGTAATCCGTTGTTGAAGTACATGCCTTATATTTTCCCGGTCTTTTTATTATTTATCTTCAATAATCTCCCGTCAGCGCTCACCTGGTATTATACTGTATCAAATCTAATTACACTGGCAATACAATATGTCATTCAAACATATATTATTGACCATGATAAAATACTTGCCGGCATACAGGAAAACAGGAAAAAACCGAAGACGAAATCAAAGTGGCAGGAAAAGTTTGAGCAAATGCAGGAGCAGCAAAAACGTCTGAAGCAAACCCCTCAAAAAGGGAAAAGGTAGTTAAATAACTCATAAGAGACTCCGGATGATACCTCTTTATTGACCGGAATCATTGCAGCAGATGCAACATATTGTTTAAATTGGCACGTCTTTTTATTTGACAATAGCGGAATGAGGAAAACAGTACAAATAGTGATAACCCTTGTTGCTCTTGTTTTTTCTGTCAAACTCTTTGCTCAGAAAAAACTGACTGAAGCAATGATCTCCTATGATATTGTGATTAATACTGATAATAAAAGCCCCCAGGCGGCCGACCTGCTGGATGGGGCAACCAGTGTTGTTTATCTCAAAGGGAATTCAAGCAGGTCAGAAATGATCAGTTCGCTGGGAACTCAATCTACCATTATAGACGGTAAAACGGGGAATGTCACCATACTGAAAGATTATGGAGAACAGAAATATATGATCAAAATGACGCCTGAAGAATGGAAAGAATCCAATAAAAAATATGAAGGGGTGAATTTTTCTTTTGAAAACGAATATAAAACGATTGCCGGCTATAAATGTCAGAAGGCTGTTGGAAAACTGGATGATACTTCGACCTTCACTGTTTACTTCACCCGTGATCTTGAACCGGTCAATAAAGAATTTCAGTATTTGAATAAAAACCTCCCGGGATTGGCCATGCAATATGAAGCATCCTTGGGAAAACTGAAAGTAACCTATACTGTTTCCGGCATAAACTTTAATCCAGTGCCTGCTTCAAAATTTGATTTACCCAAGTCCGGTTACAGGGTTATGACTTATGAAGAAAGTAAAGGTGCCCGTGGGGGAATGTAAAATGTTTATTGTCTTGTATTCGGATTAGGATTGAACGTGACCTTATCAAGCAGCACTTTCTTTTTTAATGGCATGATATAAGTACTGTTCCCTTTTTGATAAGTAATTACGGTATTGATGTTAATGTATCTGTCATTATTGATATTTACCACTTCATTACCTCTGAAGTTGTAACCCGATTTTAAAGAAAACGTTCCAGGAGTAAGGGCCGTCTTGCTGGAAAGCAAAGACTTTTTGGAATTTTTAGATTTTACTCTTCCATCACCCAATGTTGCAAATGCAACACCAGCTGTAATGGCCAATAATGCCAGAATAGTCAACTTTTTTCCAAGCATTTTTAACATTATTGAATGTTTTAGTTTGTAATGAGATACAAATTTAACAATAAAAGACAATACAAAACAACCGATTGTACCAGAAATTTTAATAGTTATTTAACGGCAGGGGATACCCGATTGTTACAGAGGAACGGGAAAAAATGTATGGTTTTTCACATTTGGGGGAAAAATTGCCCGTAGAATTACGGTTTATTTCATTTAACTTGTTTGCTATAAGGTGTTTGGACAAACATAATAATTCTATTTTGAATGTTTTTATGATCCTTAATTACCAAAATGCCCGGAATAAATGAATGAAAATCCCTACCGTGAAGATCGTGAACAGATACAGGAACTTTTAAGACTTTATGAGAACCTGCAACATGGCCGTACCGGATCATTTATAGAGGAAGAAGCTTTCGAAAGGATCATCAATTATTTTGAAGAAAAAGAAGACCTGTCGCGGGCACTGGAAGCTGCCCAAATTGCTATCCGGCAATATCCATATTCCTCCGTTTTGATCATCAGGGAAGCAGATATCCTGATCAGTTTACGACGCTACGAGCAAGCATTAGTTGAGTTGGACAGGGCATCGTTATTGGATAAGGGCAATATTGACCTTTATATTCTAAAAACAGATATTTACCTGGCCCTGGATGAACAGGAAAAAGCAGTTGTTCTTTTAGAAGAAGCTGTTTCTATGTTCGGTGGTGAAGAAAGAATCGAATTACTTTTTGAGTTAGCTGATGTTTATGACGATCATGAAGAATTTGACAAAGTATTTGATTGCCTGAAGCTGATCCTGCAGGATGATCCTAATAATGAGGAAGCATTATACAAAATTTGCTTCTGGACCGATTTTACTGGGCGATGTGAAGAAAGTATCCGGTTGCACCAGCAAGTTATTGATGATTTTCCATATAATGAGTTAGCATGGTTCAACCTGGCAGCAGCTTATCAAAGCTTGAAATTGTATGAAAAAGCCATTGATGCTTACCAATATGCTGTAACAATAGATGAAAAATTTGACTATGCTTACCGGAATATGGGAGATGCTTATATCAGGATAAAAAAGTACAGGGAAGCGATTGAAGTGCTGGGTAAAGTGATCGAACTGGCAAAGCCGGAGCAGGTTATTTATGAAGCTATCGGTTATTGTTATGACCGCTTGCGCAATTATGCCCAGGCCAGATTCTTTTACCGTAAAGCATCCCATCTGAACCAGGGAGAAAGTAAGCTTTATTACAAGATTGCCTGCACTTATTTTAATGAACAGAAGTGGGAGCATTGTGTAAGGCAATTGGATATTGCTTTGAAGATGCATCGCCTCAGACCGGAATATAACCTGCTGATGGGAGAATGTAAATTATTATTAGGGCTCAACAAAGATGCGATACAATATTTTTCACAGGCTGTCAGGATACGGCCTCGCAATGCTTCCGGCTGGGAGGCCTTGATACGTTGTTTATTCCGGTCTTCATATTTTGAAGAAGCTCTGGAGCAGGCGAATACCGCACTTCAGTTCACTCAGGGAAAGTCGCTGTTCCTGTTTTATAAAAGTGCAATACTATTCGGTCTCCAACGCCCTTCTGAAGCTGTGGTACAATTAGAGAAAGCAATGGAAAGATCGCCAAAACTTCTGAAAAAATTTATTGAAATAAACCCTTCAATACTGCAGAATCACCTGGTTGTAGATGTACTTGCACGGTTCAAAAGAAAAAGATCCATCTGAAGGAAGCTAACATTTGTTTGTATTGCTTTTATCAGTTTTACTCTGATAAGAGTTCCCTATTTTTGCGGCGTTTTATAAACAAAAAGATGAATTTAAAACTCAAATTTTGAGAAAATGAATTTTGATCTTACGCAAATTCCCCAACGAAATCAAAAGCCACGCATATCAGGGATCACGATGGTCATGGACAAAGGTCTGAGTACAAATGAAGCTAAAAATTTCCTGAGTGTTTCTCATCCCCATGTAGACGTAGTCAAGCTTGGATTCGGAACCTCTTTTGTCACACCCAATTTGTCAGATAAGCTGGAAGTATATCGTTCGCACAATATCCCGGTTTATTTTGGCGGTACGTTGTTTGAAGCATTTCTTATTAGGAATCAATTTGACGATTATATCAGTATCTGCAAAGATTTTGGAATAACCTATATGGAAGTCAGTGACGGTTCTATTACGATCCCTCATGCTGAAAAATGCGGATATATTGAAAAGCTTACAAAACATGGAGTGGTGCTGAGTGAAGTAGGCAGTAAAGATGCAAAAAATATTATGCCGCCTTATAAGTGGATCGAACAAATGCGTGCTGAATTGGAAGCAGGGGCGTCTTACGTGATCGCAGAAGCCCGTGAAGCCGGGAATGTCGGGCTTTACCGGGATAGTGGTGAAGTGCGCCAGGGTTTAGTCAATGAAATTTTAACACAGATCCCGGGAGAAAAAATTATTTGGGAGGCTCCGCAAAAAGCACAGCAGTTATATTTTATTGAGTTGCTTGGATGCAATGTCAATTTAGGGAATATAGCGCCGACTGAAGTCATACCACTTGAAGCAATGCGGATAGGTCTGAGGGGAGATACATTCACTTTATACCTGAATAAAAAAGAAAATGCCTGATGAAGCTATACGGATTGATCGGGTATCCTTTGGCTCATTCGTTCTCAAAAAAATATTTTATTGAGAAATTCAGGAAAGAAAATTTACATGATTGCAGTTATGAGAACTTTCCTATTATTTCCATTGGCAAGCTGGAAAAGGTTCTGGAATTCAATATTGAATTGAAAGGCCTTAATGTTACTATTCCTTACAAGGAACTTGTCGTGCCCTATTTGTTCAAGTCAAATTATGTGGTGCAAAAGACCGGAGCATGCAATTGCATCAGGATCATTGATGGGAAATTATTTGGCTATAATACAGATGTAATTGCTTTTGAGCAGTCATTAAAAACAGAATTGCAGCCGCACCATCATCGGGCTTTAATATTAGGTTCCGGCGGAGCAGCGAAAGCGGTAGCATTTGTTTTGAAAAAATTAAATATTGAATACATTATCGTTTCCAGAAAACCCTCTCCCGGCATTTTGTCTTATGATCAGGTAACTCCTGCTGTTATCAGGGACCACCCGCTGATCATCAATACAACCCCGCTTGGAATGTATCCTCATAGTTCAGAGGCTCCTTTGTTACCCTATGAAGCGGTTACATCAAAACACTTCCTTTTTGACCTGATCTATAACCCGGAAAAAACCCTATTCCTCAAAACAGGCCAGGAAAAAGGAGCTATCATCAAAAATGGTTATGAAATGCTGATCATACAGGCTGAGGAAAGCTGGAAAATCTGGAACAGTTGAATCAGTTTGCTGTTAATTTTAATTTTACCTCTTCGGGAACAAATGCGATTTTCTTATTCTTGTAATCATAACATACCATTCCGGTTTTAGCCGTTGCGGCAAGCATGTAACTCCCGTTTTGATTTTTCTCCAGTTTATAATAAAGAGTAAAACCTATTTTGCTGAATTCACCGGCAGCGACAGAAGCAATGATTTCATCTCCATAAAATATTTCGCTTTTAAATTCGATCACTGCGTCGCTCATGATCAATCCCACGCCGCCAAAATCCAATTCTGAATAGCCGGAATTTCTCAGGAACCGGACTCTTGCTTCGTGTATAAAACTCAGAACTTTATCATTCCCCATGTGACCGCCATAATTCAGGTCGGTGATTCTTACAGGAATATTTGTTGAGAAAGAAAATACTTCAGGGATTACTAGTTTAATTCTTTGCATAGAGCAGTTTGCACTAAAATTAGTAAAAACAGGGATAGACTATTTTTTGTCCTCCTGGAGAGAGGTGATAAGGCTTAGAATGTCCATAAAATTTCCCGGGGAAGGGGCAAGAGGTGAACTGGCGATCTTTTCTCTCCACCGTTGCAGTTTGTCTTTACATTCTGAATCCTGTTCTTCTCCTGATATACAGCAGATCAGATCCGATAATTTTTTGGACATCCTAAAATAGTTGCCCTCCGGATCTTTCAAAGTAATATAACGGTCAGAAATATCATCATTTGAAGGGCCGATACCAAATAAAGACCGCAGAATATCAGAGTAGAGCAGGGTAGGATTGTTCCCTGTGGCATCAGGCATGTTCTCAATATAAAGAGCAGGTGCTGAAGAGTAACTTTCTATAGGCAGTTTTAATTTTGAACTAATTGAAAAATCATTTTTTGCTACAGTGTGCTTACTTTCTTCAAGTGCGCTGTCATCGCTTTTTTCGTTGGTTTCACCGGAATTGTATGAAGAGGATGATTCATTTGTGATAGGAGTGGACGAATCTCTTTCAGGCGGTACAATTCTATTTGTTGCTGTTTCTTTTTTACCGTGTTTGGTTTGAAATAAACTCATTGCCCCCCATATCATTAAGGCAAAAATTACTACGGCAGCGGCATAACGTAGTATATGGATTACGGTGCCGGGGTTTGATACCGGTATTACCTCTTCTTTTTCCAGTGATTCTTTTATCTGACCCCAGGCCGATGTCGGAGGCGGAACTTCCAAATGGTATAGTTTTGAAGAAATGCCGGAATTTTTTTCTTGTTCATTAAGCTCTGCTGCAATATTTTCCCATGCACCCGGAGGTGGAGTTATCTCATAATCATACATCTTATTTCTTAACTGGTCGTTCATGGGTTTGCTTTTCTTTCATTGCGGTGCTCTATGAATTTTTTAACCATTTCCTGAAGGATCACTTTGGCCCGTGATAGCTGAGATTTGCTGGTTCCTTCGCTGATACCGAGCAAATCTCCGATTTCCTTGTGTGAATACCCTTCGATCACATACAGATTAAAGACGGTTTTATATCCTGGAGACAACTGCTGTATCAATGCAAGTATGTCTTTCTCAGCCAAATCGTCCAGTGCAGTTAAGTGTTTTCCTTCAATGCTGTTCTCTTCTTTTTCTGTAACAGGTTGCAAATACCGTCTGCGGCGAAAATGCTCAATTGCCGTATTTACGAATATGCGGCGAACCCAACCTTCAAAAGAGCCATCACCGCGGAAACTCCCGAGTTTCTTGAAGACTTTAATAAATCCTTCCTGTAATATATCCTGAGCTTCCTCAGTGTTGGTAGCATAGCGAAGGCAAACAGCGTACATTTTCGGGGATAAACGACGATATAATTCCTCCTGCATCACCCTATTACCTTCAATGCATCCGTTGATTAAGTCGCTTTCAGATATATTTTGGTTGCGTTCAGGTACCAATTTCAATGATTTGAATTAAAGTTATTCAAAAATGCTACCAGTTTTTCCACAGCCTTTTTCCGGTGGCTGAATAAATTCTTTTCCTGTAAGCTCATTTCTGCAAATGTTTTAATGGCACCTTCCGGAATAAATACCGGGTCGTAACCAAAACCTCCGGCCCCCTTTTTCCCTGTAATTATTTTCCCTTCAGAAATACCTTCAAATAATGTTTCTTTTCCATCAATAATAAGTGATATTACAGTTCTGAACCTTGCACTCCGGTCGGTTTTTTCTTGCAGGTTATGTAATAGTTTCCTGATATTATTGTCAAAAGACCTTTCTGTTCCTGCATAACGGGCACTTTTTACCCCCGGTTCACCACCCAGTGCCTTTACTTCAAGGCCGGTATCTTCACTGAAGCAATTTAACCCCGTCAGCCTGTAAATGGTTTTTGATTTCTCGCCGGCATTCGCTTCCAGTGTATCGTAAGGTTCTGGAATCTCTATTGTGATTCCGGCTTCTTTTAAAGTAATGATTTCAATCTCTTGATTGATGATAGATTTTATTTCATCAACCTTGTGACGGTTATTGGTTGCAAAAATCAATTTCATGACAGAATAACGGGTATGAATTCTAAATGCTGAAAATACGCCTGAGAGATACCCATAGCTTACTTTTCAATAGATCATCTTTATCTAATTGCTCTATTGCCGGTATAAATAAAAAAGTACTGTTTGCAAATGATTGAACCTGGAAGTGCGGAAAACTCATGGGCAATCCGATTGAAACAGGTTCTATACCGAATAACAAAACAATTTTGCTCTTAAAATGTTTCTCTGCTTGTTTAAAGTCCACACCAGGATTAATGCCGGTATTCAATAGCACGATATCAGAAAAACTGAGTTTGCAGGCTGCCAGCATCTTATTAAGAAAGAGTCTTTGTTGTTCCGGCAACTCTTTTTTATTGACATAGCGCACAAGAAATAATATTTTCTTTTCATTTTTCCCGATGTATTCCCATGGTATATCACTGGTTGTTTTAATTTCTTTCTGTTTATTAGTTTTAATGGCCTCTGTCAGTGAATCAAAGTACAATTCCGAAATTAAAGAAGGCGTAAGTATGATATGATTCAAATCCATAATATAAAAAAATACCACTAATGGGTGTTAGTTTTTTTGTTTCTTTGCAACGTAAAAATAAATGATTATGATTGCAGCCATGGATATTTTAATCACCAAAGCAGAGCGGAGTAAATTAAAAGAGCTGGATCTTAATGATCTCCCGTTTGGGAAATACTTCAGTGACCATATGCTGGAAGCTGATTTTCAGAATGGAAAATGGCAAAATATTGAAATAAAGCCTTATCAGCCTTTATTGTTAAGTCCTTCTTTAGCTGCATTGCATTATGGCCAGGCAATTTTTGAAGGGATCAAAGCATACAAGGACCCAAAGGGGAATGCATACATATTCAGGCCTTATGATAACTTTCACAGGTTTAACATATCTGCAGAGCGGATGAAAATGCCTTCAGTTCCGGAAGACCTTTTTATTGAAGGAATGCGCCAGTTGATCGCTTTGGATAAAGATTGGATCCCGACCAAACAAGACCATTCTCTATATATACGGCCGTTTATGTTTTCATCGGATGAGATAATTGGAGTCCGTCCATCAGATACTTATAAGTTTTTGATTATTCTAAGCCCAACAGGGCCATATTACGGTGCGCCTATGCGTATTTATGTTGAAGAAAAATATGTTCGTGCAGCTCCGGGTGGTGTAGGTTTTGCCAAAGCTTCGGGAAACTATGGCGGGGCAATGCTGGCAAGTGCAGAGGCAAAGAAAAAAGGGTATGACCAGGTATTATGGATGGATGCTATTGAACATAAATATGTTCAGGAAATAGGCACCATGAATGTTTTTTTCATTATTGGCAATTCCGCTATTACGCCCAATCTGGACCAGGGTACTATTCTTGAAGGGGTTACCCGTTCCAGTTCAATGGTGTTGCTGAAAGAAATGGGTTTTAAAATTGAAGAAAGGCCTCTAAGCATAGAAGAAATTATGGAAGCTTATAAATCAGGTACTTTACGTGAGGTGTTTGGTACTGGTACAGCCGCTACAATTTCTATGATAAGAGAATTGCGTTATAAAGATTATGTCATGAAGTTTGAAGTTGAGAAATGGAAAACTGCCCCACTGCTGAAAGAGTGGCTGGCAGATATACGTGAAGGAAGAAGAGAGGATAAATACGGCTGGATGTGGAAGATATAGTGTCCGGGATTTGAATGAGTATTTTAATTGAGATTCCTTATGAGAGGATAAAAAATTCTAAAATCCACAATTCAAAATCTGAAATCTTTCCCCTACCTTTGCCCTCCCCAAAAATCGGGAAAAATAAAGTTTCAGAATGCCTACAATTCAACAATTAGTACGTAAAGGAAGGGATATCATCAGGGCAAAAAGCAAATCCAGGGCCCTGGATCAATGCCCTCAACGACGCGGTGTTTGCACCCGTGTTTACACAACAACTCCCAAGAAACCTAATTCAGCTTTGCGTAAGGTTGCTAAAGTTCGTCTTACAAATAAAGTGGAGGTCATTGCTTATATTCCGGGAGAAGGCCATAATTTACAAGAGCACTCTATTGTTTTGATCCGCGGAGGCCGTGTAAAGGATCTGCCGGGAGTTCGGTATCATATTGTTCGTGGTTCGTTGGATACAGCGGGTGTAAAAGACCGTAAAAAGAGCCGTTCAAAATATGGCACTAAGAGAGAAAAACAAACAGCAAAAAAATAATATTGGAAATCCAGAAAAATTAATTTCAGAAGATCATGCGTAAATCTCAGGCAAAAAAACTTCCGCTGGCACCAGATCCGAAATATAATGACAAACTGGTTACCCGTTTTGTCAACTGTCTGATGTGGGAAGGAAAGAAGAGTGGTGCTTATAATATATTTTATTCTGCTTTGGAAAAAGTTTCTAAACAAACCAAAGAAGAGGGGTACGAAGTTTGGAAAAAAGCACTGGCAAATGTTACTCCTTCGGTTGAGGTTCGTAGCCGTCGAATTGGAGGAGCTACTTTCCAGATTCCGTCAGAAGTACGTCCTGACAGGAAAATCTCTTTAAGCATGAAGTGGCTGATCCGTTACAGCCGTGAAAGAAACGGAAGAAGCATGTCCGATAAGCTTGCGGGAGAGATCGTAGCAGCAGCTAAAGGGGAAGGAGCAGCTTTCAAGAAAAAGGAAGATACACATCGTATGGCAGAGGCAAATAAAGCTTTTGCTCACTTCAGGGTTTGATTTTTTGAAACTTAATAGAAATTGGCTATAAAAATAATGCCGCTCCGGATGAAGCGGCATTATTTTTTTGTTCTGAATTTTAAATTTTCTTACATAGTTATCCCGCTTCCGTTGTCAGAACTGTTATCAACAGGAGTTTCTGCAGCAGGTACTTCCGTTACAGGGGTGGGTATGGGCTCGGTTTTAGGAGCCTGAGTAGTTGCCGGTTGCAGAACAGGTTTAGATACCGGTGTTTTAACCACAGTTTTTACCGGTGCGGCCTTTTTCTTTGCCACTTTCTTTTTTGGAGCCACTTTTTTCTTTACAGCTTTCTTTTTTGGAACAGCTTTTTTAATTACCTTTTTTTTGGGTGCAGGCTTTTTCTTTCCCATTTTCTTTTTTGGAGCGGCTTTTTTCTTTGCAACTTTTTTCTTCGGAGCTGCTTTCTTAGCTATTTTTTTGCGGGATGATTTTGATTTTTTCTTGGAGGCCATAAATGAAAATTTGGAGGTTAATAATTTTTTATTGTTGAATAAGCGATGATGAAATTACAACGATTAAAAATCTCCAACAAAATTTATGGAGGTATTTAATTGAGATTTATTGAATAAAGCCTTAAATTGTTATCAGCGCAACGCTGCCATCATACAGGTATATTCAATGTTCAGGGTATTCTGTGGGAATATATACTCTGGCATTCCTGCCATTTTAAGGATCTTTAATGGATGGAGGGCTTCCTCGGATTTAACAGGTATGTTTACCGGGATAATGTGCCCTCAAAATTGCCGTGAACAGGCCGGGGAACATTAAAGTTATTCAACACCCGTAGAAAGTAACTAATACCGGGTCAAACCACTTTTTTTCCATTGATTTTATTACCTTTGCGCACCCATTTTAAAACAGGTGTTTTTTAAGGAAATAAATAATTGAAAAATAAAAGTTCATGGCAGACTTAAAATATCAGAGAAACTTTGGAATTGCAGCCCATATTGATGCCGGCAAAACAACTACGACGGAACGTATCCTCCGTTATACCGGTATGATCCATAAAATTGGCGAAGTGCATGAAGGTGCGGCAACTACAGACTGGATGGAGCAGGAAAAAGAAAGAGGGATTACCATAACCTCTGCTGCGGTAAGTTGTAACTGGAATTTCCCGACAGAAAACGGTAAGCCAACAGCAAATACAAAAAAATATTACTTCAACATTATTGATACTCCGGGGCACGTTGATTTTACTGTAGAAGTAGAACGCTCCATGCGGGTGCTGGATGGTTTGATTGCGTTGTTTTCGGCTGTAGATGGCGTAGAGCCGCAAAGTGAAACAGTGTGGCGCCAGGCAAATCGTTATAGTGTTCCCCGTATCGGGTTTGTAAATAAAATGGACAGGGCCGGTGCAGACTTTCTTAAAGTGGTAAAGCAGATCAAAGAAATGCTTGGATCGAAAGCAGTTCCCCTGCAGTTACCTATCGGGGAAGAAGATAATTTTAAAGGTGTTGTTGATCTTATTAAGATGAAAGGTATTATCTGGCATATGGAAACAGAGGGAATGACCTATGATGAAATCCCTGTGCCTGAGGATTTGAAAGCCGAAGCAGAGGAATGGAGGGCTCACCTGGTAGAAGCGGTGGCAGAATATGATGATAAGCTTCTGGAGAAATTTTTTGAAAATCCTGATTCGATTTCTGAAGATGAAATTCATGAAGCCATACGTAAAGCCACCATTGATCTGAGCATTGTTCCGATGTTGTGTGGTTCTTCTTTTAAAAATAAAGGAGTACAGAAGGCTCTGGATGCGGTTTGCCGTTACTTACCCAGCCCGGCAGATATCGAAGCAGTAAAGGGTATAAATCCTGATAACGGAGAGGAGATCAGCAGGAAGCCGGATGCAAAAGAACCTTTTTCTGCATTAGCGTTCAAGATTATGACCGATCCCTTTGTAGGCCGGTTGGCATTCTTCCGTTGCTACTCAGGCCACCTTGATGCAGGTTCTTATGTATTGAATGTAAGAAGCGGCAAAAAAGAACGTATCAGCCGTATCATGAAGATGTTTGCCAATAAACAAAATCCGATTGATTTTATTGAGGCGGGCGATATCGGTGCTGCCGTTGGTTTTAAAGAGATAAAGACAGGCGATACTTTATGCGATGAAGATCATCCTATTGTATTGGAGAATATGTTTATTCCCGATCCGGTCATTTCTGTTGCCATAGAACCGAAAACCCAGGTTGACGTTGATAAAATGGGTATGGCTATAGCAAAGCTGATCGAGGAAGATCCAACACTAAAAGTGAAAACAGATGAAGAAACAGGCCAGACAGTTTTGAGTGGAATGGGCGAGCTTCACCTGGAGATTATCATAGATCGTATGAGGAGAGAGTTTAAAGTGGAGGTGAATCAGGGCCCGCCCCAGGTAGCTTACAAGGAGGCATTTCTGAATACTGTTGAGCATCGGGAAGTATTGAAAAAGCAAACCGGCGGTCGTGGTAAGTTTGCGGATATTGTTTTCGAATTAGGACCGGTGGATGAAGATTGGAAAAAAGAGAACCCGGATAAGAATTTCCAGTTTGTCAACGATCTTTTCGGAGGCTCTATTCCCCGTGAATTTGTGCCGGCAATTCAGAAAGGATTTGAACAGTCTATGACCAATGGGGTATTGGCAAATTACCCGGTAAATAATATGAAGATTCGTGTGTTTGACGGAAGCTTTCATGCCGTGGACTCCGATTCAATGTCATTTGAATTATGTGCCAAAGCCGGTTATCGTGAAGCTGCCAGGAAAGCAAAACCCATATTATTGGAACCCATAATGAAAGTGGAAGTGGTCACCCCTGATCAATATATGGGTGATGTGACAGGTGACCTGAACCGCCGCCGTGGTATGCTGGAAGGAATGGATAGTCGTGCCGGGGCACAGGTAATCAAAGCAAAAGTGCCGATGAGTGAAATGTTCGGCTATGTTACCCAGCTTCGTTCATTGAGTTCGGGCCGTGCTTCCTCTACTATGGAATTCTCGCATTATGCTCCTGCTCCTAATAATATTGCGGAAGAAGTGATCGCCAAAGTGAAAGGCAAAGTGAATGCATAATTGATTTTATATTTTAATTTTTTTCAACCCCGTTTTCAGCGGGGTTTTTATTTTTAAAAAATTGATGATTCAAATCAATGCCCGATTGCATTGATGGCATTTGCTTTGCTTCTAAATAGTCATTCAATTTATTTTCATATTTCCTGGAAAAGCCGGCTTGAAAGTTATCTATGAAAAACAAGACCAATGGTTAAGGGCTCAGTGATGAGTCCTTTTCTTTTTTGATTTACTCTCGCCGGATGGCCTTAATTTTAGTCCGGATAAATAATCCGGATTAAACATGCGAAAAATCTTCTTTCTATTCCTGTCCCTTTCAGTTTTCTGTCAATTATCAATAGCACAACAGAGGGTATTGGATGGGATGATCATAACCCGTTCCGTCAAAATCAAAAAAAACATTTATAAAGTCGATGCAAGGGATAACCTGAGTAGCCCGGTAATATTAGTTGAAGGAAAAGACATTATAATTGATTTTAATAATGCATTACTTCAGGGGAGCAATTCCGCGAAAGATCCTGATAAATTTTTCGGATTGGCCATTTTAATTCAAAATAGCCGTAATGTGACAATAAAAAATCTCCGGGTAAAGGGATACAAGGTGGCATTACTTGCAAAAAATGTGGAAAAGATTACTATTGAAAACTGTGATTTCAGCTACAATTATCGCCAGCATCTCAACAGCACGCAGGAAAAAGAAGATATCTCGGATTGGCAGAGCTATCATCATAATGAAAAGGATGAATGGCTGCGTTATGGCGCTGCCATGTATTTGCGGCAATGCAATTATTTTACTATTAAAGATTGCAAAGTAACAGGAGGTCAGAATGGTTTGATGATGACGGAATGTAACGATGGGATGATCTATAATAATGATTTTTCATTCAACTCAGGTATTGGCATAGGGATGTATCGCAGCAGCAGAAATAAAATTATGTACAACCGGCTGATATTTAATGTGCGAGGTTACAGTGACGGGGTGTATAACCGAGGCCAGGATAGCGCCGGAATTTTGGTCTATGAACAAAGCAGCGATAATTTATTTTATAAAAACAATGTGACACATGGTGGCGATGGTTTTTTTCTCTGGGCAGGACAAACAACCATGGATACCGGGAAGGGTGGATGCAATGACAACGTGATCATGGGCAATGATTTTTCTTATGCGCCTACCAATGGAGTAGAATTGACCTTTAGCCGTAATACGATAGAGGATAACAGGATTTATGAATGCGATCATGGCATCTGGGGCGGTTATAGTTTTGAATCGGTAATTAACAGTAATAAATTTCGTGATAACAGGATCGCCATTGCGATTGAACATGGGCAGCAGAACGAGATCACTTACAATATATTTTTTAAAGACAAGGAAGCAATCCGGCTGTGGGGAAATAAGGAAGAGCCTTCTGACTGGGGCTATCCGAAATTCAGAGATACCAGAAGCAGGGATTATACAATTGTCTCCAACAGCATCAATAAAGTTCCCATTGTTTTTAATTTCAGTCAAACCGATAACATGAAAATATTTAATAACAGTTTCGTTGATTGCGGGGAGATTTATAAAACTGATGCTTCAGTAAGTGGATTGGATACTTTTTATAATGATGAGATTGCCGAAAAACTTTCTGCAGAAAAAAACGTTGATATCCCTTCAGTGATGAACCCTGCCGATCCGTTCAGGGGCGTTGTAACCTGGGCCGGTCGCAGAAATATTTTGATCACTGAATGGGGACCTTATGATTTCCGCTCGCCGATTATCTGGAATACGAATCCTGTTGATACAGGCGGCATCATGAAATTCGATCTGCTGGGACCCAAAGGGAAATGGAAAATAATATCGTTCCGTGGAGTGGATAGCCTGTCGTCTTTATCCGGAGAATTTCCGGCATCTGTTACCGCACAAAAAATTGTTTCCAACCGGACCGATATAGCTATCCTGGTGGAATATACGGGTTCTGGAATCACGACAGCATTCGGTAAAAAAATTAAAGCGGGGAAGAAGTACCTTTTCTCGTATAAGAAATTCTTTCAACCTATGGGGTGGAACGTAAGTTGGTATGGCTTTGACTCTTCTTCTAATCCATTTGCAACAGGCCAATTGTTTCCACCCGGAGTAACTATAAAGCCTTTTCGTTCCGAAAAAGTGAATAAACTGGATTATGCATGGTGGGGCGGGATGAAAGGCGATGACGGTCATCAGTACACTCAGTTTATAACCGTGGCCGAGTGCGATGTGAATATACCCAAAGGTGAATATGAATTGGGAGTGACCTGGGACGATGCCACCCGGATCTATCTGGACGGTAAGCTGATTTTTAATGAATGGAATCCTTCGGAATATAATTTTGACGAATCACCTCATAAAACAATAAGGCTTCAGTTGAATGGGAATCATCATTTTAGGGTGGAACATGTGGAATTGGGCGGCTTTGCCACTTTGAGCCTTAAATTTAAGCCTTCAGAATAAAAGAGCCGGTCATAATTATCAGAAAGTGGTGAAAATTCTTCTCCTGCTTTTTGGAGGATAACATGCACAACCCTACCTTTGCACTCCCAATAAAAAATTGGATTTTTAGCAATGTCTCAGCGAATCAGAATCAAATTACAGTCTTACGATCATAACCTGGTGGACAAATCTGCCGAAAAGATCGTAAAAACTGTTCGCAGCACCGGCGCTGTGGTCACAGGTCCTATACCTCTGCCTACACGCAAAAAGATCTTTACTGTTTTACGTTCACCGCACGTGAATAAGAAAAGCCGTGAGCAATTTCAATTGGCCACTCACAAGCGTCTGTTGGACATTTATACGTCCACTTCCCGTACGGTTGATGCATTAAGTAAACTGGATCTGCCCAGTGGTGTTGAAGTTGAGATCAAAGCATGATAGCAGTTATAAAAAAGAAAGCTCTTATAAAATTTTTTTTATGCCATCTCTCAAAATTCTCTCTCAGGAGAAAGAAAAGAGCTCTGGCCATTAAATAAAAACAAGCCCTTCGAGGTTTGTTTATCACCGGTACTTCCAGCGTCCGCAGATGCAATGGCAATGCGGAACAAAAACCATCAGGAATGGTAAAAGGGAAAAGGTCGGTGATGAACCGGGATTGACCTTCTGCAATCAGATTGCGGAAAATGTCTTGATAACCTTGCGGGGAAAAACCGTAAGAACATGAAAGGAATTATTGGAAAAAAGTTGGGAATGACCAGCATTTTCGATCCCGGTGGCAGGCAGGTAGCCTGTACTGTTATTGAAGCAGGCCCCTGTGTGGTTACACAAGTGAAAACACAGGAGTCTGATGGCTATAATGCCCTGCAGCTTGCTTTCGGTGATAAAAATGAAAAGCACAGCAACAGCGCTGAAAAAAATCACTTCGCAAAAGCTAATACTGCAGCTAAGAAGTTCGTCAAGGAATTCCGCGACTATTCCATCGACAAAAATCTGGGTGAAACAATCACTGTTGAGATCTTCACAGAAGGAGAAACAGTGGATGTTGTAGGTACTTCAAAAGGTAAAGGATTCCAGGGTGTGGTAAAACGTCATGGTTTTACAGGTGTTGGTGATGCCACACACGGACAGCACGACCGGTCCAGGGCGCCCGGCTCTTTAGGTAACTCTTCTGATGCAAGCCGTGTAATGAAAGGCGTCCGTATGGCAGGCCGTACCGGTAACGACAGGGTAAAACTGAAAGGCCTTAAAGTAGTGAAGATTTTTCCTGATAAAAATTACATCTTAATAAGTGGTTCGGTTCCGGGCCATAATGGTTCAATCGTTTTAATTCAGAAGTAATATGCAATTGGAAGTTTTAAATAAACAAGGAAAGAAAACAGGCAGAACGGTTGAATTGCCGGAAGATATTTTTGGCATTGAACCGAATGACCATGTTATTTACCTCGCTGTAAAGCAATACCTCGCTGCCCAGCGCCAGGGTACTCACAAAGTGAAGACCCGTGCTGAAGTTAAAGGCGCCAGCCGCAAGCTGCACCGCCAGAAAGGAACCGGAGGCAGCCGTAAGGGCAACATCAGGAATCCTTTGTATAAAGGCGGTGGCACCATCTTCGGGCCAAAACCTCATGAATATGATATCAAGCTTAACAGGAAAGTAAAAGATCTTGCCAAGATGTCTGCACTTTCACACAAAGCAAAAGATAAAGCAATTGTAATAGTGGAAGATATTAACCTGGATGCTCCGAAGACAAGCGGTTTTGCTGCTATCCTGGGTAAACTGAAAGTGGCTGACAAGAAAACATTATTTGTGATGCCAGAGTACGATGATAATATGTACCTGAGTTTCCGGAACATTCCCAAAGTGAATGGCATTTTGCTGAGCGATATCAATACCTATGATCTGGTGAATGCGGATGTTTTGGTGTTGACAGAAGCTGCCGCTAAAATATTTTCCGAACCAGATCAAGAAGCATAATTTTTAAACTGAATAAATTAAGAAAGATGAGACTTTCTGATATACTGATAAAACCGGTTTTAAGCGAAAAAGCAAATGCACAGCAGGAGAAACTGCATCGTTATGCTTTCCGGGTGAACCGAAGAGCTAACAAACTTGAGATTAAAAAAGCGGTTGAGAGTTTTTATGGAGTAACCGTGGTGGATGTGAACACATCTGTTTCCCCGGGAAAAAATAAAACCCGTTTTACAAAAACTGGTTATATCAAAGGGCGTAAACCCTCCTTTAAAAAAGCTTATGTAACGGTAGCAGAAGGTGATACGATAGACCTGTATTCAAACATATAATCAAAGTTTATTTCGTACGTAAAGTAGAAAAAAATATGGCACTCAAAAAATATAAACCGATTACCGCAGGCACCAGGTGGAGGATTGGCAATGCCTATGCTGAGGTTACTACAAATGAGCCTGAAAAATCATTGGTAGAGACTAAAAAAAGCACTGGTGGCCGCAATTCTTCCGGTCATCTGACCATGAGGTATATCGGTGGTGGTCATAAAAAGAAATACCGCAAGATAGATTTCAGAAGGAATAAAAAAGATGTTGAAGCTACTGTATTGACGATTGAATATGATCCGAACCGCACATCTTTCATTGCTTTGATCCAGTATGCTGATGGAGAAAAAAGTTACATTCTTGCACCGCAGGGATTGCAGGTAGGCGCAAAAGTTATCAGCAGTAATGATGCCGCTCCCGAAACGGGCAATTCTTTGCAGCTAAAGAATATGCCTTTGGGAACAATGGTGCATAATATTGAAATGCAGCCGGGGCAGGGTGGAAAGATTGCAAGAAGCGCCGGGTCGTCGGCACAACTGACAAACAAAGAAGATAAATACGCAGTTCTTAAAATGCCAAGTGGTGAATTAAGAAAAGTGCTGATCAACTGTTTTGCAACTGTTGGGGTTGTCGGGAACAGCGATCATAGCCTGCAGAAAATGGGGAAAGCAGGCCGCAATCGCTGGAGAGGAATTCGCCCTCGTAACCGCGGTGTTGCCATGAACCCGGTAGATCATCCGATGGGTGGTGGCGAAGGAAAGGCTTCAGGAGGCCATCCGAGAAGCCGTACCGGTAAATATGCCAAAGGAGAAAAGACAAGAACAAAGGGTAAAGGAAGTGATAAACTGATTCTTCAGCGTAAGACAGGCGCAAAACTTTCAACCCAGCAGCAATAATTTTTAAAAAAAACAAAAAAATAAATGGCTCGTTCAATTAAAAAAGGTCCTTATGTCGCTACGCATCTTGAAAAAAAGGTGCTGGCAATGAACGAAGGCAAATCAAAAAAAAGTGTGGTGAAAACGTGGAGCCGCCGCTCTACCATTACACCAGACTTTGTCGGTCACACGTTTGCTGTACATAACGGAAATAAATTTATTCCGGTGTATATAACAGAATTTATGGTAGGCCATAAATTAGGAGAGTTTGCACCAACCCGGCAGTTCAAGGCACACTCCAGCAAAAAAATTGAGACAGCAGCACCTTAAGGATTATAAAACTGAAGAATTTGCAAACCCTTAAACGGGCAGCATTAGAAAATAAAATACGATGGAAGCAATAGCTAAATTAAAAAATTATCCTACATCACCACGAAAGATGCGTCTGTTGGCTGACCTCATCCGCGGTGAAGAAGTAGAAACAGCGCTGGCGATCCTGGAACATAACCCGAAACATCCGGCTGTACCACTGAGGAAGCTGGTGTTGAGTGCCATTGACAACTGGAAGCACAAGAATGAAGGAGGAGATGAAACAGGACTGGTGGTTAAAACCATTTTTGTTGACGGTGCAAGAACCTTAAAAAGAATGCGGCCTGCACCACAGGGGCGTGGTTACAGGGTACGTAAAAGAAGTAATCATGTTACGGTGGTTGTTGATTCGAAATTTATTACTCCGGTGATAACGGAACCGGTGAAGGAAGAGCCGAAAGCAGTTGAAGAAACTGTGATCGCAGAAAAAAAGGAATCGAAAGCGAAAAAACCGGCAGCAAAAAAAACAGCAGAAAAAAAGACAACGAAGAAAAAAACCAAATAAAAATAAACATACCGGGATCCGGAAATTGAATTGAGTTCACGGGGTCCGGGCACTAAAAAAATATTATGGGTCAAAAAGCAAATCCGATTGGTAACAGGTTAGGGATCATCCGCGGGTGGGAATCTAACTGGTATGGAAGCAAAAAAGATTTTGCAGTTAAACTGGTCGAGGATAACAAGATCAGGTCGTATCTCAATGCACGTATCAACAAAGGCGGGATTGCAAAGATCGTTATTGAAAGGACATTGGGTAAGCTGATCATTACCATCCATACTTCCAAGCCCGGCATTATCATCGGTAAGGGCGGAGGTGAAGTGGACAGGATTAAAGAGGAGTTGAAAAAACTTACAGGCAACGCAGATGTCCAGATCAACATCCTGGAGATCCGCCGGCCCGAACTTGATGCCATGATCGTTGCAGACACAATAGCGAGGCAGATCGAAAACCGGATCAATTATAAAAGAGCAATTAAGATGTCCATTGCATCGGCGTTGCGTATGGGCGCCGAGGGGATAAAAGTAAAAGTAAGTGGTCGTCTTGGCGGGGCTGAAATTGCCCGTACGGAAGAGATCAAACAGGGTCGTGTGCCTCTGCATACTTTCAGGATGGATATTGATTATGCAAGTGTATTTGCATTAACCGTATATGGAAAAATCGGAATTAAAGTATGGATATGTAAAGGAGAAGTGCTGGCGAAAAGAGACCTGAATCCAAATTTCGTTGGCGGAAAGAGTGATGTGAGTGATCGCAGGGATAGAAGAGATCACCATCATCATGACAGAAGAGATCGCAGGGACAGAGGTGAAAGAAAAGACAGGAGAGATAAAAGAAGTTAAATAAAAGATTGAAGAATTTTCAAAATAACTAAAGATGTTACAACCGAAAAGGACGAAGCACAGGAAAATGCAGAAAGGCCGGATGAAAGGTGATGCTAAACGTGGCGCCACAATAGCTTTTGGATCTTACGGGTTAAAAGCACTCGATAGCCAATGGCTTACTGACCGCCAGATAGAAGCAGCCCGCCAGGCTTTGACAAGAGAGATGAAGAGGGAAGGTAATGTATGGATCCGCATTTTCCCTGATAAGCCAATAACACGCAAACCGCTTGAAGTGAGAATGGGTAAAGGGAAGGGGAACCTGGAGTTTTGGGCAGCAGTGGTAAAACCAGGGCGCATATTATTTGAAGTGGATGGTGTGGATGAAAAAACAGCCCGTGCTTCTCTGTCTCTTGCCGCAGGTAAATTGCCTATCAAAACAAAATTTGTAAAACGCAGGGATATTGAAACTGCATCATAAATAAAACAGTTGTCATCATGTCAAAAAAGGCAGATTTTGTAAAAAGCATTCACGGGATGAATGAGATGGATCTGAAAGCAAGATTGCAGGAAGACCAGCAGCGGTTAAAGAAAATCGAATTTGCTCATTCAATTTCTCCATTGGAGAACCCGATGAGTATCCGCGGCCTTCGCAAGGATATTGCAAGGCTGAAAACAGAATTGAAAAAAAGAGAATCAGGTATTTAATAAAAAGCTTATAAAATGGCTGAAAGAAATTTAAGAAAAACAAGGATTGGGGTTGTTACCAGCAATAAAATGAATAAAACCGTTACTGTTGCTGTTGAAAGAAAAGTGAAACACCCCATCTATGGAAAGTTTGTAAAAAAGACCACAAAGTTTCATGCTCATGACGAAAAGAATGAGTGCCATATCGGTGATACAGTAAAGATCATGGAGACACGTCCCCTGAGCAAAACCAAAAGATGGCGATTGGTGGAAGTGGTTGAAAAAGTGAAATAGTTGACTATTTCAGGCAGGAAAAGGATAATTAAACGTTTGAAATTTAAAAATTCAAAAGATGATTCAGCAGGAAAGCCGGTTAAATGTTGCGGATAACAGCGGCGCTAAAGAAGTGCTTTGCATCCGTGTACTGGGCAATAGCGGCCAGCGTTACGCAAAGATCGGTGATACGATAGTGGTGACTGTAAAAGATGCACTGCCGGCCGGGGGAATTAAAAAAGGTACTGTTACCAAGGCTGTCATTGTTCGTACTACTAACAAATTACGCCGTAAAGATGGATCTTATATCCGGTTTGATGACAACGCTGTTGTGCTATTGTCTCAGGCTGATGAACCAAGAGGTACCCGTATTTTCGGGCCTGTTGCAAGAGAGCTTCGTGATAAAGGTTATATGAAGATCATCTCATTGGCACCTGAAGTATTGTAATGAATGGCTAAAAAAATTAATTGATAAAAAAATAAAAGTCCTTTCAGGGATTTTGATTATGAAAGCGAGATTTAAACCAAAGTATAACATCAAAAAGGGAGACAGCGTAGTGGTGATCACAGGTGAAGATAAAGACCTGAGTAAGCCTCGAACGGTGAAGTCTGTATTACTGGATAAAAGTAAAGTGATCGTGGAGGGTGTCAATATGATTACCCGCCACAGCAAGCCCAGCGCTCAGAATACAAAGGGTGGTATTATCAAAAAAGAAGCGCCGATCCATATCAGCAATGTGATGCTTTGGGACCCGGCACAAAAATCCGGTGCAAGGGTTACCAGGGAAAGAAAAAATGGTAAGACGGTCAAAGTTTTTAAAACGGTAAGAAAATCGCAGGAGGGTAAAAAATAATGAGTACGAAATCATATACCCCAAGACTGGCAGCAAAATATAAGAGTGAAGTAGTGCCCGCATTGGTAAAGAAATTCGGATACACTTCCGTTATGGAAGCTCCGAAGTTAGAAAAGATCTCACTCAACAGGGGAGTAAACGGAGCAGTGAATGATAAAAAGCTGGTGGATATTGCTTTGGAAGAAATGACAACCATTGCCGGGCAAAAGGCTGTTGCAACCATGTCAAAGAAAGACATTTCCAATTTCAAGTTGAGAAAGCATGTGCCCATTGGTGCCAGGGTTACTTTGCGTGGCGATAAAATGTATGAATTCCTGGATCGGCTGATTTCAGTGGCATTGCCCCGTGTTCGTGATTTCAAAGGGGTAAATGAAAAATCGTTTGACGGCCGCGGCAATTATACTATCGGCGTGTTAGAGCAGATCATTTTCCCGGAGATCGACATTGATAAAGTAAATCGTATTACGGGTTTTGATATCACATTTGTGACATCGGCAAAAACAGATGAAGAGGCATATGAATTACTCAAAGAACTGGGTATGCCCTTTAAAGACATAAGAAAATAGATCATAAAATAAAAAGGAAAAAAACATTATGGCTAAAACATCAGTAACAGCCAGGGAAAAAAAGAGAGAAAAGATGGTGGCACAATATGCTGCCAAAAGAGAAGCACTGAAAAAAGCAGGCGAATGGAAGGCGCTGGATGAACTTCCGAAAAACTCTTCGAAAGTCCGGTTGAAAAACCGATGCAAGATCAGCGGCAGGCCAAGAGGATATGTTCGTTATTTCGGGATATCCCGGATTGCTTTGCGTGATATGGCATTGGATGGAAAGATTCCCGGCCTGAGAAAAGCAAGCTGGTAAATTATAAAAGAAGGGTTTCCCTTTAAGTAATTTGAATTTTAAAAATTTTAATACAAGATCATTATTATGGTAACAGATCCTATAGCAGATTTCCTGACGAGAATCCGTAATGCACAGATGGCGGGCCATAGAATTGTTGAAATACCCGCTTCAAACCTGAAAAAGCGCATGACAGAGATATTGTATAACCAGGGCTATATTCTGAAATACAAATTTGAAGATGATAGCAAGCAAGGGGTGATCAAGATCGCATTGAAATACGATCCTGCTACCAAACAGCCGGCTATTCATAATATGGAACGGGTCAGCAGGCCCGGCCTTCGCCAATATGCAAAACCGGGTGAGTTTCGCCGGGTGAAAAATGGATTAGGCGTAGCGATCGTTTCCACCTCAAAGGGAGTGATGACTGACAAGGAAGCCAAATCTCAGAATGTTGGTGGTGAGGTTCTCTGTTATGTGTATTAATATTTCACCTGTTTAATTTAAATAAATTATTATGTCTCGGATAGGTAAAAAAGCAATTAATATTCCCGATGGGGTTACAGTCACGGTAGGCAAGGATAATGCAGTGACGGTAAAAGGGAAAAAAGGTGAGCTGCAGCAATTCATTGACCGTGATATCACGGTGGAAGTGAAAGACGGCCATGTGATTTTTACAAGACCCACTGACCAGATCCGCCATAGGGCACTGCATGGCTTGTACCGTGCTTTAGTCGCTAATATGGTTAAAGGAGTAACTGAAGGGTACCACAAAAAACTTGAGTTGATCGGTGTTGGTTTTAAGGCTGCTAACCAGGGTAATGTTCTTGATCTTTCATTGGGATTCTCCCATAATATAATTTTCGAAGTCCCCAAAGAAATAAAAGTTGCTACCACACAGGAGAAAGGTCAGAATCCGATCATCTCGCTGGAGGGTGTTGACAAGCAATTGCTGGGACAAGTTTCTGCCAAGTTGCGCAGCCTTCGTAAACCGGAGCCGTATAAAGGCAAAGGTGTACGTTATGTAGGTGAAGTGGTTCGTAAGAAAGCCGGTAAAGCAGCAGGAAAATAAAATTGAGATAACGTATAAATCAGAAACAAGAATATGAATTCAAAAGCAAAAACAGAGAGAAGGCAAAGGATCCGTTATACCATACGCCAAAAAATTAGTGGAAGCGCCCAGATACCCCGTTTATCTGTTTTCAGAAGCAATAATGATATTTATGTACAGCTGATTGATGATAACAATGGAATGACTTTGGCTTCTGCATCATCAAAAGATAAAGAGATTCTGGCACAAAAAGGAAACAAGAGTGAGAAAAGCAAGTTGGTGGGGCAGGTTATCGCCCGCAAAGCTTCTGATCTTGGATTGAAAGAAGTGACTTTTGATCGTGGAGGTTATTTATATCACGGGCGGGTGAAGGCTCTTGCTGACGGAGCCAGGGAAGGAGGACTTAAATTCTAATTTAAATATTTCAAAATCTGATATGGCAAAATATAATGTAAGCAGAGTGAAACCCGGCGACCTGGAACTGAAAGAAAAAGTAGTGGCTATCAATCGTGTGGTAAAAACCACCAAGGGTGGCCGTGCGTTCAGTTTTTCAGCATTGGTTGTTGTAGGCAATGAAAATGGTGTGGTAGGACATGGTCTTGGAAAAGCAAAGGAAGTTCAGGAAGCGATAACAAAAGGTATTGAAGATGCAAAGAAAAATCTGATCCGTGTTCCTGTGATGCATGGCACTATTCCCCATGAACAGTGGGCAAAAGAAGGCGCTGCAAAAGTGTTGGTAAAGCCTGCAGCACACGGTACCGGAGTTATAGCTGGGGGCAGCATGCGTGCCGTTCTGGAAAGTGCCGGAATAACAGACGTATTGGCAAAATCATTGGGATCAGCCAATCCACACAATGTTGTAAAAGCAACGTTCAAAGCGCTTGCTTTGTTACGTGAGCCGGTGCATGTAGCTAAAACACGAACTCTTGGCCTGAAAAAAGTATTTAACGGATAAATGTGATATATCAATTGCCTTAATCCGGATATTGGATTGCCGGTAAAATGAATAAATGATTTCAGTATATGAAAAAGATCAAGATAACATTAGTACAGAGTCCTATAGACAGGCCGGAGCGCCAGAAAAAAACATTGAAAGCATTGGGACTGAATAAAACTAATGTATCCAAAGAAGTGAATGCAACTCCCCAGATATTAGGCATGGTTCGCAAAGTGAACCACCTGGTGAAGGTGGAGGAACTCGATTGATTTTTTAAAATGCGAGCTCTGATCTTTTCAGGGCGTAAGTATAAAACATAAAAAATGAAATTACATCAATTAAGACCGGCCAAAGGAGCAACACATAAAGAAAAAAGATTAGGTCGTGGCGATGGCTCCGGGCATGGCGGAACATCTACTAAAGGTACCAAAGGCCATCAAAGCCGCAGCGGGTTTAAAAGAAAGATGTCTCATGAAGGTGGCCAGATGCCGATTCAGCGCCGTATTCCCAAACGTGGATTTAAAAATATCCATCGTGTGGAATACAAAATATTTAATGTCGGCCAGCTTGAACAATTGTCAGATAAATACAGTATCACCGAATTTAGCCTTGAGACACTTTATGTCAACGGACTTATCGGGCAAAATGATAAAGTGAAAATTCTTGGTAATGGCGATCTGAAGAAAAAACTCAGTTTCAAAGTGAATAAAGTGAGCGGCAAAGCGCAATCTGTCATTGAAGCTGCAGGCGGAACCGTCGAGATTATCAAATAAATTTTCTACCTTGCAAATGACGCATTGAAAATGCGTTTTTATGTTTTAAGAGTTTTTAAACTTTATTTAACCCAGTGAAAAGATTTATTAAGACGCTGAGAAATATCTGGAGTATCGAGGAACTTCGTAACAAGATACTTTACACAATATTACTTATCGCTGTTTACAGGGTAGGTACACATATTGTATTGCCCGGTATTGACCCGATTGCACTCAAGTCAGTCGGCAGCAATAATGGTATTCTTGGTTTGATAGATGCTTTTTCCGGAGGAGCATTTAACCAGGCTTCGATTCTTGCATTAGGGATCATGCCTTATATTTCTGCATCCATCTTTATGCAATTGATGACCGTACTGGTTCCCAAATTTCAAAAATTGCAAAAAGAAGGAGACAGCGGCCGGCAGAAAATCAATCAATATACCCGTTACATAACTGTTGCAGTTACTGCACTCCAGTCTTCTGCCTATGTTACATACCTCGAACGTATGTCACAGCAGGGTGGAATGATTGCAGGATTCAGTCCCTATTTCTGGTTATCTACAGTTATGGTACTGACGGCAGGTTCTATATTTGTGATGTGGCTGGGAGAAAAAATTACGGACAAAGGATTGGGAAATGGGGCATCATTAATCATCATGATCGGTATCCTTGCCCGCCTTCCTCAGAATTTTTTACAGGAATTTCAAAGTAAATCTGTACGCAGCGGTGATATTTTAATTTTCATTATCGAAATAGCCGTTCTGATTGGAATCATATTGGGTTGCATTTTGCTGATACAGGGAACAAGGAAAGTGCCTGTTAATTATGCCAAACAGATAGTCGGGAACAAACAATTTGGCGGAGCCCGCCAGTTTTTACCGTTGAAAGTGAACAGTGCAGGTGTAATGCCTATCATCTTTGCACAGGCCATCATGTTTCTTCCTACTCTGATCACAATTGGTGGGGGACAGACTTTAAACTCGATGTTTACCGATCCTCAGAATGGTTGGTATATGGTTATTTATTCATTGGTGGTGGTAGTTTTCACTTACCTGTACACTGCATTAATCTTTAATCCCAAGCAGATATCCGATAACCTTAAGCAGAACAACGGCTTTATCCCCGGAGTAAAACCCGGTCAGCCAACGACGGATTATATCGGAACAATCATGGACCGCATCACTTTACCCGGAGCCCTCTTTCTGGCAATAGTGGGTATCTTTCCTGGTATTGCTCAGCGGCTCGGGGTTACGCAGGGATTCTCTTCATTCTTTGGCGGTACTTCTTTGCTGATCATGGTTGCAGTGATACTGGATACTTTGCAACAGATCGAAACTCAGTTGCTGATGCGCCAGTATGATGGTTTAATGAAAAGCGGCCGATTGCAGGGACGCCAGGCCACTTCAGCCATACAATATTAAAATTGAAATTATTTCCGATAGAAGTCCCGGTAAGTCTCTGCTTGCCGGGTTTTGTTTTTTAAACAGATATTTGCGTTATGATCATTTATAAAACCGATGAACAGGCAGAACAGATGCGGTGGAGCGCTTTACTTGTCAGTAAAACTTTAACTGAAGTTGCAAAAATCCTCCGACCCGGGCTTACTACTTTATCTATTGACAAAATGATCGGGGAATTTATCAGGGACCATAATGCGGTTCCGTCTTTCTTAAATTACAATGGTTATCCATTCAATTCCTGCCTGTCGGTAAATGATGTGGTGGTGCATGGTTTCCCCAATAAAAATGAATTGAAAGGTGGAGATATCATTTCTGTTGATATCGGTGTAATTTTAAATGGATGGCATGGTGATCACGCATATACATTTGCTATTGGAAACCCGGGTAAAGATGTGATACAATTAATTAAGGTCACAAAAGAATCATTATATCTCGGAATTGAAAAAGCCATTGCCGGCAACCGCATTGGCGATATTTCTTTTGCCATACAGGAACACACCGAAAAAAAATATGGATATGGAGTGGTGAGAGAATTAGTAGGACATGGACTAGGCAAAAACATGCACGAAGACCCGCAGGTTCCCAATTTTGGTAAAAGAGGTACCGGCACAAAACTGAAAGAAGGGATGGTGTTGGCAATAGAACCGATGATCAATCTTGGAAAGAAAGATGTTTATACCGCAAATGATGGCTGGACCGTACGAACTAAAGATGGAAAACCTTCCGTACACTTTGAACATGATGTATGTGTCAGGAAAATTAAGGCCGACATTCTTTCAGATTATAGTATCATTGAAGAAGAAGAGAAGAAGAACAGCAATTTATTTACTTCCTGAAACTGCGGATCTGGAATTCGTGATCAGCATCGGGATAATGATGCTTTTAGAAGTTGAATTTTAAGATCATAGAATTCGTTTTGCAATAAATCTTTTAAGAAAGTAAATACCAAAAAAATTAGCCAGATCTCAATAATAGTTTTATCGGACGAGATGCAGCCGAAGGAAGCTGTCTTTAAAAAATTGCAACGATAAAGTATAAGGAACGAAAATGAAGATTTCGAAAAAATTATTTTTCATTTCTTATTAGATCTATAGAAGAGCTTAAAAATAAAGGCTTTATAAAAGAACTGATAACTGGACTTGATTTATTTTACTTAATCTTTCAGCCATTAAATTTTAAATAGATTCTTATTAATCAAAGAGGAAAAGTTGATTTTTTTTAATTTCAAAGAACTTCCTAATTTCGGTAAGCAGATTTTTTGGATAATTTGTTAAAAAATCCAACTTCATAAGATGAAAAAAATTACTTTATATGTCAGGCTATCAAAACATACTGGCTAAAGTGAGTAAACAATCTGATGAAGAGCTACTTCAACAAATAGCCATAGGAGATCAAAATTCGTTCAATATTTTATTTCAAAAATATTGGGAAGAATTGTTTGTTACGGCTGCAAAAGTATTGCGGGACAAGGAAAGTGCGAGAGATATTGTTCAGGACGTCTTTCTATCAATATGGAAACGTAAGAGTGAATTACTGATTACCGGATCTTTAAGAGCTTATCTTTATACCAGTGTTCGTTATCATTGCATTCATTTCATAAAAAAAAATATAACCAGACGTGATTATCTGGTTATACTTACCGAAACTATTGTAAGTAATACTCCTGTTGATGCTGAAACAGAGATCTATATAAAGCAGTTACGGGAAATTGTTCAACGAACAGTAGAAGGGATGCCGGTCAGGATGAAAGAAGTGTATAAACTTAGCAGGTATGAACACCTGACCCATAAACAAATTTCCGATCATCTGAATATCTCCATTGAGACTGTAAGGAAGCATATACAACATGCTCTTCATTTTATCCAGGTGAATCTGCCTCCGTACATTAGCAGAGTTATCATCATTCTCTTTTTGTCTTTTCCCAAAGCTATTTAATGATTGTCCCTGTTATTGGAAGTCTTTAAGAAAGAGGCTGAATTCAATTTATGCATTAAAGGGGGCCAAAATTCTTTCCTTACGTTATACCGGGGAAGAAAATATTTTTTCTTTTACCCCCTGTACGGCTTTGAGCGGACTATTATATAAATACAGCATTTAATGGACATTGAGCAGATCAAAGAACTTTTAGGAAAATACATGGCGGGGACTTGTACCGAGACTGAAAAAGAGCTAATTGAAGATTGGTACGAACGGCTAAAGGAAACGGGCCAATTACAATGGAGCGAAGATGAGAAGAGATGGATCCGACAAATAATGAAGAGCCATATCATGAATGAGATAAGCGGCAAGACAAAAAGAGAGGGGGCAACAGTTTTGCAGCTATCACGCAAATTTTGGTGGGCAGCTGCATCTGTATTACTTCTGATTGGAGTGTATAGTTTATTTGAGTTTTTTAGAATAGAAAAGACGCCGGTAAAAATTGCCAAAGCAATAACCAATGATGTAAAAGCTCCACAGACTAACAGGGCCATGATTACGCTTGCAAACGGCCAGAAAGTTTTTCTGGACAGTGTAGGGAGCGGATCCCTGGCAGTACAAGGAAATATAAAATTGGTAAAACTTTCTACAGGAGAGATAGTATATCAGGATGCCTCCGGAGAGATCACAAATGAGTTGAAGTATAACGTTCTGACAAATCCAAGAGGGAGCAGGGTTGTCAATATGGTTTTATCCGACGGGAGCAGGGTTTGGCTCAATGCAGGGTCTTCCATTACTTATCCTGTTGCTTTCGTTGGCAAAGACAGAAAAGTGGAGATTACGGGAGAGGCCTATTTTGAAGTGGCTCATGATGTGAGCAAGCCCTTTATTGTAAATTATGGTGATATGGAGGTGAAAGTATTGGGTACTCACTTTAATGTAAATACTTTCCGGGACGATGGATCGGGTATTAAAGTAACCTTGCTGGAAGGTTCAGTGAAAGTGGAGGATGGCAAGGCAAGCAGCTTACTGAAACCGGGAGAACAGGCAAAGGTAAGCGGTGGAATAAAGGTTGAGAAGGAAGTGAATTTAGACGAGGTGATGGCCTGGAAGAATGGATACTTTCAGTTTGATCATGCCAGTCTTCAAGCCGTGTTGAGTCAGATATCCCGTTGGTATGATGTGGATGTGGTATATCAGGGACGGAATGAGCCGCGGGAATTTGTGGGCGCTATCCAGCGTGATTTAGACTTGTCCGAGGTGTTGAAGATTTTAGAGAAGAATAAGGTTCGTTTCAAAATTGTCGGGAAAGAATTGGTTGTATTCCCCGATCATGCGGCTTTGCAATGACTGGCATGAAAATAAATTTTTAGCTGATACCGGAAAGAAAACAGGAAAGTGCAGCGAACACTTTCCTGTGGATGGCTTCGGTTCTTTTAAATAAATCAGAGGACTACTCATCGTTATTAAAAAACTAAAACCAAAACAAAGTTATGAAGTTCATTGTCAATTCCAAACGACGTGTGCTCATCAGAAAATCACTGTTTTTTATGAGACTCACAGCCATTCTTTTATTTGCCTCATGTTTGACCGCCAGTGCGGGAGCTAAAACACAGGGCGTGTCCATTTCAGTGCAAAATGAAAGGTTAGAGAAAGTATTTAAAGAGATTAAGAAGCAGACTGATTTTGTATTCTTTTATGATTCCCGGATATTAGAAAAAGCAAAACGGGTAACGCTGAATGTCAGGAACAAGCCGGTAGATGAGGTACTAAAAGAAGCGCTTCAGGATCAGCCTCTTGACTTCGCCATTGCGAAGAGAACGATTACCATTTTTGAAAAAACAGATATTCCGGTCAATGTATCGCAAGTCAACGTGAACAACCCTCCGAAAGAGGTCGTTCCTGAAATTACTTATGTTACTATCAGCGGGGTAGTAAAAGATGCCCAGGGAAATCCATTAGCCGGTGTATCAATAGTAGTAAAGGGAACAAAACGGGGGACGAGTACGGCTACGGATGGGAATTTTAGTATTGAGGCGAATGTAGGAGATGTTTTGGTGTTTACGATGGTAGGATTCAGGAGTGTTGAGATACTGCTGAAGAATACGAATGCATTAGCTATTAAGATGGAAGTGAAGGAGACACTTGCCACCGAGGTAGTCATTGTCGGCTATGGGACACAGAAAAAAGAAAGTGTTTCCGGGGCAGTATCTGTAGTTAGCATGAAGGAAATTGCGAATCGCCCTGTTAATAATACGATTCAGGCACTGCAAGGACTTTCTCCAGGACTTGTCGTAACGAGGACAAGTGGCATGCCAGGCGCTGAAGGTTGGAACATGAACATACGCGGATTTTCATCTCTAAATGGTACCAATAATCCTTTAATTGTTGTTGATGGAGTAGAATATGGTGATCTGACTTTAATTAATCCTGATGATATTGAGTCTATTTCTATTCTAAAAGATGCTTCGGCAGCAGCTATTTACGGAGCAAAAGCTTCGAATGGTGTATTATTAATTACTACAAAAGCCGGCAAAGATGAACCTACGAGGGTTCGCTTTACCAGTATGTACCAGTTAAAGAAGACAATTGACCTGCCAAAGCAAGTATCACTTGCAGAGTCTCTTCGGCTTCAGGATACAGCACAGAAAAATGCAGGTCGTCCAATGGGATTCCCGCCAGAGATGATAGACAAAATTTTAGATCCTTCAATAACTTTTATTCCTGATGACCCTGATGGGTGGTATTTCTATGACAATAATAATAATTATGTAAATACGCTGGTTAAAAAGTTAATCACTGTCTGGCAAAATAATGTTGATATATCAGGCGGGAATAATAGGACCAAATACTTTATAGGCTTAGGGTATAATAAAAATAACGGTATGTTTAAAGTTGGCCCTGACGGAGAACAGCGTTATAATGCACGAATGAATTTGAATATCAAGTTTAATAAGAACTTTAGCCTGGACTCCAGATTATCTTTCATTAATAATAAGATGGAGCAGGCAGTAGTTAACAGAGTGGTTGGGGATTATGGATTATTATATAATATTTATACGTTCAGACAAACCTACCCAATTTTTGTGCCCGGTGATAACACAAAATTTATGGACATTAATAGCACCAACAGCTATGCTACGTTAAAAGAGGGGGGATCAAACGAACTAATTAAAAATATTTTCGATGGGGTTTTTACTTTAAAAGCTGATCATCTTTTAAAAGGACTTGTGTTAAGCTCTAATTTGAGTCCCCATTTTGAACAACAAAATAATGACATTTTCGCAAAACAGGTTCCTCTCTACAGTTGGAATGCGTCTCAGCAAACTTTTGTACCTAATGCGGCCATCAGCCGTACAGGATCAATGCAAAAATCTAGAGCTTCTGTAATCTCATATAGTTTTAATACGTTGGCAGATTATGATTTGAACGTTTCGGATAATCATTTTCATGTACTTGGAGGGTATCAATTTCAGCAGTATAATTTTAATTATATCTATGCATCTCAGGGAAATATAACAAGCAGGAATTTAGCCAGCCTGAACTATACTACGGATAATTCTATTCCATTAGGATCAATATCTGATAATATACAGAAGAATGCGTGGCAATCAATATTTGGAAGATTTAATTACGACTTTAAAAACAAATATTTTTTTGAGGCGACGGTAAGAAATGATGCCAGCTCTCGACTTGCCCCGGGGTATCAGAGTCAAACTTTTCCAGCTTTTTCCGTTGCCTGGCGCCTTTCACAAGAAAAGTGGTTGAAAAATTTTAGTGCAATTAACGAACTGAAGTTGAGGGGCTCCTGGGGAAAGTTGGGCAATGCACAACTGGGAGGACTGAATTCCAATAATTATATGTCGGTACCGCTCCTGAATACCGGAGTGTATCCTTTTAACAATCAAGCCACACTTTTTTTGTTTCAAAATGCTTTACCGTCGGCAGCCCTTGGTTGGGAAAAAGTTGCCACTACTGATATCGGATTAGATTTTGGTTTAATTAACGGAAAACTGAATGGCAGTTTTGATTATTACTGGAGAAAGAATGATAAGATGTTAACCGTCATTAATTTACCGGTTGTTTTGGGAGTTTCCCCTAGTACAACAAACGGCGCCGCTATGAAAACAGAAGGATGGGAACTTGAGATCAAATGGAAAGATGGAATCAGGAATTTCAGATATGGAGTTGGGCTTAATTTGAGCGATAATCATAATAAAATAACCCAGTATCTGGGAAATGTGGTTTATAGCGAAGGGCTTAATGTGGCTATACCCGGGTTACCGATTAATTCAATATTTGGCTATAAAAGCCTGGGATATTTTCAAAGTGATGATGAAGTGGCACATAGCCCTAAGCAGTTTGGAACAGCACAACAAGGCCCGGGAGATATAAAATATGAGGATATTAACGGTGATGGATTTATTAATGGCGGAGTTGGTACAAAAGAAGATCATGGAGATCTTATTTATTTAGGGAATACTTCACCAAGGTATAGCTTTGGCATTAATCTTAATGCACAATGGAAAAATTTTGACATTACTGTATTCCTTCAAGGAGTAGCCAAGAGAAATTTTATTATTTATCCTAATCAGGCAATTGCCTTTGTCGAAGGTTGGAGATCGCCTCTTGCTTTTTATGTGGATAATTTCTGGACACCCACTAACAGAAATGCAAGATTTCCAAGGTTAATTATTGGGGGAAGCACCAACGCTCATATTAACAGCGCTTTTGTTCAGAACGGAGCTTATGCAAGATTGAAAAACTTACAAATTGGTTATTCTTTTTCATCTCGCTTGTTAGAAAAGATCAAAGCTCAACAAATAAGAATATTCTTTAGTGGCCAGGATATCTGGACGGTAAGGAAAGCATGGTATAAATATTTCGATCCAGAAAGCCCCAATAATGTCGCTTACGCATATCCTTTTTTTGCGGTATATTCTTTTGGTTTAAATATTACTTTATAGCAGATACTCAAAGACTTTTTGTAAATCAAATTTATCAATTTTTGATTTAGTATTAAAACTTAAAATGTTACTACAATGAAACATAAAAAGATCAAAAATATTATAGGCACACTAATGATGATAAGTACATCTTTAGCTTTATTAACTGGCTGCATGAAAAAATTAGATCTTTCTCCTGAAACTCAACTTTCAGATGGAAGTTTTTGGAAAAATATATCTGATCTGAAACAAGGATGTAATTATCTCTACACTTTTTTGAACGGTATAGGAATTAATAAGTATGATGACCCAACCGGGAATCCATCACCATTACAAGATAATTATTCAGATAAAACCTTTGGTTATTCTTATGGGTCTATTGGCATTGGAGATGGTTCAAGAATTGCAAAACCTAATTCTGTTGAATGGACAAATTTTTATGCTTTGATAAGGGCTGCCAATAATGTTTTAGAAAAGTCAAAAAACGTTACCGGCGATATCAATGAAATCAATAAGTATCAGGGAGAGGCTCACTTCTTCAGAGCATTAGGTTATTTTGAACTGGTAAAACGATTTGGAGATGTACCCTATTACAACCATACTCTTACGGTTGGCGAGGATCTCTATGCAAGTCGTACACCAAGGCAGGAAGTTGTAGATTCTATTTATGCTGATCTCGATTTTGCTGCTAATTATTGCCCTCAACCAGATGCACAAGCAGCAGCTGATTATGGCAGAATAACCAGAACAGCAGCACTTGGGTATAAGTCAAGGGTAGCATTATTTGAAGGTACCTGGGATAAATTCAGGAATTTACCTACCAGTCAAAGGAATTTACAGGCTGCAATAGATGCAAGTGGCAGGGTTATGTCTGAAGGAAGACATGCGCTATATACCAGCCAGGGGGAAAAAAGCTACTTCTATCTTTTCCAATACGATGGTGGTCCTGCTGGTAATCCAATTCAAATGGGGTATGGTCCAACAAAAAACTATACTTATGCGACTAATAAGGAAAGTATGTTAGTTCGGCTGTATGGTCAGAATACTAATAATATAATTGCTTTCCATCCTTTTGGCAGGGCATTCCCCGGAGATGGTAATATGCAACCTACCAAAGCAATGGTGGAAGCCTATTTATATAAAGATGGTCTCCCTCCCGGTTTTTCTCCATATGATTCATTGGCTAATCAAACAAGCTCTTTAACAGAATTCAGAAACAGAGATCCCAGGTTTGAAATGTCCGTTTTTAACAATACGATGGATTATATCACCGTTCAAGGAGGGATAAAACCTTATGTTGCGGGCAGAACATATGTATCGAGAAAATATTTTTCAATTTGTGATTACATGAATAGTAAGCAATTTGTCAATTTTATTATTTTAAGATATGCTGAAGTTCTACTGAATAATGCAGAGGCAAAATTTGAATTAAATGACCAAATTAGTGACGGAGATTTGAATCAGACAATTAATTTATTGCGAAATCGTGCTACAAATAATGATATAAATAAACTTCCTTTATTGACAAATTCTTTTGTGCAAGCGAATGGATTGGATATGAGAGCTGAGATCAGGAGAGAAAGGACTGTAGAACTGGCATTTGAAGGATTTGCTTATTGGGATATTCTGAGATGGAAAACTGCTGAAATTGTTTCACCTAAAGAAGTCTTAGGTAGAAAATATTTCGTAAATGAAGATTTGACAGCCAGCACTCCCCCGCCATTATCTGCCGATGGTTATGTGCTGCTGGAGGCTGCTTCTTTTCGCTCGTTTAAACCACAAAGGGATTACCTGTGGCCATTACCGACAAGAGAACTGGCATTGAATAGCAATTTACAACAGAACCCTGGTTGGTAAAAATATTGGTTTGGCTTATATTCTGACATTTAAAAAATATTCGACACTCAGTTATTTTCATTTGAAAACTAAAGGGCATTTCTTTTCTCATGAAATTTAATCTTTAAACTTTCAATAGTGCATAGGAAAAAATTTATTAAAAACACCGGCTTGGTGATAGCTTCCTTCTCATTGCCAGGTTACAACACAGTTTTTGCTGGCAGCTTATCAGAAAAAAAAGTCCGTGTAGGAATGATAGGAGTTGGAAACAGGGGGCAAAGTCATTTGGGGTTATTGATAAAAAGAGATGATGTTGACGTAATTGCCATTTGTGATATTGATAAGCATATGCTGGATAAATCTATTAACATCATTAATAGAAACGGCAAAAAAGCCCCGGTTATTTATACGGGGGATATTTATTCATGGAAAAAACTTTTGGAGAGGAAAGACATAGATGCTGTTATCATTTCAACACCCTGGGAATGGCATACTGAAATGATCATTGGTTCGATACAAGCCGGCATAAAATATATAGGCACAGAAGTGGTATTGGGAATTACTTTACAAGACCATTGGGATGTGGTGAACGAATGGGAAAAATCTGACAGTCAGGTGATGATGTTAGAAAATGTTTGTTACCGGCGTGATGTCATGGCAGTTTTAAATATGGTCAGGCTGGAAATATTTGGAGAGCTCATTCACTTACAGGGCGGTTATCAACACGACTTACAAGGTGTTAAATTTAATAATGGGGAAGACCCACCCGGCAGGGGAGTTGAATTTGGCGAGAAAGCATTTTCTGAGGCAAGGTGGAGGACCATACATTCCATTAACAGAAACGGAGATCTTTATCCTACTCATGGAATTGGCCCCATAGCCCATTTTATAAATATCAATAGAGGTAACAGATTTACTCATTTAAGCTCTTTTTCAACTAAGTCGAGAGGATTACATTCATATATAGTTAAACATGGAGGGAAGGATCATCCCAATGCAAAGATCCATTTTAAGCTGGGTGATATTGTAACCACTTCTATTAATTGTGCCAATGGGGAGACTGTACTTCTGCAGCATGATACTAATCTGCCAAGGCCTTATTCTTTAGGTTTTCGTGTTCAGGGGACAAAAGGGCTGTGGATGGATATAAACCAAGGCATCTACATTGAAGATAAGTCGAAACCGGATCTATGGGATGACCAAAAAGAATGGTTTCAGAAATATGACCATCCTTTGTGGAAAAGATTGGAAAAAAATGCTGAAGGCGCCGGGCACGGCGGAATGGATTATTTTGTTATCAATTCATTTATTGAATCCGCAAAACGCCAGATACCCACCCCGATGGATGTATATGATGCTGCTACTTGGAGTGTTATAACACCATTGAGTGAACATTCTATAGACTTAGGAAATCAGGTTGTTGAATTTCCTGATTTCACGAGGGGAAAATGGATGTATAGAAAGCCGGTCTTCGCACTAAACGATGATTATTGAAGAACGAGATTTAAAGAAATATTTTTTAGAAGCAAAAATGTACTAAACTACTTATGATTGCTATGAAATTGTTAAGCTTAAAGTAGTGATTTTGTAATTTAAAATTTTATTTTATGGCTAAATTAAGATCGCTTTTTTTTGTAATAATAGGAATTGTTTTATTAGTATCAAATGGATATTCACAGACCATAATGGTTCCCAATCCTGAAAGTGGAAAGAATAATTCCGGTATTGATCTGATTTATGTAGATCCTTTAATAAAGATATTCCCTGAAACAAACATATTTCCGGTTAACGATGCAATAGCTGATGTGGCACGGGGTGAATATGCTACTTTACAATTTATACTCAGAAGCCCATTCCCCCTTTCCGGGGTCTCAGTAAAAATAGATCAGGTCAGTGGAGGTTTTTCACTTATCAATAACAAAAATACAAAATACGGATATGTTGATTATGTCTGGGTAGGCAAGACAATTGGTAACTCTCCCCCTGATAAATTGATATCACCATCAGGATTTTTTCCTGACCCGATCATTGATACATCTCAGATTAATCTGAGAGCAAATTATACTCAGCCTATTTGGATTTCTGTATTTATACCGAAAGATTGCCCGATGGGAGACTATAATGGACGATTGACAGTTACGGGTCTTCATAATAAGAAAGAAATAAAATTAAATACAAATTTCAAAATTAAAGTATATCCTGTAACGATAGAGGAAAACGAACTCTGGGTAACTAACTGGTTTTACCTCTATGGAAAAAGAATTGCGCTTATGAATAATGGTAACCCAGTGGAGCCTTATTCACCTTTATTTTGGGATTTGGTGAAAGTTGTAGCAGAAAATGCGGCAAGTTTTGGCCAAAATATGGCTTTAATCTCTCCGGTTCAATTGTGTGAATATACACTCAACGATAAAAAATATACTATTGATTTTAGTCGTTTTGATAAGATGGTAGAAATATTTATGAAAGCTGGGGCTTTAAAAAGAATAGAAGGCGGACATATAAGCACTAATCTTGACGGTCCTAATACTCCCTTTGGATTATACGTTCCGGAGATTGCAGGAGACTCTAAATCTATTCGTACTTTACCTCTTTCCAGTGAAAAAGCACAGGATTTTTATAAACAATTTATACCGGCCTTAATAGCTCATTTAAAAGAAAAAGGATGGTATAATATTTATGTTCAGCATATAGGAGACGAGCCAATGAATACCACGTACAAATCTTATGTAGAAATAGCAAAATTTTTTAAGAAGCTGGCTCCCGATATACCTATCATAGATGCCATAGTAACAAAAAACCTCGACAATGTTGTTGATATTTATGTGCCAGTCCTGGATGAATTGAACAAAGATTATGATTATTATGCAGGAAGACAAATAGCGGGAGCCGAGGTATGGTCGTATGTATGCACAGGACCTCAAGGAAATTATGCCAACAGGTTTATTGAGTTACCGCTTATCAAACCGAGATTACTATTCTGGATTAATTTCAAATATGACCTGAAAGGGTATCTTCACTGGGGTCTGAATGCCTGGAATGATCATCCCTTCCTTGATGGCTCTTTTGCTGATTATAAATTTCCCGCAGGAGATGGGGCCATCGTCTATCCGGGATTCAGAAAACTGTACCGTTCAATACGCTTTGATGCTCAGAGAGATGGGATAGCAGATTTTAATTTATTAAAAATGTTGTCAAGAAAGGATCCTGAAAAGGCGAAAGCTTATTGTGACCGTATGATTTATTCCTTTGATAGTTATAATA
>WBZR01000601.1_pt2 | contig 51368 bp, 40 predicted proteins | sample 5204231 | NCBI WGS metagenome assembly WBZR01 (sample SAMN12412403, study PRJNA552823) | activated sludge metagenome | isolation source: activated sludge from anammox sidestream of wastewater treatment plant... | place: USA: Virginia | collected 2017-08 | reverse complement strand
TCAGACTACAGAGAAAGGGCCGTAAGAAAGCACCTTTCTACCACATCGTTGTAGCCGACTCACGATCACCAAGAGACGGTAAATTTATCAAAAAAATCGGTACTTACAATCCAATGACAACACCTGCTATCATCAACCTAGATGCAGAGGCAGCTTATGAGTGGCTTGAGAAAGGTGCACAGACAACAGATACAGTGCGTGCTATTCTTGGCTTCAAGGGAGTAATGTACAAAAAACACCTAATGCGCGGAGTACGCAAAGGCGCTCTAACGCTTGAGCAAGCTGAAGAAAAACACAAAACATGGCTTGACGCCAAATCAGAAAAAGTTGCTAAACGTATTGAAAGTAAGAAAGAGGAAGTTTCGAGATTCCACCAGTTGGTATCAGGTACTGCTAAGCCAAAGAAAGTTGAAGAACCTGTTGTAGAGGAAACGACAGCAGAAGTAACAGAAACACCGCTTGAGGAACCAACAGCGGATACTGCACCACCTGCAGCTGAAGAATCATCGGCTGACCAGGCACCTGAGGTAACAGAATAATTTATATTCGATAAATATGGTTTTTTAAAAGGCGAGGTAAAGTTTTACCTCGCTTTTTATTTTTATAAATCTACATTTTGTATATTTGCAGCAGAAATAAAATTAATTTTTTCAGAAACCTAACAGGCCTTCATTGCTTGTTAGGTTTCAATTTTAAATCATAAACGCAATGAAGTCACTTGATAAAAAATACCAGACACAGCTCGAAAGAATAGCTGCTGAAATTCAAAACTCCGATACACTCGAGAGTTTTCTAAATGATGAAAGCGAAGAGTTGTTTAAAGAACTTCAGATAAGGTTTGAACCTGCTATAGCTGCCGTGTATAGTGAAGTGGCCAATGAACAACCACTCCAGATTATTCCTCTGGAAAAAGCCTTACTAAAAGATGATTTTGAAGGGCTTTTTATTCCAAAGGTATTGGCATATTCTGTACTCCGTGGCGAAGTAAATGCTCGATGTAAATTTGTAAGACAGCAGGATCACATGCGTGATATCATCCAATATATGCTGTCATCACCTAACTTCGAGTATATCCGGAAGCGCTCAGGCCAAACCATTCAAATGGGTTTTGCGCTGTCAAGTGATATTTATATTACCAATCTGATTGAAAGTGTTGAAAACAAAAAGCTTCAACAGTACCTTATTGCTCAAAAACAAGAAAGACTACGTGACCAAGATGAGAGAATAGCAAGCTTGAAGAAATACCGCAATCAGTTTAAACACGATGTGTACTTCACTGCCGATTTTCCGAATAATCTGAACGAGCTTAAAGTATATTACAATAGTTTGCGTGATTTTCTACATGTTCGTTTTGCAAGACGACTTGATAACTCTAGTCTGAAAGATAGTTTGCTTGCATTTTTGCACAATCCTGAATTTACCAATGAGCTAGAGTTTGTTACTATTCTTGGCTACACTGTGAATTTCATCCAATACGATAAGAAAGAAGCTGAAGAAGTAGCCGGTATTTTTAATCATGCACGGAAATCATTCCCTGATTTTAATAAGCATTATTTTGAATTTGTCAATTATTGTCTTCATTCTGAGATAGATCTGGATGCTGAAGCAGATAATCGGGTCATGTCTTTCATTGACCAAAGCATCAAAGATGATATTTCAAGCTACTACAATCTTGTAAATACTATCCATACCAAGGGATATATCCACGAAGATACTGTAGATGCTGTCAAAAATTTCTACGAGCACCATGCCGGTCAGTCAATCGTGAATGAATGTGTGAGAATGGTTATTTATAATTATTTTGAGAAATTACTTACACATCTTGAACCATCTGACTATCAGACGTTCTTTGATTTATCCAAAGTTTATCAAACGTACTTCGATATATTCTCAAATGAGCATTTTACACAGGCCGTCAAACACCTTTCACTGGATTTTACCAATAAATTGTTAAAAGTATTTACAGATAAGCGTGGCAAAGATTATCAGGAAGTGAAGCGTTTTGTTTCAGCTACATTCGTGGACTTTGGATTTTTGAAAGAAAAGGAAGTGGTTGAAATGTTCAAAACCAGAAAGAAAGTTGTGTCTTAAGTTGGGTTGAAAGTAGATTTTTTTGCAAATTCCCGTAGGGCATCATTGGCAATCCAGCGTGCAGGCTTAGTATTCTGCTCCAATATTCTATTCGCAGTAATAGTAGCTGCTTCCAAAAGAATAGGATTCTTTTTTCCTATTTGCCTGAGCGCCCAGTTGACAGCTTTTCTTACAAAATTGCGCGGATCATCAGATGCCTGCTCAATCACCGGCAAATAACGCAATAGAAATTCATCCGATTTATTCATGCGTTTTAATGCAAAACAGGCTATCAAAGCAAATGCTGTCCGTTTTACGAATTCATGTTCAGAACCTGCATATTCCATTATTTTTTTCTCCGCAAAAACACTCTTACTGAAAAGATTAGAACACATCTGGTCACATAAATCCCACGAATCTACTTCGTTACTCCATTGGTCAAACTGTTGTTCGGTCACTTTTTCAGGCTCGTCAATCAAGACAGCAAATAGTCTGGCTTCGTGTATGCCTGATGCCCATAGCTTTACTGCGAGTTCATGATTCTTCTTGTATGGTTTTACCATTTTACGCAATGTGACGATAGAAATGCCCAATGCATTCTTGGTATTAATGCCGAATCTGCTCATGCTTTGCACATTATGTTCGTCGGCATGTTGTTGTAGCATTTGTATTACTGAATGGTATTCTGACATAAGGGTGTGTAGAATTTTTATATTTTATAACATACTGCATTGATATTCATGCCTGCACCTACAGAAGCAAACAGAACAATATCACCTGTATGCAATTCATGGTTGCCGAGTAGTCGGTTTTTGACAAGATCAAACAAGGTTGGGATGGTAGCAACCGAGCTGTTGCCGAGTTTGTTAATGCTCATTGGCATGATATCGGCAGGTATATCTGTGATTCCGTACAGACGGTAGAGGGCTTTGGTGATTGCTTCATCCATTTTTTCATTTGCCTGGTGCAGGAAAATCTTAGTGATTTGTTCTATACCAATGCCTGCTTTGTCAATACATTCCTTCATGGCAAGCGGTACTTGTTTCATAGCGTATTCATATACCTTTCTACCTTTCATTTTGATGTATCTTATCCTTGGGTTAGACTGTGGAAAATAAGATTTGCCCATGTGGATGTATCCCATTTCATCAACGCAATGGCTTTGCGCACACACCGACATGATTCCTGAATGGTCATCACTAGGCAAGTATTGAAGTATAACTGCACCTGCTCCGTCACTGAATATCATACTGTCGCGGTCATACACATCTATTACTCTGGAAAGTGTCTCTGTACCAATTACAAGCGCGGTTTTGGCGAGGCCAGACTTAAAGAAAGCATCAGCATGAATGACTCCCTGTAACCAGCCCGGACAACCAAACAATACATCATGTGCAATGCAAGCCGGGTTTTTGATGCCGAGGTGATGCTTGATTCTGGATGCCAAAGAAGGTACAGTATCACATTGTATTGTATGTTTGCAGACATCACCATAGTTGTGCGCTACGATGATCTGATCTATTATTTCAGGGTTGATTTTGCTGTTTTCAATAGCTTTTTTTGCTGCAAAATAGCCAAGATCAGAATTATTCAAATTTTCACTCGCATATCTTCGTTCTTCAATACCTGTGATTTCATAGAATTTTCTAACAACTACATCAGGTGGTGAATCAATTTTGACATGTTTTTCATCATAAAAATCATGTATTGTAAAGTCGCGGTTTGTTTTCACAAGCTCAGGTATATAACTGCCTGTACCTGTTATTTTGGTTCTAAAGTCTGCCATGCCACTAAGGTAATGGTCTTTAGATGAATCACCTAATTTACTTGTTTTTAAATGTAAATTTTAATTACCAAAAAATGTGTTTTAGTACATTTTGTATGCCAATACGAAAACTGAAATGCAGTCAGAGCAGGAATATAAGCTTTATGTAGTAACAGCTACAACTAATCGGCCAGATACAATCGAGTTAATGGTGTAATGGGCGCTACAGCGTATTTGACTGTATATTATTTCGCAGCCTTATACGCATCCCATGAAGTGGTTTTATATTTACCTTCGGCAGCAAACATTAGTTCTTTCATGACGTCGTCTGCTCCTTTATATCCCGGTGAAAACATAATTCGCTCCATATTTTCATTGAAATAAACAAAACACGGATAACCCAATTGTCCGTCAACCATGGCAGCAGCGAGTTCGTGGTATCCGTTACGACCTGAGGCTACAAATTTATGTACCTTTCCACCGTATGTGATTTCGCCTTTTTGCTCAGCGTCAAATTTTACCGGATAAAAATTATCATTCAGATATTTTGCTACCTTTTCGTCTTCAAAAGTAGTAGCATCCATTCTTTTACACCAGCCGCACCAATCTGTATAAAGGTCAACCATGATAGGTTTGGGATTCTGCTTGCGCAATTCCATTGCTTCTGCCCACGTGTACCATTTTACTTTTGAAGCTGCGGTTTGTCCACCTTTGATTGGGTTATTGCAAAATGCAAAAGAAGCTACTGCCATCATGGCTATTACGAACATTCCTGAAAAATATGTCTTCATGTATTTGTTTTATTTTTTAATAAAATGAATTTGTTGAAAATGTAATTCGGTACAAAGTTCACTTATGATGAACACATTTGCAATAGCTTTAGTCGCATAACAGGCCTTAAATAGTACTAAATATTTGTTAAACTTTCAATTGTAAAATATAAAGTGCTGATTATCAATAGTATTTGCCAAGAGCTAAATAATTTTTCACATAATCTGCAACACCTTCTTCCAGACTAGTAAATTCCTTTTCATAGCCTGCCAAGCGGATTTTTGCCATATTGGCTTCCGTAAAGTACTGGTACGTGTCACGGATGTCTGCCGGTGTATCTATGAATTCAATGTTTTCTTTCATGTCTAGGTTCTTGAATACTGCCTTTGTAAGGTCAAGGAATGTTCTTGCCTTTCCTGAGCCCAGATTGTAGATACCTGAATGCTTCCTGTGTTTGAAAAAATAATACAACACATCTACCAGGTCTTTTACATAAATAAAGTCGCGCGATTGATGTCCATCTTCAAAATCAGGCCTGTGCGACTTGAACAATTTCATTTTACCATTTGCTTTTATCTGGTTAAATGAATGGAATATGACGCTTGCCATTCGAGCTTTGTGGTACTCATTTGGTCCATATACATTGAAAAATTTAAATCCTGCCCAAAAAGGTGGAGTTTCTTTCTGTTGTAATACCCAAACATCAAACTGCTGCTTTGAGTCGCCGTATGGATTGAGAGGTTTTAAGGCAGGAATTTTTGATTCATCATCATCGTACCCGTTTTCGCCATTGCCATACGTAGCAGCACTACTAGCATAGATGAACGGAATCTGATGTTTTACACAAAATTTCCATAAAGCTTTTGAGTATTCTACGTTAAGTTTGTTGAATATTTCGACATTTTGCTCAGTAGTATCCGTTCTGGCGCCAAGATGGATGACACAATCGACGATACCTGCCAGGTTTTCAGATAAACCAAGGAATATGTCACGGTGTATCCAGTCACGGATGAATTTTTTACGAAGGTTGTTGTCCTTATATTGTTTGTAAAAATCATCCACAACTATAATGTCGTAGATATGACCCATCTCGTTGAGTTTTTCTACCATACAGCTACCAATAAAACCGGCTGCACCAGTGACGATAATCCTTGATTTTCTGATTGGAGACATTAGTTGTTTTCTTCTTTTATATAATCTTCTATTGGAGGGCAAACACATATTAGGTTGCGGTCTCCGAATGCATTATTCACTCTGCCTATGGTAGCCCAGAATTTTCCGGATTTCAGATAAGGAAGCGGAAACGCAGCTTTTTCTCTTGAATATGGATAATCCCACACATCAGCACATATTTGATTTTGGGTGTGTGGTGCATTTGCCAGTACATTATTTTGGGCATCTGCTTTTCCTGTAGCTATTTCGTCGATCTCTTTCTTTATTTCGAGCAAGGCATCACAGAAACGATCTATCTCAGATTTGCTTTCGCTCTCTGTTGGCTCTATCATGATGGTGCCAGCTACCGGGAACGAAAGAGTAGGAGCGTGGAATCCGTAATCCATTAGGCGCTTGGCTACATCTTCTGCACTCACGAACGCTTTGAATGGTCTTAGATCAACTATGAGTTCGTGCGCTACATTTCCTTTTTCGCCGGTATAAAGCACTTCGTATGCGTTCTGCAGCTTTGCCTTAATATAATTGGCATTCATGATAGCAAGTTTGGTGGCTAATGTAAGTCCGCGTTCGCCGAGCATTCTGATATAACCATAAGAAATCAATACGATGCTTGCACTTCCGTAAGGGGTAGCAGATACTGCATGGATGCCTTTTTCGCCTCCGGTTTTAACAAAAACATGCGAAGGCAGGTAAGGAGCGAGTTTCTTGTTTACACATATCGGGCCCATACCCGGACCACCGCCACCGTGTGGGATGGCAAATGTTTTATGTAGATTGAGGTGACAGACGTCAGCATTTATGTGTCCGGGGCTGGTAAGGCCTACCTGAGCGTTCATATTGGCACCATCCATATATACAAGGCCACCGTTCGTGTGGATGATGTCACAAATCTCCTTGATGGCCGTTTCGAACACGCCGTGCGTAGAAGGGTAGGTGACCATCAGACAAGAAAGATTGTCCTTATGAAGTTCGGCATTGCGCTTCAACTCTTCTACTATTATGTTACCTTTATCGTCACAAGGTATGACCACAACATCCATACCTGCCATAACGGCACTTGCCGGGTTGGTACCATGTGCACTGGCAGGTATCAGAGCAATGTTTCGGTGTGCGCCACCATTGGCTTGATGGTAAGCGCGGATGGTGAGCAGCCCTGCGTATTCGCCCTGTGCACCTGAGTTTGGCTGCAAAGAACAAGCTTCGAAACCAGTAGCCTGACAAAGATAATATTCCAGCTCTTTGAATATTTGATTATAACCTGCTACCTGATCTTGAGGCACAAATGGATGTATGTTCGCAAACTCGTCCCAACTTACAGGAATGAGTTCGCTGGCGGCATTGAGTTTCATGGTACAAGAGCCAAGCGATATCATTGAATGCATCAGAGAAAGATCTTTGTTCTCGAGGCTTTTAATATAGCGCATCATGTTAGACTCTGTATGGTACCGGTGGAATATTTCATGCGTCATGAATTCTGATGTGCGTGCAAGTGTTTCAGGAATTTTGTTGCCCGGGTCGGCAGATGTGTCGAATGTTGCTTTCTTGCCTGTTGCTGATTCGAGTACATCGAGTACTGCTCGGATATCTTTTGCAGCATGCGTTTCATCAACGGCTATGGTTATACTGTCTGTTCCGTAGAAGAAGTTGATTTCAGCCTTAAGGGCAGCCTCGCGGATTTTTGATTGTAGTTCAGCTGAAGTACTGATGCTTATTGTGTCAAAGAAATGAGTGTTTTCGATGTTGAGCCCGAGCGATTCTATTCCTTTACCAAGTAATACAGTAAGGGAATGTATTCTGGCTGCAATAGCCTTTAGGCCTTTCGGCCCGTGATATACGCCGTACATGCCGGCCATGATGGCCAGTAGTGCTTGGGCAGTACAAATATTGGAGGTAGCTTTTTCGCGTTTGATGTGTTGCTCTCTGGTTTGTAATGCCATACGTAGCGCCCTATTGCCATGCACATCTATTGATACACCGATTATCCTTCCCGGAATGTTTCTCTTGTATTCTTCGTGAGTAGAAAAATAAGCAGCATGAGGTCCGCCATAGCCCATTGGTACACCTAGGCGCTGGGTATTGCCTACCACTGCATCTGCGCCCCATTCGCCCGGAGGCATCAGGTGTGTGAGAGCCAGCAGGTCTGCTGCAACAGTTACACTTATGTTTGCAGCTTTTGCTTTATCTGCAAGCGCCCTGTAATCATCTACAGAGCCGTTTTTATCCGGATATTGAAGAAGGATACCGAATACCGTTCCATCCAGCTCCATTTCTTTCCACGATACTTTTTTTACTTTTATATCCAATGGTTCAGCTCGTGTGAGTAATACATCGTATGTCTGCTCGAGTACACCTGTGTCAACAAGGAAAGTGTCCGGCGATTCTTCTTTGTTCTTTTTTGCCTTCATAGCGTAAAACATGTGCATCGCTTCGGCAGCAGCTGTTCCTTCATCAAGTAACGATGCATTGGCTATCGGCAAACCTGTAAGGTCGCTCACCATGGTCTGGAAGTTGAGTAAAGCCTCAAGTCGTCCCTGTGCTATCTCAGCTTGGTAAGGTGTGTATTGAGTGTACCATCCCGGGTTCTGGAAAATATTTCTGGAAATCACCGAAGGTGTAATGGTGCCGTAATATCCGCGACCTATGAAGTTTTTGAAGATTTTGTTTTTACCGGCTATTTGTTTTAGTTCTGTCAGATATTCAAACTCAGATAAGGCTGTTGGTATATCCATCTTCTCCTGTCGTCTGATATTGTCAGGAATGGTATCATGAATCAGTGCGTTTACATCATCATAACCGATTAATTTGAGCATTTCGGCAGCTTCTTCTTCACTCGGCCCAAGGTGTCGGTTGATGAATCTGTCAGGAGAAAGGAATTTAGGGTTTATTGTATTCATACTAACTGATTTTTTTAGTGCTGCAAATTTAGTAAAAATATGTGTGATGGCAATGTGTTTGTTGCGAATTGTTACAGAGAATATTGGTACAGTTAATTGTGACGATGAATCATTTAAGTGGTGATAAATTATAACTGAATTTGGTTGTTGAATTGTTTTGTTACTTGTTAAGTTGTATGAAATATTAGTTTGATAATATTTTAAATTAATATATATTTGTATATGTAAAATACATTTCACCATACATTTTAATAATACCCAAAATGGCAAGGAAAATTCCAGATGAAAACCGCTACCTGAAAATATTGACCGACACACTGGACATTACATTCAGGAATGATGACAAAATACTCATTGAGAGTAGCAAAACTTTGCGTTTGGTTATTGGCATTCTGGGCATGGCATTACCATTATTTCTCTGGCTGTCACTCTACCTTTTTTCGGGCCATTGTGAGCCGCTGGATTCTATTAGTCATTATTTTTTTACCAAGGCTTCAACATTTTTTATTGGTATTATCAGTGTTTTGGCTATATTTTTCATGATTTACAAAGGTTATGATTCTACTGATTTTTTTGTTTCAAGTCTTGCGGGCTTAGCAGCAATATTGTTATTGTTGTTGCCTACCGGCAATATTGTTCAGGACTTAGAAGAAAGTCATGATTATATTGTTACGGTTTGGACTTACGTACACCCACAATCTGATTATCGGCAAGTGGCCCATTTCATTTTTGCAGCTTTATTCTTAGGAAGCTTGGCCTATATGTCCATTTGTCAATTCACCAAATCAGATTTACATCCCGGAGAACGGAAATCCGAGAAAATACTCCGAAATCGCATGTATAGAGTGTTTGGTAGTATTATGATTCTTGCACTTGTTTTGATCTTTTTAGGAACGAAAGGATATATTATGCCCGTCGAGTCCTATAACAGATATCATCTAACATTTTGGATGGAAGCTGTGGCAGTCGAAAGTTTCGGTATTTCCTGGTTGATAAAAGGTGGTGCAATTTGCAAAGACAAATCGTGAATGCCGGGTTTTATTATCTAATTGGGTTAAATTACATTCGCCACTATTCTTTCATTGTTGAGAAAACGCCTATGGTTTGATAATCCTTAATGCATATCTCAACCGCGTGTCATATTTCTTCTTGTGAAAAAATCCATAGTATGTGCCGAGATAGGTAGCAGGAATGGTGATGGCACCCAAGCCTATAAGGCCGGTTACAGGATTATCGATGGTGCCTTGGTTTGGTGGTGTTTTCTGGTTGCTTTCAATCGCCTGAATAAGGAAAATTGTTGACTCAACAGCAGTCAACGCCAGCAAGGTGGCAGTAGCGGTTTTCCAGCCGTCTGCCTTGCGAACATAAAAATATTTGATGTCACCGATGTTTATTTCCCTGGGCGATTTTTCTCCGATGATGATGGTACTATCTTTGATGTAGGTGATTTTTCCTTTGATGGTTTCCTTGTTAATGGTTTTTACCTTTACTTTTTTATCCACACGCACTATGACGTCATTTTTTCCGGTTTTATCCGAAAGCAAAAGGAGATTTTGCCCAATTGATGATTGTGTCAACATGGTCAGTAAAATGAATAGAATGCAGTTTATTTTTATTGAATTCATCAGCTTGTTGCCAGGGTTTTTGTTGGTATTTTTTTATTAAGTAATTTGCCAATTTATTACAAATTATCTCTGATTTCATTCGGTAAGATACACATTTTCTGCAGCTTGGTTGAAATCAAATCACAATTGTTTCCGGAATATGTAGCGGACTTTGTCATAGCAGATAGCTCTTTACTCTTTTTATATTACATCTTAGTTTCCAACCATTGAAGTATTTCTGCAAATACGTCTTGCCTGATCTCTTCATTGAGTATTTCGTGGCGCATTTTTGGGTAGAGTTTTACAGCTATATTGCTGAATCCTTGCCTTATGAGCTCATTAGTGGTCTGTAATACTCCTCTGCCGAAATTACCAATTGGGTCTTCGGATCCGCTTACGTATAACATTGGGAAATCCCTTCTGATGTTGTGTGCCCATTCGTGTTCGGTTGCGCGTTTATTGACCGAGACAAGTGTGTGATATCCGTTAAAACTGAAAGGTATGCCATTCAGTCTGTCAGCTTCAAAATTTTTTCTATTGAAAGGGTTGAGGCTAAGCCAACTGATGGGGCTGTAATCGGGATCTTTCCTGAACCTAATGCTGTTGAATCGGCTAAAAGTATTATTGACGAATGTACTTCGACGATGTGGAATGAGTCTGTTGAGGATAGCCATGCACCATTTGGCGATCCCGATTCCGGGAATTTTACCGCCTGTACCAACAATAACTGATCCTGTGAATGTTTCACTGTGTTGCTGTAGGAATGCCCGTGCAATAAACGACCCCATTGAATGGCCGAGAATGAAGTGCGGAACGTTCGGGTATTGGGTGTGCAGTTTCTCTGCCATCAAACTTGTGTCCTCCACCAATTGGCCTACAGGATTTTGCATCTGGAAATACCCATGTTCACTCAGATTTTTGGCAGTATTACCATGGCCGAGGTGATCGTAAGTTAATACAGCAAAACCATTTTGGGCAAAATATTCTCCCAGTTCTTTGTAGCGCCCGCTGTGTTCCTGCATTCCGTGAAGTACAAGTAGTGTCGCGCGTACAATTGTACTGGCAGGCGCATATATAGTATAGTATATTGACTGCTCCTTGCCTTCAGAATTTTTTCTAAACAGATAATCTGATGAACATACTACTTGCATGATGTTGAACATTTTCATTCTAATAACAATATCGGACAGATTTGTTCATTTATTGAATGTTATAACGGCGTACAAAGATTTGACTAATTTTGTTTATTGAATGATTTTGGGTAAAATTTTCGTATTCACAATCATACTTTTATTCCTGCAATCAGAATCCAGACATATTATACAAGTTATCTTGTTAAGTTCTGATTTAAAAGAGTAAAATTGTAAAAAAATGAGTAGTTTTGTGATGCAGGTTCGTTCTAACCAAATGCTATTTAAATGAAAAAACACTATTTATTTCTTTCTGTTGTGCTCATCGCAATGTCTTTATTCAACCTTACACTTGACATTGATAGCCGAGGACATTATTTCGGCAACGGAATAGTATGCGGATTGGGTTTAAGTATGCTTGTTATTCAGCTAAAAAAATGGAACCAGACTACCAAAGTTTAAAGGTGTTTGCTTGACTGAGTTTACTGGTGTTTCCATTGTGGTTATCTGGGTTTGATGACTGAATACAATCAATAAGCCCACATTAACATTCAAATTTTATTATAGATAAAAATTCAAAGGTCGGCTGCTTGACAGGCCGACCTTTGGTATGCAGTAATTATTAAAATGTTATTTCGTCACGATCACTTTTTGAACAAGATTGTTTGATAAAGTCTTCCAGTTGATAAAGTAAAGCCCGTTGCTGAATGAAGAAACATCAATGCGGTAGTCAGAATTTTCTTTGGATCCGGTTAGTTTTTGCTGGTAAATGAATTTTCCTGTCGCATCAAATATGTTTAGATCACCTGATACTTCTTCTTCTCCGAATGGCAATCTTACATTGATTTCGTTTTGGGCAGGATTAGGCCAGACGAGTAGCTCGTCACCTACTCTTGTTAGTTCTGTCCATTCTTCATCTCCATTCGTTCTGAAATTAGATCCGCTGACAGTAACATACAGATTGTAGCAGTTCGATGGGTCGTATGCACCAGAATAGCCATAGATATAGACGTAGAAAGTAGCTGTCTTGGTGTTGTTGCTTATGCACTGCTCGTCCTGAGTACCTGAGTTTTGTGAGGTGGCGACGAGTGTACTGCTTCTGTACAATTTCATATCATAGTCAGCAGGCAGATTTGAAAGATTCACTTTCACGTTTTTCTTTGAAGATGTAGTGGTAAACTTAAACCAATCAACATCCGAAGAACTTGAGATGAGCGCATTGATATTGGTACCTGTGGCTATAGTTTTTGCATTGGTTTTTGAATTATTGGACTCGTAATTATCTGTACAACCTGCTGAGGCTGTTGTAAAATTAACCTGTGCACTATATGCACTTGGGCCACTGCTGCACACAGCGCGTACCTGGGTGTTGTATGTAGTACCTGATGTAAGCCCGGTAAGTGTGGAGCTTGTAGAAGTTGTGTTGACAGTTGTCCAGGTGCCTGATGAATTGGTCTTGTACTGCAGGTCGTAGGAGTTGGCTCCTGACACTGCTGCCCAGGACATGGTAGCAGAGCTTGAGGTAATTGAAGAAGCTGCGAGGCCTGAAGGTGTGTTGCATGAGCCACCTCCGGAAGGTACGTCACAGCCCGGCGAGCTTGCAAGACTTCCTCTGGCACCGCCATCAAGCACTGCACGCATCCGAGTCTTTTGACCACCAGAAAACATAAGCATACATGCATCATCTACATAATCCATATAGTTCATGAACATTTCGTTTGGGTTTCCACTGCAAGTACTCTTGTGCGGATGCGAAGGGCAACCATAGTTAGGGTCATTGTGTGTCGGTGTGTCGCCTACAAGGTCAGATCCACATTTTGCATCACCCCAGATGTGTCTGAGGTTGAGCCAGTGACCTATTTCGTGTGTAGCGGTTCTGCCTTTATCAAAAGGTGGAGTGGCTGCACCGGTGGTACCAAAATAATTGTAACCAATAACCACACCATCAGTAGCCGGACTTCCTCCGGGAAATTGAGCATAACCCAATATTCCACCACCAATGTTACAAACCCAGATATTCAGATATTTTGATGCATCCCATGGATCAACACCATTTTTTGATGATTTTTTAACATCATCATTCGTACCCCAGGATGATTTGTTTACATATTTGCGCGTGATACCTGATGTAGCATTGCCATTCGGGTCTTGTTTCGCCAGACAAAATTCTACTTCCGGATCACCTATTAATGACTGGAATTCTGTAGGTACACCACTTATGTCGCCATTCAATGCCCTGAAATCTGCATTCAGTACATCAATTTGTGACAAAATCTGAGCATCAGAAATGTTCTGAGCTGAGGTCTGATAAACAACATGCACAACCACAGGTATTGTGACTATAGCACGAGGGCCGGGGTGGGCAGTCTTCATGTAGTTGATGGTTTGTTTCTCTATAAGGTTCATCCTTCCTAGCATATCCGGATCTTCCTTCAGCTGCCTGTCCAATACTTCCATGCTACCGCAAGTGCGCTGCGAAAAACCGGAAAATGAAAACATTAAAATTCCGGATGCCATCAGAATTAAATTTTTAATAAATGTTTTTTTCATTTTAGAAATTAGGTTTAGGGTTTGTAAATGTGTTTGTAATAAAATAATATTTTGTTATTGTATTAATTATTTCAATAAAGTCGTATAAAAGTAAAATATTTTTACTATAAATACTATACATGTATGCTTTTTTTGTAAAAAATTTTTTGGAGTATATAATCAAATTAATTTTAGGCTAAATAATTTTCCATAAACAACCGCTTTCCATTTTTTCACAAACAAAAAACGCCACAATCTCTTGTGGCGTTTTTCAGTAAAAGAAGCTTTTAACTTTTTACTTTTTACTGCTTAGTGCTTTGGTGTATTGGAAATGACAAAACCGAATGTGATTGGCATATAAAGCAATTCTTGTTTAGCATTTTTGACCATAGCATTCTGGAGATAGATGGTTGTCCTGTCGTTTACTTTAGAAAGTGCTTCCTGTACTTTCGGGTTTGTGATATTGTCCACGATGTAGCGCACCGTTTCTCCTCGGTCAGGTACAATGATCATCTCTACCTGTTGGAGTTGTATAAAATCTTTTGGAGTTGATATTTCAATAGGGTTCTTGCAACTTTCGAGGAAATCCGCCACCGTAGTATTTTGGCTGAGAGGGGTGGCATTTATTTTTCCCCAACGCATACTTACGGCATATTCCTGTGGTACAGCGTATTCGGGGTAAGTGTAGTAAGGGTTAATCTTCAAGGTAGAAAAGTTGTGTGTTTCTGAAATTTCGTTGTCAGGCCAGAAACTTTCACCAGCTTTTACATAGCGGTATTTTGTCTGAAATCCGCTAATAGGCATCAGGTCATATTTTGATCTGTCGCTATACATTTTCACTATTTTCTTATTGTCAGCTACAGCTGTATCCACCTTTAGCAATGGTTTTTTCAGGTTGCCAACCATTTGCCATGAGAATATATCCGGGTCGTTATTTGCATTTGGGTACACCGGTGGTCTGTAAGCCTGGGTTGGGTCTTTAACATAAATGGATGCACTGTTTACATTCAGGTCGTCACCTTCTCCGGTTGTCTGAATTGTAAAATTGTCACCTATTGATACTTTTTCCTTGAATTTTGCCACTACATCATCCGGTATTTTGGCTCCTTTTTCTAGTATAATAGTATGTGATGTGAGGCTTGTACCTTGTTCACGTTTTGTAGGCAGGAAATAAATCATCAGTTTCTTTCCGTAGATTGGTTTGTCGCCATTGAGCAGTTGTATTTCACCACCTATGTTGGCTACTGCATCCTCGAGATATACTTCTTTTCGGCCGTTGTAGGTGCTTGGTGGTTGTACGAGTTTTAGAGGGATATTAAGGCTGCCTACTTTTAGTCTGTAAGGGCTTGACTGCGAATGTATTTGCTCAGGAATAAAAAAAAATGCAGAGCAAATGAATAAAAATAAGAATCTTTTCATTGTAAAAAATTTAATTAAAAATCATTTCATGTTAGCGATCGAAACCATTTCATCTTCGATTTGGTGGACAATTTCGAGGAATTTTGGATCTCTTTTCATTTCGCGCGTCCTCTTTAACGGTAAATTAACATCAATTTTCTGAACGATGCGAGAGGGTGGTGCCTTCATGATGACGATTTCATCTCCCAAAAACACAGCTTCTGATATGTCGTGTGTAACAAAAATTATGGTAGAATGAAATTTTGACCAAATGTCTGTCAATAATTCCTGCATCTGCAAGCGGGTATTGATATCCAATGCACCGAATGGTTCGTCCATCAGCAATACGTCGGAGTTGGCGAGAAGACTTCTGGCTATGGCCACGCGTTGTAATTGGCCACCGGATAAAGTCGGGTATTGGGCATATTTCGACTCATGACCTTTAAGACCTACCATTTCTATCATATCCATTGCTTGTTCATAGCGTTGTTTTTTTGCTATTCCCTTGAATTCGAGCGGAAGCGCTACATTATCAAGTACGGTCATCCATGGAAGAGAAGAGTATTCCTGAAAAACCATACTAGCCCGATTGTCAGCATCCACAGGTTTGCCATGCAATAATACTGTACCACTTGTGGGCTTTTGCAGTCCGGCTATATAACGTAGTAAAGTAGATTTCCCACAACCGGACATACCAAGCAAAATGGTGAATTGCCCTTGTGCAGGTTTGTCTTCTATCGTCAGGTTAAGTCCTTTTATTATCTGTACTTTTCCGTCATCATAAGACTGGTCAACGTCTTTTAGTTCAATTATCGCCGGTAGGCTTGTCTTGGTTTCTGCACTCATCTTGTCAGTTATTTATACCGGAATATTCCTCTCGAGCCCATCCCAAAACAGCTGTTCCATCCGGATGGCTTTTAAGGCGCCTTCTTTGATCAGTTTACAATTATTTTCATCATGAATATATGGGTAAAGTGCTTCTACCATTTCGCTGTAATGTTCGACATCGAGTGAAATGTGTGCCTTCCAGAACCGTAGCTCGCGTTGTGTCAGGTAGGGCGACTTATCGAGGCCTTTGAATATTAGATCATATTCATCATTTGTAAAAAATTCGGTACCCGGCCCCAGTGCTCCAAGACTTTTAACGAAATGGTCATTTTTACACATATCCAACAGAGTCTGTACGCAGGTGATTGTATCCGGTAGTTTTGGATGTTTGTCCAATGTACGTGGATCGATATCCAGGGCTTCAAGGAATTTATTATACAACTGCCTGTGTGAGCCTGAATATTTACCTGAACCGTGTTCTTCCCATAGGTTTTCAATGATAGGCATTCTGGTAAGGTCATCAGGAATGTTACCGGCTGTAAATGCCAGAAATCTTGGGAAATGATAACAATATTCGGCATATTCAATCGCAAAATACTGCAACTGCTCAAAACTCATATCACCTTTCTCTATTCTTTTCAGGAATGGATGTGATAGAATGATGTCAATCTCGGGCTTTAATTCCTTTTCTAATTTTTTAATAAAATTCATGTTGTCACTGTTTGCTTAACCGAAATAAACCTTGTATAAACCTGGTATATTACCACCAGAATAAAGTAGAAGTGCATGATCCAAACTGTTGGGCCAAACAAATACGTAAGCACAGGCACATCGGATAACAGAGGTACAAACTCATTAACGAATAGAAAGCCATAAACTATCATACCTACCCAGAATAATGCAGTGAAAAAATAGGCCATAATCGCTTTAAAAGCTGATGGTTCTTTGTTGGTTGAATTTTTTACAACACCTTCGTATTTGTATGGGAAAAATGTTTTGTCAAGATACGTGAATAACCTATCCTGTAAAAATCCGATGATAATGATGATGATAACAAGTGCGAACAATTTATCAATACGGCCTTGTCGTTGACCTGTTCGCCAGATGAGAGCACCTATACCGCCTTCGTTTCCCTGGCTTTCAGCAATGATGATGTATGTCCAGCTGATGGCTGTCAATACGCGTATATCATCCGATAGTCTGGAGATAACCGATGGTATATAAACACTTTTAATGGTTTGCCACTTTGAGGCGCCAAGTGTATATACAGTCAGTAAAAATACCTCTTTTACTTCGTCTATACGCTGTACTACCACAGGCAAGAGATAAATGATGATACCAAAGGCTAGGAAGTGAACCTTCATATTGGTGCCAAGACCAAACCATACTATAAATAAACCTGTAACGGCGGTAAGTGGCACATAGCGGAATGAATCAACCGGCTTCTGGAACAATCCTCGCACAGCCGGGATGAGACCAACCAAAAAACCCAAAGGTATAGATATAAGGATGGCTTCTGTATAACTCAGGATATTCAAGCCAAGTGAAAAACAAATATTTTTGAACAGGGCGTTCTCCTTCACGAGCAGTGGGAACGCTTTGAGTACCTCACCCGGTTTGCACAATATACCTCTTGGAATGATAGGGTTTTCACCGGCTGAAAGTAAAGACCATATCAGCAGGATGATGCCAAAGCCAATCAGGATGAGTACGATATTTGTCTTGGCGTCTAATTTTCCACGTAGTTCGAATAATTTTTCCATTCGGTTTTTTAATTGATCAACTGAAACTCCGTTCTTCTGTTTTTGGCTTTACATTCTGGTGTGGCATTTGCCTCACAACCCGGAACCGGAGAGTTTGGCCCGTTGCCGACAATAATGAACCTGTTGCGTGTCATATTATATTGTGTCTGCAAATATTTGGCTACAGCTTCTGCGCGTTGAAGTGATAATCGTTTGTTGAGTTCAGCACTTCCTACATTGTCTGTATTTCCTTCAATACGTACCCTTGCATTGCTAAATGCTTTTGCTATATCTGCAAACTGCAAGTCGATGATGGTTTTGGCATTTTCGTCAAGTTCGTATTTTCCGGAAGGAAAGGTAATAGAAACAGCTTTTGATGATATTTCTCTAACTGTTTTGTCTGCACTGGTAGGTGTACTAAATATTTTTGGAGCCTCAGCATCATATCCCGGGCCCGAAGGCAGGTTGGCTGCACCCATTGCTGCACCGTAAGACATTAGCCGCCAGTTTGGTCGGTCGGCAGGAGCTAATCCCATTGACTGGTAAATGTTACCCATTTTTGTATATAGCCCTTCACCTGTGATTCCTTTATAGTTCGGATTTTTTCCAAAGAAATTGAGGTTGTCGCCATGTGTAGTTAGTCTTACATTGTTGATAGATGCTTGTGCGTCCTGTTCAGAAATACCGGTTACTTGGGCCATTATTTTTGCTGCTTTTTGTCTTGCACCTGCTGAAGTATTGATTTCAGCAGCAGCCTTCATCCAACCTTCATAGAATTTGGCAAGCTTGTCGGCATTTTTATCAACATAAGACTTTTTTGCCATATATACATCTGCAATGATATTCGACGCTTGGCGTGTTGATTGTAATACTTTAGAACCCGGCACTTCACGTACAATGATTTCATCATCCGGACTCCAGACTACTGCTGCATCAACCTGGCCACTCTTAAATGCCGTAGCGGCATCGATTGCACTTGGTACTTCTTTTACTTGTTTCAGGTCAGACAGTTTTAGGTTGGCAGCTTCGAGCATCCAAAGCAAGAATGTCATGGAAGGAGTAGATGGTGTAACTGCTACCACTTTGCCTTTCAGGTCATTGAATGAATTGATACCGCGTTTGGCTACTATAGCGTCGCCACCCCGTGACCAGTCGCACTGCAATACGATTTGGGGCTGGTAAGGGCCAAGGCCGGTCATTTCGGTAGCCATAGCACTCACCTCATTGCCCAACAAGTCAACATCGCCCGATTTCCAGGCATTTCTGCTTGCGTCAAAGTCATCTATCAGTTTAAATTCGACTTTTATTCCATAATCTTTGTAAAAACGGCTGTTGGTTGAAGCCTGTGCACCTTCGTTGAAGTACAATCCCGGAACATATCCGCCCCAGGTAAACATTTGTACTGTGATGACATCATCATCCTTTTTACCGCCACCCAGTATAGAAGTGCCCGATGAATTATCTATGTTTTCACTGTTCTTCTTCAGATCTTTTCCCATGTTTGTATTATTGAGAAAATACTTGAACCCAAAGAATATTACACCCAAAATGAGGGCGGTAATGAGTATTTTTGAAAATGTGGTCAAACGTGTTTGCATATTTCTGAATTTTTTAATTTTTATTTGAATAAATCATCATATTGGTTTGTCCGGTTTACTTTTTCCGGCAATCTGACAGGTGTGTTCAGGTCGAGTACATCATTATCATCGTTAGATTTTCGGAGAATGTCGTCTTTATCACCACCGAGCAACAAGGATGCACCTTCTTTTTCCCATTTTTCAAGCATTTTGAGACCTTCTTCTTCAAATATACCGTTATTGAGGTCAATTGAATCCATGAAGTTACTTGATAAATCCATAAATCGCTCCATTTCGCCTACTTTTTTACTGACATCATCTGCAATAGCTTCAAGAGCCATATCGAACATTGCTTTTTTGTCAGGGTCACCTGAGATGACACTCATGGCAGACTTCATAGCAGAATGTGATGCCAAAATTGCTTCGCGTTCTTGTTGTTTTACTTCTACCTGATCTGCAATATCCTCTTTTAGTATTTCCGAATTTTCGTACATTTTACTAAGTACGCGATACATGATTTCCATTTTTTTATACAAGTCTTCCAGACGGAGATTTGATTCCTGAAGGCGACCTGCTTTACGGGTTTTGAGTATCACCATCGAATTTTTGTTCGAGGCTTTCGCTTTATTGGCAAGTGACAGGTTATCGTTGATTTCTTTGCGGTTGTTAAAAATTATTTCGTTGAGCTTATGCATCTGGCCCCGGAGTTTGCCTATCTGTTGTGACATTTTATAAAGATTTTTCTCCAGATCTTCAACATACGATTTCAGGATGCCGATTGGGTCAAGATCAATAAATAAACCGGTAATAAAACGCATGATACTTTTGTATCCGTAGTACACAAGATTCCTCAGACGTGGATCGATGACCATATAGATAAGTGCCGCAAGTGCTATTAGCATTCCGGATAGGTAAAGCGTATTTTCAGCAAGATTGATTAATACAGGCAAAAAATTGTATAAAATGTAACCGATGCCGACTATTATCCCACCTGCTACAAGCATTCCTGTGATTCCTTCTGGTCTTTGCCAGAATGATTTCGGTTTAAAACTTTCGTCCATCATGCAATATTATTTAAGGTATTGTTTCATCTTTTCAATATCTTGGGTTATCTTATCTACAAGTTGATTGTAGCTGGCGATAAAATTATTCTTAGTAGTTTCTATCTTTGTAGAAGCATCACTTATTTGCTTGTCGATGTTGTCGAGCTGGCTTTGGTGTTGTGATATTTCTTTTTGTAAGGCTGCGATTTGAGCATTTTGGGCAACAATTTTTTCTTGTAACTTTTGTTTTTCGGATTGCTTGTCACCTACTTGCAGTTGCATTTGCGACTTGAGTGTTTCTTCGAATGCCTTTTCTTCATTGTGGAGCACACTCATATAATAATTGGCTGCTTCGATTAATGAAGCAGGTGTGGCTCCCATCGTTTTGGCGACAGCAAATGCCGATTGATACCTGGTCTGCTCATCCATTGATAATTTTTCGAGTGATTCGAGTGATTCTTGAAACTCGAGATAATCGAAACCATCTTTTCCTTGTTTTTTTATTGCTTCGTATAATACTTTTATAAATCTATCTTCCGGTTTTCCTTCTGATACGGATACTGTTGGAGGAGCAGTTGGAGAATTATTTGTATTTTCATTGGTTGTGGCTGGCGTTTCCGTACTACCCGGTTCAGTAGCTTTGTCAGCACCTGCTTCGACAATGAATATAGACTTAAGATTTTTAAATATTTCCATCAGGTCTTAATAATTTGTACACAGTAAATAATTAATTTTTATTCAAACAAGTTCCTGCAATTCGACAAATATGTATTTTCAATCGTCAAATTGTATTAAAACAGCCGTAAATTTAGTAAATTCAAATTATTTTTTATAAAATTGCTTCTTCAAGTCGTGGATTTTTGAAATAACAAACAAAATCACGAAATTTGCATCATCATTTTTCGGTTGAAATATATGCAGCTAAAGCCATGTGGTGAGATGAGTTAAATAGAAGGAATTGATATAAGGGACAAGTTGTTCAATTATAAGATGATAGATAAAGTTTTGTTAAAAAAAGAAGTAAATATATGAGTAAGAGTTCGAAAGTATCTGTTTCGTCGGAGGTGGACAGGTTGATGAAAGTGATTGTACACAGGCCGGATGAAGGTATTGCCCGCATAACACCCAAGAGGGCAGGCGAACTGCTTTTTGACGATATTGTCCATTTGCCCAATATGCAGGACGAGCACGATGTGTTTACGGATGTTTTGAAATATTTTCTCGGAGAGGACAATGTGCTTGAAACCGGGCAGTTGTTATACGAAGCATTAGTAGCCGATGAAGAAACAAAATTCGAAATCATCGAAATGATTATTAACTACGAAGAGTTGCCTGAATCTTACATACATCTGCTAAAAAAATTGCCGAATGACCAGTTGGCAGATGCCTTAATCACCGGACACCTTGTGAGCGAAGATCTGATACTTTTTGACCCGATACCTAACTTCATTTTTACAAGAGATATTGCTGTCGTAGTGAATGACCACGTTATCATCACAAAGGCTGCTAAAATGGCAAGGCAAAGGGAAAATTTCCTCACCCGCTTTATTTTCTGGTCGCATCCTATTTTTCGAAAACTTCGCGAAGAAGGCAAAATAATTAATCTGAACCATGTTGATGAATTTCCGCCATCTCGTAAAGGAGAAACTGTATCAATCGAGGGGGGCGATGTAATGGTTATCAATAAGGATTATATACTCATAGGCTGCAGTGAACGTACCACAGAGTATTCTATCCACAGCCTACGCAATAAACTTTTTGAAAAAGGGCTCGTGAACAATGTAGTCCAGATCAACATTCCTGCTGACAGAGCTTATATGCACATTGATACGATCTTTACTCAGATTAATCATGACCATATTGTGGCTTTCAAACCCATTATCGAAGACGGGTTGGGTAGTTATGTAGATGTATATAGAAAAGATGGTAGTACAGTCACCTACGATTCGGTAAAAGAATTTGTTGAAGCTGAAATAAATCCTGATATGAAGTTCATCTGGTCAGGAAATGGTGAGTCGCCATATCAAGAACGCGAACAATGGACAGACGGCTGCAATCTTGTAGCACTCAAGCCCGGTGTAGCCATCACCTATGATAGGAATCCGGTTACCGAGGAGGCATTTAAAGAATTTGGTTATACTATTATGGCAGCTAAAGATTTTCTTGACTTAGTAAAAAGAGAAAATCCGGCACCGGATTCATTCAATAATCTTATCATTACCATACCTTCAAACGAATTGTCACGTGCCAGAGGCGGTACCCACTGTATGACATGCCCTGTACACAGAGAAAAGAGTTAATTCATGTTTGTACACGAGACCCAAATAAGAGTCAGGTATAGCGAAACTGACCGGATGAATTATGTTTACTATGGCAATTATCCACAGTACTTTGAAGTGGGTAGGGTAGAAGCTATGCGTTCCATTGGTATTTCGTACAAAGATCTTGAAGAGAACCATGGTGTGATGATGCCGGTTAAGTCTATGAGTATCAAATACCTCAGACCTGTATTTTATGACGAACTTATTACTGTCAAAACAATAGTGTCGGCTTTACCGGAAAGAAGCATCAATTTCCATGTAGAGATATTTAATGAAAAAGGAGAGATTACGACCGGTGGTACAGTGAGCCTTGCATTCGTGAATATTGAAACCAAAGAGTCGATCCCTTGTCCTGAAATATTGATCAAACAATTGGCAAAGTATTTTGATGTTTAAATATTTGGAGCGAATAAAGAGTGTTGTCAAAGGAAAACTCGAAGTTCTTGGTTTGTTTTCGTGGATGCGCACTACATCATTTCCCGGAGCTTATGGTGTTACTTTATATGATCTTTATTTGTTTGTAAGGAAGGAGTCGCGACAATTTGACATCAGTGCACGGGCAAATTCGATGTCATTCAACTTCTTTTTGTCACTTTTTCCTTTGTTGTTGGTATTGTTTACCATTATTCCATTTCTTCCTTTGAACGATCATTTTTTTGAGACACTTCGCGCTGCTATTATGGAAGTAATGCCTGGTAAAACAGGGAAATCTCTTTATTCGTTCATCAAAGACTTGGCCACTAAGCCACAGCTCAACTTGCTTTCGTTATCATCTATACTGGTGATTTATTTTGCATCCAATGGTGTGATGGCGATGATAAATGGCTTTGAAAAATCATACCCGACAACTTTTGAAGAATGGCCCGGATGGTACAAACGACTAAGGGCGATTGGCTTAACATTCTTGCTGGCTATCATTTTGCTTGCTTCCATCATTTTAATTATTTTAGGCAATGTGATACTCAAGTGGTTTTATTCACTTACCGGTATTATCCAGAGTTCGTTTCAGTCGGGCTCGTTTCATTTGTTGAGGTGGCTTGTCATCATCGCACTATATTATACGGGCATTTCGTCCATTTACAGGTTTGCAGTATCGGCACGTAAGCGGTTTGCATTTTTTACACCGGGCGCTACATTAGCTACAGTATTGTCGTTGCTCACATCATACCTTTTCTCGTTTTATATTGATAATTTTAGCTCTTATAACAAACTTTACGGCTCTATTGGTACGGTTATCGCCTTAATGCTTTGGATACAGTTTAATGCATTTATTCTCATCATTGGTTTTGAGCTCAATGCAAGCATAGCCATAACGCGCGACATGAAGATAATGGAAGAGCGAAATGATTTGTTTTGAAATTATTAGTTCTACATCTAAGCCTTCATTTTTAGCTGTGGAACTCGCTTTGTAATCATTTGTACTGTGTCTGACAATTTTTCTTCAAGGATAATGATGCGGTTCCTCTTGAGTTCATGCAGGATTGAATCATTATAATGCCTAATGGTAAGCAACTCAAGATCGTCATCTGCATCTACTTTAAACTGGTCGCGCAATGAAGCTAACAACCTGTCAACTTTATCGGCTTGATTAGTGATACATGCAGAGAAACTGATAGCACTGTTTTGCATCATGTTTACTTTAACACGTACATCGGCAAACTTCTTGAATATATCACTCAGATGGTGTTCAGCTACAAAAGAAAAATCGCGTGTGGATATCTGCAGTAGTATCTGGTTCATTTCAAGTACTACCACCGGTGGGTATATACTGTTGCCATCTGCACTTATAAGCGTACCTTCACCTTCGGGGTTAATAAACGATTTGACCAACAGTGGAATGTTTTTTCTCTGCAATGGCTGAATCGTTTTTGGGTGAATAACGGAGGCACCATAATATGTCATTTCAATGGCTTCGCGGTAGCTGAGTTTATCAATAAGAATGGCATTTTCGAATTTTCGCGGGTCAGCATTGAGTACGCCCGGCACATCTTTCCAGATGGTCTGGTTTTCTGCATCAAGGCAAAATGAAATAATGGCAGCACTATAGTCTGAGCCTTCTCGGCCGAGTGTTGTAGTTTGGCCACGTAGCGTGCCACCTAAAAATCCTTGTGTGACGACTACTTTTGATTCCTCAAACAAGGGTGGAATAATACTTTTGGAAGCAGCCAATGTATCATTCCAAAGTATTCGGCCTTCACGGAAGTTTTCATCTGTTTTGATTACACTGCGTGCATCGAGCCAGGCAGTTTTGATGCCCGAGTGATTAAGCCAAGCGTGCACTATGTACGAAGACAATAATTCGCCGGCTGAGACAATGCTGTCATAAATCTGATCATAAGAAGCATTGGGCTTTGTAGAGAGTATAGATTTTAAGTCGGATGAGACCTTATTGAGTTGATGAAAAATATTGTGTTCCGGGTCAAACAAATCTTTGATGATGCTTAGGTGTGTAAGCTCGAATTCATCAACATATTGCTGTGGGTTGCCGGTTTGGTGGTAATAATCATATACCACTTTTTCAAGCAGATTGGTTGATTTGCCGGTTGCAGAAACTACGACAACCAACTCTGTGTCAGTATGTAAACCAATAATAGAACCAACAGTTCTTATACCTTCGGCATCCTTTAATGATGCACCTCCAAATTTGAATACTCTCATATTATAACATCGTTACAATTATTGTTTATAAATACGCTGAAAACTGGATTTGGTCCATTTGGCAGTATCAGTCACTCTAAATTCTTTATCCGAAATCTTAAATTTTCCATATTCGAAATCAAGAAAATCAATTTCGGGATTGATATTCCTGTCACCGATGAAATCCTTGCCTAATACCAGCCGGAGTTTTGATAAATCGCCGGAAAATGCTCTTTCGAGTTGTGGAATGATACGTTTTTTAAATTTGTCGCGTAGGTCGTCAATTGTTTTTACCGATTTGAAAATATATGGATTAACGGTGAAGGTTTTTGGAAGTAAGATTTCCATTCGATGGTTTATGTTTTCAACCATTTTTATAAGGTCAATGCCTTCAAGTATATGATCTTCATCTTTTGGCCATACATCATGGATGTTTTGTTCGACCTGGATGATTTCAAAATTATTCAGTAAGGCTAGATTTCCGGCATCGCTGTAGTTTTCATTGTTACCAATCAGGCCAATCATATAAAGGTTTGGTGGTAGCGAAAAAGGTGCTTTCGAAAATGGAAGGTAGATAAAAGCTTCTTCGGGTTTGCCTGCCCGGCGGCTTTCCTCAAGCAGACCAACTGTATCACCAAAGATTTTTGCAGCATTTGCCACGTCCATGTGTTCGATGATGACAACGTATTTTTTGCAACAATCGGTAATCTCTTTTGAGAATTGAGAAAAGTCGAATGTGCCTATTTCTGCCAGATCAAGGTGCTTTTTCTGAAGCAACTCGTCTATATATTTTTGTCTGAATATGAGTAATGTATCATATACCGCTTCGTACGGTTCGGGATTTTGGGATGCACCTGACAGTATTTTTATTTTGGGGTCAAACTTGGCATTCAATATTTCCGGGCCTTTTTCGAATACCTTTTTGAGTTCGGCACGCGAAATATAGAAAGTACTATAACTATTTTCGCCTCGTACATAAAAATTGCCTCTCTGTTCTACCCGATGTACCATAAACTTTTGGCCTTTGGTACTTGAGAAATAAGATACTTGCTCATTCTTTATTTCTTCCATAAAGGCCTTGTAAAGCTGGTTGAAGGTGATTGAGAAATCTTTTTTTGGCAATTGATCCATGAAGCAGCCAATCATGTTTTGTTTGGCAAGTGTGGCAATGGATTTTAGCACACCATTCGAATAAATGATATTTCCCGTAGGGTCAATGCCCATAAATCCTTCTACAAAATCATCGTACCTGAGATTTTCGTTAAAGGCAATATTGAAAATCTGACCTTCTTCTGTAAGTTCGTTTGATCGTTTTCTGAGCGTATCTGATGATTCCTTCAGAATTTCCTCAACAGGTTTGCCGTCGATAATTGAAAGTGCGTATATCATAGACAGGTAGTTTCTGCCACTGCCTACAGAACCGCTTATAATAGTATTTAAGTTTATATTTGACATGATTGATAAAATGATTAACTTGGTTCAGAAAATTTATAACCTACACCTCTTATTGAATGAAAATATACGGGATTTTTCTGGTCTTTCTCGAAATATTTCCTGAATGAAAGGATGAAATTATCGATTGTTCGGGTTGAAGGATAGATCTCATAGCCCCACACAGCCTGTAATATTTGTTGACGCGATACCACTTCATTTTTTCTTTCTACCAGCAGCTTTATCAGTTTAGCTTCCTTGAGCGTAAGTTCAAATGTTCCGTTGACACCTTTGGCTTCGTAGGTTTTGAAATTAACAATATTTTCGCCAAATGTGTAGGCGTCGGCTATGTCTGGAGGAGTGTGAGCAGAGCGTTTGATGAGATTTTTAATGCGCAAGAGCAATTCTTCAAAGCTGAAAGGTTTGGTGAGATAATCGTCCGCTCCTTTTTTAAGGCCGTCTATTTTGTTAGGAATGGTGTCACGGGCAGTTAGGAAAATGATGGGCGTTTCGGAGTCTGTCAGCCTTATTTGCTCGCATACATCCAGCCCGCTCAGTATCGGTATCATTATATCAAGAACGACCAGATGGAAATACTGGCTTTTGAATAAATCGAGTGCTGTTTTGCCATCTGTGGCATATACCACTTCGTAACCTTCAAATTCCAGATTTAATTTGAGTGTGGTAAGTATGCTTTCTTCGTCTTCAACCAATAGAATCCTTTGGGCCATTTTTTATTTTTAATGGTAAAGAAACCTCAAAGATACTACCTTTGGGTGTATTTTCACGTAATGTTATCTTAGCTTGATGAGCTAGAACTATCTGTTTGACGATATAAAGTCCCAATCCGGTACCTTTGGTGTTGCGCGTCTCCTCATTTCCACTGCGATAAAACTGTTCGAATATCTTAAATTTTTCTTCAGGTGCTACTCCTGTTCCATTATCAAATACACGTAATTGTAAGCAGTCATGTGCACCCGACAATGTAACCCTTACCTCATCTGTGATGGAGGAATATTTGATAGCGTTTTCCACAAGATTGCTGATAACGGATATCATGCCGGCTCTGTCAAAATATAATTCGGGCAAATTTTCTTCACAATCCAGTGTTATCCTTCTTTCAGGGAAAATCATTTTCATACGAGAGATTTCATCTTTTACTACTTTTGACAGGCTCATAAGTTCAAGATTAGCTTGGTACATTGTATCTAATCTTGTGGCTGTCAGTAGGTTGTGTACTACACTTGTCAGGCGGTCATTTTCTTTGATAGCACTTTCGGTTAGTTGTTTTTTCTGCTCATCTGTGAGGTCGCGCTTTTGGATGGTTTCTAGCACAAGACGGATGGAGGCAAGGGGCGACTTAAGCTCATGGGTTACTGACATAAGGAAATTTTTCTTTTGTCTCGCAAGCTGTACTTCGCGGTAGTAACCACGGTTTATAAAAAATATACCTGCTAAAAGACTTAACACAAACACCATTGCCTCACCAAATATCATGAGCTCTTGTTTTTCGTATTTGCGTTTTAGTTCAGTATATTCACTTGTCAGGTAAAATTCTTCAGACGTGTGTACGCGTTGTGTGCCTTTCTGTATGAGCTCCATGTAGGCAGCTTTGGCATAGAATGCATCGTTGTTTTTGACGTAAAGCAATATCGCCCACCAACTGAATGCCAGCAACAGATAGATAATAACAACATAAGAAATGAGCCTTAACCGGTGGCCGTTTTCTGGATTTCGGTTCATATTATTTAAGGGATAAAAGGTGATTCCTTAGATCATCATAGTTAGTGATTCATGTTTGAAAAAATGTTAATTGATGTATTTCTCCCTACAAAGTAATGTATTTTGTTAAAAAGAAGTACGTGATGTGGTTCATTATTTTGTAAAAATTGCAGTAACGATGCATCTTCGGGTATGTGGTTCATTATCAATTCATCCAATATGGCACAAAATTAGTACATTGTAATAAAATGACATTTTGCTTATTGAAAGAAAGGTGTTTATATAAATTATTATTTTTTATTTTTACATTTGCAACCAGAACTTACATACACAACAATCAAATGTCTATTGAAAACCAATTGTCCGATTTGTTAAGGCTTACAGGCCACACAGTGATACCTGGCATCGGGCGGTTTCAGCTTGAATACAGACCCGCAGTCATTGATTATATTCAAAAACATATTTCCACACCGGGCAAATTTGTAAATTTTCATTTTAACGAATCGTTGCTTATCAATGATATACCTGATGCGCAATGTGCCGAAATAGAAAAATCTCTTTGGGAATCAGCAGGAATAAACTGGCAGGAAAGACTTAATAATAAAGAAACCATTCTGTTACCAAATGTTGGATCGGTTTATAAAGATTTTAGAGGTGAAATACATTTTATTCCTTCTAATGTCAATTACGATGATGCAAGCTATGGTCTTCGTCAGCTGAACATCGAGCCGGTAATCCGTAAGTCGGAAGTAGCACCTGTTGCTCCGGTAGTACCCAAACCGGTATCGCGACCGAAATCCAATTTCCAGTTTGCGGATACGTTATTTTCAGTTTTGATCGGATTTACACTCATTGCCATCAGTTTTGGAGTCTGGTATGCTATGAGCTCCAAGCAGATTTCACAGCCTGCATCTAGGTTTCCGATAGCAGAATCAACGCTTGAAGATCAGAAAAATATAGAAGATATACTTGATTACGATGCAAAGTGGTCTGTGCCGGGTTATTATGGTGAAGATTCAGTCGCATCAGATTCAGTAAGCGAGGATGTTGCATCAAATGACGATCAAGATACTGCCGTACTAAACGAAGTAGAAGTACCCAAACCGGCTGTACCAGTAGCTTCAGGAAAACCTAAAACAAACCCAGCAATCAAGGAAACAAACATAAGAATGCGCAATGCTGTGAAGGCCACTCCGACAGATTTGTCATGCATGATCAGTGTAGGCTCATTTTCAAATGATGCTAATGCAAAATCATTATTGAAGAAACTCAGTGCTAAGGGATACCATACAACCATCAAAATCAACGAAACGAACAATATGTCTCGGGTAGTGGTGATGTGTACTTGTGATGAAGCTGTACTGAATGCCACGCTTGCCAGACTGAAGGATGGCTATAATGCAGGAGCTTACATCGTTCAATAATTTTGCAATAGAACCTGACGAAAACCATAGTTTAGCTTTCGAACTGTGATTTATTCAATAAGCATTACTTCCAATTTAACCAAAGAAAAATACCTCAAAGACAAAAAAATCTCTCAATATTGAATTCATAATTTATTACAAAACATGAACACCAAGATAGAAGAAGTGTTGAAAGTGGTGAAAAAGGCGGTACAGTTACTACCGAATCCGCCGAGGGATTCAATTAATAACGAAATACAGATTCTACAAGAATTGATCATGCAGAGCAGGCCTCCAAAAATAATGATTATTGGCCGTCGTGGAGCCGGTAAATCTTCGCTTATTAATGCTTTTTTCAATGAAGAAGTAGCAGCAGTTGGTTCAGTGAGTAGTAAGACGCCTTTCGGCAAATGGTATTCTTACACTTCTGAATCAGGCAGTATCGATATTATGGATACCCGAGGACTGGGAGACAGCTCGAGGCCCGAAGACTCGAAGTTTGCAACCGCTATGGAAGAACTGATGGCAGAACTGAGCGAAAAATGTCCGGATGTAGTGTTGTTTCTGTCAAAGGCAAAAGAGGTGGATAGCCGGATTGATGAAGACATAGACAATGTGAAGCAGATACTTGCATTCATTAAGAAGAAACATAATTATGAACCACCTGTGATAGCTGCTATTACACAAGTGGATGAGCTGGACCCGGTTTATATCGATAAGCCGCCTTATGAGCATGAAACCAAGCAAAAGAATATAGCTGAGGCCACAGCGAGAATTGAACAGCTATTCGTCGATGCTAAAATTGCCATATTAAAAGTCGTACCGGTGTCTGCCTATGCAGTGTTCGAGTATGGGAAAATGGTTTATAACCGATTCTGGAATATAGATGCACTGATTGACTTTCTGGTAGATAGTCTGCCACGTGAGGCCAAACTCGAACTGGCAAGGCTGGCCAAGTTGGTGGACGTACAGAAGAAGATAGCACGCATTATCATCACTTCAGCTGCCACCATCAATGCTGGCATAGCAGCCATCCCGATTCCGGTAGCAGATATTTTTCCTATAACATCCACGCAGATAGCCATGATTGCAGGTATTGGGTATATCACCAACCGTAAGCTTGATAAAAAAACTATCATCGAATTTCTGTCGGCAATAGGTGCCACTACAGGAGCGGCTATGGCATTTCGCGAGCTTGCACGTGGTATCATCAAGTTTGTTTTTCCGGGTGGAGGCTCGGTTATTTCGTCATCCATAGCATTTGGTGGTACTTGGGCAATAGGCGAGGCTGCTATTGCCTACTTTATTGAAGGAAAATCAATCAGTGATGTCAAAGAAGTTTTTGACACGATCAAAAAGAAAAAAGAAAAGGAGTTTGAGAAAAAATGACAGATAACCATTTGAATACAAATAAGCTTCTTAAAGATTGTGTAGTTTATGACTGGGGGAAGATACAGTACAAGGAGGCTTGGGACAAACAAACCATTCTGGCCAATGAACTTATTGCTGCAAAAAAGCAAAGCGATTTTCCTGTCAATGAACATCCTTATAAATTGATATTTTGTGAGCACAATCCGGTCTATACGCTTGGCAAATCAGGCTCTATAGAACATATCAAACTCAGTGATAAGGAACTGTCTGAAAGGGGCATTGAATTTTACAAAATAAATCGTGGTGGCGATATAACATATCATGGGCCCGGTCAGTTGGTTTGTTATCCAATTTTTGACTTGGAGCGTATAAGTCGCGATCTGAAAAGATACATTTCAAGTCTGGAGGAAGTCGTCATCAGAACACTCGCAGCATACGAAATATTTGGCATCCGGATACCCGAATATACCGGTGTCTGGCTTGAGGCTACCGAGGTGCTGCCACTTAGGAAGATATGCGCCATCGGAGTACACATGAGTAGGTGGGTAAGTATGCATGGGTTCGCATTTAATATTAATACAGACTTAGCGTATTTCAGAAATATCATACCATGTGGAATAAATGATAGCAACAAAGCCGTAACCAGCTTAGCAATAGAATTAGGAAAAGAAATTGATATGAACCATGTTAAAAAACAGTTGTTATTTCATTTTTCTGAGGTCTTTGGCTTGAAATATGCTAAAGAAGATGCAAAAATACTTTTATGAAAAAAGATATTCCTGTTCAGAAAGTAACAGATGTAATCGTTGCCATTGTACCACGTGAAGAGGAAGATGAGTTTTGGGACGTGTACCTTATAAACAATAAAGAGTTTCCGATTCTGTCTGTAATTATTAATTCGACCGGATACGGAGAAATAGAAGGAGAGAAAGTGAAGACATCTACTATGAGATATTTCTATGATGAAGTGCCCGCCAGACACGCCGTCAAAATTGAACCAATACTTAAGAATCTGTTCTCAATTACCAATGAATTTTGGGTGAGTTTTTCTTTAGGCAATTACCTTTACGATAAAAAGTATATTTTTGTGGAAGGTTCACTCAATGAGATAAACTTTACGGGAGTACCGATTGTTGGTAAACAAGGTGTAATGATAAAATAATAGAAATGAGAGATTTAGAACCGCGCAAAGTAAATGACTCAAGGTCGGTGATGACGGAAATGGTAATGCCCAATGACACCAATCCACTTGGCAATCTAATGGGAGGCAACCTGATGCGATGGATGGATATTGTAGCCAGTATTTGCGCCGGAAAGCATTGTGAAGCACATGTAGTAACAGCTTCAGTTGACCACGTATCGTTTCAAAAACCTATTGATCTGGGTGATGTAGTAACACTACAAGCGTGTGTTACAAGAGCTTTTAACACATCGGTGGAAGTTTCGGTTGAGGTATTTGCAGCTGATATCCAGGGTAAGAACAACCGTATGTGTAACCACGCATATTTTACTTTCGTAGGCCTTGACTATAAATCGCGTAAACCTATACCTATACCGGGTGTCATTCCACTTACTAGAGAAGAACAAGCTATGTATGATGGCGCACTCCGAAGGAGACAACTACGATTGATATTGAGTGGCAGATTGTCTCCGGATGATGCTACAGAACTCAAGTCATTGTTTATCAAACACGATGCAACTGTGTCAAAATAATTTTGTAGGTCAGAATTTTTTGAGCTGTTCGTAAACGAGGTTGACAGGCAGTCCCATAATATTGGAGTACGTACCTGTAATGGATTCTATTTTACATAGACCAATCCAATCCTGCACACCGTATGCCCCGGCTTTATCGAATGGTCGGCAGGTAGTAATGTAATAACGGATTTCATCGTCAGACAACCGGCCAAATCTTACCTTAGAGATTCCCGAAAAACTAAGCTGTTTGGATGGAGTTTTCAGACAAACACCTGTTATGACAGTATGTTCGTTGCCGGATAACTCCTTCAGGATCCGTACAGCATCTTCTGCATCCGTAGGTTTGCCATATATTTTCCCATTCAGAATTACAACACTGTCAGCCGATAAGAGAATTTTGTCATCAGTCAATATTTCTGTACATGCGAGTGCTTTCTTTACAGCCAAGTATTCGGCAACATCTTCAACAGGCATACTTTCAGGGAAGGATTCATCTACTTCTTTGTGAAATATTTCTATGTCAAAGCCTGCTTGTAACAGGAGTTCTTTTCTTCGTGGTGATTTGGAGGCAAGTATTATCTTCATAGGTGTGTGGTTAGGGCAATGTGAGTAAGAAAATTATTCCTGCAAGCATGGTAAGTTTTAACAAGAAGCTCATCCTGCCAAAATCTGATTTTCGCCAGGCTTTGACTGCAAGACCCATTACCAAAAGTACCGGTAATATGAGGAAAAATATGGCAAACAGAATTTGAAAATTGGAAAAGATGCCAATATTGATATAAAACACAAGACACATCATCGTTAGTAAACCTGACAAAAGGATAATGAGATAATGCATGGTTGGTTTGGTACCATATCTGGCAGGGAATGTCTGAAGATTATTATGCCGGTCACCTTCCAGATCTTGAGCATCTTTGACCAGTTCGCGTGCCCATGTTGTAAGAAATGCGAATGCAGCATACAATAAGAAAATACCACTAAGACGGACTTTGACACTGATGTCTGATATCAGACCAATCTGAGTATTTTCTGAAAGCCAGACTAAAAGTATTACTAAACATACAAGGACAGATACTCCGATGTTGCCAAGAAAAAAGTGATTTTTTAGCTTTGACGAATAAAGCCAAAGAGTAAGCATTGCCAGCGGTAATAACCAGAAATAATTCCATTTGCCGAGCGTTACTGAAAGATAAATGGCAAGTAACAGGCAGAATAATGAAAGTATTACATATGCTTTCCACGAGCCATTTTTCCCACCAAAATAATCAACTTGGCTAAAACCTGACTTGTTAATCCTGTCAATATCGTAGTCGTAAATATCATTAATCAAATATCCTGACCAGGTAAGAAACATACTGAATACGATGAGAATACCCAAGTTGGCTTCTGACAATGCCGGTGAAATACCCGACTTATAAAGAGCACTACTAATTATTGACCGATGAAGAATGAATTCTAATAATGCAATGATCAGCAGATTGCCAATCCTGAAGGTTTTAAGAATACCAATCGGTGATTTCATTTCAGTCTATCCAGTGCCCGTTGAGTTTGAGCACTTTTTCAATGACGTCTCTTACACAACCGTCTCCACCATCCATAGGTGAAATATAAGCAGAGACAGCTTTTATCTCCTGGATGGCATCCGCAGGGCATACCGGGCATCCGACACGTTGCATCACTTCGAGGTCGGGCATGTCGTCACCCATGTACAAAACAGCGTTTTCATCCAGTTCGAATTCAGAAATAATCGATTCGTACACCTTTATCTTTTCTCTTGTCTGGGTATAGATATGTTCAACGCCCAAATCCTGAAGCCTTTTTACTACACCGTCTGACTTACCGGCTGTGATAACGAAAAATCTGTAATCTTTCCAGATAGCACGACGGATGGCATATCCATCGCGAATATTCATATTGCGGAGGCATTCACCATTTTCGGTAACGAGTATCCTATTGTCGGTCATGACGCCATCAACATCCAAAATAAATGTGGTAATTGGGCGAAAAATATTAAGGTCAGGCATGTGTCGATCAATTTTTTACTGGTTAGCTCGCCATTCGTAAACCCACTGCGACTGTATTAATTCTAGATGGGCTTCATTACAGTCTTCACGCTTACCTACAAAGTTAGGTAGAGAAAGTACCCATTCTAACAGATCAGTAAACCTGATTCTGTAAATTTTGGATTCTCCGAACTCATCACCAAATTTTTCATAAAGGCCCATTGCTATATCTTCGTGGTCAGACCAGTTGACCGGCAGGTTGTCAAAATCTTCAAATGCCATACTTTAATTTTAATGTTCGTGTCCTATAATTCTGCTTTGATCCGGGATGGTTACTTCAATAACTGCAGCTGCATCAAGGATGATACACTGGCAGCCTAATCTTGAATTAAGCTTAGGATTGATGGCCCGATCAATGAAATCTTCTTCTTTGTCAGATATTTCTTCCAAGTCGTCCATTCCTTTGTCTATGTAAACATGGCAAGTACTGCATGCACAGACACCGCCACAGTTATGATTGAGATGAACACCGTGGTCTTCGGTTATTTCGAGAATTGAGTAGCCTTCTTCAGCATTATTTACAATTACAGGTTCTATTGATTTATCTTCAAAGCTAAATTTTACTGTTGCCATTATTGCATGTTAAGATTCAGATATTCAACAAGCTGTATTATAAAAATGTTCAAAATTAAAATAAACCGGAGATAACACCATTTTCATCAATGTCGATCTTTTCTGCTGACGGAATTTCCGGTAAGCCGGGCATTCGCATCATTTCACCGGTGATGGCTACTACGAAATTTGCACCTGCTGCCACTTCAATTTCTCTAACTGTCACCGTAAAACCGCTTGGTCGGCCTATAAGATCCGGATTGTCAGAAAGCGACTTGTGTGTTTTGGCCATAATGACTGGTGCACCTTCGAGGCCTAGTTTTTTAATCCGGTTCATGTCGGTTTTTGCTTTCGAACCATATTCCACACCATCAGCACCATAGATTTTTGTACAGATAGTTTCGATTTTTTCAGTAATAGGCTGATCCCATGAATAGAGTGGAGTGAATTTGTTGGTAGTGTTATCAGCAGCATCGGCTACTACACGAGCCAGTTCTTCAGCACCTTCTCCGCCCTTTGCCCATACATTGGCTACGATGGCTTGTACTCCTACCGACGCACATTTTTCTTTGATGATGTTGAGCTCTTCTTCACTGTCCGTTGTAAACTGGTTGATGGCCACTATGGCAGGTATGTTGTATAATTTTGCGTTTTCGAGGTGTTTCTCCAGGTTGCCAAGGCCATTTCGCAATGCATTTGGGTCAGGTGTTGTCAGCTCCTTCAGATCTTTGCCTCCCAGATATTTGAGTGCACGTACTGTAGCTACAATCACTATTGCACTTGGGCTGAGACCTGCAGACTGACATTTTACATTCAAAAACTTTTCTGCTCCAAGGTCAAACCCGAACCCTGCCTCGGTTACGACATAGTCTGAAAGTGACAAACCCATTTTAGTAGCAATGACCGAATTGGTTCCTTGAGCAATGTTGGCAAATGGGCCTCCGTGAATGATGGCCGGGTTACCTTCGATGGTCTGCACCAAATTGGGTTTTATTGCATCTTTCAGTAATGCTGCCATAGCACCTTCTGCCTTGAGGTCACGAGCATAGACCGGCTTTTTATCATAAGTGAATCCGACAAAAATATTTCCCAATCTTCTCTTTAAGTCCGGCAGGTCATTTGACAGACAGAAAATGGCCATTATTTCTGAAGCAGCCGTTATGTCAAATCCTGCTTCTCTTGGTACACCGCCGGTGGTGCCACCTAAGCCTACCACTATTTTGCGCAAAGATCGGTCATTCATATCCATCACACGTTTCCAGGTAATGGTACGAGGGTCTATGCCGAGGTTGTTTTTCTTATTCTGGATATTATTGTCAACCAAAGCCGATAACAGGTTGTGAGCCTTTTCTATCGCTGCAAAGTCACCCGTAAAATGAAGGTTAATATCTTCCATTGGAAGCACCTGCGAATAACCGCCCCCTGCAGCACCACCCTTAATGCCAAAAATAGGACCGAGCGAAGGCTCTCGTAGTACAACAGTAGTTTTTTTGCCAATTCTGTTCATCCCTTGCGTCAGGCCGATAGACATCGTAGTCTTACCTTCACCCGGTGGTGTCGGTGTTATAGCTGACATCAGTATCAGTTTATTCTTCTTTATATTTTCAGGGTTGATGAAATGTAGTGGTATTTTGGCTTTATATTTTCCGTAGAGCTCTAGGTCGTCTGCTTTAAGATTAAGTTTCGCAGCAATTTCACTAATGTGTTTGAGCTGTACCTTCTGTGCGATTTCTATGTCAGTCATAATGTATGTGGTTATCGTTATTAATGCCGTGCAATGATATGAAAATTTGTTTGGATTTCAAAACTGCTTGGCCAAAATGTAGGTACACGGTTAAATTTATATAAACTTACACCATTTACCTTACGTCAGTTTGGAATATCATAAAATAAAAAAGCCGGACAATTCATATTATCCGGCTTATCTAAACTTTGAAATGAATTATTTCTTTTTAATAAATGTCTTGAATCCTTTGCTCATCAGTTCATTTGCAATTTCAACAGCTTTATGCGCGTCCGATACTTTGGCAACCACTACATACTGGTTTGTACCATTGTCAGCCGCTTCGATTGTAGCTTCATGAAAGCCTTTGGATGATAAAGCAGAACGACGTCTTTCAGCGTTGGCTTTATCGGCAAATGTGCCACCAATTACCCATAGCATGTTTGCACCTTCAAATTCTTTAGGGTCAATGCCAACTTGTACGGGAGGCTGACTTCCAGAACTCATTGAAGGAGCAGCATCAACATTTTCAGGTGTATTGTTCAGGTACTGAACGTTAAGTCCTGTTTTCAGTTTGGTTATCCTGAACTCTGTACGGCGGTTAAGCTGATGTTCATACTCAGTACATGTTACGCCATCTTTACAACCATTTTTCAATTGTTGTTCGCCGTATCCAACTCCTTTGAGCCTGCTTCGTTTAATACCTGCATCAGTAAGGAACTTGATAGCATTATTTGCTCTTCGCTGCGACAAAGACTTATTGTACCCTGCAGAACCACGACTGTCGGTATGAGAAGAAAGTTCTATTTGTATCTCAGGTATTTGTTTCATGATAGAGATAAGGCCATTCAGGTCTTTCTGTGCATCAGGTCGAATGTTAGCGTCATTGAAGTTGTAGTAAATGTTAGGCAAGCGTATAACTGCACCTTCAACAAAGCCATTGCCGGTATAATTGCCATCAGCATCATAAAGTGCTGATCCATCCGGTCCGTATCCAAAACCGGGTCCACCACTTGAAGTGCCATTAAAGGCCATTACTATAGGGGTATCTCCATCCTTCGGAACAGTGACTCTCTTTGTTTCTTTTATACCATTTTTTTCAGCAGTGAGTATATAAGTTTTACCTTTCTCCATGTTGTATTCAAACTGGCCTGCCTTGTTAGCTACGAGTTCGGTTACTTTATCGCTGCCTTCCTCCTGAATCATAATCTTGGCACCGGCCATAGGGGCATTCAATTTCTCATTGATGACCATACCTTTGAACAAGGTGGTGTTTTCTCCTTTTTCAAGTAGCACGAGCGTCTCCTTCAAATTGGCAGATTCCGGTATTTGTACCTGCTTGGTCTTGTACCCGTCTTTTTTTACTCTGATGATATAGGAGCCGGCCGCTACTTTAAATTTGTGTTTCCCTTCCTGATCAGTAGTGGCTGTCTGTCCGTTGGCATCAACGTCAACACTTAACACTAGGTCATTTGATCCGGCAGATTCTGTCTGTACCTGTATCAGTTTACCCGATTCATCAACCATTGAGAAAACATTAGCTAAAGAAAGTTCATCAAGATTAAGGATTGAAACAGTTGCACCTTCAATAGCTTCACCTGAAGTCATATCTGCCACATATACTGTAAAATCTTTATTTTTCTTTAAGCTGCCTTTACCATTTAACAAATTGCTAAGGTTATCGATAGCATTGAAGCTGTAAATATCATCTTGGCCTTCGCCTCCATTTCTGTTAGAGGAAAAATATCCGTTTTTACCTTCCTGATCAACGATCAGACCAAAATCATCTGATGAAGTATTGAAAGGGTAGGGCATGGCTACGGCTGTTTCCCAAGTATCACCATTTTCTGTTGAGTAGAACATATCTATTCCACCAGCTCCGCCTCTGCCATCCGATGCAAAGTACAGCGTACCATCGGGGTGAATATAAGGGAATACATCGTTGCCCTGCGAATTGACACTTGTTCCCAAATTTAAAGGTTCGCCCCATGTTTCACCAACTTTGTTCACTACCCAAATATCCATTCCTCCATATCCGCCTGGTCGGTCTGATGCAAAATACATTTTATCGCCATTGACAGAGATAGAAGGGTGAATACAATCAAAGTCATCATTGTTGATAGGTAGATCTTGTACATTCTTCCATGCTCCTCCTACACGATCAGCAGAGTATATACGCATGTGCGTAAACCCGTCTTTTGATTTTTTTGCTTTTCCTTTGTGAAGGTTATTTCTCGTGAAATATACTTTTTCACCGGAGCGGTCAAATGTAACCGGGCCTTCATGATATTTTGAAGTCAGTTCTTTTGAGAATGGTTTTGGGTTGGTTAGTTTTCCATCAGCCCCTCTACTCGCCTCATAGATAGACATCGTTATCTTTTTAAGTCTGGCATCAGTTGCTTTTTTGCCTGTGGCTTGCTCCTGAGATACAATATATACAATACCGTCTTCATGGAATGCCGGGCTGAACTCAAGGCTGGATGTGTTAATTCCGTTTTCATTCTGAATAACTACACCCTGTATTGAATCCTGTGTCTGAGCCCACATCGGAGATACCGACATAAGCATCAACAAATAAATTATGTGTATTTTTTTCATGAAGCTGTGTGCTTTTTTGGATTATCGGTTTCTTAGAAAAAGAATCTTGGATTCTTAAGATTATTTTTATTATTTGAAAAATTAAGCCTTAACAATCCTTCAATACTGCCCGGTGATACGCCTGATATTTGCGACAAAGGATAATCATACGCTACACCAATTCCTATCTTTTTGCCAATCAGGTATTGTACAATACCTTCAACAGCATCACCATATTTGTCACCACCTGTTCTGTAACCGGCTCCAAGTGTTAGGGCTTTGAAAAAGATAAAGTTGACATTGACATCCATGTTAAATGGTGCCCCATCAACATATTTGCCAAGTACATTTGTCTGCACATCTACATTGGTTGAAGCAGGAATAGTCAACCCGGTCATCAGATAATAGTGCGCTACTTCCTTGGCAGTCAGGTTGGTTATGGTATTGACACCAATTACATTCTCATAGAATCGCGGTGTCGATACACCAAAATAAAACTTATTGATATTCAGATACAAGCCCATACCAAAGTTTCCATAGTATTTGGCACCATCTACATTTATAACCGAAGGGTCTGATGGATCGGTTGTAATAATCGACGGATTGTTAACATCAATGTTGAAATTCCTGATTGATCCCTGGATACCAATTCTCAAAGACTTGTTATTCCTGTTGATAAGGTCGTAAGAATAAGCCATCGAAGCTTCCCAGGTCTCAAAAAGCCCAATCTGACTATGATACACACCAAGTCCGAATCCCACACGAGAAGAGAACGGCATATTGAGTGTCACTAGTTGTGATTGTGGAGCACCTTCAAATTTTAACCATTGATTTCGATATATGGCAGTTACACTACCTATTCCGTCTTCACCTGCATAAGCGGGGTTGAGAGTCATTTTGTTCACAAAAAACTGTGTATAGTGCCTTTCCTGCTGTGCTTCTACTCTTGTTGCCACCAAATGACATACAAGGAGTAAGATTGCAATTTTTATTTGTTTTACCATCATGACGTTGTTCATTATTGGGTTTAGCGTAAAATGGTTATAAATCCATATTTAGGGTTCTTGTCCTCTCTTGATTCGAAGAACACAAAATAGTAGGTTCCATCTGGTAGGTTCTTTCCATCAACTTTTTCAAGCGTACCCTTCCAGTTGTTTTGGTAAGGTGCTGCCTCGAATACCTGGTCGCCCCATTCATTATAGATTACAAGCCTGTTATCGTTGTATTTGCCTGTGTCTATACATTTGATGTACAGATAGTCGTTTATATCATCACCATTCGGTGAAATGAGTGTTGGTACGATACATATCTTATCGTCTATCACATCGATTCTGATGGTGGCACTGTCACATGCCAACGGACAATCAACAAGACATATTTTGTAACCAATGGTAGCTGCTCCAAAGAAATTTTTGTCAGGGAAATAATTCAAAGTGTTGTCGTTGTTCAGCGAATAACTTCCGGATGACACACTGCCCATTTCAAGGAATATACCTGCAGTAGCAAGATCATTATTTAGGAACGCTACATTGTACAACGAATCTGAATTTCCTACAGATATCAAATCGTCAATGGCATCAGGAGCAGGATCAATGGATACATACACTGAATCGGTATAGGTTTTACCTTGGCAATTGCCGAGTACCACCAATACTTTGTAATATCCTTCCTTGTTCAAATCATCTATGAATATTTCAACAGATTGACCTTTAGTTGATAAACTGTCCGGTCCGGTCCAAATGTATTCTGTAGCTCCGGGTACTGTAGGAGATGTAAGCAATATAGCCTCATTCAGACAAGCAACTAGTGTGTCAATGTCAATATTGTATTGGTATGGTAACACAGTAATGTTAAAGGCACATGTAGCACTCAGGCCTGAAGGATCTGTTACTCCAAAGACCATATTATAAGTGTCAGCAGGAAATGCTTCACCATTCTTAGGACTATCAGGTGCTATCTGTTGCGCAACAATTCCCGCTGGGGCACAATTGTCATTACCTATAAATTGGTTAAAAAATAAGACCAGATTATTACAAGTATCCGGAACGACATCTGCAATAAAATCTGAAGGGTCAGTAACAATGTTTCCAAAACCATCGATGACGATATCCTGCGGACATATCAGTATTGGATTTTGTGTTTCAGTAATTGTAATTGTAAACGAACACGTCGTAACATTACCTGAATTGTCAGTCGCTGTGTATATAACAACTGTTGTACCGACAGGGAAAAATTCACCTGGTGAAAAATTAGATGTGATAACTACATTCGTGTCGCAATTGTCCGTAGCAGTAGGTACTATCCAGTTATGGAAATTTCCACAAGCATTTGGCAGCGATTCCAATGTTACATCTGAAGGGCAATTAAATAATACCGGTTTGATAGTCTCCCTTATAAATAATTCGAAACTACAAGTGTCAACATTTCCAAAATCATCTATTGCTATATAAGTGACAATGGTCTTTCCGGTAGGGAAGTAGTCTCCTGAATTGTGGCTGCTAATGATAAACAAATCATTATCACAATTATCTGTGAACTCTGGTTCTGACCACGTGACAATAGCACCACATATTGTATCAGGTACTTCTATCATCTGATTTGGTGGACAAAGTCCGTGTTCAGGCTTTATGGCATCAGTAACGGTAATGTTAAATGCACATCCCGGTAGATTGGGTGCTGTATAAACAACCGAATAAACACCCACCGGTAAAAACGCACCCGGAGTATAATTAGAAGTAAGTGTCAAACTGTCGCCACAGCTATTCAGCACGAATGGCTTAATCCAGTCAACAAAATTGCCACATGTATCAGGTAAGGAAGATATAATGATATCACCCGGACAATTGATGACCTGTGGGTCTTCGTCCTCTACCGTTACGTTAAAGTAGCATGTATCAAGCACTATAGAGTTTGCAGCTGTTATATAAACAACTTGTGTAGTACCCGGTGGGAAAAATGTACCGGGACTGTAGTTTGAATATACATTTAAGGTGTCACCACATGCATCAACAAAGAATGGTGGCACCCAGCTTACAAAGGCCCCGCATGTGTCCTGCTGTACAGGTACTACAATATCTGATGGACAATTGTTGAAACCTGATGCAAATGATTGTACAGTAACACTAAAGCTACATGTAGCAGTATTACCTGATGCATCATTTACGATATATTGTACAATCGTAGTACCAGCCGGGAAGAGACTTCCGGATGTCACACTGCTTTTAACCTGTGTGTTCGGACAGTTATCATCTACCAAAGGTTCACTCCAACTTACTTCAGCAAAACACATATTGTTGATGTTAACTGCCGGCTCTACGACGGTATCAATCGGACAATCTACAATGGTTGGTAACTCAAGATCCTTGATAATCAGAATAAAATTACATGTCGCCGAATTGCCGGCTTCATCTGTCACAGTGTATAAAATGTTATGACCACCAACCGAGTAAAACTTAATATCAGGTTGATTGACTTTGTAAGTCAGTGTTGATGAACAATTATCTGTAGCGTCAATCGTCTGAGGCAATGCAATTGTAGAACCGCATTCTCCCGGGTCATTGTCATAAGTCTGGTTGCCAGGACAGTTGATCACAGGCTTTTCACCATCTATCACTTTTATCTCAAAACTACATGTGCCCACATTTCCGAATTCATCCGTTCCGGTGTAAATAACAGTATCTATACCGAGTTTGAACTCAGCACCCGGATCGTAGTTTGAAGTGAGGTTCACTAATGCAGAACAATTATCAACTGCTGTTACTGTTGACCATACGGCTGTAGCTGAACATTTGCCCAGATCCGTAAATACAGTAATATTAGGCGGGCACGTAAGCACAGGAGGTATGCTGTCAACAATATTTACAACACCATTGATTATCTTGTAAGGAATGAGGAATGGTATGCCACCATTGGTAGCAGATACTTCAATCGGGGTCGTTGGGTAATTGATAAAGTTGACAAAAGTATTCAGTATCTTTATTTGTTTTGGTGTCAGTGTCAGTGTAAATAGCACGGAGCCATCAGGAAGGGTTACACCACTATTATTGTACCAAGCAAATGTAAGTGAATCAGTCATGACCGGAGGTCCAAAATTTGTTCCGGGCAGACCCTGACCTATCAGACTCAATGCAGGATTCAAATTGGTGATGGTATCTAATGCAAGCAACAATTTATCCCAAGTCATTCCAAACTGCAGACTTGTAATGTTGTTAAAATTCTTTACTTTTACATCTACTGTGACTACACCATTCGTACACTGGGCATTAATGGTATCCAGGTAAAGGAGGAATGTGTCAGGAACAACATTGATGACAAATGAGCATGTTTCGGTATTTCCTCCAAAATCTTCAACTATATAGGTCACTGTAGTGCTGCCAAGATTAAAGTCATTACCACTTGCATCATCAGCACCATTGACTGTTGTACTACCTGTTGTTTCATATTTAACACTCTTTATACCACAATTGTCTGATACATTTATCGGAGCAATGTCATTAATAGTAATAAATGTGGTACCCTGCGGAATCTTAATATTTATATTCGAAGGACACTCGAGGGTAGGTGGCTTAAAGTCAAATATATTAATCAGTGCATCAAAAGCCAATACGCCAATCTGCCCTTTTGTAGTGTATGCCTCTATAGGTGTTGTGGAGGAAGACACAAATTCGAATTTAGTCTGCGAGCCAGCATTGGCATTTATATCAAAATAAACCGTAAACAATGTTGTGCCATCCGGAAGGCTCAACCCGTTGGTATCTGCTATCCAGGCAAAATTAAGTGTATCGGTAATATTGGCAGGACCAAAATTGCTGCCGAAATTCAATTGTAGGTTCGGATCAAAATTTCCAACGGTGTCAAAGCTTAATATGGATGGATTCCACGCCATAGCACATTGCAGTGATAAAATATCTTTGAAATTACTTGCAGTTACATTTATGGCCACTTTGCCACTATCACAAATAGCTATAGTAGATGTCGGCAATAAACGCAATACCGAATCCGCTACTACAATCTTATAATTGCAACTCGCAGTATTTCCTGAAAAATCCTGAACTGTATAATTTACTTCAGTCTGGCCATAGAAAAATGTAAAATTACTTACATCTCCGGTTCCTGAGCCGGATGTAGAACCACTCAGTGTATAATATAGCTCTTTTATACCACAGTTGTCTCCTGTTGTAGGTGTAAGTCCACCTACAATAGCTGAGAATTGACCCTGGTTTACTTTAACGAGGGTATCAGCCGGGCAAACAATAGTTGGAGGAATGGTGTCATTGAAGCATATCTGACTATTGGCAGTATCAATCGGTACCTCAAAAGGCGGTGTACCTGCTGCAAATGCTTTTATTGGAACGGTTGGTGTGCTAATAAAGTTAATTTTTGAACAAGTGGCAGCTCCAATTTTATTGAAAACAAGTGTATAAAGTGTATCTCCTGTAGGCAATGTGATACCACCCGGATTCACAGGCATAAAAAATGTTAAAGTATCATTGTCCTTCGGAGTAGGGCCAAAACTTGAATTAACCTTACCAAGCGGTACAAGAGAAAGTGTAGTATTCAGATTAATGATGGTATCAAGTTGAAAAATGTTTTCATCCCAATTGATTCCAAAAGTGAGGCCGGCAATATCATTGAAGTTATCTGCTGTTACATTTACCAGTACCTTGTCTTTCGAACAATCGGTTTGTATGTTTTGCAATTTTACTTCGAGTATTGAAGAGGCAGTGTCCACTACGAACACTTCAAACTGGCAATAATTGAAATTATTGCTTGGGTCATTGATTGTATAATTTACCAATGTGCTACCTGCATTGAATACAGTACCACTTGGGTCTCCCTGTCCAAATCCGGTTGTAGAGCCACTGAATGAATATCCAAGAAAAGCAACATGACAGTTATCGGATGCCTGTTTTGGGTAAATGTTGTTAGCGATGGCTTTACCACTTCCTGCCGGTGCTACAACAGTTACATCATCAGGGCAAACCAAAATTGGAATGTTCTGATCATTTATTTTGAAAGAGCCCGGATCTGTATTCACATTAGGAATCAAAGTAAATGGGTTGCCACCAACTTCACCATATATAAATATTGGCGTCGGCTTGTTGATAATGTTGATTAAGGAGTTGATTGGACCGGCACCTTTGACAACATATTTTATCGAAAACAATCCGGTGTTAGGTTCTATGTCCAATGGTGTAACACTAAACCAAACAAAGGTCAGCGTGTCTTTGTTTGGGAAAGCCGGTGGCAGCTTGAAGTTAGAGTTTTTTAAGTCAAGTGGACCATACTGCCCGGTAAGACCAATGTAATCCAAAGCATCATGATTCCAGGTCAATGAAAATTGAATACCGGTATAACCAATAAAATCCTTGACCCCAACCTGAACTGGTACCGTAATGGTGTCACCACATTGGGCGGAAATATCAGGTATCTGAATGGTTGCATTTTGAGCTGAGACACCGGACACGAACCAAACAAATATGCCTAATATCATCGAGGATATCAGGATTCTGGTTCTATGGGCTGTTGAAAGTGTTCTTTTTCTTAACATTACGCGTTCTTTGAATATATAATGTTCACTATTTTAGATAATTATAATTGCTGATTATTTGTAATGTTTTCAGATATAGCAATTTATTAAGCGATGATTTTGCTTAAAAATTAATCGGAAAACTAATTCAGGGACTCTGTAATAGGGTGGGTCAGTTGTTACGGTATTTTAGGATTCTTTGTGGTTTTACTCAGTATTTTCATACTTAAACCAGACAAGTCAGGAGCTAGATTACTCCCGACTTGTTGGCTTATTCATTCATTATTCAATAATGACCATTTTCTTAACTGCTGAAAGTGTCTCTGTTTTTACTTTGTAGAAGAGTACACCTGATGGAATATTATCCAATGTTACTTCTTCACGGTTCAAACCTTTTTCAAAATTCTTCTCAATTAATTTGATAGTTTTTCCTTTCAAATCTGAAATCTCGATTTGTCCACTTTCTGCCTCAGGCAATGTGAAAGAAATCACTGTAGTACGCTTGAACGGATTCGGCTGGTTCTGGAACAATTCGAAACTGTATGTTTCGTTTGTAACAGCGTCCGACTTGAATTTCAATCCAAGGTTAACAGGGCTGTATTCTTTGTCATAACCTACTGTCTGAATCTTAGTATTGTCAAGCTTCAGAACCTGGCTAAGCTTCTTGCCGCCTTTCTTCACTTTGAAGCTTAGTCTGAATGCCTTATCAGAGCTACTTAAGTTTTGAGCAGTAGCATTATACCATGCTGAAGTGATAATACCGTCTGTATCAAAATTCAATCCGAATGATGATTTCGTGATACCAGGTAATACACCTGCATCAGTTCCGGTCAATTCGAGATATTCCTTGTTGTAGTCCATTCCAAATTGGTATGCAAGGATGTCGTTGAATTTTTCAGTGTTGAAATCAACATTGATGGTAGAACCTTCTGTAAGTACACGGTCAGTAGTAATAAAATTCATGTCACCTACATACTCTCTGTCTTCAGGTCCATTGCCTATGATTGTATTCGGGTTTGCACTACCTTCTACATCACCAACTTTTATACCCCAATAATTATCATTCAAATGATCGGCATTAAGCGGAGCATAGCTCAATGATTTAGGGTATGCCGGGTTAAATGGATTGGCAGGGTTAGGGAATACATAAGATTTTGGTACAAACACCCAAGAAGTATTGTTTGTAAAATTAGGCAAATTGCCCAAAATTACAGCTTGTGTAATCGCAAGGTCTGCTGCATTGATAAACCCGTCATTGTTCGCATCGGCCGCAATGAGTTTATATGGAGTATTAAGTGTTCCTCCGCCAAGTATGTGCTGCTGTATGATAGCAAGGTCAAGAGCAGTAACACCGTTTACAGGATTGATATTCTTCAATGGTGTAACCGTTACATTCGATCCTACTGGAAGCAGGAATTCATATTTTCCATTATTAGTGGTGGTTACACTTCCCGTTGAGCTACCTGTAAGGTTTACCTGCACCTGAGCAACCGGAATATTTGCTGTAGTTGTTATAGTACCTGAGATTTTATGGTTAGTCGGATTAGGATTAACCTTGATTTCTACTGTACCAACTGCTTTACAACCCGAAACAAGGTCAGTAACAGTTACATTGTAGAATCCTGCTGTCAGACCATTAACTGTAGGTGTAGTCGTATGGTTAGGGTCGCTCCACAAGTATGTAAACGAACCTGAACCACCTGTTACAACCACTGTAGCACTTGCATTTGATGCACCTGCATAAGACTCATTCGTAGCAGAGAAAGTAAGTGTTATGGTTGTTGAATTATTTGAAACAACTGTAATGACTGATGTACAAGTATTGAAATTACCCGCCTGGTCAACAACTGTAAGTGTTACAATATTATTGCCGAGGTCTGTACAGTCAAACTGTGTAGTACTTAAGCTCAATATAAGGTTTTGTGAAGCCGTACAATTGTCAGTACTTCCTTCATCCACATCCTGAGGATTCAATGTAGCAAGACCTGAGTTGTTTATTGTAAGGTTAACATCATCACACTTGGCGATAGGCTTGGTATTATCTATAACATATACATTAACTGTTACAGAAGCAGCATTACCACATTTGTCAACGGCAGTGAATTTTACCGGATATACACCGACATGATATGTACCTGAAGCATTACCTTGTCCATTACCATAAGGTGAATTGTTGGTGATGGTGACATTGCCAACTCCCTGACAATCTGTAACATTGCCTGTCATGTCCAAAGACACAGGTACTTCGCAGAGCAATGAATTGTAGTTCTCAGTATATACTGTAATGTCCTGTGGAACATTGATAAATACCGGAGCACTGTTATCTTTGACAGTTATTGTCTGAACATGTGTTGACTTGTTGTTACAGTCGTCGGTTGCTGTCCAAGTTCTTGTGATGATATAGTTGAAGTCATCGCAGTCGTTGTTCACATTGTTCTTGTTGGTCGTTTCTGAGAATACAACTCCAACATTCAAATCACAGAAATCTGATGCAGTAAGTGTTGCTGCAGCCGGAATGTTGCCATCACATGACACCGTAACGTTGGCAGGTAGCACACCGTTGAAAGCTGGCGGAGTTATATCCTGAATGGCAAGTTTCTGAGTACACACCGCAGTATTGTTATATGCGTCTGATACTTTCCATGTTCTGGCAATAGCCGTACATGCACCAGGAGGTGCAGCTATGGTTGCATCCGTAAATGATACTATTGTTGTACAGTTATCATTAACAACAGGGACACCTACACCAGGATTAATGCTAGGATTAATAGAGTTGGTACATGCCACTGTTACATCTGCAGGGCATGATATGGTAGGGATAATATTATCCTGTACATGAATGGTTGCTACGCAAGTAGCTGCGTTGCCAACCAAATCAGTTACTGTAAGTACTACATTTATTGTCTGGCCAACCTGGCTACATGTAATGGTCGATGGATTAAGTGCCAAACTCAATTGACCTAGACAATTGTCATAACTATTATTATCTATAGTAGCAGGTACAAGATTTACGAAACCGCTTACACCAATTGGTATTGCAACATTTTGCTCGCAAACCGGTGTCGGTGCTTGTACATCTGATATAGTTACTGTAACTGTCTTGGTAACGGCATTGCCACAAGGGTCAGTAACTGTATATTGGAATGTAGTAGTACCTTTAGGATAATGGCCTGAAGCATCTGCACCAGACGTAGCGCCATAAGGTGAATTATTGGTAATACTAAGATTATTGAATGGTGCACAATTGTCTGATACCATTGAGGCATCAACATTGATGGTTACAAGCTTGGTACATACATCTAAATCTGTATTGCCGGTAAAGTTTCCAGGGAAATTGCCATTCAATACCGGTGCAGTAATATCTTTAACGGTGATAATCTGTGTAGCTGTTGATTTATTTCCGGAAGCATCTTCAGCTGTCCATGTTCTGGTAATGGTGTAGCTGTAGTGCTGACAATTTGCAAGATTAGCTATTTGAGTAGATACTTCATTGAATGTGATAACTTGTGATGCAGTACAGTTGTCTGAAGCATTTACGCCACCAATCACTCCAATACCTGGAGCAGTAGGTACAGTATTGCAAGATACTGTTACATCTGCCGGAATACCACTTAATACCGGAGCAACTAAGTCTTTTACAGTTACTTTTGCAGTACAAGTACTTTCATTACCGACAAAATCTTTAACGTAGAATGTTATATTATTAACACCTGTGTTCAATATTTCACCAGCTATACTGTTATTGGCATTACCTGCCTTTTTATTAACTGTTGTAGCTCCACTGATAGAATAGGTAACTGATACTACACCGCAATTATCAGTGTATTGTCCAGGTAAAAGATTACCTAGGATGCCTGCTGACATATTGAATGCATTGATACCTGTCGCTGTACAAGCATTGGCAGGTACATTTACAGTAATATCTGCCGGACAAAGAATCTCTGGTGCATCGCTGTCAGTATTAACAGTTATCAACTGTGACTGAGAAGAAGAATTATTCTGATTATCAATGTAAGTCCAGATGATATTGTAGTTACCCGGTGAAAACTGATACTGAGGTGGATTAGAGCCCGGAACAAACATACCGATATTTGGAATACCATAAATAACCTGACCACAATCATCAGCGGTAGGTGATAATACCTGAAGTGCACCGCAATCTACTGATATAGCAGGTAGAGCCGCTCCAGGAATAGTTGGTACAGGAGCTTGCTGATCATCAAGTGCAACTGTGAAGCTTGACGAACTTGATAGTCCCGGTTGATTGTTATCGGTTGCAGTAATAGTTACTGTAAAAGTGGCTCCGTCAAAAATATCTCCCGGAAGAGGGAATACCACATTCAATGGAGTGCCCGGTGCCGGATTCTGCACAACTGTGTGTTCGCCACCACAATTGTCAACAACATTTACTAGCGCAAGATAATTAGGTACAACTGCAGTCGCACAGATGGAAGGAAGTGTTTGACTACCAGGGTTACTAACTACCGGTGCTTCATTATCAAGTATAGTGACAGTAAAACTGCACACAGCTGTGTTACCTGCTTCGTCAGATAGCACATAAGTTATAGTGGTTACACCAACTGGGAAAGAAGAACCGGCTATTTCGCCAGGGAAGAAGCTGTTGCTGTGTGGGTTGTAAGGTACATTATTGTTAATAGCTGCCTGTACTGCATTGTCACTGATTATTTCAGTAATGTTCATATTTGCAGGAAGGCTGCAGTTATCGGTTGCATCAGGGCCAAAGTTAGATGACAACATCGGACGAGTCCATGTTACAAAATTCTCACAGTCACTAGACACGTTTGGTAAAATAATGTTAG
>WBZR01000660.1_pt1 | contig 51388 bp, 47 predicted proteins | sample 5204231 | NCBI WGS metagenome assembly WBZR01 (sample SAMN12412403, study PRJNA552823) | activated sludge metagenome | isolation source: activated sludge from anammox sidestream of wastewater treatment plant... | place: USA: Virginia | collected 2017-08 | reverse complement strand
CCACTCAAAGTCAAACCGTCCGCACAAAGGCTACGCCAACTGCGCATCACTCGGCACACAATCCTCCCCAAGTGGAACTACACAATCGCCCCTTCCGATAGCAAATAATTCTTGCGCCGTTTCTTAGTGACGTCCCAATCGGCGGGGAATTCGAACGTGAGCTTGCCCTCCGAAAACGTCAAGCCAACTCCAGGTAGCGATCAGATTGTGCCAGTTCCTCATCCAGCGAGGCAATCGCGCCAACTTCCTCGATCGAGTCTCCCTGCTCCACAGAGACGCCCTCAGCCCTGGCTTGAAGCGCAAAGAATCGTGCCTTGGCCTTCGGAAAATTGTTCTGCTGGAGGATGTGAATCTCACGCAGAAGGAACAGACTGTGAGTTGCAAGAAATACCTGGACGTCCTGAGCCGCCAGATGAAGGATGATCCTCGCCACCTCTTTGATCAGTTTCGGGTTCAAATTCGTCTCCGGCTCGTCCCAGAACAGGTAGCCTCGATCCAGTAAGGAACCTGTGGCGATGAGCCGGGCGAGCATTCCGAGTTTCCGTAAACCCTCCGCAACAAGAGGCATTTCCATGTCACCCTGCCCGGGGAGATGCAGGTAGAACCTTCCGTTTTTGTCCAATCGGATGCCCCCGCCCATCGCCTGTTCAATAGGCTCCAGAAGCTCCTTCACGCGCTTTTCCCGTGGGCCTCTTACCAGCAAGGCGCCCAGGAGTACGCACGTATCCCTCCACGTCTCTTCAAACTCGAGATAGTGGTTTTCGTAAACGGAAACAAACCCCGGATAGATCGTCAGTAACTCGCGGGTGGGCAAATACACCGGTGGCTTCTCCACCCAGTTGGCCGGCCTATGCTCGATCGTCACCTCGGTCTTGCTGGCTGTGGCGAAACTGTAGTCTATGTTGAGCCGTTTATCAGCAAATTCAAACCTCAATTCGCAACGTTCCCGCCCTTGCCTGCGGCGCGCAAGCCGTCCCAGCGATTCCGATCGAAAAACAGCTACCAGTTTGTCTGCAAGTCTGGTCTGTAGGCTCGTCCTGGTGGAAGCGGACTCCGCGGCTTTCCGGCCCTCTTCCGCGCTCGCGGCGATTGTCGAGTAGATCACTTTCAGCAAGTGGGTCTTTCCCGTCCCGTTTTCTCCAGCAATCAAATTGAGATGTGGGCTGAATTCGAGATGGGCTTCTCGAAACACAGTTAAGTTCCTGATGCCGAGAGTCTTTAGCATGCCGTGATCAGACCTTGCGTATAGTATAGGTCTATTCCTTCTCCCTACCCGCCCTCCGCTCCCGCTTCCACTTCCTTATCTCCGCCAGCCGCTCCCCGATCCGCGCCTCCACGCCGCGGTTCGTCGGATGGTAAAATGCCGTCCCAACCAGCGACGGCGGCAGGCACTCCATCTCCGTCAACCCGCGCTCGAACTGATGCGCGTGCTGGTACCCTTCGTGGTAGCCGAGTTCCTTCATCAACCGCGTCGGCGCATTGCGCAATTGCATCGGCACCGGCTCGGCGAGCGCGTGCTTCGCCTTTTCGGATGCCGCCGCCAACGCCGTATACGCCGCATCGGACTTCGGCGCCACCGCCAGGTAGATCGCAAGCTGCGCAAGCGCCTGGTCGCCTTCCGGAATCCCCAGAAAATGCACACACTGCTGCGCCGCGATGGCCTGCTCCAGCGCCCGCGGATCGGCCAGCCCGATATCCTCGATCGCCATACGCACCAGGCGGCGCGCAATGTAGAGCCGGTCTTCTCCCGCCTCCAGCATCCGCGCCAGCCAGTACAGCGCCGCATCCGGATCGCTCGAGCGCACTGACTTATGCAACGCCGAAATCAGATTGAAGTGCTCCTCGCCCGACTTGTCGTAGAGCAGCATCTTCCGCTGGATCACATCTTCCAGCAGTTGGGCCGACACTGTGCCGTCCTCCCCTGCGGCCGCGACGAGCAATTCCAGCACCGTGTACCCTGTTCGCGCATCGCCGTTCGCATAAACCGCGATCTGCTCAATCTGCTCCTCCGTGATTTGCAGGCGCCGCGCTCCCAGACCTCGCTCCTTGTCTTCGAGAGCACGCCGCAGCAACAAAGCGATCTCATCCGGGTTCAACGCCCGCAGCGTGTAAACCTTCGACCGCGACAGCAGCGCCGAAATCACCTCGAACGAGGGATTCTCCGTCGTGGCTCCAATGAGGATCACGTCCCCCTGCTCCACATACGGTAAAAAAGCGTCCTGCTGCGCCTTGTTGAAGCGGTGAATCTCATCCACAAAAAGCACCGTCCGCCGGCCGAGTTTGCGGTTGTGCTCGGCCTCGGCCATGATGGTCTTCACTTCCTTGATCCCGCTGGTTACCGCGCTGAATGGAACAAAATCGCAGCGCGTGAGGCGCGCAATCAGCCGCGCCAGCGACGTTTTCCCCACCCCCGGAGGCCCCCACAGTATCATCGACGTGAGCTGATCCCGCTCGATCTGCACACGCAGCGGCTTGCCGGGTCCGAGGATGTGCTCCTGCCCGGCGTATTCTTCGAGCGTGCGGGGGCGCATGCGCTCGGCCAGAGGGCGCGAGGCGTCCACGGCGGCGGAGGCGAGCGGGGTTGGCTCGAAGAGGCTCATGGCTTCACCGCTGCCAGACGCCGCTGGCGGCTCGCTTCGTACAGGATCACGGTAGCAGCCATGGCCGCATTGAGCGACTCGACACCCAGCGTGGGGATCGCAATCTCCCGCGCCGTTGATCGCAGTTTCTCACTCACCCCGCGGCCCTCACTACCCACAATCAGCGCGCAACGCCGGGTGAAATCCACATCCGCCACTTGGGTCGAGGCGCCCGGCACAGCCGCATAGACATCCAGGCGCCGCTGCGCCAGCGCGGTACACGCCAGATCGGCCTCCATCCCGTATGCAACCGGCAGCCGGAACAGCGAGCCCGCCGAAGCGCGCAGCGTTTTCGCATTATAAGGACTCACCGTCCCCTTCAGAAACAAAACTCCCGTGGCGCCAAAAGCCTCCCCCGCGCGCACGATGGTTCCCGCATTCCCGGGATCCTGCACGCCGTCCAACACCAACAACAACGTGCGCCCCCGCAACAATTCCTCCATTGTCCACTGCGGCGGTTTCACCAGCGCAAGTACACCCTGGCTCGACTCCGTGCTCGAAAGCTGCTGGAAAAGAGCATCCGGAACCACCGAAAACCGCACATCCTTGAGATTCCGGATATGCTGCTCGACCATACCGCGCACCGATTCCGCGGAGAGCACCACGGGTATATGGCAATCGCTGCGCAGCGCCTCCTCGAGCAGATGGAAAGTCTCCGCCACGGCGCAGCCATCCTCGGTGAGCGTCCCGCGCAGCAGGGCGCGGCGAATCTCCTTGAGCAGCGGGTTGCGCGGGCTGGCGATGGAATGCATTTCAGTCAGGGCGGACAAACGGGCGAATCCTCACACTATTCTAGTGTCGCCCGAATCCCCTGCGCGGCCTCCCCACGGGGGGCACTTTGCAGAGCTTCCCAGCCGCCAGAAATTTTTGGCGCTTTTCACCATCGAATACCGCGTTAGACAATGTATGGTAGAGCAGGCCGTGATTGTCAGGCGGGAGACGAATTGCGCACGGCCCGCACTATCCGGTGAGAAAGGTCCCATGGAATCAATCGGCCGTTACCGCGTGGTCCGGGAGTTGGGCCGGGGAGCCATGGGCGTCGTGTATCTCGCTGAAGACCCGGCGATTGGCCGCCTGGTCGCCATCAAGACCATCAACCTCGACAATCTCAGCGAGCCGCATGAAATAAAGGCCCTTCAGGACCGCCTGTTCCGCGAAGCACGCTCCGCCGGCATCCTCTCACATCCGGGAATTGTCACCATCTACGATATCCAGCATTTGGGACACATCGCCAGCATCGTGATGGAGTTTGTGGAAGGCGTCACCGTCTTCGACAAGATGAACCAGGGCGCTCTCGAACCCGGCGAGGTCTTGAGCATGCTCGAACAGACCGCCGCCGCCATAGACTATGCGCATTCCAAAGGAGTCCTGCACCGGGACATCAAGCCGGCAAATCTCATGGTAACGCCGTCCGGTAAGGTGAAGGTTGCCGATTTCGGCGTCGCGCGCCTCGATTCCCAAAAGACAGCCACCTCCGGAATGGTGCTCGGAACGCCATCCTACATGGCTCCGGAGCAGATCTCCAACAAGCCCCTAAGCCCGGCCACCGATCAGTTTTCGCTGGCTGTCGTCGCCTTTGAGCTGTTAACCGGCCAGAAGCCCTTCCAAGCCGATTCCATCTCCGCCTTGCTGTACAACATCGTCTTTCAGCCGCCCACCCCGGTGAGGCAGTTGAATCCCTCCGTATCCCCGGCGGTGGAGGTGGTGCTTCAGAAAGCGCTCGCCAAGGAGCCGGGCGACCGCTACGGAAGCTGCGTGGAATTTATTCACGCTCTGAAAAATTCGTGCGAGGCTCGTAAGACCTGGCGTCCCACGCGTACCGTGCGCGGGTCGCAAGTCCAGGCGCCCCCGGAAATTGCCAATCTGCCCGCGCCGAAGTGGGAACCACCGCAACCCGCTGCTGCCCCGATTGCGCCGCCGGAACCGCTTACACCTCCGAGGCGAGAGGGAATGAAGGCGCTGGCAGGATTCGCGGTGGGAGTTCTGGTGGTTGCGGGTGGGTTCTTCGTCTGGTCTTCGCTGCGGAAACCAGATGTCCCGATTCCGGCCGATCCGGCGCCTGTTGCCACTCGAGCGCCTGTCCGGAGAACACCATCCCCGAAATCACCCGAAACTACCCCGGCCCGGAAACCAGCCCCGGCCTCAATCCCGCGGAGCCAGCCCTCGACCACGCCATCCGAGCCCGAAGTGGTCCCCGTCGAGATCCGGACGGATCCTCCCGGCGCGAAGGTGTCGGCAAAAGGCCAGAGTTGCGTCACGCCTTGTTCACTCGATCTGCCCAAGGGTGAATACTACTTATCGGCATCGCTCGAGGGCTACAAGGACACACACCGTCTCATCCGCGTGCCGGATCAGCTCGATATCTCCGTCCAACTGGATCGCCCCATGGGATTTGTGGCTGTGCACGGCCACACCGGGTCCACCATCTATCTCGATGGGAAGCCCTGGAAGGACAAGGCCCCGGCGCGCCTGAGCCTGCCTGCCGGAACGTACACCATCTGCCTGGAAACGCCGGACGGATTGAGAACACCCACCCAAACCTTTGAGATCACCGAGAACAAGATCATCGACATCCGCTGACGCGCCTACAGAGTCCGTGTGACCTTGCTCAACGTGCGCGGCTGGTCCGGATCCAGGCCCTTCTCCACCGCCAGGCTGGCGGCGAACAACTGCGCGGGAATGATGTACGGGATCGGCGTGAACACCTCCTCGGGAAGCGGACCCGCGTGCCGCAGCTTCGCTGGAACGGTGATGACGCGCCGCCTGTCGAGCGCGGCCGCCTCCCGGCAGGAAGCGTCGGTGATGAGCAGCGTTTCCGCCTTCAAGCTCGTCAGCTTGTCATGCATCTCCTTCATCGAGGTCCAGGTGACCCCGCCCGGCGCGAAGAGAAACACGGGGAACGAACTCTCCACCATCGCAATCGGGCCGTGCAGGAAATCGGCCGAAGAGAACCGCTCAGCCACTACGTAGCACGTCTCCATCATCTTCAGCGCGAATTCGAAGGCGTTCGCGTAGTTCAGGCCGCGGCCTACAACCACCGAGTGGGTCATGAAACGGTACCGCTCGGCGCGGTCCGCAATCTCCTTCTCCAACTTGAGCGATGCAGACGCCCAGTCCGGCAGCCGCCGCAGGTCGTCCAGCTTCAACTTTGCCCCCAGCGCGTAAGCGAGCAGATAGAGCATCAGCAACTGCCCGGTGTACGTCTTGGTGGCGGCGACGCTTTTTTCCTTTCCGGCGCGCACCAGGAACGTATATTCGGCCATCTTGGCGAGCGTGCTTTCCGGCTCGTTCGTGATGCCGATGGTAAGGGCTCCGCCTTCTTTTGCACGCTCCAGGACAAGATTCGTGTCCGTCGATTCTCCTGACTGCGAGATCGCCACAACGAGAGCCCCGTCAAAGCGCAGCGTGGCGCCATACAGAGTGAATATGGAAGGAGCGGCAAGAGCCACCGGAATGCCCGTGGCAATCTCCAGCAGGTAGCGGCCGAACAGGGCGGCGTTGTCCGACGTGCCGCGCGCGGCAAGAACGATCATCCGTGGAGGATTCGCCGCCAGCCGCTTCCGAAGTTTCTCCACGTTCCGCAACTCCAGCCGCAGCGTACGCTCCAGGGCTGCCGGCTGCTGCCGGATTTCATCACGCATCTTCGACATAAGCCTATGAGGATAGCACCTGAGGCAGGGGCACATGCTTCTTTAGCGCATGGCCATGCGCATGGAGGATGCGGCCTGATAGCCCTACTGCTTCGCCTTGGCCGGCGCCGCCTTCGCGGGCGCAGCTTTCTTCGCCGGGACCGTCTTCTTCGTAATCGTCGCCGCCTTCTTCGGCGCCGGAACCGCCTTCTTCACCACTGGCGCCGCCTCCGGAGCGTTCGGCGGAACCGGGCCCACACGCTGGAACGTCACCGAGAGGATCTTCACATCCTCCAGCGGCTTGTCCCGCTCATTCCGCGGAACCCGCGCGATTTCGTTCACCACCTCCTGCCCCTCGATCACCTGGCCGAAGATCGTGTGCCGCTGATTGAGGTGCGGCGTGGGAACCTCAGTGATGAAGAACTGCGACCCGTTCGTATCTGGCCGCCCCACGTTTGCCATCCCGAACCGGCCGGGACGGTCGTAGTTGTACTCCGGGTTGAACTCGTCAGGAATGGTGAAACCGGGGTTGCCCAAACCGGTGCCGGTAGGATCCCCCGCCTGGATCATGAAGCCGGGAATGACGCGGTGAAAGATCACGCCAGGCATCAGCGGGCGGCTCACCATCTTGCTCTCGGCCTTGTCAAACCACTCCTTCCGCCCGAGGCAGAGGTCAACAAAGTTCTTCACGCTCACCGGAGCCACCTTCTCATAAAGCTCAAACCGGATCACTCCCATGCTCGTGGTCATGGTTCCGTACAAACCCGGCTCCACTACGGGCGCCGCGGGCTTCGGCGGCGCGGCGGCGGGCGGCGTCTGCGCCATCGTAACAAGCCCTGTAACCAGAAAAACAAGAAGCGCGCGCATCAGCCAAATTATACTGAAAAGTGTCGCTAATCCGCCTTTTGCTGGTGCTTTCCTGCGCCATCGCAGCCCTCGCCCAACCGGTGAAGATTACCGTGCTCGCCACCACGGACCTGCATGGCAATATTTACCCGTACGACTACTTCACGGCAAAGCCCGCCGAACGCGGGCTGGCTAAGATTGCGACCCTCATCCGCGAAGAGCGCGAACGCAATCCCAATCATCTGCTCATCGATTGCGGCGACACCATCCAAGGCTCCCCGCTCGAATCCGTCTACCAGAACTACGTGCGCACCGGAAAGCTTCCGGAAGGGCTCGCGTTTTCCGGGCAGCCCCTTCGCACTGACCCGATGATGGCTGCCATGAACCTCCTCGGCTATGACGCCATGGTGGTGGGCAACCACGAATACAACTTCGGCCTGAAAAACCTCGAGCGCGCCCGTGGCGAAGCCCATTTCCCCTGGCTCTCGGCGAATACCTCGGGCGCGGCTGGCTCCATGAAGCCGTTCGCACCCTATCTAGTCAAGACTGTGGCCGGAGTGAAGATCGGCATCATCGGCATTACCACCCCTGCCGTGCCTGGTTGGGAGAAACCCGAAAATTACCGCGGCCTCGAATTTCATAACGCCGTGGAAGCCGCCCGGCGCGCCGTGGCGGACTTGCGCGCCAAACACCATCCGGACCTCGTGCTGCTTGCCGCCCATGCCGGTCTCGACCGCGATCTAAGAACCGGCCGCATCCGCCCCGGGGAGACCGGCGTCGAAAACCCGGTCTTCCAGCTTGCGACGCAGGCGCCCGGCATCGATGCCATCGTCTTCGGCCACTCTCATCAGCAGTTGGAGGATTCCCGCGTCGGCGATGTACTGCTGGTCCAGCCGAAAAACTGGGGAATCTCCCTTGCCCGCCTGGATTTCGAATTGGAGCGCCAGGCCGGTGAATGGAAAGTGGTATCGAAATCCGGCAAGTTGATTCCGGTAACCAGGGCTACGGCGGCAGACGAAAAGATCCTCGCGCTGGCAAAGCCCTATCACGACCTGACCGAGCGCTACCTCGATCTGCCGGTGGCGGAATCACCCGCGGAGATGAACGGCGCCCTGTCCCGAGTGGAGGACACCCCTCTCGTCGATGCCATCGAGCAGGTCCAACTCTTCTATTCCAAGGCCGACGTCTCCCTCACCGCCATGTTCAATCCGCGCGTTCGCTTCCGCCAGGGACCGGTCACCGTACGCCAGGTAGCCGCCCTCTACATCTACGACAACGAACTCTACACCATCGAAGGGACCGGAAAGATGCTCCGTGAGGCGCTTGAAAACGCCGCGCGATATTTCATCGGCTGCCCCCAAGGCGCCTGCCCCGCGGGCGCCTTGATCAACCCGGGCGTCATGGGCTTCAATTTCGACATGGCGCAGGGAGTCCAATACGAAATCGACCTGACCCAGCCCGAAGGAAGCCGGATTCGCAACCTGCGCTTCCGCGGCAAGCCTCTCGACGATGCCCACCCGCTGCGCATCGCCCTCAACAACTACCGGGCTGGAGGCAGCGCCGGCTACACCATGTTTCGCAATGCCCGAGTCGTCTGGAAGTCTGGGGAAGAGATCCGCGACCTCATCATCAGCTACTACACGGATCACAAGATTCTGCCGGCAAAGGCCGATGGAAACTGGCGCATCATTCCCGAATCCGTTCGCAACCGGCTGATCGAGGAAGCGCGCGCCGAGGCGGCGCGAACCGCCAACTATTGAGCCCGCACAGGGCACTGTCGAGGAACTCCCGCATCCACTCACCCGGCGAGGGCTCCGTTTTGCGCGTGTTCCTTAGAAGCGCAAAGGGCACGTCCCGCGCCCCCATAATACGAGGAACACCGCGATGATTCGCGGCGCGGGCGGGCTCCGTTTTGCGCGTGTTCCTTAGAAGCGCAAAGGGCACGTCCCGCGCCCCCAAAATACGAGGAACACCGCGATGATTCGCGGCGCGGGCGGGCTCCGTTTTGCGCGTGTTCCTTAGAAAGCTCAGTGTTGCCGCTCGGCGGTAGGTACTGCACGCAGTTGGGCATCCTCGAGACGCGAGGTTTCCTGGTAGGTGTGCACCATGCGGTGAATCACCGTGATGTTGCCAAGAACAGCGATCACCCACAATACGGGAGCCATACGGTCCGCCAGGCAGCCGATGATGAGCAGCACAATCCGTTCCGGACGCTCCATGAACCCGACCTTGCAACTGGGGATGGTGTTTTCCGACCGCGAGCGCGTGTAGCTGATCATCACCGATGCGGTCATCACTATGGCCGTCATCACCACATAAAAATTCCGGTTGATGGACGCGTAATACACCAGCAGGCCCATCAGCAGAGCGAGGTCCGAATAACGGTCGAGCACCGAATCAAAGAACCCGCCGAACTTCGTCACGCGATTCGTTTCCCGCGCCACGCGCCCGTCCACCATGTCGAAAATACCAGCCCCGATGATCACCGCACCCGCCAAGCGAAAATGTCCGAACGCGAGCAGCACCGCCGCTCCAATATTAATGAGGAGTCCAATAAAAGTCAGCGCGTTGGGGGAGATGCGGGAAAGAGCCAAACCACGAACGATCAGCACGATGACCTTGTTACAGGCCTCGCCGATTGCCCGAGTGTATGTCATACTGCGTCCTTTCGACCGGATCCGCCGGCCGGCTAATCCGCCTGCTCGTGGATGGTGGTCAATTCGAGAATCTCCACTTCCTTGAAACCACCCGGAACAGGAATCTTGATCTCATCGCCCACCTTCTTCCCGATCAGGCCGCGCCCGATCGGCGAGGAGGTGGAAATGAAACCCTTGGCCACATCGGCCTCTTCACTGGTGACCAGCTTATAGGAAATCTTAACGTCCTTCTGGAGATCGAGCAACACAACTTTCGAGCCCAGCCCCACGCGGTCGTGCGGTATCTTCGACATGTCGACCATGGAAAACTCGCGCAACCGGGATTTCAGTTGAGCCAGGCGGGCATCCACATAGCGTTGACGCTCTTTGGCGGCATGGTATTCCGCGTTCTCGCTCAAGTCGCCATGAGCGCGGGCACGAAGAATTTCTTTGGGAAGCTCGTTGCGCAGTTCGTACTCGAGGGTCGCGATTTCTTCTTGCAGTTTTTTCTTCAGCTCTTCCATTGTGTCAGCGTGGACCTAAGCCCCCAATGCCACATTATAGCCCGTTAACGTTCGATGGAACGGGGAACCCGCATGACGGCGGGGCGCGTCCAAGCCAGCAGGGGTGAGAAAATAAAGAGGAGGATGCTATGGTGTTCCTGTTGCTACTGCTGTCCGCGGGTGGGTTGACGGCTGCCGGATTCGATCTGATGCCGGCGCTGAAGAAGGTCGAAGACCGCTATAACAATGTCCGCACCCTCGAACTCGACTTCACCCAGACCATGAGCTTCCTCGCCCAGCCCACTGCGAAACGAACCGAAAGCGGCGTCCTCTATCTGCGCAAGCCCGGCAAGATGCGTTGGGATTACCAGCAGCCAACCAAAAAGGTCTTCCTCTCCGATGGCAAGGACATCTACTTCTACACCCCCGCGGCGAACCGCATGGAACGATCGAAGCTCAAGGAGACCGAAGACATGCGCGCGCCCCTCGCCTTCCTTCTCGGACGCCTTGACTTCAATCGCGATTTCCGCGAATACCGTGTCCGCGAAGAGGGCGGCGGCCATTGGGTTGTCGCCAAGCCGAAGTCGGACAAAGCTCCTTATAGAGAGGTGGAGTTCCTGCTGCTCCCCGATTCCCGCATCAGCCGCCTCCGCGTCCTGGGGCAGGATGAGTCCCTCATGGAATTCACCTTCCGCAACGAACGCTTGAATCCCCCCATCGATGACAAACTGTTCCACCTGGATGTGCCACAGGGCGTGGAGGTCGTCGAGGTCGCCAACTGACCCGCGCCTACCGCCATAGCGCAACCAACGTCTCGTCCTTGATGAAGAAGCCCTCCCCGAACGGACCCGGGTGCGTCCACATGGACGTATCCGCCACTATGTAGCGGCGCAACTCGTTGTAGCCGCCGCTGCTCGCTTCCGCCACCGCCGGTTCGCCCTCGGTGGTGAGAAGCAGCAGTTGGTTCCCCTGCGCATGCCCGATGACAGATCCCTTGGTCCGCTGCTCGTGAGCCCCAGGCGCCGGTTCCGCTACAATCAACCAATGCCGACAAGGGAATCCATTTTCTTTTTGCTCGCTGCCGCCGGTTTTCTGTCCGCCCAGGACATCACCCACAGCATCCACATGTTCCGGCCGGGAGAGGCTTTGACCGCCGCCAGCGGCAGCCCCAGCCAGGCCATCGCCATGGATTTCCTTCGTTCGCAAGCCCCCGCCCTCGGCCTTCGCCCGGAGGCTTTGGACGGCGTCTATCTCTACAAGGAATATCAGACCGCCCACAACGGTGTGACTCACCTCATTTACCGCCAGCGTTTTCAGCAAATGGACGTGGAAAACGCCGAATGGGCGGTGAATGTCGATCGGGATGGCCGCGTCATCAACTCCGGCGGCCTGCTATTCAATCCGCCGCAGCCCGGCACTGCGCTGCCCGAAGCCACTTCGGCCATGAAGGCTGTCCGCGCCGCCGCCACCGCCGTGAACGAAAAGGCCGGCCGGGCCTTCCAGCCCTTCCAGAAAGGCGCCTCCTTCGACGGCCGCACACTCCGCTTCGAAGGTGGCCGGTTCACCGGAGACATCCCCGGGCAACTCCTCTGGTACGGCGTGCGCGATACCGTCCGCCCGGCCTGGAAGTTCCAACTCATCGATACCGACGGCGTCAGCCCCTACGTCGCCGTAGTGGACGGCGCGGGAGAACAGGTGCTGCGCAAACAGAACCTCCTTCTCGGCCAGAGCGCCGCCAGGCCCCAGGGCCTCGTTTACGAACTGAACCCAATCCCCAATCCGCGGCCCGGATATCCGCGCGAAGGGACTCCGGCCTTCGCTGACCGCAAGATGGTGTCCTTCTCCGGCGACCCCGCCGCCTCCCCGCGCGGCTGGATGAGCGGTAATGACACCGCCGGCAACAACGCCATCGCCGGCGCCAACCCGCTCGGAATCTCCTGCAATGTCGGCTTCGACAACTGCCCGCCGCGCCCGAAGACCGTGACCTCGGACAGCCTCGATTTCAGCTTCCCGCTCGAGATGGGCGTTGGCGCGCCCGAGCCCACTTACTTCGCCGCCGCATCCGGCACGAATCTGTTTTACCTCGTCAACCGCGCCCACGACCTCTTCTACTCCCTGGGCTTCGACGAAGCCGCCGGAAACTATCAGGCCGACAACTTCGGGAAGGGCGGCGTTGGTGGAGATCCCGTCTACGCGTACAGCCAGTTCGGCGTGGCGGCGCCGGGCTCGCCATTGTTGAATAATGCGGCATTCTCCTCAGCGGAAGATGACGGGATCCCCGGCCGCATGTTGATGTACATCAATCCGGGCATCGGCGGCCAGATGCCCGGCTTCTTCACCGACGGCTCCCTCGACGCCGAAGTGGTCTTTCACGAATACACGCACGGCGTCAGCAAGAGGCTGGCGCGGCAGATGTACTTCACCTACCAGGGCGGCTCCATGGGCGAGGCACTCAGCGATTTCTTCGCCCTCGAGTTCACGGTCGCCGAAGGCGCTCCCGCCGGCGGCGTCTATCCTTTCGCCGAATACCTCTTCTTCCAGATCGGCGCGGGCATCCGCACCCGGCCCTACTCGACCAACACCGAAATCAATCCCCTCACCTACGCTCAACTCGGCAAGGTGATCCCGCAGCCGGAAGTTCACGCCGACGGCGAGATCTTCATGGAAGCCCTCTGGGAAGTGCGGGCCAACCTCATCCAGCAGTTGGGCGAGAAAGAAGGGCGCCGGCGCGTGCGGCTCATCGTCGTGGATGGAATGAAGCTCGCTCCGCCTATGGCGTCCATGCTCGACATGCGTGACGCGATTCTCCTCGCCGACCAGGTGGATTTCCGCGGCGAGAGCCAGAAGCAGATCTGGGCCGGGTTCGCCAAGCGCGGCATGGGCGTGCTGGCGCAGACCGGCAGCGGCGACTCCGCTCACATCTCCGCCAACTACGACATGCCCTCTCCCACAGGTTCCCTGAAATTCTATGAGGACAAGTACGTCATCGGCGAGACCCTGCGCATTGTCCTTCATGACGCCAACTACACAAAACCTACCGCTACCGTGCAGTTGCTCTCCACTTCCGGCGATTTGCAGCAGGTCACGCTGCGCAAACAGGGCTACGTCTACACGGGCGCAATCGCCACCCGGTACACGCCCGCCGCGCGCGGAAGCGGCTTCCTTGGCCTCATCCCCGGCGATACCATCACCGCCTATTACAACGATCCCGATACCGGCCAGGGGCCGAAACAGGTGGAGGCCAGCGCCGCCACATCGCCGGATTACGCCGGGTTCTTCGCCTCGCCGGCCTTCCGCTTCGCCAACGAGCAGGCTTTGCGGCTTCGCTCTCAACTTGCTTCCTCCGCTGTTCCCCTGCCGTTCGAGTTCCCATTCTTTGAGCAGAAATACAGCGAAGTGCGCGTCTACTCGAACGGCATTCTCGTCTTCGGACAGCGCGACTTCACTCCGTGCAATGACATCGCCTCTTTCCGGCTGCTGCCCGCCGTTGCCCCCATGTGGATGGACATGCGCACCAATGGCTTCGCGCAGCCGAACGAGGATGTCTACATGAGCACCGGGAGCAATTCGGTGACGTTCCGCTGGGCGGCCGAAACCAATCCCATCTCCCTGTTCCAGGATCCCGGCCCGCTCAATTTCGCGGCTACGCTTTTCGCCGATGGGCGCATCGTTTTCCAATACGGCGGCGGCAACATGAACCTGGCCGCGGGCGGGCAGGGCGGCGGCCTCGGATGCCCCACCACCACCGTCACCGTCGGCCTCAGCAACGGCCACGAAACCTTTGTCCAATTGCCGGGCACTCACGATGGCGCGGGAACTCTCGAGAATGCCCCGGTCATCATCTGGGAGCCGCCTTACGCCAACATGGGCGGCCCGGTGGCGGAACTCGAATTGCCGAAAGCCGGCGAGAACACGGAAGGCATCATCATTGTCCAGGGCATCGCCTATGACGCCGATCCCGGAGCGCGCCTTCGCCGTATCGACATCCTCATCGACGGGCGCGCCATCACCACCGCTGCATTCGGCCTGCCCCGCGCGGACTACTGCGCGCAGAACCGCCTTCCGCAGTGCCCGGCGGTCGGCTTCCGCCGCATCCTCGATCCCACCCTTCTCAATATCGCTCCGGGAACACACACCATCCAGTTGCGCGCCACCAACCAGCGCGGCGTCATGTCCACTTTCCCGGAAGAGCCGCGCACCTTCACGGTGGCCCCTGGCCCGGCGAATCTTCCCACTGGAGCCATCGAATCCCCCGCCGCCGGGGCTGAGGTTTCGGGCGCAATCACCGTGCGCGGCTACGCCGGCGCTGCGAAGCTCCTCATCAGCGCCGTTGACGTGCTCATAGACGGAATCACCTACGGGCGCGCTCTCTACGGAACCTCGCGAACCGACATCTGCGCCTCGGTCGCCGCCGCCGGTTGCCCGGCCATCGGCTTCACCTTCAACCTCGATACGCGCAGCGGCTCCATCCCGATTTCCAACGGCAGCCACACGCTCCAGATCCGTGTCCAGGACGAATCCGGCCGCTACACCCTTCTTCCGGAGAAACCCGTTTCCTTTACCGTCAAGAACGACAAGACCGATCCGCCGAAGGGCGTTCTCGTGGCGCCCACCCAGAACCAGGTGTTGAGCGGCACGGTGCGCATCACGGGTCACGCCTGGGATCCGGCCGGGCGCATCACCTCCGTGCGTCTGCTGATTGACGGATTCGTTGCCGCTACCGTGCCCTATGGCAAGCCGCGGCCGGAGGAGTGCGCCGCTCTCCCCGATGTCCCCGCCTGCCCGAATATCGGCTTTGAACTTGACTTCGACACCACGCGGCTTCCCAACGGCCCGCATACCATCGCCATCCTCGTCGCCAACGACCGCAATATCCTCTATGAGTTCCCGCGCATTGTCAGCGACGGCATCAACGTCATTGTGAAGAACGATTGAAAAAGGCTGCGCTCAGCCGTGCCAGGTGTGAAAGAGAGCCATCTGGCCGCCGGTGTGCCAGAACAGCACATTGGCCGAGGAAGGAAGCCGGCCGTGGCGGATCCAATCGATCATGCCGGCCATCGCTTTGGCGGTGTAAACAGGATCGAGCAGAAAGCCCTCCATCCGCGCCGCCAGTTCCAGCGCTTCGCGTCCGGCGCTGCTTTCCACTCCGTAACCCTCGCCCACATATTCATCGAGAACGGTAAGTTCACAATCCAGTTCGACTCCCAGTTCCCCGGATATGCCTTCGAGGATGCCGCTCACCGTGGATTGGATGCTCCCGGAAGAGTCGTCCGGACTGATTCCGATGAGCCGCGTATCCGGGTGCAGAAACAATTCCTTCCCCGCGGCGAGTCCGGCGTGCGTGCCACCGGAAGAACTGGAGAAGAAAATCGCGTCGAACCGCAATTCGCGCGCCGCCATTTGTGAGGCAAGCTCGGAGGCGGCGGAGACGTAACCGAGCGCTCCCAACGGCGTGGACGCGCCCAGCGGGATGACCATGGGCTGCCTGCCTTGGCCGCGCAGTTCTTCCGCCGCCCGTTCCATTGCCGGAGCCCGCTCCTCCCGCGCAGCCACGCGGACAATCCGCGCCCCAACCATCTCTTCGATAGCAAGACTGGCCGGCTTTCGGGCGCCTTCCCCGGCGGGCGCATTCAGCACCAGCGTGCACTCGAGGCCAAGCCTCGCCGCCAGCATGGCCGTGACGCGGCAGTGATTTGACCGCTCTCCGCCGCAGGTGATCACCGAATCAGCCCCTTCCGCCTGCGCCGCGGCCAGCACATACTCGAGTTTGCGCACCTTGTTTCCGCCGAAACCCGCACCGGTGTAATCATCGCGCTTGACGAAAAGCCTCGGCCCGCCGCCAAGCGCGGCCCGCAGGCGCGGCATCTTCTCCAACGGCGTCGGATAGTGGCCCAACGCGAGCCTGGGAACCGCCTCGAAGCGGTCCACGGCCCGGTTGCGGTCAATGGGGTGCACGGCCGCTGCCCTTATTTGCTGAAGTAAGCCTCGTCGAGTGTGATTGTCGTGCTCTTCTTCAGCGCGTCAATCTGCTTCTTGGCAAGTTCCGGCTTCAGCTTCTGCTCAATCTGCGGCTTCACTTCTTCCAGGCTCTTGTTGTCGTGCCCCTGCACCTGGATGAGGTGGTAGCCGAAGGGAGTTTTCACCGGGTCGCTTACCTTGCCGACGGGCAGCGAAAACACCGCTTCATCGAATTGCGGCACCATCTGGCCATGGCTGAAGGAGCCCAGATCTCCGCCATTGGCTCCCGAGCCCGTATCGTCGGAATCCGACTTCGCCACAGCCGCGAAATCTTCTCCGCCGGCGAGCCGCTTCTGCAACTCCTGGCACTTGGCCAGCGCTTCCGCCTCCGTCAGGTCCTTCGTGTTGGCCCGCAGCGGCACGCGCGAACCCTGGAACCGTATCAGGATGTGGCGCGCCTTCACCTGCTCGTACTCCGATTTGTGCGTCTCGTAGTAGCCCTTCACGTCGGCTTCCGTCGGCTTGGTGGCGTCCAACACCTCCATGAACAGCGCGTTGGCCAGCAGGTTGTCCGTTTGCAGCGCAATCTGCTGCCGCACCTTGGGATCGAGTTCGAGTTTCCGGCGCCGTGCCTCCTGGGAGGCAACCTTCAACTCCACCAACTGATCCGCCAGTTTGCGCTTGTGCGGACCTCGCACTTCGGCTTGCACGCGCTCCGGCAGCGCCGCGATGAGCTGATCAAACTGAGCCCGTGTAAAGCTCTCCGAGCCGACCTTGAAGACGATGGCGTTCGGATCCGCGGAGGCGGCGGGTGCGGCCGGCTTCGGCTGACTTGCGGGAACAGCGGGTTTGGCCTGTCCGTAGACAAGTACAGACGAACAAAAAGTGAAAGAGACGAAAAGAAACTTCATGGGTATCTTGCATCTATCGTAGCGTGAACCGCGGCAATGGCGGCGTGTCATTCCTTCCCCAGATACGCAAACCGCAGAAGAAACAGCGCCGTCAGCACCCATACCAGCCAGTTCACTTCCCGGTACCGTCCCGCCGCAAGCCGCAGCAGCGCGTACGAGATGAAGCCGAACGCCAGTCCGTTGGCGATGCTGAAAGTCAGCGGAATCGAAAGGATGGTCAGGAAGGCCGGGATTCCGATGAGTGGATCGTGCCACCGGATTTCCCCCGCATAAGACACCATCAGCGAGCCCACAAGTATGAGCGCGGGAGAGGTCGCCGCCGCGGGGATGGCTCCAAACCAGGGAGCCAGGAAGGCCGCCACAAGAAACAGCAACCCCGTTACCACCGCGGTCACCCCGCTGCGCCCGCCTGCCGCCACGCCCGCCGCGCTTTCGATGTAGCTGACCACGGTGGACGTGCCCACCAGCGACCCGAACATTGTCGCCAGCGAATCGGCCGTCAGAATCCGCCCCGCGCGCGGGATCCGGTTGGCGTCATCGAACAACCCCGCTTTCTTGCCCACCCCCACCAGCGTGCCGATGTTGTCGAACAGGTCTACAAAGAGGAATACGAAGATGATCTCGAGAAGCCCAAGCTGCAAAGTGCCGCGCACATCGAGATGCAGCCATGTGCCCGAGATTGCCCGGATATCCTGTGTGCCGGGCGTCCAATGCGCAAGGCCCAGCGCGCTGCCGGCTGCGGTAATCACGGCAATCCCCAACAGCATGGCGGCGTTGATCCCGCGCGCCATCAAAGCGCCGATGAGAACCAGCCCCGCCGCCGAGAGAATCGTGCTCGGGTCGCGCAGGTTCCCCACCGTCACCAGCGTCGCCGGATTCGCCGCTACCAGGCCCGCGTTCTTCATGCCGATGAAGGCGATGAACAGCCCGATCCCCGCCGCAACCGCCGCGTACAATTCCGGCGGGACCGCGCTGAGAATCAGTTGCCGCAATCTGGCCAAAGTCAGCAGCAGAAAGATAATGCCCGAAATCAGCACCGCGCCCAGCGCCGTTTCCCAGGCGACGCCCATCCCCTTCACCACCGCGTAAGTGAAGTAAGCGTTCAGCCCCATGCCCGGAGCCAGCGCGATAGGGTAGCGCGCCAGCACTCCCATCAGAATTGATCCAAACGCCGCCGACAGGCACGTGGCCACCGTGGTGGCCGCAACAGGCATTCCCGCATCCTTCAGAATCGCCGGATTCACGAAGATAATGTAGGCCATCGTCACGAACGTGGTCACCCCGGCCAGCACTTCCGCGCTCCAATTCGTGTGCAGTTCCTCGAAGGCGAAGTACCGCTCCATCCGCTTGCGCAAAGGCATCAGAGATAGTATCGGCTAAAATGAGGCGATGGCCTCTGGAACCCTAGCTCTCCCCACTCCGGAAACGATTGCGAAGTATGAGCCGGTGATCGGACTGGAAGTCCACGTACAGTTGGCGACGAACACGAAGATCTTCTGCGGCTGCCCCGCCGGCTTCGGCGCGCCGCCGAACACGAACGTTTGTCCCGTCTGCCTGGGGTTGCCCGGAGCGCTTCCCGTCTTGAGCAAAGCCGTGGTGGAGATGGCGATTGAAGCCGGGCTGGCCCTCAATTGCCGCATCAACCCGTTCTCGAGGCTGGCGCGGAAAAACTACTTCTATCCGGACCTGCCGAAAGGCTACCAGATCTCTCAGTACGACCAACCGCTGGCCGAGCACGGCAGCCTCGAAATCGAAGTGAACGGGGAGTCGAAGAGAATCGGCATTACTCGCGTCCACATCGAGGACGACGCCGGCAAGAGTTCGCATGAAGGATTCCGTGATTCGGACCGCTACACATACGTCGACCTCAACCGCTCCGGTACCCCCCTCATCGAGATCGTGAGCGAGCCCGACATGCGCAGTTCCGATGAAGCCTATGCCTACTTGACGGTGATCAAGCAGGTGCTCCAGTTCGTCGGCGTTTCCACTTGCGACATGGAGAAAGGCCACCTGCGCTGCGATGCGAACGTGTCCGTGCGTCTCCACGGAGCCGAAAAATTCGGCGTCAAGGCGGAAGTGAAGAACCTCAACTCCTTCCGTTTTCTCAAACTGGCCCTCGATTACGAGATTGCGCGCCAGGTGGGCGTCATCGAAAGCGGCGGCAAAGTGGCCCAGGAAACGAGGCTGTACAATCCGGACTCGGGCGAGACGGTGGGCATGCGCAGCAAGGAGCACGCGCACGATTACCGCTACTTCCCGGAACCCGACCTCGTCCCCGTGCGCGTCAGCGATCGCTGGCTCGGTGAGATCCGCTCCCGCATGCCCGAACTGCCTTCGGCCAGGAAGAAGCGCTTCATGGAAACCTACGGCATCCGCGAATATGATGCCGATGTGCTCACCTCCACGCGCGCCCTTGCCGATTACTATGAAGCCGCCGCAAAGGCATCGGCCGATCCCAAGGCCGCGGCCAACTGGGTGATGGGCGACCTCCTCGGCGCACTGAAGGCGGAAGGCAAGGAGATCTCTGACTCGCCCATCTCCCCGGAAAAGCTCGGCGAACTGGTGACTCTCATCGCCAAAGGTGAGTTGTCCGGCAAACTGGCCAAGGAGATCTTCCCCAAGATGCTTGCCGCCGGGGAAGCTCCGGGCCTCATCATGGAGCGGGAAGGCTTGCGCCAGATCAGCGACGCCGGCGCCCTCGAGAAGATTGTCGACGAAGTGATCGCGGCGAATCCGAAGCAGGTCGAGCAGTACAAGGGCGGAAAGACCGCCGTCGCCGGGTTCCTGGTGGGGCAGATCATGAAGGCCACGCGGGGGCAGGCGAACCCGGGCGCGGTGAATGAAATGCTGCGGAAAAAGCTCACCTGATTTTCATATCAATTCCTCACTATTCCGTATATAATCAAATCTCGGCAGTCAGGGCTTTGCTGCTGTTCCGGCGCCCTTCCGCGCCTGCGCATCGCTCTGATTCTACATATCGATCAAAAGAATAGGGAGAGTTCCCAACAATGAATTTACGCAGCGGAAGAGTCACCCGGTACCAGCCAATTAAGTCGAAAGGCTTCAACCTCAAGGGCCGCGCCGACAACCCGGACCCTTCCAATATTCTGATTTCCAGCGATTTCAGCACCCAGCGGCTGGGGCGCCAATACGGCGTGATCGTTCTTTCCCCGTCCCTGGACAAGCCCGCCACGGTCGAGAATGCCTACTACTACGAGCAGAACCTGGACAAACTCCTGGCCCTCGGCGGCGTCAAGCGGCGTGACGAGGGCGGACTCGGGAAGTATCTCCTGCTCGGCTACGCCCACAACTACCTCTACTTCGCCCAGGCTCCTCTTCCCTCCCGCGAACGCCGTCCCAACCCGAAGAAGCCGAGGAAAGATCAACGATTCCCCCTGCCCCCCGATACGGACCGCATCGAAGTCTGCGCCATGTGGAACAGCGCCGTCACCAAAGGAAGCGAGAGCCCCACGCGCGACGCGGTCATGGGTGACAGCGCCCTCAACTACGCCAAAGCCGTTTTCGACGAGGAGTGGGCGGCCGAACGGAAGTGGGAATGGCTGCACATCGTCGGCCACGCGCTCGGAGGCAACAACGAAGCCGGCAATCTCGTGGCCGGCACGTTCGACGCCAACACGATGATGATCCCCTACGAAAAGAACGTGCTCGAACTGTCGCAGAAAGCCGGCGAATACAATCCCGTGGAAGCCCGCTACGTAGTCACGCTCTATCCTGACACCTGGATCGCCATCGACATCGAGATGATGTACCACGGCTGCGGCGAACTCGCCGGGTGGAAGCACTTCCCAGCCACGACAACGCTGTGCTTTGACAAATTGCAGTACGATTTGTGGACGGCGTAACGCTGTAGAATTGAGTCGAGATGTTGACCCGCATCTATCTCGACAATTTCCGTTGCTTTGTCAACTTTGAGTACCGGCCGGCACGGAAGCAACTGATCCTGGGCGATAACGGATCGGGTAAGTCCTCGCTGATGGATGCGATCCTGGCTCTCCGGCAGTTTGTGGCGCGCGGCGACAGAGCGGACGACGTGTTTCACCTTGGGCAGCGGACCCGCTGACTGAATCAACCGCGGCTCACGTTTGAAATAGAAGCGAACCTGGACCAAGGTAGATATGTTTACCGTCTCGTTGTGGATCCCTGGGGGGAACCAGTGCGCCCGCGCGTCGTCTCGGAAACGGTTCGCCTCGACGAAAAGCCTGTTTTCGAGTTCCTGGAAGGCGAGGTTCACTTATACAACGACCGCTTCGAACACAAGGTGACCTATCCGTTCGATTGGCACCGGTCGGCGCTCTCCACGATTATGCCGCGCAAGGATAACCAGAAGCTGACCCGTTTCCGTGGGTGGCTTGGGACGCTCTTCTGCTTTCGAATCAACCCGTTCGCGATGAGCGTCACCGCGGAGAAAGAAGAACTTGCCCCGACAGTCAACCTCTCCAATTTTCCCGGGTGGTACCGGCATCTGGTGCAAGCGTATCCAAAAGAGAACGCCTTGTTTCTTGATGGACTGAGGGAGTCTATCGACGGGTTTGACTTCTTGACGCTCGAAACAATTGGCGAGAATGCACGGCTGCTCCTTGCAGAGTTCTCCAGCGGAACTCACCCCGGAGCCAAGTTCGTCTTCACCGAGTTATCTGACGGACAACGATGTTTGGTCTGCCTCTACACAATCCTTCACTTTGTCGTCGCGACGGGAGGTACGGTCATCGTCGATGAACCCGAAAATTTCATCTCGCTCGGCGAGATCCAGCCTTGGCTGATGGCGGCGACTGAGGCGGTTGAGGCTAACCGTGGCCAGGTTATCCTGATTTCCCACCATCCTGAACTGATCAATCAGTGGGCGCCGGACTATGGTGTTCAATTTGTGCGTGAAGCGCTCGGACCCGTTCGAGTCAAGGAGTTTCGCGGGGAACCGGAAAGCAGCCTCACTCCGGCTGAGTTGATTGCCCGCGGTTGGCAGAATGGCTAAGCCTTCCCGGGTCGTCATCCTCGCTGAGGATCACAGGCATCAGCGGTTCGCCTACCGCTATCTCCAACGGCTCAACGTCCGGCCTCACGAAATCTACTTCGAGCCTCTCCCTTCCGGCAGAGGTTGCGGAGAACAGTGGGTGCGAGAACGATATGCCAAGGCAGTTGCTGCATACCGGCAGAGGTCCACCAAGGCAATCACTGCTCTCGTAAACAGACTACAGCCGCGAACCTCAAATCGATGAGAAGATCCCCGGCGCGGCGGTGACTCTCTTCCATTGGAGCCGTCCCAACACCGTTTTCCCCAGCCACTGCGTTCCATCATTGCAACGCGCGATTCCCGAACTCAGAAGGCTTGACTAGCCCCCCAAGCACCCAAACACCTCCCGGTAAAACTCCGGATGCGATTGCCACGTCTGCGCCGTTACGATCTTCCCGTCTCTCACCGCCTGCCTGTGGTCCCACGTGCCGCCTGCCATCTGCACCTCATGGCGCACATGCTCGTAGCAGGTGACGCAGCGGCCTTTCACCACGCCCGCGGCCACCAGCACCTGGATCCCGTGACAGATGGCGAACAGCCACTTTCCCGCGGCGTGGAACTCCCGCACCAGCGTGATGAGGCGCTCGTTGTGGCGGAGATACTCGGGGGCGCGCCCGCCAACAATCAGCATGGCGTCATAGTCGCCGGCGCGCACGTTGTCAATGGCGATATCCGCCTCCATCGTGTATCCCGGCCGTTCCACATACGTATCCCAGCCCGGTTCGAAATCGTGCATCACCAGATGGAGCCGGCGCTTCGAAGGCGCCGCTACCACCGGTGTGTGCCCCGCCTCCTGAAAGCGATGATAGGCGTACCAGGCTTCGTAGCCCTCGCCCGCGTCTCCCGTCACGATGAGTATTTTCTTGTTCATGTCAGGGCCTTCAAGAATCTGCTACCCATGATAAATGGCCGGCGCGATCCCCGTCGCTTACGGTCTCCTTCGCCACCGCCTGATACGATCATCAAACAGACCCGATGGAAACCACCAACCTCGCCGCCCTCCCGAAAAACGCTGCTCTGGCTGCGCGCCTCTCCTCCGCCCTGCGCGCCGGTTGGAAAGCCGCGCTGCCCTGCATGGCGGCCCTCCTCATGGCGGCGTCCTCTTCACGCGCGCAGGAAAACCGGCAGAAAGAGGATATTGAGGTCTCTGACTTCCGTATCTCGGATTTTCCCAAGGACCCTGCTCATCTATTGGCCAATCCGCAAACCGTGGCGGCGCCCATGGATATCCCCCTCGCCAGGAGCCGCACCAGCACTGTCTTTCAGGGCCGCGAAAACGAATCGCAGTTCAACCTCCACTCCTACATCGCTTGGCACGGCGGTCTCTTCATCGCCGCCTGGTCGTCCAGCAAAATCCATGAAGAAGATCCCGATCAGCACATCCTCTTTGCCACCAGCGAGGATGGCCACGCCTGGAGCGAGCCCCGCATCCTCGCCCGCGATCCCGATGGCCCCCAAGGCCCCAAACGCTGGATCACTCGTGGATTGTTCGCTGACCGCGGCAAGCTCTACGCGCTAGGCGCCCTCGTCTCCAGCGCGGATTACGGCAAGCGCGGCAAGGACGTGGTCTGGAAGGATCTCGCACTCATGCGCTACCAATGGTCAGGCAAAGAATGGGAACCGCTCGGCCCTTACGCCGAAAACTGTATGAACAACTTTCCGCCGGAACGCCTCGGAGACCGCCTGTTCATGGCCTGCCGCGACCGCAACATGGACCTCTTTACCGCTACTGCCGATCCCTCCGCTCCCACCCAATGGACCTACACCCGCATGACCATGCCGCCGCCCTTCGATCATCTCGATGAGCCCAGTTGGTTCGAAGGTCCTGATCACGTCGCGCACATGATCATTCGCGACAACCTCCGCTCTCACAAGCTCATCCATTCCTACTCCCGCGACGCGGGGCAGACATGGTCGCTTCCCGTCCATACCAACTACCCCGACGCCACCAGCAAGAACTTCACCGGCCGCACCTCCACGGGATGGTTCTATCTCATCAACAATCCCAACGCCGAACGCCGCGATCCGCTGGCGATCTCGTTCAGCCGCGACGGATGGACCTTCCACCGCACGGTAGCGGTCCGCAAAGGCGCTCCGCAGCCGCGTTTCGGCCGCAACAGCCGCCGGGAGTCTCCAGTATCCACACGCCATGGAACACAATGGTTCGCTGTGGGTCATCTACTCCACCAACAAAGAAGACATTCAAATCACGGAAATCCGCCTCGCTGACCTGGACCTTAGATGACGAAATTCCTCCTCCTCATGACGGCCGCCGCGCAACTGGCAGCCGCGGAACATAGCTTCGACGTCGTGGTGTACGGCGCAACACCGGGCGGCATCGCTGCCGCCATCAGCGCCGCTCGGATGGGGCACAGCGTTGCGCTGCTCGAATACCACGCCCACATGGGCGGAATGACCGCCAGCGGATTGGGAAAATCCGACATCGAAACCAAGGAAGCCATCGGCGGCCTCTTCCGCGAATTTGTCACAAGAGTGCGCGCCTACTACGTGGAGAAATACGGCGAAGGCTCGGAGAACGTCCGCCTCAGCCGCGACGGCTACTACTACGAGCCCTCGGTGGCCGAAAACACGTTCCAGCAGATGCTGCGCAGGGAAAGCCGTATCCAATGGTTCCCACACCACCGGCTCGCGGAAGTCATGCGCGATGCCAGACGCATCGTGGCTCTCCGCGCGCTCAATCGCGACTCGGGCAAGTTCGAAGAATTCCGCGGCAAGATCTTCATCGATGGCAGCTATGAAGGGGACCTCGCCGCATTCGCCGGTTGCCGCTATCGCCTCGGGCGCGAAGGCCGAAAAGAGTTCGGAGAACTGCATGCCGGCGTGGTCTATCAGGATCCCGAATCCCGCCGTTTTCTCCCCGGCGCCACAGGCGAAGGCGATGACCGCATCACGGCCTACACCTTCCGCCTCTGCCTCACCACGAATCCCGCGAACCAGGCCGTCCTCCGCGATCCTCCGCCCGAATATGACCGCGCCCGCTACCTCGGCTACATCGACGATTGGAAAGCCGGCCGCATGGACCCGCCAAAGGAGTACAAAGAAGGCCGCGGCATGTTCAAAGCCGTCATGGGCACGGTGGTCCGCGCGCTCTCCATCGCCGAAATCCCCAATCAGAAGACCGGCGTCAACATGTATCCGAAAGCGCTCGGATTTCCGTTTGCCGGAGAGTGCCAGCGATACCCCGAAGCCTCCTGGGAGGAGCGCGAGCAGATCACCGCCCACATCCGCAACATTACTCTCGGCCTGCTGTACTTCCTTCAGAACGACCGCGCCATTCCCGAGGACCAGCGCAGCCTTGCCCGCCGCTATCACCTCTCCAAAGACGAGTTCACGGACAACCACAACTTCCCCTGGCAACTCTACATTCGCGAAGCGCGCCGCGTTGTGGGCCTCTACACACTGTCGGAAAACGACGTCATTCAGCTCGAAGGACAGCAGCGCGCCCGCATCCAACCCGATGCCATTGCCGCCGGTGAATTTCCCATCGACAGCTTCCCCGCGCGCAAACGCGAGCCAGGGCACGACAAAGTCCTCGAAGGCTACATCTACATGCTGGACGAATTCACCAAGCCCTACCAGATCCCTTACCGCATCCTCGTGCCGGAAAAAGTCGATGGCCTCCTCGTGCCCGTTGCCGCCTCCACCACCCATGTCGCCTTCTCCACCATCCGCCTCGAGCCGACGTGGATGGCGATGGGCCAGGCAGCGGGCGTTGCCGCGCATCTCGCCATTCAGAACAATCGCCAGCCGCGCGACGTCGATGTCGAAACAATGCAGCGGATCCTCGTTTCCCAAGGCCAGGTGCTCACCTACTTCAAGGACATCAACCGCCGCCACCCCGCCTACGCCGCCATGCAGTATTTCGGAACGAAGGGCTTCTTCACGGACTATGATTCGCGCCCCGATGCCCCTCTCGACGGCGCCACCGCAGTCCGCTGGCTGCGCCTTGCCGGTCGCGACGCCAAACTCTCCGCCGGCGAAGGCGCCCTCCCCCGCCCCGGGTTCGAACAGCTGTTCCCAAACGTACCCCGGCGAACCGGCCCCGTTACCAGAGGCGAATTCTGTATGGCGCTGTATGACAGCAAAGCCGCCCCCCACTCGCCGGGTCTAAGATAGGGGTGAGCGCCGGGCTTGGAGCACCGCTCGCCAGCCCAAGACAGCGCCTGGGAGTTCCACGAATGCAAGAAGCCGTCGTCATCGACTGCCTCCGGACGGCAGTAGGCAAATCGGGCCGCGGAGCCCTGAAGAATACCCGCCCAGATGACATGGGAGCCGCTGTAGTAAATGCGCTGCTCGATAAGTATCCGCAGGTGGCGAAAGACGCCATCGATGATGTGATCATCGGCTGCGCCATGCCGGAAGCCGAGTCGGGCATGAACATGGCGCGCGTCATCGCCCTCCGCGCCGGGCTTCCCGATTCCGTTCCCGGCGTCACCATCAATCGTTTCTGCTCTTCCGGTCTGCAAGCCATCGCCATGGCCGCTGACCGCATCCGCGCGGGCGGCGCGGACATCATCATCGCCGGCGGTAGCGAATCCATGAGCATGGTGCCGATGAGCGGCAACAAGTTCGCCCCGAACCCCTGGTTTGTCGACCATCAGCCGGAAATCTACATGGGCATGGGCCTGACGGCCGAGCGTGTGCGCCAGAAGTACGCCATCGGCCGCGAAGACCAGGATGCCTTCTCCCTGCGCAGCCACCGGAATGCCCTTCAGGCGCAAGCTGAGGGCCGGTTCGACGAGGAGATCGTACCGCTCGAATTGGAAGCCACGGTCCTCTCGAACGGAAAGCCCCACACCACGAAGACGGTGTTCCGGAAGGATGAAGGACCACGCGCCGACACTTCGCTCGAAGCGCTGGCAAAGCTGAAAGCCGTCTTCGCCTCCGACGGAACCGTCACCGCGGGCAACTCCTCGCAGACCAGCGATGGAGCCGCCGCGGCCATCGTCATGTCGGAACTCCGCGCCAGGGAACTCGGGCTGAAGCCGATGGCGCGCTACGTGAGCTTCGCCGTCGGGGGGGTGCCGCCCGAGATCATGGGCATGGGTCCGGTTGTAGCCATTCCCAAAGCCCTCAGGATGGCCGGCCTCCAACTCGAGGACATCGGCGTCATCGAATTGAATGAAGCGTTCGCGGTGCAGGCTCTGGCCGTGGCGCGCGAAACAGGTCTCGATATGGACCGTCTCAACGTGAACGGCGGAGCCATTGCCCTCGGCCACCCGCTTGGCTGCACGGGCGCGAAACTCACCGCCACCATCCTCCGCGAGATGCGCCGCCGCAACTCCCGCTACGGTATGGTCACCATGTGCATCGGCGGCGGGCAGGGAGCCGCGGGAATTTTCGAAAACTTGCAATAACAGGGGAACTCATCATGGCAACCACGTCAATTGCTCTCCCGAAAACGAAGGGCGGCGCCTTTCTGCTGGAGCCGCGCGCACCGGAAGAAATCTATTCACCCGAGGACTTCACCGAGGAGCACAAGGCCATCGCCCGCACCGCCGACGAGTTCTGGCAGAAAGAGATCCTGCCGAACATCGAGCGCATCCAGCACCAGGAACCCGGTGTCGCGCCCTCCATCCTGAAGAAATCGGCCGAACTCGGCCTCACCGCCGTCATCCTGCCCGAACGCTTCGGCGGCATGGAACTCGACCTCACTTCCATGATAATTGTGGCCGAGCATCTTTCCCGCGACGGCTCCTATTCGGCGTGGCATGGCGCGCACACCGGCATCGGTACGCTGCCGCTGCTCTTCTACGGCACTGAAGAGCAAAAGCGGCGCTATCTTCCGAAGCTCGCCAGCGCTGAAATGATTGCTGCCTACTGCCTCAGCGAGCCGCAGGCCGGCTCCGATGCGCTCGCCGTGAAAACACGCGCCGGCCTGAGCGAAGACGGAAAGCACTACATCCTCAACGGCCAGAAAATGTGGATCACCAACGGCGGCCACGCGGATCTCTACACCGTGTTCGCCAAAGTGGGCGGAGAGAAATTTACAGCTTTCCTCGTCGAGCGCGCCTGGCCCGGCGTCAAACCGGGCAACGAGGAAAAAAAGATGGGCATCAAGGGCAGTTCCACCACGCCCGTTTATCTCGACAACGTGAAAGTCCCCGTGGAGAACGTGCTCGGCGAAGTGGGCAAGGGCCATCACATCGCCTTCAACATTCTTAACATGGGCCGCTTCAAGCTCGGGCCGTTCACCAGCGGCGGCGCAAAGTACACGCTGCAAATCTGCCTCAAGTACGCCCGGGAGCGCAAGGCGTTCGGCAAGTCCATCGGCGAATTCGGCATGATCCAGCACAAACTCGCGGAGATGGCCATCCGTATCTTCGCCGTCGAGACCATGAGCTATCGCGTCGTCGGCATGATCAACGCCGCCCTCGGCGATTTTTCCTGGGATGCCCCCGACGCCAGCGAGCGGATGCTCAAAGCCGTCGAGGAGTTCGCCATGGAGTGCTCGTACATGAAAGTGTACGGCTCCGAAATGCTCGACTACGTGGTGGACGAAGGCGTGCAAATCCACGGCGGCTACGGCTATCACCAGGATTACGCCGTCGAGCGGGCCTACCGCGATTCGCGCATCAACCGCATCTTTGAAGGCACCAACGAGATCAACCGCATGCTGGCCACCGGCATGTTGCTCAAACGCGCGCAGCGGGGCCAGTTGCCGCTGGTCGAGGCCGTCAAAAAACTGCAATCGGACATCCTCGCCGGACCCGCGCTCGGAGCCACGCTCGATGACGCCACAATCATCGGCAATGCCAAGAAAGTGGCGCTCCTCTGTCTCGGCGTCGCCTACCAGACCTTCCTCAATGAACTCGATCAGCAGCAGGAGGTGCTCGCCGGCATCACCGACATCAGCATGAACGCCTTCGCCATCGAGTCCGTCGCGCTGCGCGCCAATAAACTCGAGCATCTGGGCAAAGGCGAACTTGCCGCCGATTACAAGGCCGTGTTCCTGCCCGAAGCCATGGAGGAGATCGAAAAAGCGGGCCGCTATGTGCTCTCCGCCTGTTCTTCCGGCGACGCGCTGCGCACGAACCTCGCCGTTCTCAAACGCTTCACCAGGATCGAACCCGTAAACTCCGTCGCGCTGCGGCGTAAGATCGCCAGGCAGCTCCTTGAACTCGACCGCTACAGCGTCTGAAGCCGTTGCCACGCCCCAAGGTCATCCTTCTCGTCGGCTTGCCGGGTTCCGGCAAGTCGACCTACGCTGCCCGGCACAACTTTCCGGTCCTCTCCTCGGACTCCATCCGTAAACTCGTGCTTGACGATGTGACCGACCAGAGCATCAACCGCCGCATCTTCGTCGAACTGCGCCGCCTCCTGCGCCTTCGCCTGGAACTGCGGCGCCCGGTAACGTGCATCGACGCCACCAACCTTACGCCCGCCGAGCGCCGCCCCTACATCAAGATCGCGCAGATGCACGATGCCGATGCCGAGGCTGTGTTCTTCGATGTGCCTGTCGAGATCTGCAAGCGCCGCAACAGCGGAAGACCGCGCGTCGTCCCTGAAGACGTCCTCGAACGCATGGCCGCGCGCCTGCGTCCGCCCACTCTCGATGAAGGATTTACGCGCGTGACGGATGCACGCTCTGCTCCCGCCAGAGACGCTGCGCCAGAAGCCACGCCAGGCCCGGAGCCAGCATAAACGCGCCTGCCGTCGACGCCACCGTGCCCACGTCAATTCCGCGGTCAATGAACATGCCCGCAAGCGTGCTCGATGCCGACATCGACAGCGTCATGAACGCGAACTCCGCCGAAAAGACGCGCCCGCGGAATTTGTCCTCAGTGGTCATCTGGAGCAGAGTCGCCGAGAACACCCAAATGATCGACCCGCCCGCATGCGCCAAAACCAGCGTAAGCCCCGCCGTCACGGCGTGCCCCATCTGGCCCAGCAGCATGTATCCGATTCCGCTGCACAGGAACCCGATGAGAATCCCCCATCTCAGCCTCGATTCCGAATGCCCCGCCAGATACGTGCCGATGATGGGGCCAATCAAAGCCCCCAATCCCCGGCATCCCATCAGGATGCTCATGCCCAGCATCCCGGCCTCCTTCGGATCGGTCCCGGCAATCGACAGCGGGAACTTCTGTTCCCCGAGAATCGTCACCAGCACCCAGTTGGCGCCCATGAATCCCAGCCCGCATTTCACCAGCATCGTGGCGAACAGCCGCTTATCGCCGCGGACATAACGTAAGCCCTCCGCGATGGGCGAAAAATCCGCCAGGTCCCGCGCGCGCATCGCCGGCAGGCGCTCGATATGCGGCTCAGTGAACCGCATCCGCGAAATCAGAATGGCGCTCAGTATAAACGAAAGCGCGTTGATGACGAACACCGCCCGCCGCCCCGCCAGCGCGGCGATGAAGCCGCCTATCGAGAAGCCGACCGCGAAATTGAATGACCACGTAATGGAGGCAAGCCCGTTCGCGATCAGAACATCGTCCCCTTCGGTAATGTTCGGAATCACGGCGTTCCTGCCCGGTTCAAACAACGCCCAGAACACGGTTTCGAGAAACAGCAGGACGTAAATCAGCCAGATCAGCCCGCGCGCCTGCGCGTAGAGCATCAGCGTGACAATCACTGCTCTGGCGAGGTCCGCCACAATCATCAGGCTGCGGCGGCTCAGCCGGTCATTGAGCACCCCGGTCATCGGCGAGACCAGCAGCTGCGGCAACACTTGCAGCACGAAGGCAAAGCCCACCGATTTCGCCTGCCCGCCCGTCAGCTCGAGCAACTGCGAATAGATGGCCACCGTGTACATCCAGTCGCCGATCTCGCTGACAATCTGCGCGAACCACAGCTTGCGAAAATTTGCGTTCGCCCGCAGCAGCCGCGCATAGGTGGCCAGTGTAATGCGGCGGCTCGATTCCATTCGTCAGGACCGCGTGTAGATTCCCATCCGCTGCTTGGCGAGATTCACGGTGGAATTCGCAATCGGGCTGACGCGCTCGCAGCCCTCGGCAAGGATGCGGTCCACATACCCCGGATCGGCGGTGATCTCCCGGTAGCGCTGCTGGAGCGGCTCGAGCGAAGCCGCCACCATCTCCGCCACCTGCTTCTTCAGGTCCCCGTAGCGCATGCCTTCGAAGTGCCGCTTCATCTCATCGTCACTCCAGTCGCTGAACGCCTGGAAGATTGCCAGCAGATTCCGCACACCGGGCCCCATGTTCTCGAAACTGACCCCTGGATTGGAGTCCGTCGTCGCGCGCATGATCTTCTTCCTGATGACATTCGGCGGATCGAGCAGCGCCACGGCGTGCCCCGATCCTTTTTCCGATTTGCTCATCTTCTTTTCCGGATCGTCCAGCCCCATCACGCGCGCGCCCACCGTGGGAAGACGCGTCTCCGGCATCACGAAGGTTTCGCCGTAGAGCGAATTGAACCGCTGCGCAATGTCCCGCGCGAGTTCAAGATGCTGCTTCTGGTCCTCCCCCACCGGCACCACGTTCGCCTGATAGATGAGAATGTCGGCGGCCATCAGTACGGGGTAGAGCAGGATGCCCGCTCCGATCGTTTCCTGCGCTTCCGACTTCGCTTTGTATTGCGTCATGCGGTAGAGCCAGCCCTCGGGAGTGACGCAAGTGAGCAGCCACGCCAGTTCCGCATGGCCGTGCACCGTCGATTGCGCGACAATCGCCGAATGCTTCGGATCAATCCCCGCGGCCAGGAAAAGCGCGGTCAGTTCCAGAATTTTTGCCCGTAACTCCTCGGGGTTCTGATACACCGTGATGGCGTGCAGATCCACAATGCAGAAAATGCTTTCGTAGTCGTATTGGATCTTCACCCAGTTTTTCAAGGCGCCAAGATAATTGCCGATGTGTAGGTTGCCTGACGGCTGTACGCCGGATAGAACACGTGGTTTCATGCTGTAACGCGAGTGGGAGGGATAAGCTTATATGGTACGTGATCGAAACCACTGAAACAAACTCATCGCACCGTGCCGTCACGGTGGAGAAGCTGGTCTATGGCGGCGATGCCCTCGCCCGCGACAATGGCCAGGTCATCCTGACCCCGTTCCTGCTGCCCGGCGAATCGGCGCGCGTCCGCGTCGTCGAGCAGAAATCTCAATTGCTCAAAGCCCGCGTCGAGGAGGTGCTCGTCCCTTCTGCCCACCGCGTGACCCCGCGCTGCCCGCACTTCGGCCCCTGCGGCGGATGCCACTACCAGCACGCCGCCTACGAATACCAACTCGAGCAGAAACTTGCCATCCTCCGCGAGGTTTTCTCCCGCGTCGGGAAGATGGAGGCCCCCGGCGAAATCGAAGTTCTTTCCGGTCCCCCCTTCGGCTATCGAAACCGCGCGCAATTCCATTTCGACGGACGCAACATCGGTTACCACGAAGCGGGCTCGCGCAATGTGCTCGCCGTCGAGGACTGCCCCATCTCGTCGCCGAAACTGCTCCAGGCTTTCGCGGCCATCCGCCGCATGTCCGCCGATACGCGGTTTCCCCGCTTCCTGCGCACACTCGAACTCTTCACCAATGAAACGGACGTGCAACTGAACGTCCTCTCCTCCGCCCAGCCCGTCGCCAAACGGTTCTTCGAATGGAGCGCCCGGGAAATCCCCGGCCTTCTCTCCGGAGCCATCACCTACGCCGCCGCCGGCTTCGAGTTCCGCGTCAGCCATGACGCCTTCTTTCAGGTGAACCGCTTCCTCATCGACACGCTCGTCGAGGCCGCCCTGCGCGATGCCGAAGGCGAATCGGCGCTCGACCTCTATTCCGGAGTCGGTCTCTTTTCCCTCCCCCTGGCCAAGCGCTTCCAGAAGGTCACGGCAGTCGAGTCGGGCGCCGCCGCATGGCGCGACCTGAAGTTCAATGCCGAGCGGGCGGGCGTTGCCCTCGACGCACAGCAAGCCTCCGCCGAACACTTCCTGGCCGCAAACCAGGCCTCAATCGATTTCGTCCTCGCGGACCCCCCACGCGCCGGTCTCGGCAAGCATGCGGTGCAGCGCCTGCTCGAAGCAAAGCCGCGCCGCCTCACCATCGTTTCCTGTGACCCGGCAACGCTCGCTCGCGACCTCGCCGCGCTTTGCGGCGCCTACAGCCTCGATAGCCTGACGATGATCGACCTCTTCCCGCAGACGTTCCACCTCGAGACGGTAGCCCGTCTCCGCCTCGCCTCCGCCTGACCAAATGCCTTCGTCTGAGAGATCCTCACTCGTAACGGAGCGCAACCATCGGATCCACGCGGGCCGCCCGGCGCGCTGGAATGTAGCATGCCAGTATTGCCACAAACGAAAGCACGCCCGCTACCGCGCCGGTTGTCATGGGGTCGTGGGCGCCAACGCCGAACAGCAATCCAGCCAGCAGGCGGGTCAATCCGTAGGATCCCGTGAAGCCGACTGCCAATCCGGCTCCGGCGACCAGCATGCCGCCGCGCACAATCAGGCCCATCAGATCACTCTTCGATGCGCCAAGCGCTGCCCGGATGCCGATTTCGTGCGTTCGTTGCTCCACCGAATACGAGATCACTCCATAGATGCCGATCGCCGCAAGCACCACGGCGATCATGGCGAACACGGTGAGCAGAAGCGATCGTAGCCGGTTGGATGCCATCGATTCCGCCTTCACCTGCTCGAGGGTCTTTACCTCAGTGAGCGTCTGATCTTTGTTGATGTCATGGATCGCGCGGCTCAACGCCTGCTTGAGCCCCATCGGATCCATGGCCGCGCGGACAACCAGCGCCTGGAAGTAGACCGGGCTCTGTGTGTTCGACACATACATTCCCGGGTTGTCTCTTTTGCTGTCGAGATTGTCCACCTTCTCGTCCGCCACCATCCCTACCACTTCCCAAGGGACCTCGCTTCCCAACTGCGTCTTGCCGGGAACGATCTCCTGCACGAGAATGCGTTTGCCGATCGGATCCTCTCCTTTGAAGTACAGCCGTGCCATGGTTTCGTTGATTACCGTCACCGGTGGCGCGCCTTTGGCATCAGTGTCGCTGAGCGGCCTGCCCCGCAGCACCTTCATCCCCAGGACACGGAAATACGATGGGCTGACCATTTTGAAAAAGCATGCCCGGCGGTTGGCGCGATCCACCATCGGCCTGTCCGCCCTCTGAAACGGCATGCCGTAACCCCAGCCTTGCATCGGTAAGGCGGACGTGAGCGCCACGTCGCGGACCCCGGGAAGCGCTTCCACATTCGCAACCACCTGGCGCAGATACGAGTTCAATTGATCGGCGTCGGGGTACCGCTTTTCCGGTATGGGCAGCCCGGCGGTAAGGACATTGGTTGCATCGAAGCCCGTGTCTACCTGCTGCATCTCGAAGAAACTGCGAATCAGCAATCCGGCGCCGGTGAGCAGCATGAACGCGAGCGCAACTTCCGTCACCACCAAACCGCTGCGCACCCTGTAATGGCCGCCCGCGCTCATCCCACGGCCCCCTTCCTTCATGCACCCGGCGAGGTTTGGCCGTGTCGCCTGGAGCGCCGGCGCCAGTCCGAAGATGATTCCTGTGAAAATGGCGAGCCCTAAAGTGAAGAGCAGCACCCGCCCATCCAGCGACACATCGGCCTCCCGGGGCAGCGAATACGGCGGGATCGCCATTTCCAGTCCGGTCTTCATCGCAAGCCCCAGCCCCAATCCCAAGACGCCGCCAATGAATGACAGAAGGACATTCTCGGTCAGAAACTGCCGCATCAGCCTCCACCGCCCGGCGCCGATCGAGGCGCGGATGGCGACTTCACGCTCACGCGCAATTCCCCGCGCCAGGGTGAGGTTCGCCAGGTTCGCGCAGCCAATGAGCAGCACCATGCCCACCGCGGCCAGCAACACGTACAACGACTGGCGTAACTGCTCACCCACCAGCGTTTCGGCGAACAGGTCGATCTTCACGCCCCATCCCTTGTTGGAATCCGGATAATCCTTGGCGATGCGAGCGCCGATGGCATCCATTTGCGCCACCGCCCGCTTCAACGTGACTCCCGGCTTCAGTCTGGCAAAGGCTCCGAACCAGTGGAAGTTGCGCGTCATGTTCTCCGGTTCGAATGCCAGTGGCCTCCAGATCTGGGCAAACGCCCGGTCAAACGCACCCCCTGCCGGCAGCACACCGATGACCGTATGGGGACGGCCGTCCAGGATGATGGAGCGGCCTGGGATGCCGGGATCAGCGCCGAACTGCGACAGCCACAATGAGTGGCTCAGAACGGCCACGCGATCCTTCCCCAACCGGTCCTCTCCCTCAACAAAGGTCCTGCCGAGCGCGGCTTTGACGCCGAAAATGTCGAAATAGTGCGCCGATACACGGCTTCCACGCAACAGTACGGGCTCGCTGACACCCGTTAGTGTCACTGGGCCTCCGGCCTGCGCGGCCATGTATTCAAATACGGTGTTGTCTTTTTGCCAGTCCAGAAAGTTCAAGGTCGAGATGCCGTTCCGCTCTCCCCCCGGAGGTTTCTCCAGCACTCTCACGATTCGGTCCGGATCACCGTACGGCGGGGGCTTCAACAACACTCCGTTGACAAAGCTGAATATCGCAGTGTTGGCGCCGATTCCGATCGCAAGCGTCAACACCGCAACAGCGGCGAACCCGGGATTCTTTCGCAGAGTTCGCATTCCGTAGCGCAAGTCCTGAAGCAGTTCGTCCACAGGACCATATACGGTTGCTCGCGGATAAAGTTGCGCGCTCTCAAAGGATTTCTTGACAAGCCCTCACAGTCTGTAGCGCTGGTAGTCGAACGGCTCATTCACCAGGTGATAGAGCGGTTCGCCTTCCTTCTGGAGGTAGTAAGTCTTGAACATGGTGCGGGGAAAGTCGGTCAGTTTGCGCGCGACAGGTCCCGTTTCGTCCCATTCGTACACCGGCACATCCCAGGGATTGAACGTGTCGCTCAGCCCCCGCTCCTTGGCGATGCGGTAGAAGTGAACATTGCCCGGCTCATGCCCTCCGAGCCACAATCCCACCAGGTCCAGCCGGAACGGATCCTTGGCGAACATCACCATGTTCGGAAGGAATTCCCTGACCGGGTCGGCCGGATCTTCGTTCTTTGCGTAGATGGCCTCAATCATGTGCAGGCCGAACTTCAGCGTGCTCAGATGGTCGCACGTCTTGTGCGCCCAGATTTCCTGCCGTATGGGACTCAGTTCCGCCGTACTCTCATACCTCGAGTAGTTCATCCGCCGGTGGCTCTCGAAATAGCGGTTCACCCGCTCCACAACGTCTTTGCAGATGAACGGCTTCATGTGATCCGGCACGCCCGTCACCATCGCCCACCCCGGGCAAAAACGCTGGAAGGGCCAGACTGTCATCCCTTGCGCGTTCTTGCAGGCTTGCGTCAGGCACATCCCGTGCGAGCGCCACTTCGCGATGTTGATCATCCAGGTGTCCCGCTCATGGATCGGCGGATAGTGCGGCACGCGGCCATAGACCACGGCATCGTCAGGCGTGGCAAAGTTCATCCCGTACTCCCGATGGTAGTGCGCCGCCCGCCTCTGCGGATCGAGCACATCCACCCCCAGGCGCTCGTGCACTTCGTCGTATTTCGTGCTCCAGCGCGAGGACCGGTAGTTGGCCTCCACATAATAAAACCGCCGCAGCCCTGTCTCGTGGAGAGACGTCAGCAGCCCATCATAAAAATCGGCATCCGTGCCCCAATTGACCTGGTTTCCATGACGAGTGACTGACAGGACGTTAGGCTTCAACACCACACGGTGCGAAAGAGGAATTCCGGAACTCACGCTCGGCTGAAAGATGCTTCTCCCAAGCGATAGCCCCTCGCGCCGCATCCCCGCGAAATCCAACCGCCCCGCCACGCGCGTCCGGCGGATGAAGACGGCTTTGGGGTTGGCTTCAATGAACGGGTGAACCTGAAAATACTGGTTCGTGGAACCACGCAAGCCCGCCTGTGCGGCGGCGCCGAGAGTGGCGGTGAGGAAACCTCTTCGTGTGACGTCCATGGTTGTTGCCCTGACCGCTATCATTTCGCAATTCGGCCCCGGGAGCAACCCGCCCGGCTATAGCTTTCCCAGCCAGGCTATGTAGGCTTCGAGAACATTCGTTCCCCGGTAGATCTGAATGCGCCCGGTGGGCTGAAGGGGAGGCTGCGGGTGCTGCTCCATCTTCAACTCGACGGGCCCGGAGATTTTCCACGGTTTGTATTGGCGCACCTCGGTGACGGCCTTTCGCGCCGCCGCCTGAATCTGGCGCTTCGCCTCGGTATGGGACAGGCTGAGCGTGGACATGGAACCGGCCAGCCGCTTGACGGCCACGGTAACCGCGTTCGGCTGAAGTTCCTTCATCTCCGCGCAGGCTGCTTCATCACCGGCGAGCATAATGACCGGGATATCGTAAAACCCGGCAATGGCGGCCACCTGGCCGAGTTCGCCCACCTCTCTTCCGTTCAAGGTAATGCGCTTCATCCCGAAGCTCTGTGAATGGGCGAGAACGGCGTTCTTCGCTCCCGCCATGGCGTGCTGGCCGACAAACAGGATGCCGTCATAGAGTTTTTCCGAGAGATAGTAGTTGGCCGGCGTCGGCCGCCCCTGGAGCAGTTTGGCGCGGCTGTCGATCTCGTCAATCGAGAGCGTGCGGCTGCCGTCATGGCCGTCCCAGATGACGACCTCCGAGGCTCCGGCCGCGAAGGCGCCTTCCACCGCCGCATTCGTCTCGCCTGTCAGCATGCGGCGTGACTCCATGTAGCGGCGCTGGCCGGGCAACAACTGCTCGTCCGGGTTGTTGACGCCGCCCACTCCCTCCAGGTCCGTCACGATGAGGATGCGCGGACCCTGAGCCAGGCAGGCGGCGGCAGCGAACAGCATTACAGCGATAGTGCGCGGGATCATGCTTCAGCCCCACCACTTCTCGCCCGTAGCAAGATGCGCTTTGACCACATCGGGGTTGAGTTCCACTCCCAAGCCCGGCTTGTCCGGCGCCGGAATGAACCCATCTTTCACCACCAGGCCGTCGTGGACGATGACGTCATCCATCCAGTCGCGCCTGCCGATGACGGTTTCACAATGCACGTAGTCGCGGACCGTGGACGCCCAGTGAATGGTAGCCATGGTGTTGAGCACGCATCCGGTGTTGTGGTTCGCCACTGGCATTGCGAATGCGTCCGCCAGGTCGGCCAGACGCTTGGTCTCGAGGAAACCGCCCGTATTGCGCAGGTCGGGATTCACAATATCCACGCCATTGTTGATGACGAAGGGAACTGCGTCCGCGCGGCGGAACCAGTTCTCCCCCGTGCAAATGGGGACGCGCGAGGCGGCACAGAGCGCCTTCCAGCCATCGGTGTAGGCCACCGGCATCGGGTCCTCCAGCCACAGGGGCTTCATATCGGCCACCGCTTCGGCCAGTTGCATGGAGGTGCGCACGTCATATTCCCAGTGGTTGTGGACCATGATGTCGTGGTCCCAGCCGATAGCCTCGCGCACGTTTTCGAATCCGATGCGGATATTACGAAGCTCTTCGGTGGAGAGGCGGCGGTTGGCCAGATCGCGGCCGGGGTCGTCCTTGGGATTGGTATGCTGCGGGCCAAACTTGTGGCCGCGGAATCCGCTCGGGTCGGCACGGCAGGCGTCCGCCCAGGCGCGGACGGAGCCCTTGTCAAGCATGTTGCGCGGCGCGGCGTGGTTGTAGACGCGAACCTTATCCCGGAACCGCCCGCCAAGCAGCGTGCTCACCGGGACACCGAGAAGATGACCGTTCAAGTCCCAGAGCGCCATTTCGATCCCCGCAATCGCGCGCATGAAGTGGTGCGCGGAGCCGTCGCTATGGGGGCCGAGGCCTACGATGAGCGTGTCAATCTGCGTCGGGTCTTTGCCGATAAAGTACTCCCGGATCGCATTGATCTGCTCGCGGACACCGGCGCCGGGGCTGCCGTATGCGTCCGCGATGCCGAACGGCCCGGCATCGCTCTCCACTTTGACCAGCGTGTACGTGCGCGGGCCTTGTAGAATCATCGTCTTGATGTCGCGGATTTTCACCTTCCCCTTCATGGGCGCGGCCATCAGGTGGTAGCCAGTGAGAAAGGATGCCGCGGGGGCGGCAGCGAGGGTCCTGAAGAAAGAGCGTCGGGAAAGCATGGTGGCACACATCATATCGAATTTGGGGGTATCCTCAGAGGGATGAAACGCCCGCTCTGGCTCTTTTTCTTTCTCTTCCTTACTTTGTCCGCGCAAACCCTCACGACTGAGGCTAACTACGATGAGTCGAAAGTCGGCGCCTACACGCTGCCCGATCCGCTCCTGCTCGCCAATGGCAAGACCGTGCGTGATGCCTCCACCTGGAAAAGCCAGCGGCGGCCGGAAATTTTCCGCCTGTTCGAATCCGAGGTCTACGGCAAGAGCGCGCCCAAGCCGTCGAAACTCGAATTCGAAGTCACCTCGCGCGAAGCGAAAGCTCTGGGCGGAGATGCGACGCGCAAAGAGGTGACCATCTGGCTCACTCCGAAACAAAAGATGCACCTGTTGGTTTATCTCCCCAATGACACGAAACGTCCCTACCCCGTGTTCCTGGGTTTGAACTTCCGAGGCAACCACGCGGTGGCGAACGATCCCGGTATCACCATGTCCACCGCCTGGATGCGGGAAGCTCCCGGCGTGGAAAACCATCGCGCCACGGAAGCAAGCCGCGGCACGGAAGCGGGAAGATTCCAGGTGAAAACCATACTCCGCCGCGGCTACGCAGTCGCCACCGTCTATTACGGCGACATTTTCCCGGACCGCAAGGATGCGCTCGCCGATTCCATCATTCCCCATTTCTACCGCCCGGGACAGACCACACCCGATCCCGGCCAGTGGAATGCCCTCGCGGCGTGGGCCTGGGGCTTGAGCCGCGTGATGGATTATTTCGAAAAAGATCGCGACATCGACGCGAAGCATGTGGCCGTGTGGGGGCATTCCCGGCTCGGAAAAGCTGCCCTGTGGGCCGGGGCTACGGACCAGCGGTTTGCCATGGTCATCTCCAACGATTCGGGAGAAGGCGGCGCGGCGCTCGCGCGGCGCAACTTCGGGGAAACCGTCGAGCGCATCAACACCTCATTCCCGCACTGGTTCTGCGGCAATTACAAGAAATACAACAAAGACGTGGCCGCCCTTCCCGTGGATCAACACGAGTTGCTCGCGCTGATTGCGCCGCGGCCGCTCTACGTGGCAAGCGCCGAAGACGACCAGTGGGCCGACCCGCGCGGAGAGTTTCTGTCCGCCGTGGGAGCCGGACCGGTGTACAGCCTGTTTCATGCGACAGGCCTGGGAACGGATCAGATGCCTGGATTGCACCAGCCCATCATGAACACCATCGGCTATCACATCCGGGCGGGAAAACACGATGTAACCGAGTATGACTGGGAGCAGTTTCTGACCTTCGCCGACAAGCACTGGAAGGCGCGTTGATGACGGCGGCGCGCCGCTGGTGGATCGTCTGTCTGCTCAGCCTTGGGATGATCATCGCCTATCTCGACCGGGCGAACCTCTCGGTAGCTCTTGCCGCCAGGGATTTCATTCACGAGTTTTCGCTCACGGACAATGATCGCGGGCTGATGAATTCGGCGTTCTTCTGGTCTTACGCGTTTCTCCAGATTCCGGCGGGCTTCGTGGTGGACCGCTTCGGGGTGAAAATCCCCTATGCCATCGCGTTTGCCTTCTGGAGCCTGATTTCCGCCGCCACGGCGGGAATCGGGACGGTGGGCCACTTGCTCGGTTTGAGGTTCCTGCTCGGGTGCGGCGAGGCCCTGGTGACACCGGCCAGCCTGCGCTGGATCCGGTTTCACATCGGGGAAGAGCAGCGCGGCCTGGCTGTGGGAGTCTACATGGCCGGGACCAAGCTGGGACCGGCCATCGGCGCCCCGGTGGCGGCGTTTCTCATCGTGCACCACGGGTGGCGTGCCATGTTCGTCATCCTCGGCCTCGGCTCGCTGTTGTGGCTGGTTCCCTGGCTGATTCTCGTGAAGGACGACGACCGGCGATTGGAAGCGGCCACGAGGAAGCAGGCGGGGAAACCCGTGCCGTTTTCCCGCCTGCTGCGTACGCGCCTCACCTGGGGGATCGTCCTCGGAGCCTTCTGCTATAACTATTTCGTCTACTTCTGCATGACGTGGCTGCCGGCCTATTTCGCGGAAAGCCGCGGCCTGACATTGAGCAAATCGGGAGCTTTCACGGGGTTCAGTTTCGCCGGCATGGCGGTGGTGGCCACTCTTGCCGGATACGTTGCCGACCGTATGATTGCGCGCGGAGCAGACCCCGTGCGGACGCGAAAGCTGTTCACCATCGCCGGATTTCTGCTGGCGAGCACGGAACTGGTGGGCGCTCTGGCGAAATCGAATGATGTGGCATTGGGGTTCGCCATCGTCTCGCTCAGCGGGCTTGGCCTCGCTACAGCGAATTATTGGGCGCTCACGCAGACGCTCATGCCGGGCGCCTCCATCGGGGTCATTGCCGGAGTGCAGAACTGCGCCGCGAATCTTGCCGGAATTGTCGCCCCAATCGTCACCGGCTTCCTCAAGGACATCACGGGGAGCTACGCCGCCCCGATGTGCGCTGTCGGATTCCTGCTGATTGTTGGCGTCGCGGCTTATGTCTTCCTGGTGCGGGCGGAGTACGCGCCGCGGGAATTAGACTGATACAGGGAGTCCCAAGTAATGAACGATGCACAACGCACGCTGGTCCTGGAAGCCCTGGATCGCTTCGAAATCGAGGTTCCCTCGTGGGGATTCGCGAACACCGGGACGCGATTCGGGAAATTCACGCAACTGGCCGCCGCCTCGACAATCGAGGAAAAGTTGAGCGACGCCGGACAGGTTCACCGCCACACCGGATGTTGCCCCTCGGTGGCAGTGCATGTTCTTTGGGATTTTCCCAACGGCGTATCGGATGCGGACGGCGTGGGACGGATTGCTTCGCGCTACGGCGTGCGCATCGGCTCCATCAACCCGAACGTGTTTCAGGACCAGTGCTACAAGCATGGCTCGCTCGGCAACCCGGACCCGGCGGTACGCCAGGCGGCGCTCGATCACATGACCGGCTGCGCGCGCATCAGCGCGGCCACGGGCAGCCGGGATATTTCGCTCTGGTTTGCCGACGGCTCGAACTATCCGGGCACCCAGCATATCCGCAAGCGGCGCCAGTGGTTTCTCGACGGGCTCCGCGCCCTCCACGGCCATCTCGGCGAGGGACAGCGGATGCTGGTCGAGTACAAGCCGTTCGAGCCGGCCTTCTATCATACGGACATCGCCGATTGGGGCATGGCCCTGCTGCTGGCGCGGGGAGCGGGGGAGAAGGCGAAGGTCCTGGTGGACTTGGGGCACCACTACCAGGCGCAGAACATCGAACAGATCGTGGCCTGGCTGCTCGCCGAGGGAATGCTGGGGGGATTTCACTTCAACGACCGCCGCTATGCCGACGACGATCTCACCCTGGGCAGCATCGACCCTTATCAGCTCTTCCGCATCTTCCACGAGATCCGCTTGTGGGAATGGGAGACTGGAACGCGGGCGGACATCGCCTACATGATTGACCAGAGCCACAACCTGAAGGGAAAAATCGAGGCGATGATCCAAAGCGTGACCCGGGCTCAGGAGATTTACGCGAAGAGCCTGTTAGTCGATCACGCGGCCCTCAGCAGGCGCCAGGATTCGTGCAACCTCGTGGATGCCGAGGAATGCTTGCAGGAAGCCTTCGCCTCGGACGTGAGGCCCCTGATTCTTGAATGGCGGCGCGCACGCGGCGCCCCGGAGAATCCTTTGAAAGCCTTCCGAGAAAGCGGCTACCTCGAGCGCGTTACCGCTGACCGCGAGGCGCGGAATCGCGGGGCTGTGGCGAGCTACGCCTGAGTTGCAATCATATCCCGAGCGGTTCTGACGCGCGCGGGTCTTCGTGCCGCAGGGCGAACTTCTGGAACTGCTCCACCGTCGTGAGACTCAACTCCGCGGCACGTTGGAGCGACAGCTTGCCTTCATGATGCAGAGCGAGCGCAAGCAGGCGGGTGAGTTCCTCCGATGAATTGGCGGAATCCACGCCGGCAGCCGCGATGAGTTCCGCCGGGATTTCGACTGTCACCGTTTCCATGCCTACACAGTAGCGCAATGGGAAGCACGCGTCCGGCAGTATGGCCGCGGGGAATTTCAGAGCTAAACAGCGCTCTGGGCGAGACACTCCATCTCCGGCTTGAGTGCCGAGAGCGCGCTCTCCAGGCGGCGGAACGCATCCTCGACATGATCGAGATTGCCCTGGCGCCCCATCATTTCCAGCGCGAACGCGGCCTGATGGGCGGACTCCGCTCCAAAATTGCCGATGGATCCCTTCAAGCTGTGAGCCGAGCGCTCTAAAGCCTTCGCATCGCGGGCTTGTACGGCCGCACGCAAGACATTCAGTTGAGACGGATACTCCTCCAGAAAGATCTGAGCCATTTCCTGTAGAAGTTCCGCATCGCCGCCAACCCGTGACAGGGCTATCGCGCGGTCCAGAACAGCTAGCTGATTTGGAAAATTCACTTGGTCTCCCTCGACGCCCTTCCCGAAAACCGTCGAAAACAAGATAGTAAACCCGGCGCGGTTGTCCAGGCAACCCTGATTCCAGCCGGAGCGGGACTGAGCACCTTCACTCGCTTCTATCGGCTTGCTAGTCTGGGAACTTCATGAAAGAATCCGCGCCGGGCGTGAAAACTGTGGAAATACATGAATACACCCAGGCTGTACCCTGCCAGTACCTGCTGCATGTGCCCGAGTCGCAGCCGGATCTCCTGGTACTCGCACTGCACGGGTACGGGATGAATCCACATACCATGCTCGACCTCACCCTGCTGTTGCTCGGCCCCAACCGCCTCATCGCTTCCTTGCAGGCGCCCAATCAGTTCTATCTGGGCGAGGCTCCATCCAGCCGCAAAGTCGGCTACAACTGGGGCACGCGCGAGCATGGCACGCCAAGCATCCAACTTCATCACGCCATGGTCCGCCACGTCGCTTCCCTCCTCGAAGACCGTTTCCGCATTCCACCACGGCGCAGGGTGCTCCTCGGGTTCTCCCAGCCGGTGGGCTTCAACTACCGTTTCGCGGCGACACATCCCGAGGAGATCGGGGGAGTCATCGGCATCTGCGGCGGTGTTCCCAAGGATTGGGAAACGGGAAACTATCAGCGCGTTTCCGCCCCGCTGCTGCACATCGCGCGTGCTCAGGATGAGTATTTCCCCGAAGCGGTCACCGCCGGTTATGAGCGAAAGCTTCGGATGCGCGCCGCCGACGTCGAGTTCCACCTGTTGCCCGGGGGCCACCGCTTCCCCTCCAAGGGACGCTCGGTTGTGGAGCCGTGGCTGGGGCGGGTTTTTCTCTAACCAGCGGTGTTGTACACTATATTTTTGGGAGGTGCATCTTCTCGGGTAGATGGCTGGCTGGAACGTTGCCCTCTTCTCTCGCCCTGCACAAGACCTGGTCCGGTCTGTTCAATCTCCTTTTTCCCGACTCCTGCCGGATTTGTGAAACCACGCTTACCAGCGTGGCCCGGTATCCCGTTTGCCGGAAGTGCCTTGACGGTGTGGCGCCCCTCGATGCGGATTACTTCTGCGCCAGTTGCCGTACCCCCTTCCTCACGCCCCACCCGCTCGATGAACAGGGCCGTTGCGGACTATGCCGCAGAGGAATGACCGGATTCGACAGCGCCTCCAGCTACGGCTTCCACGAGGGGTCTCTCCGTAAGCTGATCCATCTCTATAAATACGCCGGCATTCATACCCTGGCCAAGCCACTCGCCGGCTACTTGCTGGCGGCGATGCCGCGGCAGGAACGCTTCGATCTTATCGTTCCGGTGCCGGTGCACTGGAGGCGGAAATGGTCTCGCGGTTTTAACCAGTCGGAGTTGCTGGCGCGGGAAGTGTCGCGGCGTACCGCTGTGCCCGTGGCCTGCGCTTTGCGGCGCGCCAAGACAACTCCACCCCAGGCCGGGCTCAGTGATCATGAGCGCCGCAGAAATGTGACAGGCGCGTTCCACGCCACCCGGAACCTTGAAGGGCAGCATGTCCTGCTGGTGGACGACGTGATGACTACCGGAGCCACTGTCTCCGCCTGCGGAGCCGTGTTGAAGCGCAGTGGAGCCGCGCGTGTGACCGTGCTGACACTGGCGCGAACCGATAGAAGAGGTTTTACATCAGGGCCTGGAGCCCTGGCAAACTCGAACTTCGCTGGGGGATGGTAAATGTCCAGTCTGGACCGGTTGCATAACCCGGTGCTCGTGCTGAACGCGAGCTACGAACCCATCAACGTGTGCGCCGCGCGCCGCGCACTCATTCTGGTCTTGAAAGGCGTAGCGGCGGCCGAGGAGCACGCAAGCGCCTATGTGCACTCGTCTCTACAGGCCATGCAACTTCCCTCCGTGATCCGGCTCCTCGAATACCGGCGGATTCCCCACCAGAGCCGCGCCCTGTCGCGCAAGAATATTCTGCTGCGCGACCGTTATACGTGCCAGTATTGCGGCCGGACCATGCCGTCCGGCGAATTGACCCTGGATCACGTCCTGCCTCGTTCCCGCGCCGGCGAAAGCTCCTGGGAGAATCTGGTGGCCTGCTGCCATACGTGCAACAATCGCAAGGGCAACCGGACGCCCGACGAGGCGGGAATGATGCTCCACCGGGTGCCGCATCCGTTCACTCTCCATACCAGCCGGCACCTCATGCGAATGCTCGCCAAGGGTGATACGCAGTGGCGGAAGTATTTGTTTTATTAATTAGCCGCCTCGCCCCTCAAGATTCGTTCGGGTCGAGGCTTTTCTTGTGCTTGGGCTTTTTCCGCAGCGTCTTGGGGACAATCACCTTTTCCGCGGGCACTGTTCCGATCACATTGCGGGCAATGCGGCGTGCTTTCTTCCCGGCATTCGGTTGCGAGGGTTTCTTCCGTGGCATGGTCAGTCGATTCGGCCTGGGTAGCGCTTCCGCATCCAAGCCACGAAGGAATCCGGGGCGGCCATCGTCGAAAGGCGTGGCTGGCGAACCAGGCTCCAGCTGCCAAATTCTTGAGATTCTTTGATTTCCGAGAGGGTCGTGGGCGGATCGAGGCGCATCAGAAACTCCAGGTCCACTATGGCCGACCGGGCGTTGTTCGCGTCATCACGTGGTTCGGACACAACCCGCGCCAAGCCCACCACCGCCGGCTCCCCTCCGCTGTGATAGATGAACACCAAATCCCCGGGATGCATCTGCCGGATGGCGCGGACTGCCTGCGGATTCGTCACACCATCCCAGGAGGTCTTCTGTTCCCGCTCCAGATTGCCGATGGAGTAGGTGTCCGGATCCGTCTTGGCCAGGAAGAAGCTCATGCACACTATTATGCGGAGAAACACGGCGCGGGCGGCAACAAATTCCGGGAAAGCCCCTTTCCAGGCACAAGGCGTATAATAACAGGGAGTGTCCAGGCAAAGCTGCCGGTTCTGAATCGGCCGGATTCCATTCCAGATTATCGAGGACTTCGCCACATGGCTAGAATTTTTCCCATCACGTTTATCCTCCTCCTGATGGCGCCGGCTCTGGCGGCCCAGCAGGGAACGCAGGAAAAGAAGGAAAATCCTCAAGTCAACGATTCCCGGAAAACCTTGGAGGAAGTCAAGAATGCTGGCGGCGCTCCCATGCCCGTCGACCCCAAGACATACAAATTGGGGCCGGAAGACATCATCATGATCAAGGTATGGCGCGAGCCGGACCTTTCCGGCCCGGTCTTTGTGCGTCCCGATGGGAAGATTTCGATGCCGCTGGTTGGCGAACTCCAGGCAGCCGGGCAGACCCCGGCGCAACTGGGGCAGCAAATCACCGATGCCCTGTCAAAGGTGATGAACAAGCCCGAAGTCTTCATCGCTGTTCAGCAGGTCAATAGTAAGAAATATTATATTATCGGCGAAGTCAACCGCACCGGTGTTTTCCCCCTTGTTACCACCACCACGGTGCTTGAAGCGATTGGCGCGGCCGGCGGCTTGAAAGAGTTCGCCAACGGCAAGAAGATCGTCATCGTCCGCGGCAGCAAACGCATCAAGTTCAACTACAAAGAGGTGGTAGACGGCAAGAACCTCCAGCAGAACATTACACTGGAGAACGGGGATCAGATCATCGTTCCCTGACGTGACGGCCTGGCCTCAGGAGGTTTCATGGAAACGGAGAATTTCGACACCCCTCTCAGTGTGAACCGGCGGCCGCCGGATATCGAGGACTACCTCGACATGATCCGGAGGCAAAAAGCCTGGATCCTCGGGCCGGCATTCGGCGCGTTGGTGGCAGCGGTGCTGGTGGCGTTCCTCTGGCCTGACACCTACGTATCATCGGCGGTCGTGCGCGTGGTGCCGCCTGTAGTTCCCGATGCCTTCGTCCCGACAAACGTGAACATGGAGATGTCGCAGCGCATCAACTCCATGGCCCAGCAGATTCTCAGCCGGACCGCGCTCACCAACATCATCAACAGCTACGGCCTTTATCCGCGAGACCGCGCCCGGCTTCCAATGGAAGACGTGGTCGAGAACATGCGCAAGTCCGACGTGCGCATCAGCAACGTGGTGAACTTCACCACGTCGGAGGGCAAGCGCCAGGTCCCCGCCTTCCAGATTTCCTTCGCCTATGAGAACCGGTCTCTGGCCCATAAGGTGTGCCAGGACCTGGTGACGCGCTTCATCAACGAAAACGCTCGCGACCGCACGAATCAATCCACTTTCACCACGCAGTTTCTCAAGGATCAACTGGAGATGAGCCGCCGCGACCTGGAGGTGGTCGAGGACAAACTGGCGCGCTTCCGCGTCTCCAACGCTGGGAAACTTCCCGATCAGGTGCCGCAAAATCTCCAGCAGTTGAATGCTCTCGAGCAACGCCTCACCAACCTGAATACCACCATCAATCGCGTGAAGGAAGACCGCCTCATGATGGAGAACCAGTTGCGTATCTATAAGGAGCAACTCCGCACGCTGAGTTCCCCTACGGAGCAGGTAACGGTAGCTCAAGTGCAGGCGGCCCAGCAAAAGAATGAACGGATGTCGAAACTCGAAAATGACATCCAGCAGATGGAACTGCAGATTGCGGCGATGAAGGAAAGCTACAAGGATACTCACCCCGATGTGCAGCGCGCCATGGCTGCATTGAACTTTCTGAAGAAAAAGCGCGACGCGATCGAGAAGGAAGAGGCGGCAAAGAAACCGGCGGAGTCGCCCAAACCGGCCACCAGGACGGTGATCAACCCGAACGTGGTTCGTGAGGCAAGGGAACTGGAGGCCTCCATTCAGAGACTTCAGGGCGCGCTCGAGGCCAAGGCCCTCGAACTCGATGAGGCCTTGAAAGAGGCGCAGCGGGTCGACGCGTCGGTCAAAACGACGCAGTCACGGATTGACGTTACGCCTCTCGGTGAAAAAGAGTACATGGATCTTCTTCGCGAACGCGACTTAGTGCGGGAACGGGTGGAGGAACTAAACAAAAAGCAGAGCGTATCGAAGATCGCCACCGACCTGGAAAGTCGCCAGCAGGGTGAGACGCTCGAATTGCTCGATCCGGCTTCCATTCCCCAAAAACCGTCGGAGCCGAACCGTGCGGTGATTGTCGGTGCCGGCATCGGAATCGGTTTCGTCGTGGGGTTGCTGCTGGGAGCGGGCCGGGAATTGAAGGATACATCGCTCAAGAATCTCAAAGATGTCCGGGCTTACACCCAGTTGAACATTCTGGGCAGCATCCCGTTGCTTGAACACGATTTGGTGGTGCGCCGGCGCCGGCGCTTGAACTGGCTGGCCTGGTCGACGGCCTGTATCGTCGGGGTTCTCATCATGTCAGGATCGATGTACTACTATTACTTTGTCGTAAAGGTATAGCCGCAGGAGACGGAGGAAATCGCATGAGCCGGGTTCATGACGCCTTACGGCGCGCTGAGCAGGCGGGGTTACTCACCCCCCAGCCTTCCAATTTCACTGCCCCTAAGTCTTCCGTCACGGGAAGACAAGTGGACGTCAGTTTGCGTGGGGTCCTCGAGCAGGTGAAAGAGATTCCGTTTAGCCCTGCTCCGGAGGTGCATCTGATTGATGCGTCCCGTCCTCATGAGGCGCCGATGGAGGAGTTCCGCACCCTGCGCACCCGTCTCAACCACTTGCAGGGATTGCAGCCCATTCACAATATCGTGATCACTTCCCCCTCGCCCGCGGAGGGGAAATCTTTCGCCGCGGTAAACCTGGCTATGGCGGAGGCCCACCTTTCCAATAACCTGACCCTGCTCGCCGATTTCGATTTCCGCAGGCCGTTTGTCCACAACATGTTCCAGATCGACCGTGCACCGGGCATTACCGACTACCTTCTGGGCAAAGCCAAGCTCCCGGAGGTCATTCGCAAGGTGGCTGGCACGAACCTCTACATCATGCCCGCCGGCGAGGCGGTAATCAATCCGCTCGAACTGTTGAATCTGTCCGAAGTGCGCAGCCTGCTCGACAACCTTCCCCAGTTGTTCAACTGGGTCATCCTCGACAGCCCTCCTCTCCTGTTCGCCGCCGACGCGAGTCTGCTCTCCACGCTGTGCCACGGCACTGTGCTGGTGGTCAGAATCGGAAGCACCACCATCGACTCCATTACCCGCGCCATGGCCTCCCTTTGCGAGAACAACGTGCTCGGAATCATTGTGAACGGCGCCCGCCGCGGCGAACTCTACAGTAAGTACACCTACTATCACAGCTATTACTATTCCAAACCGGACGAGCGGCCGAATGAGAGGCTGGAAGCCGACGACGACGAGTAGCAGCCTCGAATAGCAGAGTAGTGCGCATCCCTGCAATTTTTGCGTAATTACCAGCCGGGCCATCAGTCTCAAGTTATGCAAGCATCGAGCCGATGGACAGACTGTAGTGTCCCAAACCCGTTTCCCTGAACACTCTCGAAAAGTAGCCTTGATCGGGGTGGAAAAAGAACTCGCTGACCAATTGCGGAATGCGCTACACCGGCAGGCGGCGCCGGTCGCGATGGAAACCTGCGGCGATGTGGACACATTGCGCGCCCTGGAGCCGGATATGGTGTTCAGCGGATTCACCAGCGACCTGTCGAATCTGTTGAATGCCGTCACCGTTCCGGTCGTCGTCAGCCGCCACCCGGAGACCAGCGAATATCTCGACGCCATGGACGCCGGCGCCGCCGATTATTGCTCGGCCCCCTTCGAACCGTCCCACATCCACTGGATCCTCAAACGCGGCGGCCGCGCGTGATTTCATGCCGCGGATTCGCGGTGGAATTGTTTCCCTTGGACGAGAGGCTCGAGCGGGAACTGGCGGAGAACGGCGCGCCAGCCATGTTCCTACCGGCTTTGCGGCTCCATCCCCTCCACGGGAGCAGATCATGGTCTCAGTTGCCGTTATACGGCCCGCAACGCGAATTTTGTTCTCGTTTGCTGGGGTCATGCGGCGACCTTGAGTCCAACGGACCGCAGCAGGGCATCCAAGTCATCGCAGACACGCTGATACAAGCGGTCGAGTTCGCAGCGTTTCTCCTCCGCCAGGGTGCGGTCTCCGCGGAAGGGCTGGAGCAAACCTGCTGTGAGAGGCGCGTAGATCTTCTCAAACAACTTGAGAAAAGCTACGCAAATGGAATAGCCCTTGCCCACCAGTCGGTAACGCGCGAGTGCGGAATTCGTTCCACCAATCCCTTCGCGCGTAGCTTTGACAGGTCGTAGCGAAACGAGGCCAGCGAGTATTGCGCCTCGGTCTTGCCCAGAGCATCGAGTGTCGGGACATAGAGATCGGCTGTGGTGAACTTGCCGCCAGCGGCGATATTGGCAAAGCGCACCAGCGCGTGCATTACCGCCAGTTGTCGGGGGTGATCCAGCTTGAGGCCAGGTATCCGCCTTCCGTTGGAAAGGATCGTGGGTTCGGCGAGCTTGAGCAGTTGGCCGCGGTCGACGAAGGTTTCCAAAACGTCCTGCTGGACGTTGTGGTAGTTGTCGATGATCTCTGACATGCGCTGACGGAGTTGACGTTGTTGGTGGCAGGCTCGGTCCTCAGCAGTCGGTCATCGCGGACGTACTGTTTGGCAAACCCGTGCCCGTAGTGCGAGCGGATGACCGGATTGGGCAGGTCGAGATCTTCGATCACCGACTGGAGTTTTCCCGTGTATTCTTTGGTCACTTTGCGTCCGAAGATCGTAGTGATCTTCTTGGGCTGCCCGATGTTCCGGTTCACGACGATCGAAACACCGGTAGCTGAACTGGATGCTAACCTTGTGATGCTCGACGAAGGCGTTCATGCCTCATCCTCCTGTGTGGTGAGATACCAGGAGCATACCGCCGTGAACGCCTTCTGATGTCTA
>WBZR01000094.1_pt2 | contig 51506 bp, 44 predicted proteins | sample 5204231 | NCBI WGS metagenome assembly WBZR01 (sample SAMN12412403, study PRJNA552823) | activated sludge metagenome | isolation source: activated sludge from anammox sidestream of wastewater treatment plant... | place: USA: Virginia | collected 2017-08 | reverse complement strand
CCCGCGGCGCGTGTTCGTGCCGGCCACCTACCTGTTCTTCATGCTCGGCACGGTCGCGTTCATCCCGCTGTTCCAGCTGCAGGACGCGATCGGCGCACGCCTGCTCGGCTCGGTGTTCTTCGTCTGGATCAGCGTGTTCAACCTGTTCGTGGTGGCGGTGTTCTGGAGCTTCATGGCCGACCTGTTCGATGCCGAGCAGGCGCACCGCTTGTTCCCGCTGGTGGCGCTGGGCGGCGCCATCGGCGCGATCGTCGGCCCGCTGCTGACCAAGGCGCTCAACGAGCGGGTCGGCGTGAGCGGCTTGCTGCTGGTGTCGGCGCTGCTGCTGGGCGTGGGCGTGGCCTGCATGTTCGCGCTGTCGAACTGGAGCCAGCGCCACCCGGTGCGCGGTGACGAGCGCCGCGAGCAGCGCATCATCGGCGGCAGCTTCCTCGCCGGCGCGATCGAGACACTGAAGTCGCCGGTGATGCGGCGCATGGCGCTGCTCATGCTGCTGGGCGATGCGGTGGGCACCGTGATCTACGCGTTCCTGGCCGACTACAACGGCGCGGTCAACGCCACCCGCGAGGCACGCATCGAGTTCCAGGCCAACATCGACCTCGCCACCAACGTGCTGCAGATGCTGCTGCAGGTGGGCGTGGCGCGCGTGCTCATGGTGCGGTTCGGCCCGGGCGTGCCGCTGGTGCTCGACGGCCTGGTCAAGGCGCTCATGCTCACGCTGTTCGCGATCTTCGGCGGCCCGTGGATCGCCGCCGTCGCCGTGCTCACGCGTGCGAGCGCTTACGGCATCTTCAAGCCCGCCTCGGATTCGCTGTACACGCGGGTCGATGCCGAGACCCGCTACAAGACCAAGAACTTCATCGACACCTCGGTGTGGCGTTTCGGCGATGTCGTCGTCACCAGCGGCTTCAACGGGCTGCGCGCGCTCGGCGCGGGCATGGGCCTGACCGCGCTCATCACGGTGCTGGCCGCGCTCGCCTCGGCGCGGGTGGGCTGGACTGCCGCGCGGCTGCTCGAGCGCCGCGGCGCTCACCCGCGCGAGTAGGACCAATCCAGCATGCGCCCATCGCGATACGGCATCACGCCGTGGAACGGGCGCGGGTCGGCATCGAACACCAGTGGCAGGAACCGGCGATCGCCCTCCCACAGCGGCAGCTCCAGCAGGCGCGTGCGCTCGACCCATTCCAGCGTGCCCTCGGGATTGTGCGTGAGCGGAGTGCCGGAAAAGCGCGTGATGAGGAAGATGAAGCCGAACCAGTCCTCGCCGCCCTTGCCGAAGCCGGGCCAATTGAGCGTGCCGCGCAGCTGCAGCTGCCCGCACTCGATGCCCGCTTCCTCGCGGATTTCGCGCCGCATGCCGCTGGCCACGTCCTCATGCGGGTCGAGCTTGCCTCCCAGGCCGTTGTACTTGCCCAGGTGCTGGTCGTGCGCACGCGCGTTGCGGTGGATCATGAGCACGCGCGATGCATCCGGCGAGAGCACGTAGCCGAGCGTGGCGACGATGGGCGTGTAGGGCATGACGAACGGTGCGCGGACGGGTCGGCAATCATAGCCCGCGCCGCTACACTGGCCACGTCCGCTGGCACGAGGCCGTCATGTCCATCGATACCCTGTCCGAACAGCGCTGCCATGGCGGCACGCAAGGTTTTTATCGCCATGCATCGGTGGAGACGGGCGGGCCGATGCGTTTTGGCGTGTTCGTGCCACCGCTGCCGGCGGGGCGGCGCGCGCCGGTGCTGTATTGCCTGGCCGGCCTCACCTGCACCGAGGAAACCTTCGCGATCAAGGCCGGTGCCCAGCGCCTCGCCGCCGAACTCGGCCTGGCGCTGGTCACGCCCGATACCAGCCCGCGCGACACCGGCATCGAAGGCGCGACCGGCGACTGGGAGTTCGGCGAAGGCGCGGGCTTCTACCTCGATGCGACTGCCGGCGCATTCGCGGCGCGCTTTCGCATGTACAGCTACGTGACCCGCGAGCTGCCCTATGTGCTGGGCAGCCATTTTCCGCTGCTGGACACTGACCGCGAGGGCCTGTGCGGCCATTCCATGGGTGGCCACGGCGCACTGGTGATCGCGCTGCGCAACCCCAAGCGCTATCGCTCGGTGTCGGCGCTCGCGCCGATCGTCGCACCAAGCCTCGTGCCCTGGGGTCGCAAGGCGCTGCGCCACTACCTCGGCAACGACACCAAGGCGTGGCGCGCGTGGGATGCGGTCGCGCTGATCGAGGACCGGCACCGTTTTCCCGGCACGGTGCTGGTCGACCAGGGCCAGGCCGACCAGTTCCTCGAAGTGCAGCTGCAGTACTGGCGGCTCGATGCTGCGGCACGCGTCGCGCGCCAGCCGTTGTCATTGCGCGTGCATGCGGGCTACGACCATGGCTACTGGTTCATCCAGAGCGTCATCGCCGACCACCTGCGCCATCACGCCCGGGCGCTGTGCCCCGCCGCGGCAGGCTGACGCGGGCGCGATGCGCCGCGACCCGCGTGCAGCGACCGCATCAGTGACCGAACAGCCCTTTGAGCAGCTTGCGCGCGCCCGGACGTGTGTCCTCCTGCTCCTGGTTGCGGCGGCGTGACTCGCCGCGCTGCGCGGGCATCGCCGGGTTGTCCTGACCGAGCATGTTCATCGCCACCGACTTGTTGCGCACGCGCACCGACCACTCGGGCTGCCACGGCGCCTTGGGATCGGCCGGCCGCGGCGGGTGCACGAGGTTGAGCTCGTTGCCATAGGCGATCGCCTGCAGCATCGCACCCTCGCCCTTGGCGAAGATGCCCTTGGGCACCGCGCATTCGCCCTGGTTCGCCGGCAGCAGCACGCGGTCCTTGAGCCAGCGGTCGATGTTGGCGTTGCTGATGTAGGTGAGCAGGCCGAAACCCGGCTCGGGCGGCTCAGACGAACTCCAGATCACCATCTCGGGCGCATCGTTGCCGTCCATGCCGCCGCTCATCGCGGTGAGCAGGTAGGCGCGCGCCTGGGCCAGCGGCTGCCAGCGCACGCGGATGCTGTCGTTGAGGTCGCCCGAGGCATCGACCTGCAGGCTCGGCATGAAGTCGTGCTCGGCATCGATGCGGAACTCCAGTCCCGGCGGCACGCCATCGCCGCTCACGCTGTGCTCGCCCACCAGCGTGGCGCGGCGCGGGATCTGCGAGTTCTCGCGCTCGTTGGGCCAGATCGCGTAGCCGGCCTCGGCGCGCGCGCCGCGATCGACCACGCTGCGTCCCTGCATGAAGCTGCCGTAGTCCTGCGCCGACAGCTTGCCCATGTCCAGGATGCGCGGCTGGCCCGGCTTCACGCTCTCGCTGCAACCCCAGTAGAACAGGATGCGGCCGCGCGGCCGCTCGGGGTAGCTGACCTCGTCATCACCGCGCTGCGCGGCTTCGCGCGGTGGCGTGACCAGGTGCAGCGGCGCAGCGCCCAGGTCGGCACCGGCCGGCAGCTCCTGCAGCGCGCTGGTGCCGGCGGGCTTGTTGCGCGTGTACAGCGCGATGTCGACGCGACGGCCGATGCCACCGCCCTTGGTTTCGCCGAAATTGCCCACGCCCTTGGCATGGCGGCCGTCACGCCCGGTCATCGCGTTGCGCCCCATCATGCCGCCCATCATGCCGGCCATGCCTGCCATCTCGGGCATCTCGTCCATGCCCATCATGTTGAAGGTGGCGATGTCCATCCAGTACTGGGCGATCGGCGTGCTGCCGTTGACGGCGGGCGCGGCGCCGGCCGGCTGCGCGGATGCCAGCAACGCGGCCAGTGCGGCCGTGAGCGCGAGCGTGCGGGGTGCAAAGGTGCGGATGCGAGCCATGGGGATTCCTCGGGTGATGACCAGCGCCGGACGGCGCGATACTCCCTGCAACGCAATTCGGCGCCGCCGACCCCAATCCGCACGCACGCCCGACGCGCGGCCGTTCAGGGTTCGCCGATGTCCTCGTGCCACAGTGCAGGCTGCTCACGCATGAAGCGCGCCATCAGTTCGATGCAGGCGGGATCGTCCATCACCACCAGTTCGACGCCGCGGCCGCGCAGCCAGTCTTCCTCGCCGAGGAACGAGCGATGCTCGCCGATGACCACGCGCGGTATGCCGTACAGCACGATCGCGCCGCTGCACATCGCGCACGGCGACAGCGTGGTGTAGAGCGTGCACTGGCGGTAGACCGCGGCCGGCTGGCGACCCGCGTGTTCGAACGCATCCATCTCGCCATGGCGGATCACGCTGCCCTGCTGCACGCGGCGATTGTGGCCGCGGCCGATGATGCGTCCGTCATGCACGATCACGCAGCCGATCGGAATGCCGCCCTCGGCCAGGCCCGCCGCCGCTTCGCCGCGGGCCGCGTCGAGGAACTCTTGATCGCGCGTGTGCACCTGCATCATGGCCTCCCAACGAGGCCATGATCGTGCGCGATCAGGCCGCGGGGCGCAATGCCTTGCGCTGCTGGTGCTTGCCTGCGGCGAGTTCGTCGGGATCGAAATCGTCCACCGATATGAACTCGAAGCTGGCCTTGCGCACGCGCGCAAGCAACGCGCCCTCGGCCTGGCTGAGCACGCCCTTGGCCACCGCGTCGGCCAGCTGCGCGTCGTAGTCGTAGCCGCTCAGCTCGCCGGCCTTGGCGGCCTTGAGCAGCTTGCGCTCGACCGGCTCGGCCGCGATCACCTCGGGCAGCAGCGCATGCATGCGGCCGATCGGATTGTTGGCGTTGGGCGTGAGGTACACCCACTCGCCGAGCCGGTCGCGTGTCTCGCCGGGCGCGCACAGCAGCGCGGCGACGCGCCGGCCGAGCCGGTCCGAGGGCGGCACCTCGCGCCGGCCGAGCGGGAACACCAGCACGCGCAACAGCCACGCGACCGGCCGCAACGGGAAGTTTCGCAGCACGCCATCGAGCGCCTCCTGCATGCGGTACACGCCATCGTGGAACGCCCACGCCAGCAGCGGCTGGTCGTTGACCGGACGACCCTGGTCCTCGTAACGCTTGAGCATCGCACTGGCGATGTACAGGTTCGACAGCACATCACCCAGCCGTGCCGACAGCTTCTCCTTGAACTTGAGGCGCCCGCCCAGCACCAGCATCGAGGTGTCGGCCAGCAGCGCGAGCGCTGCGGCATAGCGGTTGAGCTTGCGGTAGTAGCGGCGCGTGCCGGCATCCCCGGGCACGCGCCCGATGCGGCCCATGCCCAGGCCGAGCACGAAGCTGCGCACCGCGTTGGAGATCGCAAAGCCCACATGCCCCCACAGCGCGGCGTCGAACGCCTTGAGCCGCTCGTGCGCATCGGTGAGCTTGAGCGCGGCCATCTCGCGCAGCACCCACGGATGGCAACGGATCGCGCCCTGGCCGAAGATCATGAGGCTGCGCGTGAGGATGTTGGCGCCTTCCACGGTGATTGCGATCGGCGAGGTCTGCCAGGCACGGCCGGCATAGTTGCCCGGGCCCAGTTGCACACCCTTGCCGCCATGCACGTCCATCACGTCACGCGCGACCTCGCGGCCGCGCTCGGTGGCGTGGTACTTGGCGATCGCGGTCACCACCGCGGGCTTTTCGCCGCGATCGACCGCGGCCGCGCTGGCACGCGCCAGCGCGCTGATCGCATAGGTGTGGCCACCGATCCGCGCCAGCGCCTCCTCGATGCCCTCGAAGCGGCCGATCGCGATGCCGAACTGCTTGCGGATGCGCGCGTAGGCGCCGGTGGCGAGTGCGCCGGCCTTGACGCCACCGGCCGCGTTCGACGGCAGCGTGATGCCGCGACCGACCGACAGGCATTCGACCAGCATGCGCCAGCCCTGGCCGGCCATCTTCTCGCCACCGATGAGTTGCGACAGCGGGATGAACACGTCCTTGCCGCGCACCGGGCCATTGAGGAAGGCCGCATTGAGCGGGAAGTGGCGGCGGCCGTACTCGAGGCCCGCGGTGTCATGCGGGATCAGCGCGAGCGTGATGCCGATGTCGTCGCTGTCACCGAGCAGGTGCTCGGGGTCGTACATGCGGAAGGCCAGCCCGAACAGCGTCGCGATCGGTGCCAGCGTGATGTAGCGCTTGTCGAAGGTCAGACGCACGCCGACCACGTTGGCACCGTGCCATTCGCCCTTGCAGACGATGCCGTAGTCGGGAATCGAGGTCGCATCCGAGCCCGCGTACGGCCCGGTCAGCGCAAAGCACGGAATCTCGCGCCCGTCGGCGAGCCGCGGCAGGTAGTAGTCTCGCTGCTCGGGCGTGCCGTAATGCAGCAGCAGTTCGCCCGGACCGAGCGAGTTGGGCACGCCCACGGTCGAGGACAACGAGCCGGACACGCCCATGAGCTTCTGCAACACCGCCGACTGGGCCAGTGCCGAGAACTCCAGCCCACCGTACTTCTTCGGGATGATCATGCCGAAGAAGCGCTCGCGCTTGAGGAAATCCCACACCGCGGGCGGCAGGTCGGCCAGTTCGTGGGTGATTTCCCAGTCGTTGGTCATCGCGCACAGGCGCTCGACCGGACCATCGAGGAAGGCCTGCTCCTCTACCGACAGCGCCGGCCGCGGCTGCGCGAGCAGCTTGCGCCAGTCGGGTTTGCCGCTGAACAGCTCGCCCTCGAAACCGACCGTGCCCGCATCCAGCGCGGTCTGCTCGGTGTCCGACAGCTTCGGCGTGACCTGTGCGAACAGCGCCAGCAACGGCGCGGACAGGCGCTCGCGGCGGAACGCGACCCGATTGAGCGGCAGGGCCACCGCGGCCAGCAGCAGCAGCGGCACGCCGGTGGCCAGCACGCCGGACTGGCACAGCCAGCCGGTGGCGACGATCGCGACGGCGGTCAGCCCCGGCCACAGCGTCAGGCGCAGGCGCAGGTAGGCAGCGGCCAACAGCAGCACGAAACCGGCAAGGAAAGGCGCAAGCATGTTCATGTCGTGGTCCTCGAAGGTCGGCGAACCCATTGCCACGGAGATTCCATACGCAACAGTATTGAACGAGGTGTTTACACTGTCAACACCAGGCCCTCGCGCCGTCTGTTTACCTGTCTTGGCTTTCTCCCGCCCGGCCACTGCGGCACACTGGCGTGATGGCCAGGAAGATCACCAAGCCCGAGCCCAAGCCGCGCCTGTGCGCGGCCGACTGGGAACACGCCGCGCTCGAGGCGCTCGCCGAAAGCGGCCTGGGCGCGGTCGCGATCGAGCCGCTGGCGCGCCGCCTGGGCGTCACCAAGGGCAGCTTCTACTGGCATTTTCCCACCCGCGAGGCGCTGATCCAGGCCGCGATCCAGCGCTGGGAGCGCAACGACGAGGAACAGGTCATCGCGCCGCTGGCCAAGGTCGCCGATCCGCGCGAGCGCGTGCGCGAGCTCATTCGCCTGACCAGCCACCGCCGCCCGACCCACACCATCTTCGCAGCGCTGTTCCGTGCGATCGACCAGCCGCTGATCGGCCCGCTGCTCGAACGCGCCTCGCAGCGCCGCATCGAGTTCGTCACGCGCGCGTTCCGCGAAGCCGGATTCGATGCCAAGACCGCGGCCAACCGCGCGCGCCTGGCCTACTCGGCCTATGTCGGCTTCGTGCAGCTGTCGCACATCGGCCAGCCGCGCATGACCCACGACGAGTTCGAGCGCTACATCGACGACTTCATCGAGACCCTGATCCCGCGCTGAGCGCACCGCGCCGGCCCCGTGCGCCAGCCGCCTCGCCCCCAGCGGCCCGCGCCCGCGCGCGGCCGCCACGGCGCCCTGCCGCACCTTGCCTTGCAATGGCCCGATGCGCTCGCTACCGTCGCCTGTCCGCTCTTGTCCCCTCGCTGTCCCATGAGTCAATACACGTCAGCCGTCCGCTCGAGCCAGCTCGATGCGCTCACGCAATGGGTCGACTCGGTCGCACGACTGACCCGCCCCGACCGCATCCACTGGTGCGATGGCTCGCAAGCCGAAGCCGCCGCGCTGCGCGCGCAGATGCTCGCCGACGGCACGCTCATCGAGCTCAACCAGGCCACCCACCCCGGCTGCACGCTGCACCGCTCCCATCCGTCGGACGTGGCGCGCGTGGAGCACCTGACCCTGGTGTGCACGCGCAACCGCGACGATGCCGGCCCCAACAACCACTGGCTCGATCCGGCCGAGGCACACGCCAGGATCGATGCGCTGTTCGACGGCTGCATGCGCGGACGCACGCTGTACGTGATCCCCTACTGCATGGGCCCGCTCGACTCGCCGCTGTCGCGCTGCGGCGTGGAGATCACCGATTCGCCCTACGTGGTCGCCAACATGCGCATCATGACGCGCATGGGCAGCGCCGCGCTCGCGCGCATCGAGCGCGAGGGCAGCTTCGTCAAGGGCCTGCATTCGATCGGCGAGCTCGACCCCGAGCGGCGCTGGATCATGCACTTCCCCGAAGAGCTCACGATCAAGTCCTACGGCTCGGGCTATGGCGGCAATGCGCTGCTGGGCAAGAAGTGCCATGCGCTGCGCATCGCCTCGTGGCAGGCGCGCCAGGAAGGCTGGCTGGCCGAGCACATGCTCATCGTCGGCGTCGAGGACCCGCGCGGCAACACCCACTACATCGCGGCGGCGTTCCCCTCGGCCTGTGGCAAGACCAACCTGTCGATGCTGATTCCGCCCGAAGGCTACCGCCGCGCCGGCTGGAAGGTGTGGACGATCGGCGACGACATCTGCTGGATGCGACCGGGCGCGGACGGGCGCCTGTATGCGATCAATCCCGAAGCCGGCTTCTTTGGCGTGGCGCCGGGCACCGACCATGGCACCAACCCCAACGCGCTGGCCGCGATCGGCCACGACACGATCTACACCAACGTCGCGCTCACTGCCGACAACCAGCCGTGGTGGGAAGGCCTGCACGAGGGCACTCCGGTCACCGATTGGCGCGGACGCCCGTGGGATCCGGCCAACGGTCCCGCGGCCCATCCCAACTCGCGCTTCACGGTGGCGGCGCGCCAGGCGCCGAGCTGGTCGCCGATGGCCGAACATCCGCAGGGCGTGCCGATCAGCGCGATCGTGTTCGGCGGCCGCCGGCCATCGCTGGTACCGCTGGTGTTCCAGGCCCGCGACTGGGCCCATGGCGTGCTCATCGGCGCGGCAATGGGGTCGGAAACCACGGCCGCCGCCACCGGCGCGGTCGGCGTGCTGCGCCGCGACTCGATGGCGATGAAGCCGTTCTGCGGCTACAACTACGGCGACTACTTCGCGCACTGGCTGTCGTTCGAGCGCGCCGGCCTGCAGTTGCCGCAGATCTTCCACGTCAACTGGTTCCGCAAGGGCGGCGACGGCAAGTTCCTGTGGCCGGGTTTCGGCGAGAACCTGCGCGTGCTGGAGTGGATCATCGAGCGCTGCGCAGGCCAGGCCGGCGCGCAGGAGACGCCGATCGGCCTGCTGCCGCGTGCGGACGACCTGCACCTGCAAGGCCTGTCGCTGGACAACGCCGCGCTCGAGCAATTGCTCGCGGTCGACCTGGACGGCTGGGCGCGCGAGGTCGAGGACATCGGCCAGTACCTGGCCTCGTTCGGCGATCGCACGCCCGCGCGCCTGCACGCCGAGCGTGAGCGCATCGCGGCCGCGATCGCGCGCGCGCGCGCGACCGCCCCGCGCAGCGCAGTCGCATCCTGATCCCGCCCGCGCCAGAATCAGCGGTTTCCGACCACGGCAGGCGCCGTGGCCGGCCCTGCCCTGCCGCATGAGTCCGATGCCGTGAACAGCACTCCAGCCGACCCCGACAGCCTGTGGCGCCGCGCCGCCGAATGCGTGCGCACCGGCGACTACGCCAACGCGGTCATGACCTACCGCGCGATCGCCGAGGCCAACCCCGCCGATCCGCTGGGCTGGTTCGCGCTGTCCTCCGCCGCACGGGCGGGCGGCGACTTCCGCCTCGCGGTGGAACACGCGCGCTCGGCGGCGCTGGCGATGCGCGAATCAGGCCGGTTCGCGGCGGTGGCGGAACTCGCGCAGCACCTGCAGAACCTCGGCGAGACGCGTTTTGCCACCCACATCATCGAGCGCGCGGGCTGGTCGGCGGTATCCACGCATGCCGACCTGGCCGCACGCCTGGCGCAGACACTGGGCCAGGCCGACCGCCATGCCGACGCCTTGCAGTTGCTCGACCTGGCCCTGGCCCGCCACGCGGCCACGCCCGCGCTCAGCTACCTGCGCGCGATCACGCTGCGCCACCTCGGCCGGGGTGCCGAGGCAAGTGACGAGTTCGAACGTTGCCTCGCGCTCGCGCCCGACTACGCCGCGGCGATGCTGATGCTGGCCCAGCACGACGTGCGCCACCGCGGCGCCGAACAGCTCGCACGCATCCGCGCCGCGCTCGCGCGCGACGGGGTCGAGCCGCAGCAACGCGCGATGCTCGACTACGCGCACTTCATCCACCTCGACGCCGCCGGTGACACGGCTGCGGCCTGGCAGGCGCTGGAGTCGGGCATGCGCCTCAAGCGTGCGAGCCTGGCCTGGGACGCCACGGCCGAGCAGGCGACGTTCGATGCCCTCGCACGCCTGTGCGATGCCGACTTCGGCAGCCGCCGCGATGGCGCAGCCGATGGCCAGCACACGCCGGTCTTCGTGTTCGGGCTGCCACGCAGCGGCACCACCGTGCTCGAGCGCCTGCTCGCCAACCACAGCCGGGTGGCCAGCGCCGGTGAGCTCAACGAGTTCCACCACCAGCTGTGCTGGGAGGCCAACCTCGCCACCAGCGAGCCGGCCGACCCGCGCCTGCTCGCGGCCGCGCCCACGTTCGACTTCGCCGCGCTGGGCCGCGGTTATCTGCTGCGCACGCATTGGCGCGCGGGTGGCGCCAGCCACCTCATCGACAAGTTCCCGCGCAACTTCCTCTACGCCGGGCTCATCCATCGGGCGCTGCCGCAGGCGCGGATGATCTGCCTCGTGCGCGATCCGCTGGACAGCTGCCTGTCCAACCTCAAGGAACTGTTCGCGGGCGACTTCTACCCCTACAGCTACGAGCCGGGCGAAACCGCCGCCCACGTCGTGCGCTTCCACCGGCTGCTGGCGCACTGGCAAACGTGCATGCCAGGCGCGGTGCTCACGCTGCGCTACGAGGAACTCGTGCGTGATCCGGCCCGGGTCATGCGCCAGGTGCTCGACTACTGCGGCCTGCCGTTCGAGCCGGCCTGCACCGACCTCGCCCGCAACCAGACGCCCTCGGCCACCGCCAGCAGCACGCAGGTGCGCGAGGGGCTGCACGCGCGCTCGATCGGGGCATGGCGCCGCTACGCGCAACCGCTGGCGGCGGCCCAGACCCTGTTGCGCGCGCAGCTGCCCGCGCAGGTCTTCAGCGCCGACTGACACGCCCGCCGCGCGCTAAACCCGGCAGCGCGCGCGCGCATCCAAGCTGGCAAGATGGATGCCTGCCTGTCCCTGCCGATGCCGATGAGCGACGCCGCGCCGCCCCGCGCGATCCCTGCCGACGACGACGCCGGGCTGGTGCGGCGCGCGGCCGCGGGCGAAACGGCCGCGTTCGAAACCCTGTACCGGCGCCATGTCGCGCGCGTGCACGGCGTGCTGTGGCGTCTGTCGGGCATGAATGCCGCGCTCGCCGAGGAACTCACCCAGGAAGCGTTCATCCATGCCTGGCAGGGCCTGCCCGGATTTCGCGGCGACAGCGCATTCAGCACCTGGCTGCACCGCCTGGCCGTCAACCTCGCGCTGATGCGCATGCGCACACCCGAGCGCGAGGAAGCCGTCGATCCGGACACGCTCGTGCAGCTCGCCGGTGGCGCGCGCGAGTTCTGCGCAGGCGAGCGCGCCGAGCTGGAGCAAGCCGTGGCGCGCCTGCCGCCGCGCGCCCGCGCGGTGCTCGTGCTGCACGACATCGAGGGCTGGCGACACCAGGAGATCGGTGCTGCGCTCGGCATCGCCAGCGGCTCGTGCAAGGCACACCTGCATCGCGCACGTGGCCTGCTGCGCGCATTGCTGGGCGAGCCGGGGGCGACACTGCACGACGACACGGGGGTGCAAGGCGATGACTGAGCTGGAACTGCGCCAGCGCCTGCGGCAACTGCGCGATGCGCGCGATCCCGCGCGCGACCTGTGGCCCGCGATTGCCGTGCGCCTGCAACCGGCGCCCGCGGCGACGCGGCATGTACGGCGCCGGCGGGCGCCGGCCCTCGCCGCGGCTGCGCTGTTGCTGCTCGCGCTGGGCGTTGGCGCGCTGCTGCGGCCCTGGCACGCGCCGGTGGAACCGGGCCTGGCCGGTGCGACGCCAACGCCGCTGCACCGCACGCCGACGCGCGCGCCGCATGGTGATCCGCGCCTGCTCGCCGGCGCGATCGTGCTCGACACAGCCCACGCGCAACTCGAACAGGCGCTCGCGGCACAACCCGACAGCGCACTGCTCAATGACCTGCTCAAACGCACCCAGGCACGCCGCGCGCGCCTGGTACAGCACGCCGGCCAGGCCGGTTGACCCACCGCAATGGAGGCCTCCCCATGAAATCCCCGATCCTGCCATTCCTGCTGCTTGCACTGGTCGGCACCCTCGCCAGCGCGCAGACCCCAATCGATCAGACGCGCGCCGTCGATGCCGACGCACGCATCGACGTCGCCAACATCAAGGGCTCGATCAGCATCACGGGCTGGGACCAGCCCCAGGTCACGATCAGCGGCACCCTCGGCCGTGGCAGCAAGGGGCTGTCGGTCGAGGGTGACGCGCGTCACCTGCGCATCAAGGTCGAAGCGCCCGAACGGGGCTGGTTCAACTGGGGCAGCGACACCAGCATGGGCGACACCACGCTCGTGCTCAAGGTCCCGCGCGGCGCCACGCTGGACATCGACTCGGTCAGCGCCGATGTCGAACTGGCGGGCGTGGCCGGCTCCGCGCTCACGGCCGCCACAGTCAGCGGCAAGCTGCGCCTGGACAGCTCCGCCGCGCGCGTGGATATCGACAGCGTGAGCGGCGACGTCGACTTCACCGGGCCGGCCGGCAAGGCCGAGGTCGAAACCGTGTCGGGCAGCATCCGTGTGCGCGGCCTGGGTGGCGAGGTCGACCTGGAAACGGTGTCGGGCGACATCGACGCCGACCTGGGCAGCTATCGCCGGCTCGATGCCCAGACCGTATCGGGCGACATCAACGTGCGCGGCACGCCGGCCAACGACGGCGACATCCAGCTCGAATCGATGAGCGGCGACCTGCAGCTGCAGTTGCCCGAGGCGATCCCGGCCAAGCTCAAGGCCTCGACTTTCAGCGGCCGCATCCGCAGTGACTTCGGCGCCGGCAGCGGCGACACCGATGCCAAGCGGCTGGAAGCCACGCTCGGCGCCGGCAGCGCGCAGATGCGCCTGGAAACCTTCAGCGGCGACATCGAAATCCGCAAGCACTGAAGGCGCGGGCATCGCGCGCCCGCGCCTGCCGGCATCGAGGCGCGGCCGCGGGGCCGCCGCCCGTGACGGCGGCAGTGCCTCCGGCGATCAGTCCGGCGCCGCGAGGGCGAGCACGTCGCCGAGCAGCGCCTGCGCCGTCACCTCGGCACCGGCGCCCGGACCCTGGATCACCAGCGGCTGGGCGTGGTAACGCGCGGTGGTGAGCGCGAACAGGTTGTCGTTGCCGGCCAGCCGAGCCGCGGGATGCGTGGCCGGCACCGCGACCAGCCCGACGCTGGCGCGGCCGTGCTCGTCCAGCCGCGCGAGGAAGCGCAGCACCTTGCCCTCGCGCGACGCCTCGGCGCGGCGCTGCTCCAGCGGCGCATCGAGTTCACCCAGCCGCGCGAGGAACTCGTCGAGCGTGACCGTGGCCAGTGCCGCCGGCACCACGCCCTCGATCGCGACTTCGTGCGCATCCAGCGCGTGGCCGGCCGCGCGCGCGAGGATCAGCAGCTTGCGCGCGACGTCGGCGCCGCCCAGGTCCAGCCGCGGATCGGGTTCGGTGTAGCCGCGCTCGCGTGCCTCGCGCAGCAGTTCGGAGAAGGGTCGGCTGCCATCGAAATGGTTGAACAGCCACGACAGCGAACCCGAGAACACGCCATCGAGCGCGCGCAGGCGATCACCGCACTGGCGCAGGCGCAGCAGCGTGGACAGCACCGGCAGACCCGCGCCGACCGTGGCGGCATCGCCGTAGCGGCGGCGCGCCTGGCGGCTGGCGTGGCGCAACCGCTGCCAGCCTTCCAGGCGCTCGCCGAGCGCGGCCTTGTTGGCACTGACCACGTGGTAGCCCCGCGCGAGCCAATCGGCGTGGTGCGCGGCCACCTCGCCCGAGGCGGTGGCATCGACGATCACCTGCTCGGCCAAGCCGCTGTCACGCAGGGCCGCGAGCAACGCCTCGTCGTCGCGCGGCCGGGTCGAGCCACCGAGCAACCGCTGCGCCTGCGCCGGCACCACGCCGCGCGGATTGACCCACTGGTGCCTGGAGTCGGCCACCGCCACGAGATGCAAGGCGCCCGCGGCGGGCGTGGCAAGCAGGTCGAGCAAGGCGCGGCCGACACCGCCGACGCCGAGCAGGACGATGGCGATGCCGCCACGGGCGGGCGCGGGTGACGGCAGCGCGTTCATGCACACACCTGTTTGCGTTTGCCTGCGGCAAGCGCGCGCTGCAGCGCGGCTTCGAGGTCGCGGCACAGGTCGTCGCCGTCCTCGATGCCGACCGACACGCGCAGCAGGTCGTCGCTGATGCCGGCATGGCGCCGCGCCTCGGCAGTCATCGACGCGTGCGTCATCGTCGCCGGGTGGGCGATCAGGCTTTCGACGCCACCGAGCGACTCGGCCAGCGAGAAGAACTCCAGGCCCTCGACGAACGCGGCGATCGCGTCCACGCCACCGGCCAGCTCGAAGCTGAGCATCGCGCCGAAGCCATGCTGCTGGCGCGCGGCCAGCGCATGCCCCGGGTGCGTCTCCAGCCCCGGCCAGTACACACGCGACACCGCGGGGTGGGCATCCAGCAGCTGCGCGATGCGCGCGGCGTTGTCGCAATGCGCGCGCAGGCGCGGCCCCAGCGTGCGCAGGCCGCGCAGGGTGAGGTAGCTGTCGAACGGTGCGCCGGTGAGGCCGAGGCAGTTGGCCCACGCCTTGAGCTGTTCGGCCACGCCCGCCTCGCGCGCGACCACGGCGCCGCCAACCACGTCGCTGTGGCCGTTGATGTACTTGGTGGTCGAATGCACGACCACGTCGGCGCCGAGCGCCAGCGGCTGCTGCAGCGCCGGCGACAGGAAGGTGTTGTCGACCACGCACAGCGCGCCGGCCGCATGCGCGGCCTGGGCGACGTGGCGGATGTCGGTGATGCGCAGCAGCGGGTTCGAGGGCGTCTCCACCCACACCAGTGCGGGCTGCTCGGCCAGCGCGATCGCGAGCCGCACCGGGTCGGTCAGGTCGACGAAATCGACGCTGAAGCGCGCCTTCTTCGCCCACGCATCGAGCAGGCGCCAGGTGCCGCCATAACAGTCGTGCGCCGCCACGATGCGACCACCGGGCCGCACCAGTTCCAAGGCCAGGGCCACTGCGGCCATGCCGCTCGCGGTCACCACACCACCGGCGCCGCCCTCGAGGTCGGTCAGTGCCAGGGCGAGCTGGTCGCGCGTGGGATTGCCGCTGCGCGAGTAGTCGTACTCGCGCTTGCGACCGAAGCCCGCGAACGTGTAGTTGGTGCTCAGGTGCAGTGGCGGCACCACCGCGCCGTGCTGGGTATCGGTTTCGATGCCCGCGCGTACGGCCCGGGTGGCAGTGGTCAGACTCATGGGACAGGCTCCGCAATATCGAAAAAGGGTTCGGGAGATGCATCCGTACATCTCCCGAACGGCGGGTCACGGGAGAGGCGAGCGGAACGACGACGGGGGGAGACGTCGCCGCTCATTCACTGGACCCGCATCCAGCAGGACGACGTTGGGTGCCGCCGCCCTTTTCCACGATCCGTCCATCGATCGCGAAAACCACACATTCAATGCTCCACCAGCGCCTCGCGCAGCAGCGCGCCCACCTGCGCCGGTTCCTTGAGGAATCCGTCGTGGCCATAGCGCGTGTCGATCACGTGCAGCTGCGCCGCTGCGCCGAGATTGAGCTGCAGCTCGCACAGGTCGGCCAGCGGCACCACGCGGTCGGACGAGAACCCGATCAGCGTGGTCGGCACGCGCACGTCCTGCGGCGCCACCGCGTGCAGGTCGATCGACTCCGACAGCGCGAGGAAACGCTCGGCCGAGAAGCGCTGCGCGAACCGTGCGCCGGCCGCACCGAGCCAGCCTTCCTCGGCGAAGTGGTAGCGGCCATCGACCAGTTGCGGCGCGTCGGCGCAGCGCTCGGCGAACTCACGCTCGCCGCGATAGGTGGTCATCGCCAGGCGCCGGGCCAGATCGAGCCCGCTGGCGGTGTCGCCATGCGCGCGCGCGAAGCGCACCACCTCGCGCTGGATGTTGCGGATCGCCACGCTCAGCGGATGGGCGCGGTGCGCGCCCGCGATCGCCACCAGCCGGCCCAGCCGCTGCGGATGGCGCGCGGCAAAGGCCAGCCCGACCATCGCACCGTAGGACGCGCCCACGTAGGCGCTCGCGCGCGCCTCGCCGAGCAGGTCGAGCACGGCCGCGATCGCGTCCGCCTGGTCCTCACTGCCGACCGCGAGCGCGTCGCCGCCGAGATCGGCACTGCTGATCCAGTCGATCGCGAGCACGCGGCAGTGGCGCGTATCGATCGCGCGGCCATCGCCGACGATGTCGCTCCACCAGCCCGGATTGCCACCGGCGGCCACCACGTAGCGATCGGCCGAGATGCCGCCCTGGACGATCACGAGCGCAGTACCCGCGGCGCCGTGCAGCGACCAGCGCACGCGCACCTCGCGCGCGCCTTGGGCATGGCGCGGGCTGAGCGTGACCAGTGCCTCGCCATAGCGCGGACCCTGCTCGACCCGCGCCGGCATGAACGCGACGCAGGCCGACAGGTCGGGCGAGGCGAGGCGGGATTCGGCATGGAAGGTCATCGCAGTGCTCCACAAGGCGCCCATCGCTGCCACGGGACCCGGAGCCGACGCGACGACGCACGGCGCATGCACGCCGCGATCGCCGCTCATCTCTCGGTGGACCACGCATCGGCGCGTCCCCGCGGGAGTTGGCACCATGGCTTGGCGGTTGCGGTCGTCGCGACCTTGCCACCTCGCTGGTTGCCCCGGCTTCACTGGGCCTGTCCCTCAGCCGGTCTCGATGAGCAATGGCGCGCACTGTACGGATTGCCATTTGGCATGTCAATAGGCGTTTAGACGTCTATCCATCCACATGACGATATTTCATTTGCCTGCGTTCCGCGGTGCCCGCGGGAGCGCCGGGCGGAGCGGAGCGGCCGCCCGCGACCCGGCCAGCCATGGCGCGCCAGGCGTGGCGCGCGGCGGCCTGCAGGCGCGCCGGCGGTGCCCCGGCGCGCGGCGCCGGCGGCGTGCCTGCTATCCTAGGCGGCTTTCCCCGCCCGCTGCCGCCGGTCATGTCCGAGCACCTTGAGCAAACGCGCCGCCGGCGCACCTTCGCGATCATTTCCCATCCCGACGCGGGCAAGACCACGCTGACCGAAAAGCTGCTGCTGTTCGGCGGCGCGATCCAGATGGCCGGCTCGGTCAAGGGCCGCAAGGCCGCGCGCCACGCCACCTCCGACTGGATGGCACTGGAGAAGGAGCGCGGCATCTCGGTCACCAGTTCGGTGATGCAGTTCCCCTACGAGGGCAAGATCGTCAACCTGCTCGACACGCCCGGCCATGCCGATTTCGGCGAGGACACCTATCGCGTGCTCACCGCGGTCGATTCCGCGCTCATGGTGATCGACTGCGCCAAGGGCGTGGAGGAGCGCACGATCAAGCTCATGGAGGTGTGCCGCCTGCGCGACACGCCGATCATGACCTTCATCAACAAGCTCGATCGCGAGGGGCGCGCGCCGATCGAGCTGCTCGACGAGGTCGAATCGGTGCTGGGCATCCCGTGTACGCCGGTGACCTGGCCGATCGGCATGGGATCGCGGCTCAAGGGCGTGTACCACCTGTTGCTGGACGAGGTGCACCTGTTCGAGCCCGGACGCAACTTCACGCGCCAGGACTCGACGATCTTCCGAGGGTTGGATGATCCGCAGCTGGCCGCGCGCATCGGTGCCGAGGCGCTGGCCGAGCTGCGCGAGGAGCTGGAACTCGTGCGCGGCGCCTCGCACGCCTTCGACCCGGCACAGTACCTGGCCGGCCGCCTCACCCCGGTGTTCTTCGGCTCGGCAGTCAACAACTTCGGTGTGCAGCTGCTGCTCGACTTCTTTGTCGAGCATGCCCCCGCGCCGCGCGCGCGCGCCACCACCACGCGCCTGGTCGAGCCCACCGAGCAGGCACTCAGCGGCTTCGTGTTCAAGATCCAGGCCAACATGGACCCGGCCCACCGCGACCGCGTGGCGTTCCTGCGCATCTGCAGCGGCCACTACAGCGCGGGCATGAAGATGCTGCACGTGCGCACTGGCAAGGAGGTGCGCATCGCCAACGCGCTCACCTTCATGGCCAGCGACCGCGAAATCGTCACCAGCGCCTGGCCGGGCGACGTGATCGGGCTGCACAACCACGGCACGATCTCGATCGGCGACACCTTCAGCGAGGGCGAAGAGCTCGCGTTCACGGGCATCCCGAACTTCGCGCCCGAGCTGTTCCGCCGCGCCCGGCTCAAGGACCCGCTCAAGATGAAGGCGCTGGTCAAGGGACTGGCGCAGCTGTCCGAGGAAGGCGCCACCCAGTTCTTCCGCCCGCTGATGTCCAACGACCTCGTGCTCGGTGCGGTGGGCGTGCTGCAGTTCGACGTGGTCGCCTACCGGCTCAAGGACGAGTACGGCGTGGATGCGGTGTTCGAGAACGTGGCCGTGGCGACCGCCCGCTGGGTGCACTGCGCCGACGAGCGCAAGCTGGCCGAGTTCCGCGAGAAGAACGCCAGCCACCTCGCGATCGACGGCGCCGGGCAACTGGTGTACCTGGCCCCATCGCGCGTCAACCTGCAGCTCACCCAGGAGCGCTCACCCGGCATCGAGTTCGCGGCTACGCGCGAACACGCCGGCAGCGTGGCTGGCGACTGAACACGTGGGTTGCGCGCGCGGCCCCGGTCTGGTACCGGCCGCGGCGCGACCCACGCGCAGCGACCTGTCGCGCACAAGGCAAGCCGATACCCGGCGCGTGCGGTTGGCCGCGTGGTCGCAACCACCACCGGCCGGGCGGCTGCAGCGCGCACATGAAAACGCCCGGCGGTGCCGGGCGTTGGCGTGACGGCGCGGCGGCGGACCCGGCTCAGCTGCCGCCGGAAAAATCGCTGTGGAACAGGCGGTCGCCCGGAGCCGGCGCGGCCGCGGCGGGCCGCAGTTCCTCGCCCGAGGCGAAGATGCGGTCGTGGCCGACCGCAACCGGGCTGCCCGCGGTCACGCCCGCGAGCGTGCCGCCGGCGTGCGGCTCGGCGCCGCGCTCGTGCAGCATGAAGGCACCCACCGCGAGCACGAGGCAGGCGGCGAGCGATCCGACCCAGCGCAGAGACACGACGCGCGCATGAGGGCGCGCCGGCGCGCGGCCGCGATGTGCGAGCGCGGGAGCGCGCACGCGCTGCACCTGCGCCGCCAGCGCCTCGGAGTCGGCCTGCAGCTCGCCGAGCATGCGCGCGAGGTCCGCGTGCGCGGCCGATTCGGCCAGTGCGCGGGTGGCCTCGGCGCGGCGATCGGCCTCGGCCGGACGGCCCGCCAGCACGGCCAGCAGCGCCTGCGCATCGAGCGGGCGATCGGCCGAGTGCGCGGTGGCGCGGCGATACAGCTTGGCAAGCGACATCGTGTTCATGGCATCAGTCTTCAAAGTCACCCAATCCGAGCTCGCGCAGGCGTTGCTTGAGGCCCTCCAGCCCGCGCGAAACCAGTTTCCGCGCCGCCTCCGCCGAGGCAATCCCGGCGATGTCGGCGATTTCCTGCAGCGAGAAGCCCTGCAGGTGCAATGCGATGGGCAGGCGTCGGCGCTCCGGAATCTCGGCCAGGCAGCGCTGCAGCCCCTGCATCTGCTGCAGATCCCCGGCCCGTCGCTCCGGCGCCACCGGCGCCAGGTCGACCTCGAACGATCCATCGTCCTCTTCCGGCAGCGGCTCCGCCGCCCGTACCTGGGCCCGTCGCAAGGCATCGATCACGGTGCTCGCAACGACCCGCTGCACATAAGACGCATGAAAGGCCCCGGAGCGGTCACGCTCCAGCGCATGCCACAGCCGGATGCGGACTTCCTGCTCGACGTCGGCCGGGTCGATGCCATGCCGGTCCAGCCCGTAGCCGACCAGCAAGGCGCGCACGCGTGCGCCGTAGGCGACCAGCAACTGCTCGAGACGGGCGTGGACGGGATCGTTGGGGGCGGTCATGCGTAAGCACGCAGCGGGCGCCGCGCAGGCTCTCCAGGGCAGTGGCCGGCACCGACGCCGGTCGCCCAGTGTAGCCGGCCGGGTGCGGGGTGCGGAGCGTGCACGGCCGGGTCGGACCGCGGCACAAGCCTCGCCACGGCCCTGGCCCGCGCTTCAGTCGGCTTCCTGCAACAGCGGAGGCAGCGGGCAATGCAAGGCCGCGCAGATCGTGCGCAGCAGTTCGGCCTCGACCACCGTCACGATGCCGTCGCTGCTGATCGCCCGGGTCAGTCCCTGCACGAGGAGCTCCTTGCCCGCGGGGGCGAGCCGGTCCAGTTGCGGCAGCGCGTGGTCCAGTGCGCGGATCCAGTCCTGCGGCGGCCGATAGTCGGCGCGCGCCGCCGGCAGCACTTCGTGCAGGCCCAGCAGGAACGCCTCGCGCGCGTCCGATGCGTCGGCGTTGCCATACTGGGCGAGGACCGCCAGCACATCGCGGACCTCGGCGGCGAGCCGCGGCAGGCGCTGCCGCCCGCGTACGAACGTGGCGGCCGGACTGAGCGCGTCGATGACCTGCACCCGCACCAGCGTGGCCAGGCAGTAGTCGCCCAGCGTGACTTCCCCGTCGAGCGTGATGAGTTCGTGCAGCGTCGCCACGAACGCATCCAGCTGTGGCCGGGGCCGGCGCCGCAGCGTGGGGAACGCGAGCGCGGCGAGCGGCAGGCGCTGCATCGGGTGCAGGTCGGCCAATGCGTCGGTCAACCGGTTCGTGGCCGCGGCGGTCGCAGCACCCAGGCGCGTCGTGATCACCTGCAGGCGCCTGCTGCGCAGCGCGGCATCATCGCCCAGCAGCAGCACCAACACCAACGCGATCGCGCGATCGACATCGCGCGCGGCCGCGCGCAAGGGTGGCGGCAGCGTGGCGTGCAGGTCATGCGCGGCGGCGCGGTCGTCGGAATCTGGATTGCCCACCTGGGCCGCCACCGCGCGCGGGGACACGCGCATGCGCGCGGACGCGGCGGGCACGCGGCGCGCCCCGGCCGGCATCGCCTGCGCCGACAGGTCCCTCGGCGCCAGGCCCGCGACCGACACATCGTCTCGGTCCCCGGCATCATCCACCACTTGCGGCTCCGCCCATGCGGCGGCGATCGCATCGAGTTCGTCGCTGCGGAATGACGGGTCCAGGCGGCGGATGCGCTCGCCCAGTGGCGGGTGCGTGGCAAACGCGTCGGAGTAGCCGACGCCATCGCCGAACAGCATGTGGGCGACTTCCTCGGTATTGGCGTTGGCGGCAAGCTGCGAGCCCTCGGCCAGCGCACCGATCTTCTTGAGCGCGCCCGCGATGCCATCGGTCTGGCGCGTGAACTGCACTGCCGAAGCGTCGGCCAGATACTCACGCTGGCGCGAGATGCTGGCCTTGATCGCGCGCGCGAGGATCACGCCGATGTAGCCGATCGCATACAGCGCCAGGCCGAGCATCACCAGGCTGCCGCCCTTGTTGCGGCTGTGCCGCGCGGATTCGGCCACCAGGCGTCCCGTCATCGCGATCACGAGGATGCCGAACACCACGCCGATGAGGCGGATGTTGAGGCGCATGTCGCCATTGAGGATGTGGCTGAACTCGTGACCGATCACGCCCTGCAGCTCGGCACGCGTGAGCTTGTCGAGTGCGCCGCGCGTGACGGTGATCGCGGCATCGGCGGGCGTGTAGCCGGCGGCGAACGCATTGATGCCCGCCTCCTGTTCCAGCACGAACACATGCGGCACCGGCACGCCCGACGCGATCGCCATTTCCTCGACCACGTTGCGCAACCGCTGGTAGGCAAAGTTGCCGGTGTCGCCCGGTACCAGCACGGCGCCCAGACCCGCGGCCACCGCGGCGCCGCCACTGCGCAGCTTGGCCGTGCGGTACAGCGAACCCAGCGCGATCACGCCGGCGACGAGCAGGCTCAACCCGAGCAGCCCTTGCGGTCGTATGCCACCTTCGGCGACCGCGATGACGAGCACGAAATCGGTTGCGGCCACCACCACGAGCACGGCCATCGCGAACAGCCCGAGCATGCGCCAGGTATCGCGCCGCGCCCGCTGCTGGTGGGCGAAGAAGTTCATGCGCGCCCCGCCGCGACAGACGGTGCCGCCATGCATCCCCTGCGGTCGCGGGCGCAGCCGCGCCATGCGCGGGCACGCGCACCCCGCTGCACCCGGCCGGTATGCCCGCGCATGCCGCGTGGACTCAACTGAAGGAAACCTTGGGCACTTCGCGCTTGGTCTCGGACTCGATCGCAAGCTGCTCGGCCGGCTGGAATGCGAACATGTTGGCCACGATCGATCCCGGGAACTGCTCGCGGCTGATGTTGTAGCTCATGACCGCGTCGTTGTACGCCTGGCGTGCGAACGCGACCTTGTTCTCGGTGCTGGAGAGCTCCTCACTCAGCTGCATCATGTTCTGGTTGGCCTTGAGGTCGGGATAGGCTTCCGACAGCGCGAACAGCCGACCCAGCGTCTGGGTGAGCGCATTGTCCGCGCCGGCCAGTTGCTGCATCGCCGCGGCATCGCCCGGGTTGGCCTTGGCCGCCGACAGGCCCGACATGGCCGAGTTGCGGGCCTGCACCACCGCATCGAGCGTCTCGCGCTCGTGCTTCATGTAGGCCTTCACGGTTTCGACGAGATTGGGGATGAGGTCATAGCGGCGCGTGAGCTGCACATCGATCTGCGCAAACGCGTTCTTGTAGCCATTGCGGCCGGCAATGAGCCCGTTGTAAAGGCTCACGCCGTACAGCAACACACCCACCACGACGATGAGGAAGATCCACATGCGCATGTTCCTTTCGGTTGCTGGATATCGCTAGAATCAGGCCCGATTGGAGTATAGGGCAGCTGGGCGCCGCGGGCGCAAAGTCGCAATCCGACGCCGCCGGAGATCACCTTGGGTCGTAGTGTGCGTGTGGCAGGCATGGTGCTTGCCGCCATCATTGCCAGCCTCGCCACACCGTCACCGGCAGTGGCGGCCGCTGCCAAGGCACGCTCCGGTGCGGCCACTGCGCTGGTGTCGGCCCAGGCGCAGCAACATCCATCGACCAAGCGCACCGCGCGCCGCCATCGCATCACGCGCCAGGCACCGCCACCCGTGGTGCCGCTGGTCGATGCGCATGCGGTGACCACTGATCCGGCCGCGGTCGCGCGCGAGTTCGGTGGCTGGCTCGACGAGCTGGCTGCGGCGGACACGGTGGCCGGGCTCGCGGTCGCGGTGGTGAAGGACGACAAGGTTCTGCTCGAACGCGGCATCGGCCTGGCCGATGCCGGCAGCGGCGAGGCGGTGACGCCGACCACGGTGTTCCGGCTCGCGTCGTTGTCCAAGGCCTTCGCCACCACGATCACCGGCCTGCTGGTCGCCGACGGTCGCCTGCAGTGGGACACGCGCGTGGCCGACCTGCTGCCCACCTTCGCACTGAGCAACGAGGCGGCCGGATCACGGCTGACCGTGCAGGATGTCCTCAGCCACCGCGTGGGCTTGCCGCACAACACCTACGACCGCCTGCTCGAACAGGACGAGCCGTACGAGGTGCTGGTGGAACGGCTCAGGGACGTGCCGATGACCTGCCCGGTCGGTGACTGCTACGGCTACCAGAACATCGCCTTCAGCCTCGTCGGTGACATGGTCTTCGCCACCACCGCGGACTTCTACTACCACCAGGTCGAAAAACGCATCTTCCACCCACTGGGCATGCGTACCGCGACCTTTGGCCGCGAAGCACTGGAGACCTCGCCGAGCTGGGCGCGTCCACACCGCCGCGTCGGTGGCAGCTGGGTGCCGTTCTCACCTGCCGAGGCCTATTACCGCGTCGCGCCCGCCGCGGGCGTCAACGCCAGCCTGCGCGACATGGAGCAATGGCTCATCGCGCAAATGGGCGAGCGCCCCGCGGTGCTGTCGCCCACGCTGCTTGAGACCCTGCGCCAGCCGCTGGTGGAAACCCGGCGTGAACTGCGCAGCACCGCATGGCGGCGCGGACGCCTGCGCGACGCACACTATGCGTTGGGCTGGCGCATCTACGACTACGCCGGCGAGAGGCTGGTGTTCCATGCCGGAGCGGTGCAGGGGTACCGCGCGATGATCGCGTTCCTGCCCGAGCGTCGCTTCGGCGTGGTGATGCTGTGGAACTGCGCAAGCGCGGCGCCCGCCGGCCTGTTGCCGATGCTGCTGGACCGCTATCTGGGCCTGCCGGATGTGAACTGGGCCGGCATCGACCGCGACAGCGAGTCAGACGACGCCGAGCGCGGCCTCGGCGGCACACGCTAGGCGGCGCCCCGCACTACGCCGAAGTCGAACTGCCGCACCGCGCGCATCCGCAGCCACGCGGGCCTGCGAGGGTCGTCACGCCTGCCGGTCCCGGCGCGACGGTGGCGACCCAGGAATCGCCACCGTCAGGCCGACCGTTGCGGCGTGGTGCGTCAACGATCCAGCGAAAACTCGATGCGGCGACGCAGCGTCGACGCCACTGGCTGGCCGTTCTCGAGCCTGGGCTCGAACTTGGCGCGCTCGATCGCCCGCACGGCCTCGCGGTCGAACACGCGTGCGGGCTCCGACGAGACCACATGCACGTTCTGCACCTCGCCATTGGCCGCGACCGTGAACTCGACCTCGACGAAACCACTCTGCCCGTTGCGTGCAGCAGCGGGCGGATAGTTCGGTCGCGGCGCGGTGACCACGCGCACATCCCGCGTCTCGCCTTGCGGCGCCACCACCGGTGGTGGCGTGGCCGGCGGCGGCGTGGTTTCGGTCGGCCTTGGGGTCGCGGCAGGCGTGGCCGTGCCGGCGGTGGACGCGGCGCTGGCAGGTGCGGTGGCCGCGGGCGTCTCCGGGGTGGCGGCGGTTTGCGGTCGCGCGGCCGCAGCTGCGGCGGCGGCCTCCTGCTGCGCCTTGAGCGCAAGGTCGCGCTCGACCTGCTTCTTCTTCGCATCCATCTTGCTGCGCAGGATGGTCAGTGTGTAGTTGCTCGAGTCGGCCTTGGTGAGCAGATCCATGATCCGCGTCGCCTCGTCGATGTTGTTCTGGTTGATCTGGTCCTCGACGCCCGCGGTCGCAAACGGGAACAGCTCACGCAGCGCATCCTTGGCATTGGTGTTGTCGGGCTGCTTGTCGAGGATGCGCAGGTAGTATTCCAGCGCGTTGTTGCCCGCCGGCGCCACCATGCGATTGTCGGACATGGCCTTGCGCGCCTCACCATAGAGCTGGTCGACCGTGAGGTCGGCCTGCGCCGCGGTATCGGTCGTGGATGGCGCAGCCTGCTGCGTTGCCGCACCCGTTCCCGCGACCGGGGCCGTGGCGGCCGGGCCTGCCTTGCGTCCCAGCAACCACCAACCAACCAGGCCCGCGACGAGCACGAGCACGATCACGCCGATCAACACCGGCGATACCGCGCCGCGCATTCGACTGCGCCGCAACCACCTCATGCGAGACACCGGGTCCGCGGCACGGACCTGCACAACCTTCGAATCGCCGTTTGAGTTCGGCATGGTGACACCCCCTGGTCAAGCGTGGCGCCAACCACGCGGATGCATAAAGTATCGCCATCGCGCGCGCAATGCATCCCTTCCGGCAGCTTCTTTACGGTCTCGGGCGCCGCTCGGGCGGACGCTGTGCGGCATCCACGCGCAAGCGCAAGCCGCTTGCCGTGGGTCGCGCGAAAGCCGTCTTGGGGAACATCGCGGCCGCCGTGATGCCAAGGCATCGGCAGCAAGCGCGCCGCGCCGCGAGCCACTGCCGCGCACTGACACTGCCGTGCGACGCGGGCGGGAAGCGGGATCCGACGAAGGAGAGGAGGCGGGAGAATTGCCTCTCCCCGCGCTGGGCGTAACCACGGGGAGAGGCGAACACGGAACCGATTGCAAATTTTCTACAACGTTTGCATCGGCGGGGTGGAACCGGCGGGCCCTGCCGCTTGACTCCAGCTGCAGGGCCGCCGTCACGCACTCATACAACAGCAAGGCACATTGCCGTGCCCGGGTGGAACTCTTACTTCTTGGCGGCCTTCTTCACGGCCTTCTTGGCAACCTTCTTCACGGCCTTCTTGGCAGCGCCGGTCTTGCGTGCGGTTGCGGTCTTCGCCTTCGCCGTCGTCTTCTTGACAGCCTTCTTCACGGCTTTCTTGGCGGCCTTCTTCGCGGGTTTCTTTGCAGCTGCTTTCTTCGTAGCCATATCGCGTCTTAGCTCCTCGTCAGTTGGCAGTGGTTGCCCAGTAAAAGCATGAAGGAACGCTTCGCAGAGCAGGTCGCTGTTGGTGGCGTGACGAAGGTTGGCGACCTGGCGGCGAGTACGTTCGTCGGATAACAGCCTCAAGACATGAAAGGGAATCGATACCGTGATCTTTTTCACCGAACCAGCCTTGGTGCCATGGTCGACATAAGGTGGGATGAAACGCATCGCAGCCATGATTCCTTTTTCTGTCCGTCACGCCGCGGCAGAAATTATTACTGTCAAGTGCGCGTGTCAACAATTTTGTGAGGCGAAACAACAGCTTTTGAAACCGCCCACATGGCACCCCGGACACCCCTCGACAGGCCGGCCCGCTGCTACGGCCGTGATCATCAAATGGCCATCCAGACGTCTGGACATCTTCTTCTCAAAATGGCGCAATCCCGCACGAAACCGCTTGATTCAAGCACTTTTTTGCGCCTTCGCATCGCAACCTGCGCACGAAACCTCCGTCGATTCGCCCCGCGACATCCGCGCGCGCACAGCGCGACTTCACGTGCGGGCGGGCGACTCCAGACCGGCCGGGCGATGTAAACGCCACCTGTCCCGGAACCCGACGCGCCCCGCCTGCGGCTGACGCGGACGGCCCTCGCGTGCGCCACGCGCAGCCCGCCAAGGCACGTGCGCGAGGTGCGCATCGATCCCTCCGGACCCGGCGTGACACGCGCTTGCGCATGCGCGTGCACAGACCTTCAGTCGCGATCGCGCTCCCGCACGCACGATGGCTGCACGGTACAAAAAAACAAGGGCGCCGCAGCGCCCTTGTTCCGTATCGATGCCCGCGCGGCGACTCAGGATTCGTCGCCCTCGATGAGCTCGGCGTAGGCATCGGGATCGAGCAGTTCCTCGAGCTCGTCGGCCAAGTTGTCCGGCTTGATCACGAACAGCCAGCCGTCGCCATAGGCATCCTCGTTGATCGTCTCGGGCTTGTCGGTGAGCGCTTCGTTGATCGCGATCACCTCACCCGACACCGGCGCGTAGATGTCGGAAGCGGCCTTGACCGACTCGACCACCGCGCAGGCATTGCCGGCCTTGACCGTATCGCCCACGCTGGGCAGCTCGACGTAGACGAGGTCGCCGAGCGCGCCCTGCGCATGGTCGGAGATGCCAACCGTCACCGTGCCCGCGTCTTCCACGCGCGCCCATTCGTGGGACTTGTTGAACTTCAGATCGCCGGGAATCTCTTGCATGGCACGGGTCCTGATCGGATGAAGGTGGAAGACAGCGCTGGCAGCGCAAGGGATTCTACATCGCCGCCGACAAACGCCAAGCCGCGGCCCGCATCAACCCTCGAGCTGGCTGCGGCCGTCGCGCACGAACGGATACTTGACCAGGCGCACGGGCACGAGCCGGCCGCGGATGTCGACCTGCAGGCCATCGTACGCACCCGCGGGTACGCGCGCGAACGCGATCGACTTGCCGAGCGTGGGCGCGAAGCTGCCCGAGAGGATTTCGCCGTCTCCCAATGGCGTCGCCACGCGCTGGCCATGGCGCAGCACGCCCTTGTCGTCCATCACCAGGCCGACCATCACGCGCGCGACGCCGTCGGCCTGCTGCTGCTCGAGTGCCGCGCGGCCGATGAAGTCGCGCCCCGGATCGAGCGCGACGGTCCAGCCGAGGTTGGCCTCCCACGGCGACACCGTTTCGTCCATGTCCTGCCCGTACAGGTTCATGCCCGCCTCCAAGCGCAAGGTGTCGCGCGCGCCGAGTCCGCATGGCGCCACGCCCGCCGCCCGGAGCCGATCCCACAACGCGACGGCGTCACGCTCGGGCACGATGATCTCGAAGCCGTCCTCGCCGGTGTAGCCGGTGCGCGCAATGAACAGGCCATCACCCTCCGCCGCGACGAACTTGCCGATCTTGGCCGCGGCCTCGCGCGTGGCCGCCGACAGCAGGCCCAGCACCTTGTCACGTGCGTTGGGCCCCTGCACCGCGATCATGGCCAGGTCCGCGCGTTCGCGCACATCCACCGCATACGCCTTGGCCTGCTGATTGAACCATGCCAGATCCTTGTCACGCGTGGCCGCATTGACGATCACGCGGAAGAAGTCCTCGGCGAGGAAGTACACGATGAGGTCGTCGATCACGCCGCCGCGCTCGTTGAGCAGGCACGAGTACAGCGCCTTCCCCGGCTTCTTGAGCTTGTCGATGCTGTTGGCGAGCAGGTGACGCAGGAACTCGCGGGTACGCGCGCCGTGCAGGTCGACCACGGTCATGTGCGAGACATCGAACATGCCCGCGTCACGACGCACCACGTGGTGCTCGTCGATCTGCGAGCCGTAGTTGAGCGGCATGTCCCAGCCGCCGAAGTCGACCATCCGCGCGCCCAGCGCGCGGTGGCTGTCGTTGAGTACGGTCTTGCGTGTCATGGGCCTGCGACCTGGGGAAGTGGGCCGCGCATTATCGCGGCATCCGGCCCGCCTTGTCTGCGCCGGGCGCGCGCGGCCCGGGCGTGGATGCGCTCAGGCCGGATCGTGCACCGTGCGCACCACCAGCGTGGTGCCACGCAGCGCCACCACCTCGACCGTGGTGCCGACCGCGACCTCCTCGCCGCCTTCGGCGAGCCACTCGCCGTCGCCGACCTTGACCTTGCCGCGGCCGTTGACGAACGCCTCGCTCACGATTACCTGGCGGCCGATCATGCGATCGCCGCGACGGTTGAGCAGCGGCTGGTCGTTGCGCCGCTCCGCGAGCGGGCGGAGGTATTTCCAGTACAGCAGGCACGCGGCCACGCCGAAGGCCGCGAACAGCACTGCCTGCAGCAGCGCGGGCATGGTGGGTGCCAGCCACGTCACCACCCCCATCGCCGCGGCGGCGATGCCGATCCACAGCATGAAGTAGCCCGGCGCGATCATTTCCACGCCGATCAGCGCCAGCGCCAGCAACCACCAGCCGTAATGTCCAAGCAGTCCGTTCATGTGATGTCCCCGGAAGGATGCGGGCGCGCTGGGTCAGCGCGGCGGCAACGGCGGCGGATTGCGCGGCGCGGCGGCGCGCTTGTCGCCCTGCGCGCTGAGCGCTTCCTTGGCCAGCTCGGCAATGCCGGCCAGCGACCCGATCACGCCGGTCGCCTCCACCGGCAGCAGCAGCATCTTCTGGTTGGGCGAATCGGCCATCGCCTTGAGCGCCTCCACATACTTGTTGGCGACGAAATAGTTGAGCGCGTTGACGTCGCCGCTCGCGATCGCGGCCGAGACCACCTCGGTGGCCTTGGCCTCGGCCGCAGCCAGCCGCTCGCGCGCCTCGGCCTCGCGGAAAGCGGCCTCCTTCTGGCCTTCGGCGGCGAGGATCACCGACTGCTTCTCGCCGTCGGCCTTGAGGATGGCCGCCTGGCGCAGGCCTTCGGCTTCGAGGATGTTGGCGCGCTTCTCGCGCTCGGCCTTCATCTGCCGCGCCATCGAATCCACGAGGTCACGCGGCGGCTGGATGTCCTTGAGCTCGATGCGCGTCACCTTGAGGCCCCATGGGTGGGTCGCCTCGTCGACCACCTTGAGCAGCGCCGCGTTGATCTGGTCGCGCTTGGACAGCGACTCATCCAGGTCGAGGCTGCCGAGCACGGTGCGGATGTTGGTCATCACGAGGTTGATCACGGCGACTTCGAGGTTGGCGACCTCGTAGGCGGCCTTGGCCGCGTCGAGCACCTGGTAGAACACCACGCCATCGACGCGCACCACCGCGTTGTCCTTGGTGATGACGTCCTGCGACGGCACCTCCAGCACCTGCTCCATCATGTTCATCTTGCGCCCGACCGTCTGCACGATCGGGATCAGCACGTGGAATCCCGGCGTGAGCGTGTGCGTGTACTTGCCCCAGCGCTCGACCGTCCACTCGTAGCCCTGCGGCACGATACGCACGAGCTTGGACAGCAGGATGATCGCGACGACAAAGACGACGAGTGCGACGAATCCGGTCACGGCGGGTACTCCACTGGGGCTGAGGGAGCGAGTATAGGCTGTGGGCGCCCCGCGCAGGCAGGCCCGCGCTCAGGCCGTCGCGGACGGCTGCGGCAACCACAGCGTCACGCGCAGGCCGCCGCTGCGGCGGTTGGCCAGCTGCACGCGCCCGCCATGGGCCTCGACGATCTCGCGCACCAGCGCGAGCCCGAGCCCGGATCCGCTGCGCTTGGTCGAGTAGAACGGCAACAGCGCGTGGGCGAGCACGCTGTCGCTCATTCCGCAGCCGCGATCGGCCACCGCGATGCGCAGGCCGCCCGGACCCTGCGCCACGTCGAGTTCGACCTGGCCGGTGTCGCCGCCCGCCTCGTGGGCGTTCTTGAGCAGGTTGAGCAGGGCCTGCTCGAGCTGGGCACGATCGAACATGCCCGGCTGCGCGGGCGGCTGGCCGCGCAACTTGAATGGGTAGTGCCGCGCCAGCGCCGCCAGCCACGGCGCCCACTCCAGCGCCTGCGGCTGTGGCTGTGGCAGCCGCGCAAAACGCGCGTAGCCCTGGATGAAGCCTTCCAGATGGTGCGTGCGCTCGGCCACCGTGTCGAACACGGTGGTGAGCCGCGCCACGTCGCCGCGCTGCGCGAGGGCGCGCCCCGAATGCGCGAGCGAGCGGATCGGCCCGAGCGAGTTGTTGAGCTCGTGGCTGATGACGCGGATCACCTTCTTCCAGGTCGCCACTTCCTGGCGGGCCAGCTCACGCGTAAGCCGCCGCAGTTGCACCAGCCGGTGCGCGCGCCCCTGTAGCTTGAAGCTGCGCTGCGACAGGTGGAAGGTCTCCTCCTCGCCGTCGAACTCGATTCCGAACAGGCCATCGCCGCCCGCCGCCACCGCTTGCGCCAGGGCGTTGGGCGCGGAGGCGAGGATGTCGCTGAACAAGCGTCCCTGCAGCGACCGCCCCGCATGCAGCAGGTGTCGCGCCGCAAGGTTTGCATAGACCACGTGGCCACCGGGTTCGATCAGCACCAGCGCGGTCGGCGTGTTCTGCACCACGGTGTCGAGCAGCAGCTCGCGCTGGAACAGGTGCTGGCGCTGCTCGCGCAGCACGCTGCCCAGCTCGTTGTGCGCCGCCACCAGATCGCCCATTTCGTCGCCACGCCGCGCCACGATCGAAAAGCTGAAGTCGCCGTCGCGAAACGCACTCACGCTGCCGGCCAGCGCGCGGATCAGGGCCGCCACCGGCTGCGCCAGCACGCGCGCGAGCGCGATCATCGGCAGCGCCAGCAGCAGCACGCCCACGCTCGCGGCCAACCACGGCGCCGCGAGCCAGTGCAGCAGCAAGGCCGTGAGCAAGGCGCCGGCGAGGCTGGCCGTGAACAGCGCCGCGGCGAGCTTTCCTTCGAGTGAGATCAGGCGCATGGCGGGTCGCCGGCAACGGCCAGGTCAGCACGATGCCGCGAACATGGGCGCCGCGCCAGTCAACCCTCACCCCGCAGGCCCGCCTTCTCCATGCGCCGGTACAGCGCCTGCCGCGACAGGCCAAGCTCGCTCGCGGCCTGGCTGATCACGCCGCGCGCATTCTTGAGTGCGGTCTCGATCATCGCGCGATCGGGCTCGGCCTCGGGGCCGCCACGCACGGCGCTGGCGCGCGCGAGCGTGAGGCCGAGGTCACGCGCGCTGATCACGCCCTCGCTGCACAGCAATTGCGCGCGCTGGATCGCGTTCTTGAGCTCGCGCACGTTGCCGGGCCACGCGTGCGCGAGCAGCGCCGCGCGTGCGCCCGCATCCAGGCGCGCGGCGCCCGCGAGGAAATGCTCGGCCAGCGGCAACACGTCATCGCCGCGCTCGGCCAGCGGGGGCAGTCGCAGCTCGATGACGTTGAGGCGGTAATACAGGTCCTCGCGGAACCTGCCATCACGGATCAACGCGGGCAGGTCGGCATTGGTGGCGCTGATCACGCGCACCTTGACGGTGCGCGTCCTGCTCGAACCCAAGCGCTCGAACTGGCCGCTTTCGAGCACGCGCAGCAGCTTGGCCTGGCCGGCCAGCGGCAGGTTGCCGATCTCGTCGAGGAACAGGGTGCCCCCGTCGGCCATCTCGAAGCGCCCCTCGCGCGCCTTGCTGGCGGCGCCGGTGTAGGCGCCCGGCTCGGCGCCGAACAATTCGGCCTCGATCAGTTCCGACGGCAACGCGCCGCAGTTGACGGTCACGAACGGCCCGCTGCGGAACGCCGAGTTCGCCTGCACGATCTCGGCGATGCGCTCCTTGCCCGCGCCGTTGGGTCCGGTGATGAGCACGGGCACATCGGCGCGCGCGACCTGGCAGGCCAGCTCGACCACGCGCTCGGTCGCCGCCGAGGCGAACACCAGTCCGCGCAGGTCGTACTGGTCGGCCAGCGCCTTGCGCCGGCGACGGCGCTCGTCGCGAAACCGCGCGACCTCGCGGGTGGCCTCCGCCAGCTCCAGCAGGTTCTCGACCGTGGCCACCAGCTTGTGGTCGTCCCACGGCTTGGACAGGTAGTCGGCAGCGCCGGCCTTGACCAGCTCGACCGCGGTTTCCAGGCGCGTCCACGCCGTGAGCAGGACGATCGGCAAGTCCGCGTACTTGGCGCGCAGGGCGCGGAACAGCGCCACGCCCTCTTCGCCCGAGGTGGTGTCGGCGCTGAAGTTCATGTCCTGCACCACCAGGTCGACGCGCTCGCGCGCGAGCAGCGCCAGGCCGTCCGCGGGCGTGGCGGCATGCAGGGTGCGGATCTCGCGCAGGCCGAACAACAGGTCGAGCGCGGTGCCCACGGCAGGGTTGTCGTCGATCACCAGTACGGTGCGCATGTCACGGTTCCTGGCTGGCTGGGCGCGCATCCACCCTTGGATGCGGGTGCGCGCGCCAGGGTTGCGTTGAGTGTATCCAAATGCGGGGCCGGTTCAGACGCTGCGCGTGGCCAGCGCGGGGGGCACGCGCGAGGCGCGCAGCGCCGGACCGAGCACGGCCAGCTGGCCCAGCGCCCACAGGCACACGAATCCCACCGGCACGTAGTACCAGGGCAGGCGCGGTGCCTGGTACTGCTGCATCAACCACAGGCTCAGCGCGTAGGCGAGCACGCCGCCCAACAGCAGGCCGAGCGTGGTGATGATGAAGTTCTCGGTATGGAAGTAGCGCAGGATGTCGAACCGCGTGGCCCCGAGCGCGCGCCGCGTGCCGATCTGGCGCGTGCGCTGCGCCACCCAGAAGCTGGCCATGCCCACGATACCGAGCGCGGTGATCGCCAGCAGCGCGAAGATCACCGCGCCGAGGATGATGGCCATCGCGCGGTCACCCGCATAGCTCACCGCGCGCACCTGCTCGATCGAGCGCATGCGGCCGATGACGCGGCTCGGATTGGCCTGGATCATCCGCTGCTCGACTTCCTTCATCACCTCATCGCGGCGTCCGGGCTCGGCGCGCACGAGATAGGGCGTGGTGTTGCCATACGGCAGGTAGGCGGGCATCAGGCTCGAGTTCTCGATGTAGTCCGAATCCAGCCACGGCGTCTGCATGCGCTCGACGATGCCGATGATCGTGGTGGGCGTGCTGCCATTGTCGTAGTAGACCTGCTTGCCCAGCGCGCCGCCCTGCGGGAACAGCCGGTCGGCGAGCGCGCGCGTCAGGATCACGCTGGGCGGCGCAGCGCGGTCGTTCACCGTGCGGAAGCCGATTTCCGCGGGCGTGAAGTTGCGCCCCTCCACCAGCTTGAGCCCATAGGTCGACAGGCCGTGCGAGTCGACCATGTACAGCGCCGTGTCCGCGGTCGCGGTCGCCTGGTTCGGCTGCAGGTTCACGCTGGTCGACCAGCCGCTCTGGCTCATCGGCACCGAAATCACGCTGGTCGCATCGACCACGCCGGGCAGGCTGCGCAACAGCTGCAGGTCGGCCTGCTGCACGCTGCGCACGTCGTAGCCCTGACCGAAGCCGGTACTGTTGAAGACGAAGGTGTCGGTCTCGTTCATGCCGCTGGGACGATGCATGCGATCCAGGCGCTCGCTGATGATGAACAGCGCGTTGCACACGATCGCCAGCGTCAAGGCCACCTGCAGGCCGATCAGGACCATCGACACCTTGTTGCGCATGAGCGCGGAGAGAATCGGGCGAAATTCCATGACGTGCCTCCTCAGATCTTCAGTTGCGCGGCCGGCTGCACGCGACAGGCGCGCCAGGTCGGATACAGGCCCGCGAGCAGCGCCGCCACGATCGACAGCACGATGGTGGCGGCCACCATCATCCAGTCGAGTGCTGCCACCGTCTGGTACTCGCTGTACAGCGCGCGCACCGCAAGCAGGCCCAGCGCGGTCAACGCCAGGCCCAGCACGCCGCCGCTGATGCCGATCACGCCCGACTCGACCAGGAATTGCGTGAACACCTCACGCCGGCTCGCGCCGAGCGCGCGCCGCAGCCCGATCTCGCCCGCCTTGCGCGTGAACTTGGCCAGCAGCAGGCCGATGGTGTTGACCAGGCACACCAGCAGGAAGGCAAAACCGAGCCCGGTCTGCACCTGCACGTCACGCGACACCACGCGCTGGTCGGCCATCCATTCATTGACGTCGAGCAGGCGGTTGTTGAGCGGGCGCGGGAAGCGGCCCAGCTTCTTCTGCTCGTTGACGTAGCTGTCCAGAAAGGCCTTGAACTCGGCCAACCGAGCCGGCGAGTCCAGCTCCGCCCACATCTGGATCCATACGCAATCGGAGTCCAGGTACGCCTCCCAGCCTGAAGCCGGCGCACTCCAGCAGCTGTTGTTGCCGCTGGCCCGCTGCTTGAGGTCGATGCCAGTGGTGAAGGGCATGTACAACTCGTCAGGATCGGTGAAGGCGCCACCCGTGAGGTCGTAGTACTTCGCGCGCAGGTGCCAGTCATCGAGCACGCCGGTCACGGTGTAGTCGACGCCATCCATGCGCACGGTCTTGCCCACGCTGTCCTGGCCACCAAAGAGCTTTTCGTTGATCGCCTTGCCCAGCACCACCACGCGCGCGTGCTCACCGTCCTGGCGCCGATCCCAGCCGCTGCCGTACTGAAATGGCGGCTCGAACATCGGGAAGAAGTCGGCCCCGGCCACGCGCACGAGCGCACGAAACGGCTTGAGCTCGGGGTTGGTCGGCTGGATCGGCAGTGCCAGTTTGAACATCGCCACCTGGCGGTCGGCCCGGGCTGCCGCCATCAGCGCGACTGCATCGCGGTAGGTCACCTGATCGGGTGGACTGCCATCGTCGTTGTAGGGTTGATCAGGACTCCAGTTGTCGAGCTGCACGTAATGCAGCTTGTCGCTCTTCCACGGGATCGGATCACTGCCCATGAGGTGCATCACCGTGAGCGTGGTCATGCTTGCGGCGATGCCCAGCGCAATGCCGACCACCATGAGCGCGGTCAGGATCGGGTTGCGCTTGAGACTGCGCAGGCCCAGTTGCAGGTAGTAGGCAAACATCGCGCGCTCCTCAGGCCGGCATCGCGGTCGTGACCGCAGGGTGCTGGCCCAGATCCGGCTCGGCGGAGAAATCGGTGACCTGGCCATCGATCACGTGCACGTTGCGCTGCGCGCGTGCGGCCAACTCCGGGTCGTGGGTGACCATCACGATGGTGGTGCCCTGGCGGTTGATCTCCTCGAGCAGTTCCATCACCCCGCGCGCCATCAGCGAGTCGAGGTTGCCGGTGGGCTCGTCGGCCAGCAGCAGGCGTGGCGAACCGGCCAGCGCGCGCGCGATTGCCACGCGCTGCTGCTGGCCGCCGGACAGTTCCGACGGATAGTGCTTCATGCGCGAGGCCAGCCCCACGCGCGCCAGCGCATCCTCGATGCGCCGCTTGCGCTCGGCCGCGGCGAAGCGGCGGTAGCGCAGCGGCACGTCGACGTTGTCGAACAGGTTGAGGTCGGGAATCAGGTTGAAGCTCTGGAAGATGAAGCCGATCTTCTCGTTGCGCAGGCGCGAACGCGCGTTGTCGCCAAGGCCGCGCACATCCACGCCATCGAGCTGGTACTCACCGCCGCTGAACTCCTCCAGCAGGCCGCAGATGTTGAGGAAGGTGGTCTTGCCCGAACCCGACGGCCCGGTCACCGCGACGAATTCGCCCTCATCGACGTGGATCGAGAAATCGCGCAGCGCATGGGTTTCGATCAGGTGCGTGCGGTAGACCTTCTGCAGGTGGTTCATGCTCAACATCGCTGGGTTCTCGCTCGGAAATGACGGGAAGTCCTGAATCGGATGCGGGTCAGTTCAAGGCCACGCGCTGCGCGCCCTTGAACTCATCGGTGCCGGAAATCACGATGCGATCGCCTTCCTTGACGCCGCTGACGATTTCCACCGCATTGAGGCTGGTGGCGCCGATCTGGATCGGCGTGCGCTCGGCCGTACCGTTGCGCACCACGTAGGCGATGCGACCGGCGCCGGTGTCCACGAACGGGCCGCGCTCGACGATGAGCACATCGGGATGCTCGTCCATGAGGATGCGGGTGGTGAGCTGCTGGTTCTGGCGCAGGCCGGCCGGCTTGTCCGACACGAAGCGCACGCGTCCGGTCACCTGCCCATCCACCACCTCGGGCGAGATCGACTTGACCTCGCCGGCGTACTTGCGTCCGCCCTCGTCGATCTGCGCGCTCATGCCCGCGCTGAGGTCATGCGCGAACACCTCGGGAATCCTGACTTCGATCTCGAGCGCGCTGAGGTCGACCACGCTGAGGATCGGCGCATTCGCGGCCACGCTCGCGCGCTGCTGCGCGATGAGCTGGCCGACCTGGCCATCGACGGGCGAACGCAGCTTGAGCTCATCGACCTGGCGCGCGAGGTCGGCCACGAGCAGCTTCTGGCGCTCCCACGCCACGCGCCGGGTCTTGAGCTCGAAGGCGAGGCTGTCACGGTCGAGCTGCACGTTGTGCCGGGCGTTCGCCTCGGCCAGCCTGGCCTTGGCCAAGGCGTCCTTGGCGCGCAGCACCGTCATTTCGGCCTGCGCGCCCATCTCGAACGCCTTGCGATTGCGCTCCACCTCGCGCTCGGCCGTCTCGCGGTCGATCCGCGCCTGCTGCCAAGCCATGTGCGAAGCCGCTTCGGCCTTGCGGTTGTCGATCGTCGCGCGTTCGACCTCGAGGCCGAGGCTGTCGAGCGTGGCCTGCTCCTGGCGCAGCTTGTTGGCCAGCTCGGGCGAATCGATCTCGGCCAGCACCTGGTCCTTGCCGACCTTGTCGCCGGCATTGACCTCGAGCGTGACGGTGCCGGCGCTGCGTGCATACAGCGTCGGACTCACCGCGGCGACGACCTTGCCCTGCACCGACACATCGCGCACCAGCGTGCCGCGCTTGACCTGGGCGATGCGCAGGCGCGCGCTGCTGGCCGCCGAATCGGCCGACAGCAGGCGGCCGGCGCCGGGCAGCACCAGTGCGAGCACGACCAGGGCCACGGCCGCGGCGCCGATGCCCACGACGAGGCGCTTGCGGCTCCTCACCGGGGCGATGCGGCGATCCTGGGCGGAGGTGTCACGAATCATGGGCGATGGATCCAGAGGGTTTGCCGGAATCTGCTCAGCAAGCAGCATGCCAGCACCCAACCGATTGAAGCACTGGACTTTTCCACGCGGACACCCGCGTGCGGACAGTGTCCGCACGGGGGCCGGACGCACGGCGGACAGGACTGGCGCACGCCCGCACGCGCGCGCATCGTGGGCGGCCTGCGACCGTTTCCCGCGCCGGCGCATCCTGATGAGCGTGACCGACACGAACTTCCGCATCGATGTCCCCGCGACCGTCCTCGCCCGCGCCCGGCGCGGTGAGATGAGCGCGCTCGAGGCTCTCTATCGGCTGTTCGAGCGCCCCGCCTACACCCTCGCGCTGCGCCTGCTCGGCCAACCCGAGGCCGCGCGCGAGGTGATGCACGATGCGATGCTGCGCATGCTCGAGCGCATCGGCCAGTTCCGCAGCGACGCGCCGTTCTGGTCGTGGCTGCGGCGCATCCTCGTCAACGAGGCCTTGATGAAGCTGCGCCGCGAGCGCGGCCTGACCTGCGAGCCGCTGCCCGAGGCCGATGACACGCCCGGCAGCTCGCCCGCGCCGTGGCTGCTCGCCGACACCCAGGCGCTCGAAGCCGCGCTGGCGCGGCTGCCGGCACTCACGCGCAGTGTGCTGTGGCTGTACCACGTCGAGCAGTACACGCATGCGGAGATCGCCGAGCTCACGGGCAAGTCGGCCAGCTTCTCCAAGTCGCAGGTCGCGCGCGGCACGCAGCGCCTGCGCGAATTGCTCACCGCGGGCGCCACTGCACACGCCCCCACCACCGCGGAGGTCACGCCATGCCTGAGCGCGACACACTGAACCCCGGCCTGGCCCATGCACTGCGCGCGCTGCCCGATGCGGTGCCGCAGCCCGACGTGTGGCCGCGACTGCAACGCACGCTGGAGCAGCGCCGCCGCTGGCGGCGAGCGCTGCCGGCCGCGCTCGCGGCCGGGCTGCTCGCCGTTGCGTTCGTGCCGCGCCTGCTGACCCAAGACGCCGTGGCACCGGTGCGGCACGGCCCGACCGCATCCTCCGCCGCGCTGCCGGCAGCGGTCCCTGCCGGTACCGCCACCGACATCGAGGCCCTGCGCGACCGCTCGCGCATGCTCGAACGCTGGATCGCCGCGGTATCGGCGCACGCGCCGCAGGACAGCCGCGACCTGATGGCCGCGGTGGAGATCGAGGACCGCATCGGCCTGCTCGACCTGCAGATCGACGCCAGCCGCAACCCGGGCGAAGCCGCGCCGCTGTGGCGACGCCGCGTCGACCTGCTCGAAACACTCGCCACCGTGCGCGCGGGCGCCGCGCTCGCGGCGCGCAGCGACGCATCCACCACGCCTTCGCAACTGCTGTGAGGTCCACCATGCCACGCCACTCCCTGTTGCTTGCCCTCGTCCTTGCCGCGGGCGCCGCGCCGTCCATCCACGCCGCCGACACCGCGCCAGCGCCCGCCGCTCCGGCCGACGCCCAGACGGCACGCCAGGAACTGGCCGAACTGCGCGCGCAAATGCAGGAGCTGTCGCGCCAGATGGCCAAGCTCTCGGTCGAACTCGGTGATGACGGCCCCAGCGCCTATGCGCTGCGCTTCATCGGCGATCCCGAGCGCGGCATGATCGGCCTGGTGGTGGCGCCCACCGACCAGGGCGTGCGCGTCGATGCGGTCACACCCGGCGGTCCCGCGGCGCGCGCGGGCCTGCGCGTGGGCGACCTGATCACCGGCTTGTCCACCGACACCGATGGGCACCCGCAGCGCAAGGTCGGCGGCGATGCCGGCGCGCTCAACGAGGCCCTGCGCAACCTCAGGATCGACCAGTCGCTCAGCCTCGACGTGCGCCGCGAGGACCGCACCCAGACCTTCAAGCTCAAGGCCGAGCGCCGCGCTCCCTACCTGTTTGCCGATGCGCTGGGCGAGGCTGCGGCCGGGCCGTGGGTCGATCGGGCCATTGAACTGCGCATGCGACGCGATGGCCACGGTCCCGGCGCCTTCGAGCGCGACGCGGCCGGCCGCGCTGGTGGCGACCCGCGCCTGCGCCGGGAGCTGCGCCGCGCCCTGCCGTGGTGGGGATTGAACCTGGCGCCGATCAATGCCGATCTCGGGCGCTACTTCGGCACCACCCATGGTGCACTGGTGCTGGCCGCCGACGAGCAGGCCATGCCGGGCATCCGCGGTGGCGATGTGATCGTGCGGGTCGGCGATCAGCAGGTGCAGCGTCCCGAGGACGTGCTGCGCAGCCTGCGCGATCAGAAACCCGGCAACACCGTGGCGTTGCAGGTGCTGCGCGAGCGCAAGACGCTCAGGCTCGACATCAAGGCGCCCGAGTTCAATTCGATTTTCCTGACGCCGCCACCCGCGCCACCCGCACCTCCGGCAGCGCCCGCCGCACCCGGCGCCGCTGCACCACCCGCACCGCCTGCCCCGCCCGCGCCGCCCGCGCGCCCGCAGGCCGGGCTGTCATGGGTCTGCGCCGATGACTGCGCGCTGGTGATCTGATCAGCCGTCGAGCTCGCTCCAGCGCGCGTAGGCCGCATCGAGCTCGCGCTGCAGACTGGAAAGCTCATCGTTGGCGGCGACGATCGCGGCGGCCTCGCGCTGGTAGAACGCGGGCTCCTGCAGCGCATGGCCAAGCTCGGCGATGCGCGCTTCCAGCGCCTCGATGCGCTGCGGCAACTGCGCCAACTCGCGGCTTTCGTTGTAGCCGAGCTTGCGCCGCGCCGGTGCGGCCGCAGCCGGTGCCGGTTCGACCGGCACGGCCCGCGGCGGCGCTGCGACCGCCGCCATCGCAGGCCGCTGGCGCAACCAGTCGCTGTAGCCGCCGACGTACTCGCCGATGCGGCCATCGCCCTCCAGCACCAGCGTGCTGGTGACCACGTTGTCGAGAAAATCGCGGTCGTGCGACACCAGCAGCAGCGTGCCGCGATAGTCGGTGAGCAGTTCCTCGAGCAGCTCCAGCGTCTCCACGTCGAGATCGTTGGTCGGCTCGTCCATCACCAGCAGGTTGGACGGCCGCGCGAACAGCTTGGCCAGCAGCAGCCGATTGCGCTCGCCGCCGGACAGCGCGGTGATCGGCGCGCGCGCCCGCTCGGGCGCGAACAGGAAATCCTGCAGGTAGCCGAGCGCGTGCTTGCGCGCGCCATCGATCTCGATGTACTCGCGGCCCTCGGCCACGTTGTCGAGCGCGCTCAGGTCCTCGCGCAGGCTCGCACGGTGCTGGTCGAAATAGGCCACCTGCAACTGCGTGCCGAGCGTCACCGTGCCCGATTGCGGAGCGAGCTCGCCCAGCAGCAGCTTGAGCAGCGTGGTCTTGCCCGAACCGTTGGCACCGATCAGGCCGACGCGGTCGCCGCGCTGGATGGTGGTGGAGAAATCGCGCGCGATGACCTTGCCGCCATAGGCAAAGGTGATCCGTTTGGCCTCGACCACGCGCCGTCCGGAACCGGCCGCATCGGCCACGCGCAGCCTGACCCGGCCGGCGAGCTCGCGACGCTGCGCGCGCTCGCGGCGCATCGCCTGCAGCGCGCGCACGCGCCCCTCGTTGCGCGTGCGCCGCGCCTTGATGCCCTGGCGGATCCACACTTCCTCGGCGGCCAGTTTCCGATCGAACAGCGCATTGGCCTGCGCTTGCGCATGCAGGCGCTCCTCGCGCCGGCGCAGGTAGTTGGCGTAATCGCCGGGCCAGCTCGTGACCCGGCCGCGATCGATCTCGACGATGCGCGTGGCCAACGCGCGCAGAAAACGACGATCGTGGGTCACGAACAGCACCGCGCCGTCGAAGCCGAGCAGCAACTTCTCCAGCCAGTCGATCGCCTCGATGTCGAGGTGGTTGGTCGGCTCATCCAGCAGCAGCACGTCGGGTGCGAGCACGAGTGCGCGCGCGAGCAGCACGCGCCGCTTCATGCCGCCCGACAGGTCGGCGAACCTGGCCTCGGCCGGCAGTTCCAGTCGCGTGAGCACGCCATCCACGCGCCGGTCCAGGTCCCAGCCCTGCTCCGCGTCGATGCGCGCCTGCACGCGCGCGAGCGCATCGGCATGGCCGGGCAGCTCGAGCTGGTGGCTGAGCTGGTGGAACTGCGCGAGCAGTGCGCCCAGTTCGCCCAGCGCCGCGGCCACCACATCGAACACGCTGCCCGCAAGTCCATGCGGCACTTCCTGCGCGAGCCGGGCCACGCGCACGCCGCCCTGCACGCGCACCTCGCCATCGTCGGGGCGCAGTTCGCCCGCGACCAGCCGCAGCAGCGTCGACTTGCCCGCGCCGTTGCGACCGACGATGCACACGCGTTCGCGCGGCTCGACCACGAGGTCGACCTGGTCCAGCAACAGCGGACCGCCGACCGAGTAATCGACCCCAAGCAGTTGAACCAGTGCCATGCCGGCGCCCGTGCCGCGGAAACCGGTGATTGTGCCGTGCCGGCGCCGGCCGTGTCAGTGGCGATCGGGCCGTGTCGGCCGCAAGCCTCGCCGCGCGCCTGCTAGGCCGCCGCGCGGCCCTCGCCGCGGCGCGCCGCGATCGCCCGCTCGACCACCGCCCAGCCGGCATCGGCGCGATGCGCCTGCTCGCTGAGCACGCGGCGAAACGCGCGCGCGCCCGGCAATCCCTGATACAGGCCGAGGACGTGGCGCGTGATGTGCTGCAGGCGATCGCCGCGCGCAAGGTGCGCCTCGACGTACGGTCGCAGCTGCAACAGCACCGCGTCGCGTTCCGGCAACGGCGTCGCGTGCAACGCATGCTCGATTTCCGCGAGCCGGTACGGCTCGTGGTAGGCGCTGCGGCCGAGCATCACGCCATCGACATGGTGCAGGTGCTCGTGCACCGCAGCGAGCGTGCCGATGCCGCCGTTGATGACGATGTGAAGCTGCGGATGCTCGCGCTTGAGCCGGTACACGCGCGCGTAGTTGAGCGGCGGCACCTCGCGGTTCTCCTTCGGCGACAGGCCCGCGAGCCAGGCCTTGCGCGCATGCACGATGAAGCGCGCGCAGCCGGCCGCGGCCACCTGCTCGACGAACGCGGCCAGCGCCGCGTCCTCGTCCTGCTCGTCCACGCCGATGCGGCACTTGACCGTGACTTCGGCCGACAGGTCCGCCACCGCCTCGCGCATCGCCGCCACACACCGCGCCACCAAGGCCGGTTCGCGCATGAGGCATGCGCCGAAGCGTCCCGACTGCACGCGATCGGACGGGCAACCCACGTTGAGGTTGATCTCGCGATAGCCGTACTGCGCGCCGATGCGCGCGGCCTGCGCCAGCTCCGCCGGCTCGCTGCCGCCCAGCTGCAGCGCTACCGGATGCTCGCTCGCATCAAACCCGAGCAGGCGCGCGCGGTCGCCATGGATCACCGCCGCCGCGGTGACCATCTCGGTGTACAGCAGCGCATGCGGCGTGAGCAACCGGTGGAAGTAACGGCAGTGCCGGTCGGTCCAGTCCATCATCGGCGCGACGGAAAGACGCAGGGACGCCTCAAATCGCGATGTTGCGCGCAAATCCAATGCCTTTCCCTTGTCTTCGGGGCCCTCAGTTGCGCTCATGATCAGTCAATTTCCCGAGTTTTCGGCTACCCGTTGCTACGTTCACGGTGTGCGTGGCGCTCACAGCGCTTCCAGAAACGTTCCGGCCAGCGCCACGCAATGGTCGAACGCCGGCGTGTAGTCCAGGGTGTCGATGGCTTCGAACGCCGTCTTCAGGGTGGGGTGCGGGTTGCGGATCTGTTCGAGGAAGATCTGCCGATGTCGGATCAGGAACGGGTTGGCCGCCTTCAGTGACGCCGGCTCGCGTTCGATCACCAGGGCCAGGTCGAACAGGTCGCGCGCGGTCACCCGGTCGCCGCGGTGGAACATCTTCTTGGCGATGATTTCCGCCGAGGTCTCCACGCGGATGGCGCGGCCCTCGATCTCCCACCTTTCCCAGGCATCGCCGAGCAGGTTGGGAGACGCGACGAAATCGACTTCGCCCTCCTCGAACTGGAGCTTGACCCAGGCGCCGGGCTGCTCGACGTACTCCGCCGTCATGCTGGCTGCCACGTCGTTCAGACGCGGAGTGACGAAGCCCAGGTACTGCGGATCGGGCACGAAAATGTCGATGTCCTTGCTCAGCCTGTGCCGGTGGCGAAACATCAACACGGTGCCGCCGCCCAGCGTCCAGAAGGGATCGGCGATCCCGCCATGCGCGCGGATTTCATCGATCAGGATGAGCGCGCGCGGCAGCAGTGCCTGCCACGCGCCTTCGGGCAACGAACGGCTCATGACCACATGGCCCTGCGGTGGGCGGACAGCGTCCTGGCCAGCCTGGCTACGTTGCGCCAGACCTTGCGCGGGGGAACGTGCGCTTCGGCAGCCGCCTCCTCCACGGCCATCACCACCATCGACAGCGGGGCCTCGTCCAGCAGGTGGGTCAGGTGCGGGGCATACGGCGCCGGCACCTCGCCACTGACCAGCATCCGGGCCAGCACGTCCGGCTTCAGTTCGCGGGCATAGCTGACGTTCGCATTGCGGGCTGCCATCCGCAGGCCATGTTTCTTGCGGCGGCTCTCGGTCGTGGGCACCGGGACATCCAGGCCGAGCACGGCCAGCACCTGCCCGGCGCGGTTGACGCCGAGGTCATTCAGGCTGCCGTTCTCCAGCCCGACCAAGGTCTGCCGGGACAGGCCGCTCAAGTGGGCCAACTGGCCTTGCGACAAGCCCAGTTCCTCGCGACGTGCGCGGACAGCGGTGCCGATCTCGGTCAGGTTCATGCACGAAGTGTCCAATATTTTGGACATAACCGCAAGGAATCTCGCTACCCTTAGCTTGGTTCTCGTTGGGCGGAGCTGATTGCCTTCAGGCAACCCGCATAGCTCAATCCGTGCCGACGGCAATACGCCGCAATCGACAATCCACTCGCGGGCTGCGCTTGCTGGTGCGCGCGCCAACGCGCCGCCTTCTCCGCCATCACCCTGCCTCACCGATCGGAAACGCCCGATCGGACCAAACGCACGGGGTGTCGGGAAGGTGAGGTGGGTGGACGCTTACAGCACAGGCTGTTGAATATGCAAAGTAATTTTGGATGTTAGGTCCAGTCCATCATCGGCGCGACCGACAGGCGCGGCGGTGTCTCGCAGGGCAACGTTCCGCACGAATCCGGCAATTCGCCCATGTATTCGTGCTTCCCCGCTGCGCTCATGATCGGTCAAGTCCGCGGATTTTCGGACGTGCGTTGCTACGCTGTGCCGGCGCGCCGGAGGATGTCCTGGATCTGGTGCGGCGCGAACGCCACGTCATGCACCCACACCCCGAACCCGCCCTTCTGGTTGACGCCTTGCACCCACGCAGCCAACGCCGACCGCTTGGCCCGATTCTGATCGTCATCCACGCCCTTGATCTCCAGCACCAAGGTCTTGCCGTTGGATAGCCGGATCAGGAAATCCGGCAGGAATCGCCGGCGCGATCCATTCCACATGTAATGGATCTGGAAGCCGAGATGGTCGTTCTTGACGTAGCTCGAAACGGCGTTCGACGACTCGAACACATTGGCGGCATAGCCTTCCCAGGTACTGTCGCCAACAACATGGCTGACCTGGGACTTGACCGTCGCGACATTCGGCTTGGTGGTGTACCAGGTCCGCATGATGCGCGTGGAGCCGATGGGCATGTCCTCATCGAACACCAGCTCCACACGCTCGGCATTGTGCTCGTACACGTACCGCATCAGGTGCTCGACGATCCGGTCGATGTTGAGCGTCAGCAGGATCCGCTTGCGCAGCGGGTCCTGATGAAAGAGCCCCGGCACCACAAGCCGGTCCGATGCGATGAAGGCTTCCACCAGTCGGATCAGCTGGAAGACGAGATAATCGCGCCCACCCTTGAACGTGTCCTTCATCTGGTCGAAGGCCTTGCGGGCGGCCAGGAAGGTCAGTCGCTGCAGGCGGAAGGCCTCGGGCAGCAGCTCCAGGTCAATGACGTGGATCTTGCTCCAGTCCGTCACTCCGCCCAGCGCCGGGGCGATATCGGCCGAGATCGGGGTGTCTTCCGGCTTGAGCGCCAGCGTGGCCACCTCGTCCCAGCGCACCGCCAGCACCGGCTTGACCACCGGATCCACGCGCAGCACGTTGGGCCAGCGGATTTCAAGGCTGTTGCGCTCCGACAAGGCTTCGATCTGGACGCTGGGTTTCGGCGGCGGCGGCGGCTCGCCCCCGTCTTCCGCATCCTGGAAGATCGACAGCGGCACGCCGAACACGTTGACGTACTCGGGAATGAACAGGCCGTTGTCGTCGGTTTCGTAGCTGACCCGGCGCAGCCCGCGCCCGATCACCTGCTCGCACAGCAGCTGGCTGGTGAAGGCGCGCAATCCCATGATGTGGGTGACGTTCTTGGCGTCCCAGCCTTCGGACAGCATGGCCACCGAGATCACGTTCTGCAGGTTCTGCCCGGCGGTACCACGCTTGCCGACGTTGTCGACGATGGTGCGGAGCACGTCTTCCTTCGTGCCCGAGAGCAGTTCCGCTTCGCGATCCGCCGGCAGCCCCGCCGACGCGACGATGGCGCGAAGCCGCGCCTCGTAATCTTTGTCGGCGGCGGCGGTTTCGCCGACCTCGGCCTTTTCCAGCACACGGGAATCGACGCGCAGCGTCTTGTCCGGCGCGTGCAGTTCGGGCCAGAAGGCATCCCCACTGGTGAAATAGCGTTCGATGCGCGCCGCCGTCTCGGTGCGATTGCAGACCGTGAGCATGACCGGCGGCGAGGTGTGCCCGGCCTGCGCCCACTGACTGGCGGCTTCACGCCAGTCCGCACCCAGCAAGGTGTACGCATCCTGGACCAGCTTGGGCAGCGCATCCTCCGGCTTTGCACCCTTGCGGTTGAGGTCATCGGAAACTTCCGCCTCGCGATAGAGGTGATAGAGCTTCGAGCGCAGTTGTTTGTTGGGCAGTGCGCTGTCCCGGACCACCACGCGCGGCGTCTTGACCAGGCCACCCTCGATCGCGTCGTTCAAACCGAAATCGGACACGATCCAGCTGAACAGCCCCTCGTCGGTATTGGTCTTGCCGGTGGGTGCAAACGGCGTGGCCGACAGGTCGAAGCAGCGAATGATGCGGCGGGTCTTGTGCAGCCGGTCCAGGCCCTCGATCCAGCGCGTCGCCTCCTCAAGATCGATGCCGCGCTCCTCGGCGTCTTTCTTGCTGATCTTGATATCGGCCGGCTTGCGGTAGGCGTGGTGGGCCTCGTCGTTGATGACGATGAGGTCCTTGCACGACGCCAGCTTGCCGAGCACTCGGCGCGTGAACGCCTCATCGCTTTCGGCGCCTTTTTTCACGACCGAACGATCCGCCTGCTTCAGCGGCATCAGGCTGTGCCAGTTCTCGATCAGCACCTCGGCCCGATTGAGCTTCTGCCGAAGCGCCTCGGACGGGCACAGGCCGAACTCGTCATAGACATTGGCCGGATGGCCCGGCAGCAGCACCTGCAAGCGCTCGCGCACGGTCAAGCCCGGCGCGACGATGAAGACCGCCCTGGAGAACTCCTTGTTGCGCTTGGGATAGGCCAGCGCGTTGAGCACCTGCCAGGTGATGATCATCGCCATCACCGTGGTCTTGCCGCTGCCGGTCGCCATCTTGTTGCAGATGCGCTCCCACGGGCCGCCATCGCCTTCCAGGAAGATTCCCTGCTTGAACTCGGCCGTCGCCTCCACCCACCAGATCAGCGTCTCGATGGCCTCGATCTGGCAGAAGTAGAAGGGCAGCGTGCGCGCACCGCGGTCCTGCCAGTGTTCCAGCAACCCGCGCGTGACCTGGGTGACGCCCGGATAGTCCGCCTCGCGCCAGGCTTGCACGCGCTCGCGGATGCGGTTGACCAGCTTGAGCTCCTCCACCCGCCTGGTGTTGTTGCGGGTATCGAAGACTTCATAGGCCGCGGGGCGACGACCTTCGACCAGAGTGAGCGTGGTACCGGCACCCTGCTGCCAATGGCGGGCAGGTGGTTCGTACGGCGAATTGATGATCAGGGATTTGCGGGCGCTCACGGCAACACCACACGGCGTGCGGGCATGGAGATCCCTTGCTGCGCCAGCTTCCGTGCTTCTCGTGAACCTGCCCGAATATGGATTGCACCCTGTGCCAACCAACGATAGGCAAGGCCGGCATCGCCTGCCGGATGCGTCATGCTACGCAGCTGGTGGAATCCCGCCTGATTCAACTTCTGCTTGAGCCAAGCCAGTTTGCGCAACATGACCTCGACCTCGGACGTGCTGGACGCTGGGTGAGGTTCAACCCAGCAAGCGACTTCCGTATTTCCACGACCGACACCGATTCCGTAATCCCAGCGGTTGGCATTTGGCTCGGTGTTTCGAAACGAGGCATCCAGGTCGATGCTCCCGGACCATCGGGCGCCAGGCCCCGCTGCGATGGCGGTTCGATACCGCCCCTCCACCGCACCGAGACCGGTCTGTGGCGTTGTGCCCGCAACGTGTGCCGCGGCCTGAAAGCCGGAAAGCCTGCCTCTCGCCGCCTGCGTCCTTGCAGCCATCAACCACCCTCCCCGGAACGCGATGGCCGCCCAAGGCGCTGGGCCTCATGGCGATTCACGGCGCGCGCGACCGCCTCACCCGCCCGGCTGGCAAAGCCGGTCAAGCCACCCCAATTGGACTCGCCCATATCCTCGGCACCGGGATCCAGTGATGAAATGTCCTGAACCGCCTTGCCACGGTCGAAGTAGAAGACGCGATACTCCTTTTCCAGCGCCGATTTCGCCAAGGCCTTGCAGTTGGCCTGCTTGGGCAGATTGAACAGATGAAGCACGTCCGCCTCATCCTTGCCCAGCTTTTGGAACTGCCGCAATGCCCACACCATGTCGAGCACGACCGGCGAGTGGGTCGAAATCACGACGCGATAGCTGCGCCGCATCAACTCGAGAACCGTAAGCAACAGCGTGGAAATCGCCAGCGGATGAAGGCCCATCTCCGGCTCTTCGATCACGACCCATTGCACGGGATCACGTTGGGACACCTTGCCTGCGGGACACAGCCAGTAAAGGCCGAGCAGCATGGGCGTGAACTCACGCTGGCCGGCCGACCAGGCCAGGTACGGCAAGCCATCACTGCTGCCCGGGACTTTCAGCACCAAGCGATTGGTGAAGTCGCGCGCTTCGATATCCAGCGACGCGCCGCCAAAGAAATGTTCGGAAATCGGTTTTCGCAGGGTGTCGTTGAGGCGGTTCGACTGCGGAAACAACCGCGCCTTTGCGCCAAACTCGTTCTGCAGCAAGTGGTGCACCGTATCGCTGAAGCGGCGCAGCACATACGGATCGCCATAATCAAAGGTGCCGAAGTTCTGGCTGATGCCCTTGGGCAGGCTGACCACCCGTTGCGCGGGGATGAAGAACACCCGCTCCTTGGCGTCGCCCCTGCTCTTGCTGCGTTTGCTCAGGTCGACGAGCGATTGCTTCGCTCCATTCCAGATGATTTCCATGCCCTTGCTGCAGGCGTCAACCATGCCCGGACCGTAGAACCCCCCCAGAAACGCCTTGGCACCGTCGCCATTGCCGGCAAAGGTGACGTTGTAGCGGGAAAAAGTCTCGTGGACATGATCGCGGTCGATCACCAGCTTGAGTGTTTCCAGCAAAACACTCTTGCCCGTGGCTTGTGGCCCAACGATGACGGTGAGATCTCCAAATGAGATATCGGCGTCCACGACAGGCCCGAGATTTTTGACTTGAAGCCGAAAGGCGGATTTGGTCTTGCGTGTTTTGTGATCTGACATGGCCATCAATCCTTCAGCGCAATCACCTTCAGCGATTCGATCCCGCGGTCATCCACGATCTTCACCGCCACCTTGCGGTTCTCGCCGGGCTCGAAGGGCAGGCTCACGGTGCCGTGCAGCCTGTCCAGCAGGGCCTCGTTGAGCTCGGCCTTGATGTCCTTTTTCAGCTTGTTCCAGCCGTCCTTGGCCCCGGCCATGGGGAAGAACACCTGGCGCGGGAACAGGCTGCGCTCGTCGTAGTCGGTGTCCAGGCTCCAGGCGGCGATCCTGTTCTTGCCGCCGGATTTCAGCTCGCCGGTGCTGGTATCGAAGTAGTCGAAGCCGTTGACCTCCACTTCCCACTTGCCGTCCTTGCGCTGGCGCAACTCCACTTCAGGCTGGCCCATCAGCCAGAAGCTCTGGTTGCTGGAGCGGGCTTTCTTGAGGTCTTCGGTGAGCAGGTCGGTATTCATCTGCGCCTTCAGCGCCACGATGCCCTTCTGCGCGTCGATGTCCTTGGCCGCTTCCGGGTCGAAGGTGAAGGCGCAGAACACGATCATCTTCGGGCGCGGGAACAGCTCGCCGGCCTCGCGCATGGCCAGCTCCACCTGGCGCTGCTCCAGCGCGGCGTGCTCGGGGCCGAAGCTGACCACCACGCGCTCGCCGCTGTCGGTATGGCCGCTGCAGTGCAGGTAGCGGGTATCTGGCAGGGTGGCCAGCTCGGCGAACTTCAGCGTCTGCCCGCCCTTGCCGCGGATGCCGGTTTTCAGCAGCTCGTCGCGCCAGCCGTGCTGGCGCTGCGACTCGCCGGAACGGGCGATGCTGAGGTCGGCTTCCTGCATCGGCTGGGTCTCGTCCAGCGCCAGCACGGTGGGAAACGGCACCGCCTCCACCGTGAAGGGGCCGGTGATGCGCAGCTTGTCCTTGGCCACCGCGGGCTGGTCGTACAGGGTTTCCTGATCGGCGTGGGAGCTTGCGAGCATCATTAATGCCTGAGTCAAAGCTTCCGAATCAGAGTTGATCGTACTTTGTGGCGCGACCCTTCGCCTTGTCGACAGGGTACTTCCGATCATTCTCAGCTAGCTTTTCTCTGACGCACCTCTCCAAGTCGATTTGCAAATCGTTGCAGAAATACGACAGCAGTATCACAACGTCCGCCACCTCTCTTTCAATGTCCGCACGCCTCGAATGAGAAACGGCATTGATCTCCGCATCACTGCACCATTGAAAAATCTCCAATAGCTCACTTGCCTCAATGCTGATTGAGGCGGCCAAGTTCTTTGCCGTGTGGAACTTCTCCCACTCACGATTGCTTCTGAAGGCCAAAAGGGCGGCCAGCACGTCTTTTGAAAGCATCACGTCATGCCTGAAAGCAATTGCGGAAATGCCAGTCTAGGCGATCTCGATCTGGCCTTAATGAAGCATTGTCTGGCAAGGCCTGCAGTGGCTGGTTGTCGAGTCGATAGTAGGCCTTTCCATTGAAGTAAGCCTCTTTGATTCGCGGGCTCACTCTCACTAGATACTGTGGCGTAACAGATACCAAGCCTCTATCGAACAATCGATGAAAGTCAGAACGAAGAAGCATGCCGTTTGAAACGTCGTGCGAGCCTTCAGCCTTCGAGTATGGAACGATGTGAGCGGCCTCCAACACCACTAGCGTGCTCTCGCCCGTCATTGCGCACCTTCTCTTGTACGCATCTGTAACCCTGACGCGAAATGTCGATTGCCCGATGCGTGGCTTCTGTAAGACCGGGGCGCCGAACTTTACTTTTGCTTCGCTGCCGCCGGAGAGAGTGGCACTGTCAGATACTTTCGAGCCAGAACCCGGCATCACGAAATACCTTATGACTCGATTCCATATTTCTAACCCCGCGCCTTCCTCCGTGTCGTAATGTTTACCTCTAACGATGTTCGGCGACCAGCCAGGAGGGTCATGCAT
>WBZR01000652.1_pt1 | contig 51524 bp, 33 predicted proteins | sample 5204231 | NCBI WGS metagenome assembly WBZR01 (sample SAMN12412403, study PRJNA552823) | activated sludge metagenome | isolation source: activated sludge from anammox sidestream of wastewater treatment plant... | place: USA: Virginia | collected 2017-08 | reverse complement strand
ACGCTGACGCGGCAGGAACTGATGACGTTCCTGGTGCGTGCGTTCTTCCCGTAAACTACCAAACGAACCCAAAAGCGAAAAAGCCCGGCCCGCAAAGGCCGGGCTTTTTTATTGCTCGCAAGATTGTGGTAGGTTAAGACTTCTGAATTTTTTTGGAGGAAGGCATGAGACTTTGGTGGACAAGTGTGTTACCGCTCGCGGCCACGCTGTGCCTGACGTTCACTACCCCAACGGTAGTGAGGGCACAGTCCGGACCCAAGTTAGTGGGAACGGGACCGGAAGGGCCGTTTGAATATTCGCCGCGATCGGCTTCGCGCCGTCCTGGCCTCATCAATCCGCTGTGCGGAACAGTGGGTGGGCCGGCGGTTGCCAGTTCGGATTGCGATTCGCAGTCGGGCCGTGAATGGGAAGGAATCGCTTCAACCGATTACTTCACCATCGAACCCAACGTGTATTCGCCCCCGAACCCCGACATCGCGGTGGGACCTGATGACATTTTGACGGTGGTGAACCGTACCATCGCGCGCTACCCGAACCCGAACGCGCCGGCTTACAACAACAGCGGCGGAACGGCTTCGGTGACCTATGACGTAGCGGGCGCGTATCTGTTCTCGCCCACGTCGCGGCAGTTTTTGGATGTGTGGCTGGGCGAAGCAGCGTTGAACGAACTCTGCCCCACCACGCCGCGCTCGAATGCGAGTTGCGAAATCGGCAACGCCAGCGTGCGCTACGACCAGATGCAGGGTCGCTTCGTGGTTCTGTTCACGGTGGTGGACACCGGGCTGGTGAGCTGCAGCGGCTGCTCGGGCGTGCCGACGCAGACCACCTCGCCCCTGCGCCGCAAGGCGAGTTGGGTGCTGATCGCCTCGAAGTGGGCCACCGGTTGCCAGGGCACAGGTGGTGGCTTCACCAGCGTTTGCACGCCGAACACGAATCCCGCGGTGAACGGGCTGATCGGAAACACGACGTTCTTCACGACGCCGCAGCCGCCGGGCCCGAGCCAGGCGAACCCGAACAGCGGCGGCATCAACGGGAACTGGGTAGCTTACTACGGAATCCCGGACAACAGCTGCGAACCTGGCTGCCCGTTTGGCAACATCAACTCCATTTCCGATCTCCGCAATGGCGGCTCTTTCCCTGGAGCAAGAACGATCGATTGCAACAACACAGCCGTCGGTGACCTGTCCCGAGTCTGCTACTTCCCCTCGAGCGCGCGTCTGGGCTTGGACAATGACAACATTGTCGTCACCTCGAGCGTGTACAACGACAACGTTCCGCTAGCCTTGCGCAGTGGATTCCTAAACGAGCGAAACTCGGCGAAACAGGCGTCCAGGAACGCCGGCGGGGCCCTCGCTTGGGAAGGAACACGGACGCGTGTCTACAAGAAAGCCGCCATCTACACAGGTGTGACGAGCACTCCCGGTTGCGCGAGTCCGCTGTGCCCCGGAGCCTCACAGTTGAATCCGCAGATCCAGGGCGATTTCTACGATCTGTTCGAAGTTCCGGCGCCGGGACTCGTCTCCGGAGCCGCTGCAAACGGCGTCGTCAACTCGGCGCCCTATACCTTCGACCGTGTGGTGTCCCGAACCGTCGGTGGCGCCACGGAATTCATGTTCGGGCTCAACTACGAACCGGAACACGTGCGCGGGCGCGCGCTGGCCAGCTTCAGCGGCAATGGAAATCTCGATGGCGGCTACTCGGCGCTCTGGGGCGCGGTGAACGCCGAATTCCTCCCGTCCTACAACAACCCTCAGACGCTGCTCTATCACCGCTCCATCATCTACACCCGAACGGTGGCCGGCACACTCGGCGCCAATGTGAGTTCCGTACCGGCGACTGTCAATACCCCGGCCATCGTCGGAGGCATCCCACACCTTGGCGCCTTGCAATCCCACACGGTACCGCGGTTCATCAATCCCGACTCCATCATTCAGAGGGACAAGTTGACGCAGCCATCTCCCAACAACCAACTCACCACGCCGTGGCTGCACGTGGGAGACGACCGCCCCCACCGCGTAATTGCTCGCGAAGGCGAGCGCTATGTCGCCCGTGTCGCGTTCCTGCCTGAATTCCAAGCGCTGCCGACGGCCCCCTGCGATGCGGACTCCAACTGCAAGGAGGCAAACTGGTCCACCGTCGTCTACGACATCGTTCAGAAACTCAGCGCCACCGGAGCCGCCACGGAGGTCTACAACACAAGCTGGGCCAACGGCAGCTACTACGCGCCCATGCATGACACTCCAGCGAACGTCGTGCAATACGGCTCCATTTTCCCCGTCAACGTGCAGCCCTTCCTCGAAAAGCTGTTCGCCGGAACCGTCTTCCCTCCCCTTGCGCCCTCTGATCCGCGCACCTTCCAGTACGGCCAAATGGCCACAGTCGCCCTGCTGGCCTGCAAAGGACAGGAGCCAGGGGTCAGTTCCGGACTCACCGGAAACACCAACTCCGCCCGCGCCTACCCCGGGCTGTTTGACATCCGTTGCGGCGAAGACGCCTACGATACCGCGCAGCCGTTCCGCCACCCCGTGACCGCCTCCCTTTCGCCGTTCGATTTCCTCGAGGATCTGCAGCCCTCGGGATTCCCTCCGCAAATTGTGCCGTTCGGCATTCGCGGGGGCGCTTCCACTGACCCCAACAACATGGGGCTCTGGCTCTACGGCTCGTACGCCAAAGGCCGCCTCGCCTCGGTGCCCGGCTACGGACAATGGGGCACCTACGTGGCGCACTATCCGGTGACGTTCCCCATTCGCGATCCGTACAACAACACGATCGCTTCCTACACCGACGTCCAGCCGGGCCATCAGTTCTTCACCTACATCCAAATCGCCAAGCAGACGGAAATCGATCCGGGCAGCCGGACGCAGTCCGCGTTTAACCCCACCGGAGCAGCCACACGCGCGGAAATGGCGCGCTGGCTGCTTCGTTCCCAGATGGACGAGACCGGCATTACCGCCTATCTCAACTCCACCGGCGGCATCTTCTGCAGCTTTGCAGACGTGGCCTGCCCCGGCGCGAGCGGAGGCACGGTGACGAATACCACGGGCACTTCCGGAGACTGGCGCTATATCGAAACGATGTACCGCCGCGGCTACACGAAGGGCTGTGAAGCCACCAACGATGGCCAGCGCCGGTTCTGCCCCACACGCACGCTGACACGCGGTGAAATGGCCGTCTTCGTCATCCGCGCGAAAATGAACGCCGTGTTCCCAACCGTGACCAGCGGAGCCTTCACCACAACGTCCTGCCAACCCGCGGGAACGCAGGTGACCAACGTCGGCGACCAGTTCGGATTGTTCACAGGCTGCTCGCCCTACTTCTCGGACGTGCCGAACACTCACCCCTACTACTCCTTCATCCAGAAGATGCGCGAGTTGCGGATCTCCAACGGAACGACGTACTCGACGCCGGCCGCGTTGGGTACTTACTCTCCTGACGGAACGCTGACGCGCGGGGAATTGATGACTTTCCTCGTACGCGCCTTCTTCCCATAAACGCCGGCTCAGCCAATACCCATCAAAGCCCGGTCCCGGAGGCCGGGCTGCTTGCGATCTGCTTACGATTCTCCTGGCGAACTTCACCCCCCTGCGGATGTTATAATTACCGGCATCCAGTTCGGTTGGCCGCTCAAGGACGGCGTGCGCGCAGAGCCTGGGACATGAATCATGCAGCGCATCGGAAGGTACGAAGTACAAATCGAATTGGGCCGGGGGGGCTTTGGCAGGGTCTATCGCGCCTTCGACCCGACGATGGGCCGCATGGTCGCGGTGAAGACTCTCACCGCGGGCGGCGATCCCGAACTTCTGCTCCGCTTTCGTAACGAAGCCGCTTCCGCCGGAAAGCTTCATCACAAGAACATCGTCACCATTTACGACTTCGGAGAACACGAAGGCGAGCCCTACATCGTGATGGAGTTGCTCGAAGGCGAAGACCTCCAACGGATCATCGCCGCCCATCACCCCCTCTCCCTCGTCCAGAAAATGCAAATCATGGCGGAGGTGGCCCAGGGACTTCAGCACGCGCACAGCCACGGGGTCGTCCACAGGGACGTCAAGCCCGCCAACATCATGGTGCTGCCCACGGGTTCCGTCAAGATCATGGATTTCGGCATCGCCCTGGTAACGCATGCCGCGGGCACCCGGCTCACACGCACCGGAATGCTGCCCGGCACCCTTCGCTACATGGCGCCGGAGCAGTTCCGCGGAGCCACTAACGATCCCTTGAGCGACATCTTCGCCTACGCCATCACCTACTACGAACTCCTCACTGGCCAGCACCCCTTCAACGCCGCCACGCAGCCTGCCGTGATGTACCGCATCATGAGCGTCGACCCGGAACCGCTGCGTACCCTGTGCCCCGAGTGTCCCGAAGCGCTCGAGCAGGCGCTCATGCGAGGTCTTCAAAAAGAACGCGAAATGCGCTACCCAAGCCTCGACGACATGCAACTCGACATTCGTCCCCTGATGCTCGAGTTGCAGCAGCGCGAGGCGCGGAACCTCCTCGCCGAGGCGAAAAAACTAGCCGATACGGGTCAGATCGAGGCCGCCCAATCGAAGGCCCGTGAGTCCCTCGAACTCGACCCCGCCAACGCGGAAGCTCGCCAACTCCGGCGATTGCTCCAACAGGAAACCGAGAAACAACTCGTTCGCCCCAAGATCGAGCAACTGCTCACCACGGGACGAATGAAGCTGCAAGCCGGCAACTATCAGGATGCGATTCATAATCTCGAGTCCGCTTTGCGTCTCGACCGTTCGAACCCTTCCATCCTCGCCCTGATTGACGAAGCCCGCTCAGGCATGCGCAAGGCCGAGCAGGTCAGACAGCTCCTCTCTGATGGCAAACAGGCCTTCCAGGAGGGAAATCTCACCCGGGCATTCCAGAAGATCAGTTCCGCCCGCGAGGCCGATCCCGCCAACACCGAGACCGGACCGCTGATCGAGGAAATCGAGCGCCAGATGGCCTCCCGCGATCGCGAACGCAGGCTCCAGGACGGCCTCAGCAAGGCTCGCGGAGCGATCCTGTTGCGATCATTCGAACAGGCTATCCAACACCTCGCGGCGCTCGAAACCGAGTTCCCCGGTACTCCCGAAGTGAGTGAACTGCTCGCCCGCGCCCGCCGCGAGCAACTGGACAAGCAGCGCCGCGAAAACCTGGAGATCAGGCTCCAGGAATTCAGGGATAAGATCCGCGGCGGCTTGCTCGCCGAGAGCATGGAAGGGCTCGAAGCCCTTCGGCATGAATACCCCGATTCCGAGGAACTCCAGAACTTGGCCGCCTACGCCCGTTCCGAGTGGCAGAACCGCATGCGCGCCGATGCCGTGCTCCGCATCCGCGACGAAGCGCACCGGTTCCTCGAGGCGCAGCAGTTCGACGCCGCCAGGCGGGTGCTCGAAAAAGGACTCGCGGATTACCCCGGTGAGGATTCGCTGAGCGAATCGCTTCGCCGCGTCACGGAGGCAGGCGCCGGTCACGCCCGCCGCGCCGCCCGCGGACAAGCCCTCGACAATTGCCGGTCCCTGGCGGCCGCGCAAAGATTCGCCGAAGCCGTTCAGGCCATCGACCAATACACCGCCTCCTATGGCGCGGATGAGGAAATCGCACGGCTGCGCGGCCAGTTCCTCGAACAACGGGAAGTCCGCGGCCGCCGCGATTCCTACGAACAGGTCATGGAGCGCGCCAAGGCTCTGCTCGACCGCCATGACCCCGCCGCTGCCCTGCCGCTTCTGAACGAGGCTCTCGCTTTCGTTCCCGGCGACCCCGAAGCCTCGGCGCTCCTCTCCCGGACGCAGCGCGAGTTGGAACAACAGCGCCGTGCCGCCGATGTCTCCCGCATCCTCGCCGAAGCGTCCTCACTCAGCGCGCAATCCCTCTACGACCGCGCCCTCCATCTTCTGAACGCCGGCCTTGAAACCTATCCCGGCGATCCCGCGTTGCTTCAGGCCCGGGAGGGCGCGTCGCAGGCAAAATCCGCCAAGGACCGCGAGAAGGCCCGGCTCGATGCCGTGCACAAAGTCCGCCAGGCTTTCGCCGCGAATCGCTTTGACGATGCCCTCCGCCTGATCGAGGACACGATCCTCGAGTATGGAGCCGATGGTGCGCTGGAGGCGCTGCGGACTCAGATCCGTAAGCAACAAAGCCTCCAGAAAACCACGGACGCTATTCGCTCCGAATGGCGAAAGCAGCGGTTTCCGGAGGCCCTCCAGCTCATCGAACAGGCGCTCGCCGGGGATCCGCGGGATGCAACCCTGCTCGAACTCAAGCGGCAAGTGGAAGCCGACAATGACCGCCGTCAGAAGCAGGAGCGTATCGCGAAAGTGGTGGCCCGGTCGCGCGAACTCAGCCAAGCCAAGGAATTCGACAAGGCTCTCGAACTGCTCGACCATGGACTCGCTTACTACCCCGGCGACGCCGAACTTCTGGTAGCCCGTGACCTTGTCACCACCGCCAAATCCTCCCAGGAGCGCCAGCGCTCCCTCCACTCCTCGTGCGCCGCTATTGAGGAGGCCTTCACCAGAATGCGCTTCGACGAGGCGATCGAGCGCCTGAACGCCGCCCGTACCGAGTTCGGCGATGAACCCGCGCTGCTCGACTGGAGGCGCCGCATCGACGCCGCGCGCGAGGACCACCGCCGCGGCCAGGAAGTAGTGCAGGCTATCGCCGCAGCCAAGAAGCAACTGGCATCCGGCGACGCGGAAGGCGCGCTCGAACAGATCGATGGCATCCTCCGGCGTTACCCAAGTGAATCCACGCTCCAGGCGTTTCGGGCGGAGATTTATGAGCAGGCGCGAAACAAAAGGCGGCAGCGGATCGCCGCGGAAGCGGAAGCTCACGCCGCCGGCGGCCGGCATCAGGATGCGCTCCGTTTGCTCGATGAGTCCGCGTCGCAGTATCCAGGTGACGCTCACCTCGCCAGCCTCCGGGAGCGCATCGCCCAGGAGCAGCAGGCCATCCAGCGCCAGGCCGAACGGCGGGAGGCGCTCGTTTCCCTACAGGGCATCTTCGAAAAACTCCAGGCGGGCGCGAGCAGGAAACAAACCAGGGATCTCACCGCCCAAGCCGCCGCCATCGCCGCCGCACATCGGGACGATGCCGAATTCGCCGCGCTCCACGCCCGGATCGAAGAGATCCTCCGGCCACGCCCCGCGCCTCCGCAACCTTCCGTTCCGCCGGTAGCCTCCTCCTCCAGATCGAAGAAGGGGCTGTGGGGCGCGGGTCTGGCCGCTTTGCTCGGCGCAGGGGCTTTCGTCGCCTACCGGGCCAATTCCAGCCCCGATCACGCGACCGTGGAGATCCGCACCACTCCGCCAGGAGCTTCCGTTCGCGTGGAAAACCGAAGTTGCGTCACTCCTTCGTGCCGGCTCGATCTCCCCTTCGGAGAGCACCAACTCGAGATCTCGCTTTCCGGCCATAAAAGCATACGTCAAAGCTTCACGCTTACCAAAGATCAGCCGAACCCAACGCCCATTGAAATTGTGCTGGAAGCGGTGCGCACCGAGCCGCCTTCTCCTCCGCCTCCGGCCCCCGCCACACCCCAAGGCATCCTCGCCGTTTCCACCGGCATCGAGGGAGTGCAGGTCCTGCTCAACGGCAAGTCTTACGGCCGCACCGATGCACAAGGTCATCTGCGACTGACGGTGGAAGCCAGGGATTATTCCTTGCGCGCGGAAAAACATGGATACCGCGGCGAACCGGATCGCCATGTGCGCGTAGCCAAAGACTCCAGGCAGGAGGTCGCCCTTCGCCTGACACCGATGGACGCGACACTGGTGATCCAGGGCGGCCCACCGGGAGCTCAGGTGCGCCAGATGCCGGAGGGCAAGGCCATCGGAACTCTTTCCAAGGATGGCTCCCTCTCCGTCGCCGTCCCTCCCGGTGAGCGGACCATCGAAATCTCCCGCGACCAGTTCGTGCCGCGCCAGATCATGAAGCGTTTTGAACCCGGCGAGACGGTGCAGTTGACTCCCGCCGAAACAGCCCTCACGCCGCTGCCGAAGGTCGCGGACCCGCAGGCTGCCATTGCACAGGATTGGGAGAAGGCACGCGCCGCCCAGAATGCCGCCGCGGTGGAGGATTTCCTGCGACGGCATCCCAACAGCCCCTTTACCGCGGTGGCGCAGCAAGTGCTCGACGACCTGCATTGGAAGTCCGTCAACAAGGGCGATTCTGCCTCGCTCCGCGATTTTGCTTCGCGCCATGCCTCCAGCCGCTACGCCCGCGAGGCGCTCCAGACCGCCGCCCGCATCGATTGGAACGCGCTCGACAGGAACAACCTTTCGGCATTGAACGCCTACCGCGGACTCTACAAGGACGATCCCGATGCGGCCGCCCGCGCCGCCCGTGAGATCGAGCGCCTGAGCAGGCCGCCCGTCCCCACCGCCCCGCAAACCAGTGAGCATTCACAATCCGAGCGGAATGCCATCTACGCAGCCTTGGCGCGCTACACCGCCGCGTTTGAGCAGAAGGACATCGATGCCCTCAAAGCGGCGTATCCCGGCGTCCCGCAAAACAGCGTCGAAGGCCTGAAACGCGCCTTCACGGACCGGAATGTCCGCATGACCATGAGTCTACAAACTCTGTCTGACCCTGAAATCCGCGGCAACACGGCTACTCTCGTCTGTCAGATGTCCACCATTACCGTGCAAAAGGGCCGTTCCTCGAACAGCCCTCCACGCAAGGTGAACGTCATCCTGGGAAAAAAAGGATCCATCTGGGTTATCCAAAACATTCAAAATTCCAACTAGAGGAGGCTAGAAAAAAGGATATGCTTATCTTAAATAGGAGACTGGGTATGCTCCTGCTCACCTGTTCGCTCGGAACCCTGCACGCACAGAACAATTCAGGGAAACTCATTTTCGTCATCCCCAATGCCGTTGACGCCCACCCGCAATTGGGCGTGTCGCTCAAGGACACTGACCCCTTCCGCTCCGCTGATTTCGGTACGGTCGTTGGTTCCAACAGCAACTTCGGCCCCGTCGCCGGCGGCCTCATGCGGCCATTCAACATCGGAATTGCCACGCAGCTTTCCGCCCTCCCCATCGCCTCTCCCGCCTCCGGCGTCATCTTTCGCGAGGACCCCGCCACCGGCGCTTCCCTTCCCTCCGCCCAAAGCCTCGGCCCCATCCTCACCGAGCGCGCCGAAACCATCGGCAAGCGCCGCTTCTACATGGGCTTTACGCGGCAGCAGTTCCGGTTCAGCAAACTCGAAGGTCAGCCTCTCGGCGATATTCATGCGCTCGACATGGGCGGAGCAGACACGAAAATCCTCCAGGACGGCGTGCGCCAGAAAACCTCTCCCACCACGGCCGATCTCCAGATCGACTTGCGCCTCGATCAAAACGTCGCCTTCTTCACGTATGGCCTCACCAACCGCCTCGATGTTTCCGCTGCCCTCACGTGGGTAAATGCCACCGTCGGCGCGGTCGCCTCGAACGGACGTATCGTGAACACCGGCGACCCCACCGCCGGCGGCACCTGCTGGTGCGCCCAGACCTTCAACGTCGATTCTTCCCGAAACACCTTCGGTCAGGACTTTGGACAATCCGGCTTTGTCCTCTCCGGACCCTTCGGCCGCTCTCATCAGACCTCCACCGGAATCGGCGATACTTTGCTTCGCGTCAAGGGAACCGTCTTCGAGCGGCCCTCGGCCGCCTTTGCCCTTGGCGCCGATTTCCGGCTTCCCACTGGCGACGAACTCAACTACCATGGCTCCGGTTCGGCGGGCTTCAAACCCTTCGCCGCCCTCTCTCTCCACTCCCGTGACCTTGGCATTGTCCGCATCTCTCCTCACTTCAACATCGGATACCAGGTGAACGGCAAGAGCCTTCTGGCCGGCGACATCTTCACCAACACCAAGGGCGACCTGCCGAACATCTTCTCCTGGTCCGCCGGCGCCGGCATCAGCTTTTCCCAAAGAATCACTTTCCAGACCGACATCCTCGGTCAGACGCTGCTCGATGCCAACCGCCTGGTCTTGACCACCGTGCCGGGCCGCGGACAGAACATCGCTCCCGCCACCGGCGTTACGCTTTCCCCGAACAAGCAGAACATCCAGATGAACAGCGGAGCATTCGGCTTCAAGCTGAAACTGGCCGGCAACCTCGTCTTTTCCGCCAACATGCTCGTCGCCTTCGATGACAACGGACTTCGGGACCGCGTGGTTCCCCTCTTCGGACTCGGCTACACGTTTTAGCCGCGCCGACTTTTTCCGCGAGGAATTCCTCGCGGCTTCCACTATCTGATCAGTGGCCATAACGGATGATTTCCTCCGGACGGCGATCGATTCGATTCGCAGCGGAAACCTGGACGCGGCCAAACGTATCCTCGATGGCGTCCTTCGAGGAGCCGGCCGCGATTGGAAAGCCTTCCGCCGCAGCGCGGGAACTGAAGTGGTTTATTGCTGGACCAGCGAAGAGTTCGTTGCCTATTCGGACTACCGGGCCCGTATCCCGTCATCCCGTCCCCATCCCATCGTGTGGAAGGCTGGCTCATACTCCCATGCCTTCTACCTCCTGGCCCTCCTCGAAATGGAGCGCCAAAATCCTGCCGAAGCGCTCCGGCTGCTCACTGAAGCCGCCCACCTCGAACCCGACCACCCCGACATCCTCTGTTTGCAGGCCTTCGCCTTGCGGCAGTTGGGACGCGTGGAAGAGGCGATTGCCTCCTACCGCCTCGCGCTGACCCGGCGCCCATGGGCCCTCCCGGCCCAGCAGGCAAGAGCCTGGAGGGGGCTCGGCAGCAGCCTCATCGACGCGGAACAGTTGGACGAAGCCGAAGCCGCCTTAGACCACTCCCTCACGTTGGAGCCGGACAGCAGGATGGCATGGTTGGAGTTGGACTACATCCGCGAAACCCGGAACGAGCGCCAGGCTCAGTCCATACCCGATCGAAACAGTCGCATATCCCGCCCCTCTCCCGACCAGTCGGGTCTTATATCCACTCCCTAGCTGTTTTAATTCCTCCTCACATATCGCAAAAATTCTTTCGTTCTTTTTCGCTCCGCTGTGTCAGTTTGGTTGTACTATTAGGGTGAGTGAAACCGACACTTAAGCTACTTGTTACTCAGCAACACCGCGGCTTTCTGGTGGCGGTGTTCCTGGCTTTTCTCACAGCTCCCCTCAGGGGACAGGAACAGCCCAAGCCCCCCGAACCTTCTCCCCCCGCCAAAGCGGAGTATGTGGGAAGTGCCGTCTGCCAAGGTTGTCATGAGGAGATCTTCAACAACCTCCAGAAGAACCCCCACTTCAAGGTGGATGGCAGCGACAGATGGGGGTTCAAGGAACAGGTGTGTGAGTCATGCCATGGCCCGGGAAGCCTGCACGCCGAAGCTGCGGATCCGGCTCTAATACGCAATCCTCTTAAAGTTCCGCTTCTCGAAGCCAACCGCATCTGCTTGAAATGCCACCTGAACCAGCCAAGCCGCGTGGGCTCTTTCCGCATCGCGCATGCCCGCAACCAGGTGGCGTGCGTCCTTTGCCACTCCATTCACAAACCGAAACCGAAGCGCACCATCGAGATTTGCGGAACATGCCACCTTGCCCAAGTGACTCAGTTTCAACGGCCATACCGCCACCGTTTGATGGAAGGCGCCATCGACTGCATCGATTGTCACAATCCGCACGGGCGCTTGCTCCCCGGTGTGTTGCGCGAAGTTTCGGCGAATGAGCCCGCCTGCTTCAAATGCCACGGTGACAAGCGTGGCCCCTTTACTTTTGAACACGTTCCCGTCAGAACCGAAGGATGTACCGCCTGTCACGAGCCACACGGTTCCGCCAATCCGCGCATGCTCATCCGGGCCAATGTGCGGTTCCTTTGCCTTGAGTGTCACGCCAACCTGGGGGTCAACCCGTCCACAACCACGATTGGCAGCGTACCCCCCGCCTTCCATGACTTGCGCAATCCTCGGATACAAAATTGCACTATCTGTCATGTGAAAATTCACGGGTCCCATGTGAACAAGGTGTTCCTGCGATGAAGACATTGCTATTAGCCGCCATCCTGGGCGGTTTGGCGCTGGGTCAAGAAGCGCAGAAACCACCAGAACCCGCGAAGACTGCGGAAGAGAACAAACCCGCCGCGGAGGAAAAGAAGGCCGCCGAAGAAAAGAAGGCGGAGGCTCCGCCGGCCGAGGCCGCCAGTGATACACAGGGCCCCTTCCGTATCGAATTTGAAGTCGGCGCCCGCTGGAATCAGGGTATCCAAGGCGATCTCAACACCTACCGCAGCATCGTCAATCTCGGAGAAGGCCCCCGCTTGATGAACTGGGATGCTTCACTTGAAAAACCATCCCTCAAGTGGTTGGAAAAAGCGCACTTTCGAGGATACGGATGGGGTGGCGACCCGGCCGCCTGGATGCAATTCGGGGCGGAGCATTCCAAATATTACCGCCTCTCCATCGACCATCGCAGCACGGCCTACTTCAGCGCCATGCCATCCTTCGCTAACCCCTTGATCGATCGTGGGATACTCGTCAACCAACGGTCTTACGACACCCGCCGCCGGATGACGGACGCCGAAATCACCCTCTTCCCCCTCCACAGAATTACACCCTACTTCGGCTTCACCCGCGATACCGGCGTGGGCCGCGGAATCTCCAACTTCGTCAGTGATGCCAACGAATATCCGGTGTTGACCAACCTCGATGACCGCACCAACCTCTTTCGAGGCGGCGTTCGCATGGAATTCCGGAGTTTTCACCTCACCCTGGAACAGGGCGGCATCCTCTTCCGGGATGGCCAGTCACTCGGCACTTCCGACCGGAACCTTGGCAACCTGACCGTACCCTACCTCGGCCAGACCCTCTTTCTCTCGAATCTTGTCCAGGACTACTCCGTAAATGGAAGTAGTGTGTTTAGTAAGGGTTACCTGACGGCTCAACCCGTTAACTGGCTCGACCTTTCCGGCGCCTTCCAGTTCAGCCAGCCGCGCAACGACGTCACCTACCGCCAGTCGAACCAAGGCAATTTCGTCGACATTGAAACGCTCCTCTTCTTTAACTCCCAGGACCTGCGCATCCTCGGAGCTTCCAACCAGCCGCATGCCACAGCTAACTTCGGCGCGGAACTGAGACCCTACCGGCGCTTCCGCATCATCGCCTCTATCATGACCGACCGCCTCCACAACTCCTCCAATCTCGTAAACACCCCTATCGCCGACCGGCTGGAATGGACCTATAACACGGAGCAGGTGGAGGCTGTCACTGAGGTCACCAGCCGGTTCTCCCTCCGTGGCGGTTATCGTTATACGTGGGGCGACACCCTTGCCAGGGCCCCGCTTCTGGTCCAAATGTCCTCGGAACATGCTGATATGAAACGGCATTCAGCGCTGGCCGGGGCGGTCTACCGCCTCACGGACCGAATCTCGTTCAACGCGGATGTCGATATCACCCGCAGCGACAGGGTGTTATTCCGCACCAGCCTCAGCGACTACGAGCGCTTGCGCATGCGAGGGCGCTACCAGGTGCGGGACAACCTCCAGCTATATGGCACATTCCAATACCTCAACAACTCCAATCCGCCACAGTTGAATCCCTACGAATTCCGTAGCCAGCAAACGGCACTTGGATTGCATTGGCTTCCGCGTGGAGGCAAAACCGTACAGATGATCGCTGAGTACGCAAGGTCCACGATCCGCTCGGACTTGACGTTCCGTGAGCCGCAGTTCCTCTCCACCTTCGAGCACTCGTTCTATCGTGAGAACTCCCATAATTTCACGGGACTTCTCACCTGGCGCATGGCCCTTGGCTGGACGATGCAGCCGGAGCTCAGCATGGGTGGTTCGATGTTTGTGTCCAATGGGAGCCGGCCGACCAACTACTACCAGCCGGTGGTTCGCTTGCGCGCGCCGTTGTTCGCACACGTGGACTTGATCTCTGAGTATAGATGGTACGGCGTCTCCCAACCGTTCTATCTGTACGAAGGCTTCCGCTCACACCAGGGCATTGTTGGAGTTCGAATACACTGACACTACATAGTTGATCAACAGGAGTGAAGAGATGAAGAAAGCACCGATGATAGCCTCCGCCGGCATTTTTCTGGCTGGGCTGATGATGATGCAAACCATGGGGTTCGCCAAACCCGAGTACAGCAAGAAAGAGAAGAAGGGCTGCGCCACCTGCCATGTCACTGCCAAGTCGAAGGATCTGAACGACACCGGCAAGTGCTATCACGAAAAGAAAGATCTCAAGGAGTGCACCGCTAAATAGCGTTAAGGACCGTCCTTCCCGCCTTGCTGAACCAGACCCGAAGGACGCCCTGGAATGACTCAGAGTGACTCGCCGCACCGCCGGAGGCGAGTCACTTCAACTAGCTAAATAACCTGTTATCAATATTTTACACCGGTTCAATAATCGCGAAAATAGCAAGTCTTCCGGAGTCAGAAAAACAAAACAATATCTACTACAAATCCTGCATTCTTTATCGCAGTCAAACGCGAACAAGAACGCTATTTCCACTGCTGCGCCGCGCTCGGATTTGCCCTCACAAGTTCGAATGAAAATGCTGCACCACCGTTAAGCGTGCGGTAAACCCTGTCCGCCCCGGCCGCCAGGAAAGCTCTTCAAGCAACTGAATCTAAATTGGTTATCTCACTATTCCAACCTTGCCGCCCCGGCCCTCCCACTCGCGCAGCCACAGCGCCATCACCGTTAAATCCACCCGAGCAACCCGTATTAAGGCCAGCGACAGTGAGCACATCTACACATTCGCCATGAAAATCCCCTCCCGGTTACACCCGCTACGATACATTCCATCCTTGTCTACAACTCGCGAAATCCGGATGACATTCAACCCTCGAACGAACTGCTTCGGCCAGTTGGGCCGCCGCGCCCTCGTACCCCGATTCCTGATCAGCACGCCAGGCGCGAGCCTGCGCAGGGCTGGTTCGGCTACGACTCAGGCTTGCCTTCGATGGGCCAGCACCTCCCCACGACGCCGCGGTTGACGGTCGCCTTCCAGCGCTGATCAAAACGGCATGCGATCTCGGGATGACCCGCGAGCGCCCGGCCAAGGCCCAGTCTGGCATGGGGCTGCGCGATTGCCTCCTCCTTGTCCAGAATCCCTTCCACTTCGCTCCACCGGTTCGTCAGGCCGCCGCTGTCGAGCAGGACGATGCGTGTTCCGATGACGCCGAAATTCTTCAGATGGGCATCCGTGGAGAAGAGGCCGAGGCTCCACCCGTTCTGCCGCGTGCGCAGGAACCTGTCGAGCCATTCTTCCAACTCCTCGAAGTGGTCCTCGCGCGCCAGTTCAATCATCCGCTCGAAGAGCGTGCACTCAACGCGTTCGGCCGCTTCGGAGACCACCAGCCACCCTGGCCAACCTCCGATCGAGACGCGTGTCGGAGGGAACGTGATGCGCTCCGGCACGAGATGGGAGCCGCCCAATCGGCTTTGCGCAAGTTTCTCTCCGCGGACGCTGCGGCGGTGATACAGACGAAGCATGTCGCGAATGTGCGAACTGTACCAGAAGGTTCTGGGAAACACGAGGATCGCCCCTTGCACGAGGACGCGAAGGAAACGGATCTGGCGCGAGGGGCGGTCGCGCAGGCGTTTGCCCCATGAGCCGGGAAGGAGCGCCTCCAGCTTGCGAAGAACTCTCCACAACACGATGAGAGCAACCATTTCCAAAGGAGAGCGCTCGCGATAAACAACCCATCTGCTCGAGGCGTAGACTACTTTTCCAATACCCTCGCCAAGACGGCGCAAGCGTTGTTTAGTTAACTCTTCCGGAATGTCCTCGAGTACCAGAGGCAGCGCAGGAGTGCACGAGGGTTGAGGCGCCACAAAGGATCTCTTTCTCTTTTCACTATCACCCTAGCGCGCTCCGCCGGGCTTTACAATACTTAACCAAGCCCGGCGAAACAGGCTTGCGGGAACCGCGTTGATAGAGATAGAGGAGAACCAACTCATGACCAAGCTCACCCTTTCCATGATCGCCGCGGCTTTTTCAGCCACCCTGATGTTCGCGCAAGGCCCCGGCCGCCGGGGCCCCGGTGGCACTCCCCCGGACCCACAGCAGATGGCGGAGCGCCGTGTGAATTTTCTCGCGCGCTCTCTCAATCTCACCGACGCGCAGAAGAGCCAGGCGACCACAATCTTCACCAATGCCGCCACAGCCGGTCAGAGCATTCACACCAACATGCAGACGGCCCGCCAGTCGTTGCGTGACGCGGTGAAGAAGAACGATACGGCCGCCATCGATCAGGCCGCGCAAACCATCGGCAACCTTACAGGACAACTCACGTCCATCGAAGGCAAGGCCGATGCGGCCTTCTATGCGATCCTCACCCCGGATCAGCAGGCCAAGTTCGATTCCGGAGCGGGACGCGGCTTTGGCCCCGGGATGGGTCCGCAAGGATTCGGACGCTACCGTCAGGGGCGAGGCAACCCCAATCAGTAACGAAAGCTCCGGGCCGGAGGAAGGAAATCCTCCGGCCCGTTCTCATGCGGGGTAAAATGATACTCAGATGAAACCCGCATGCGTGACGTTTGTGCTCCTGGTTTCCCTGATTCCGGCGCGAGCGCAATCCTCCAAGCCGGGCATTGCTCCGGCATGGGATGTCCAGGCGACCTTGAAGCAGCTCATTTCCCAGGTGGAGCAGTACAAAGGCGTCGTGGACAAGTTGAAAATTCAGGACTGGGTCCAGAAGGGTGCTCCGGACGCCTATCTGCGCCAGCAGCAGGTGGTGAAAACGGAGGTAGGCTATCTGGATCTGGTCAGCAACCGCTTATCTGCTCAACCGGAAAAGCTGTCCCTCGCGCTCGACGCGCTCTTCCGCCTCCAATCCCTCGAGATACTGACCGCCTCGCTTTCCGAGGGCGCCACGCGCTATCAGGGCAGGGCAGTCGGTGACCAGTTGAGTGCCCTGCTAACCCAGAACTCGAACACCAGAACTCAATTGCGGCAATACGTGATGGACCTGTCCGTAAACAAGGAAAAGGAATACGACATTGTCGAGCGTGAAGCTCAGCGCTGCCAGGCGACGTTGAACCGGCCGCTGACCCCGGCCCCCGCCGCCACCGTGAAGAGTTCCGTAAAGCAGGGGAAGAAGTGAACGACACTCAAACGTTTGTTTGCAGCATCTGCGGGGAGCCGTCAACGGAGATCTGTGTCTACTGCACGAAGGACTCCTGCGAGAACCACCTCTGCGTAAAATGCGGACGGTGCAGCGATTGCTGCGAGTGCGACCTGTATGCCTACCGCGGAACTAACGATTAAGCCAACCGGGCCGGAAACACGCTGCCGAGAACAAGAGCAACGAGATTCCAGGCCACCAGAACAGCAAAGAATACATTCATCCGGCGGAGTAGCGGGATCTTCTCATTTCGCCAGCAGTACAGCCCTAACAGCACAGCGCACATCTTGACGGCGAGCAAGCCGCTCACCGGGTTCGGGGCAAAGTCGATCGCCAACCGGACGAGTGGATTGCCCTCCCGCACGCCCTGGATGAGAAACGCCAGAGTGGTGAGCAAGTCCAACAACTGCAGGTAGGTGTATTGGATAAAGATGTTCGTCACTGCGCGTGCAGATCCTTTCCATGACCAAGCCCAACAATAGAGGAACGAGGGCTGTGGAGCAATGAGTAGACGGTTGCAGTACGAGGGACAAGGCCTAATAGTACGCACTGCATCCTTAGTACCAGTCTAAACGAAAACTCCGGGAAACAATCTGCCTTTTTCTGAGCCGAGCATAGGCAAAAGTACTAGCGTGGCTCCCGGGCATAGACACTTCCCATCGGCCATAGCGCCGGAACGGTGACGCCCCTCCATCTGCTCAGGGCAACTGCAAGGAATGGGTGGGGGTGGAAGGTCGTTTCCCTCGACGCCCCTTTCACCTACCCGCTTACTGCGTCGAACGCGGACACAGAGGCGGCGTAGGTGCGGCGGTCCTGCTTCAGATGAATTCCCCAGGCGCGAGTTGCGTCAGTGAATCACGTAGGGGCGGGTCGCCGTTTGAGATGCGGCGGCCAGACGCAGGAAGGATACGAATTCCCGCACTTCGGCAAACCTCTGGCGGCAGTGCGGGCATCGCGACAGGTGGTCGGTTACAGGTTGGCGATCCGATTCGGGCAGGTCGTTAAGGGCGTGCAAACCCAGTGCATCGTCGCTTACGTGTTTCGCTTTCGTGAAGATCTGCATGTTCGTTTTCTCTTCCAACAACTAACGCGCGCTACGCGGGGAAAATCCGTCAACAAAATAGTGACAGCGGCAGCCACAGCGTTTCGTCCGTCGCCATCATTTCCTCCTCACCGCCATCCGGTACTCGTTCTCTCCCGCAATCACCACGTAACGTCCCGCAGCCAGCACCGATGCGGGCATCCACAAGTCCGCCGCCGTCACCGCCTCCGCTCCACTGCCCACTCTTCTCGCCGCCGCCTTCTCCTGCCGCCAGATCGTGCCCCCGCTTTGGTCTTCGATACGAACGGAAATCTCCCCGCCCGGCGGGGCCTCCTCGAGTTCCAGTTCCAAGTGGACCAACCGGCTCTCTCCGGTCAGCAAAACCTCTTTCTCCGCCTCCACGCCCCGGCGTCGGGACGACGACAGCAGCAGGGTAACAGCGGGTTGCGCCTCTGCCCCCCGGCGGGCTTCCATCAGTTCCCGCTGACGGGCATCGAGCGATCGCACCAGTGCCCGGTTGTTGGACCACATCCATCCCGCCGCCGCGGCACAGATCACCGCGGCAGCCAGTGCCAGCATAGTCAGCCGAAGATCTCCCCGCCGGCGCCCGCCTGCCTTGGCAAACGCGCGCGCAAAGGCGAGCCTCTCGCTTCCCCACACCCCAACCAGGTGCGCTTCCACCTGTTTCCTGTCTCCTTCCTCAAGGAGATTTCGGGCATAGAGGTCCAGCAAGTCTTCCTCCACCGCAAGCACGCAGGTGTGGAACTCCTCATCGGCCATAAGACGCTCCTGTACCCGCATGTGTCCCGCCTCAGAGAGCCTCCGCAGTAGGTATTTTTTCGCTAAATCTTCGTCTGGATGAACTGCCATGGCTCGCCTACCTCGCGGATGGACCTTCATCTTCTTGTGGAACTTCGAACCCAGCCATCACGCTCGATTCTCCCTGGCATCTCCTCACGCACTCCAACAGCCGTCTCCTGATGCGCAGTGCGCGGTTGCGCAAAGCGTTCATCGGGATATTGCGCGCCTTCGCCATTTCGTTCCTGTTCCGGATTCGCACCCCCTCACTCCCACTGTAGTAAGAGAGGATGAACTCCTGTTGACCGTCCGGCAGCTTCCCCAGACACTCCTCCAAACAGCGCGCCATTCCCTCGGTCACCGGATCCGGAGCCTGCGCCGCCGAACGCCTCGCAAATTCCGCCATCGCGCGCTGCGAACGCTGCGCCTCGGCGGTTGCCTCCTTCACCAGTAAACGCGCCACCCCCGCCACGTATGCCCCCAGTTCCCGGATGGGTTCTCCCTCCTCGATCCGCCGGGCAACGCGGCTAATCGCCTCATCGGCCCGGTCCTCGGCAAACGGAGCCCCTTCCAATCGAAAGAACGTCACCAGCCGCAGCCGCAGCTTTTCGTATCTCACCGCCGCCGCTGCCGGATCCGCATCGAGCGCCGTCAGCAGCGCGGCAAACGACTTGTGGCTCAGTGGCGTCGGCCGGCTCAATTCCACTCCCCAATAAGAATGAACGGAGCCCAGTAATACGGAGAGGACCACCGCGGAATGCGCCGCAACTGTTCTTGGGCCGCCGCAAGTGCCGCCGGAGCCGGCATCTTCTTCCGCAACATCGATTCGTAAAAATGTTTCATCAACTCAGCCGTCGCCCGGTCATCCACATCCCACAAACTCGCCGCCAGACGCGGAACCCCCGCTTGCAGAAAGCCCGTCGTCAGCCCCACCAATCCCTCTCCCTTCACGTCCTTCCCCAGAGCGCTGCGACAGGCGCTCAGAACAACCAGATCTGCCTTCCATCTCAGATTGTAAATCTCGAACAACCGCAAGTTCCCCTCCCGCGGCCTCGCATCGCGTCCCACTTGCGAGAGGATGATCCGGCTCAACTCCGGCTGCCTCTCATCGATCACCGCGTGGGTCGCCAGATGGACATACCGGTATTCGCCGAAAGCCTCGCTTTCCACCATCTCCCGCGTGGCGTCGAAGCCCGTCACCAACAGCCGCGACTTCGCCGGCCAAAGTGGCGCAATCGCCTGCGCCTCCTCGAGCGAATGCCGCAGCCGCGGCCAATCTTCCACCACGACCTCCCGGCGCCCCACGCGCGCGTCACGACCCGTGAACACCGCATCAGCCACCACCGCCACTCCCTTCTTCGCCGGCTGCCGTCCTTTCTCCCGGCGGCGAATCTCCACCAGGCTCGATGCCGACGGCAAGTAAACATAAGCGTGGCCCACCTGGCCTTCCTCCAACACCGCAAAAGGAATGTGGCGCAGAATTCCCGACCCGGAAACTAACAGCACTCGCTTACCCCGCGTCAGTCCCGCCGCCGGGCTCAACAGCATGCGCCGCAATCGCGCCGCAACCAGCGGCAGCCTCTCGTCCGCTGCCTTCAGCCGCGCCTGCCGGGCTTCCAAGCTCGAGTCCGTCTCTTGATTCCTCGCCGTCAAAAGCCTGATCAACTCATGCGCAACCGCCTCGATATCCTTCCGCCGCGGCAGCGTGAAGCTTTCCAACCCATGCTGAGTCGCCACCCATAGGTAACTCCTCGCGTCCTCCAGCATGTATTGCAGTAAGACCACGTCCGGCCCGAGCGCCGAGCGCTGTATCTCCTCGAGCGGCCGCGGCCTGCCGGAAAGGAAATCACCCTCCGCGCGGTCCATCCTCCTCGCTTGGATCTCCCACTGCCGGTATTCTTCGAGCAAGTCGTCCATCTTCTTCCGCGCCGCCTTGATTTGCGCAGCCGCGGTAGCCGTCCCTTCCAATCGCACCAGGCGATCGGCCTGAGCATTGAACTGCCTGCGCAACAGAACGCCTCGCTCCGCTTCAGGCCCTGCCTTCTTCGAAACCTCGGCCCGCAGTTTCGCCAGCGAGTCCAGCAGAGCCCGCGCCCGCGCACGCTCGCTCCAGTCGAACGCGCGCCGGTCATAGCCGGCCCCTTTATTCCCTGCGTCCAGCCGCATGTAGAGATCGACGGCGAATTCGTAATAAGAATGATGGGTCGTGAAATACAGGCTGCGCAGGTCCGGACGCGCCAGGCTCGTCCTCGTCCTCTCCATCAGATCCAGTGATTCGCTGATCTCCGCGCCTGCCCTCTCCAACTCCCCGGTCGACGAATCCAACGCCGCCATCGACGCCAGAGTCAGCGCCTCTCCGGCCCTGTCTGCCGTCGAACGCCGCAACTCGAGCGCCTGCTCGTAGAACCTCCGCGCCGCCTCCGGATGGCTCATCTGCTGTTGCGCCTCACCCAGACTGTGCAGCGTGTGCGCCTCGCCCCAGCGATCCCCGATCCCGCGCTTCAATGCCAGCGCCCTCTCGTACGAGGCAAGCGCCGCCTCCCGCTTACCCTGCCGCAATCGCACATCGCCCAGGTTCTGCTGGACGTATGCCTGCCCCCGCAAGTCTTTCAACTGCTCGAGCGGAGTCTGCGCGGCTTCGATAGCCCCCTCCGCCTGCTTCACTCGCCCCAGGTCGAGGTAGCTCAACCCCATATTGTTCTTCGTGTAGGCCTCACCCCCCGCATCGGACACGCTCCGCCAGATGGCCAGCGCGGCTTCATATTGCCCGAGCGCCTTCTCCTGGTTACCGAGCGCCGCATACACCAATCCAAGACTGTTCCGCGTATTCGCTTCGCCCCTCGCATTGAGCCCCCCCGGGTCCGGTGCGCTCCTCAACTCCCGCCATGCCGCCAGCGCCCGCTGGTAGTGATCGAGGGCATCCTGGTATTCCCCCATCGACCAGTCCGCCGCCCCCATTCCATATAGCGTGTATGCCATCCCCGCGGGATCATTCCTTCTCAATGCCAGCGCTTGTTCGTAGTACCCCATGGCCTTCGGGCTCTCCCCGATCAGCCAGTAGGTGACTCCAATATGATGCAGGACGCGTGCCTGCTCGTAGGCATCATTCAATTGGCGCAGCGGGATGAGCGTCCGCTCCAGATATCGAATCGCCGCCTCGTAGTTCGCCGCGTCCAACTCCACCCGTCCCAACCCGTAAAGCGTCAGGGCTTCCCAACGCCCGTCTCCGGCCTGCTGGTTCCACCCAAGAGCCTCTTCGAACGCTGCGCGCGCCGCCTGGAACTCCCGCAACTCTCCAAGCAACTGTCCTTCGGTGGTCCGCAGCACCCGCCGGCGTGTCTCGTCGCCCGCCCGTTGCGCCAGAGCGAGGGCGCGCCGGCAAGTCTCGACCGCCGCTTCCCTGCCTTTGCGCTCTGTTGCCTCACGGCGCATCCCTTGCGCCTTCTCAAACGCCGCTTCGGCCTCCAGTTGCAATTGGTCCGCTGCGGTAACGGCATGCGCCGGAAGCCACTCGATGCGATAGTGCGTATCCGCTGCAGCCTTGCCCGAGAAACGGATTCCCAGATCCTGCGGTCCTTTTTCCGCCACCCAGGAAAGCCGGAAGACGCCGGAAACGTTCGGAACCGCCCGCTCCTGAGCGGTTGGCAGCCGCGCGGTCAACGCGCCGCCTTCCACTTTAATCCGCACGCACTCGATCAGCCCCGCCTCCGTAACCGCGCCGTGATGGACCCGCGCTTCCCCCGGAGCCAGGGAGAAGCCCTCCGCGCTGAACGCAGCCGGCGCGCACACCAGCGCCACCCACGCCCCGCTGAAGATCCCGCACTTAAAGCGTCTGCGACTCTTCAAATCGGGAAGCCTCGGCTGCTCTTGTGCCTGAGCTGATCTTCGGCAGCAGCCAGTAGGCCAGCCCTGCCGCGGCCAGCAATGCCACAGACACCGGAATCGCCCACGATTCATCCCATTGCCCCCAGGGCAACCCGGCGGCAATGCCAAGATAATGCAGCACCACGTAAGTCCAGAACACGTACAGCGCATGGAAGATCAGCAGCGCAAGCAGCGTCGTGTTGAGGATGCGATTTCTCTGGCGGCGGGCCTGCCGCAAGGTGCAGATCCCGCGCGAACGGAAATAGGCGGCCAGCGTAATCAGAATCAGCCCCAGCGCGCCCACACGGAAATACCAGCGGTATTCCCCATACAGCAGATTGCCCCAATTGTTCGCAATCGCCACCGACGTAATCCCGGCGGCAGCCAGCACGATCGGGGTCATGCAGCACAGCCCCGCGACCAGCGCGCCAATCGCGGCGCGCACCAGCACTGCCCGGCGATCTTCGTCCCGAAAAGTGTCCATCTGCTTCTTCAGTATTACCCGCCGGCCAATCCCCGCTGCAACCCGAGTACATGCTCCTTCTCCCCGGTCACCCCGGAAATCGGCCGCCGCGGATCGATGAAGCACCAGCACAATGCCCCGAGAAAGAACAGCACTCCCGTGAGGTACAGCGGCATGGTCCAGTTCTTCCATTGCTCCAGCACAAAGCCGATCAGCACCGGACTAAACACTCCCCCCACCTGCCCGGCCGTGTTCATGCAGGCGCTGACCACGCCCACGTGCGGCCCGGCGATATCGAGACACGTTCCCCACGCCGCGCCCAGCAGGAACGCCGACCACCCGCTGGCCAGCGCCAGCAGAATCGCCGCGCTGGTGGCATCCCCCGACGCCGTTCCCGCCAGCATGCACACCGAGGCAATCAGAAAGGAGGATCCCGCCACCGCGGCGCGGCCGATGCGTAGTCCGAATCGGCGGCTGAAGGCGTCCGTGGCGATGCCGCCGAACACGTCCGCCACCACACAAGCCAGCATCGGCAGCCCGGTGAAGATGCCCAGGTTCATCGCCGAAAACCCGCGCTCGCGCGCCAGATACGTTGGCAGCCAGGTAATGAAGAAATAGAATCCGTAGCTCTGCGCGAAATAAGCGGCGCACAGCAACAGGACGTTGCTGTCGGAAAGAATCCGCCTCCAAGGCACGCTATGCAGATCGTGACTCGCCGCCTTTGCGCGTCCCGCCTCGATGATCCGCCGCTCGGCCTCGTTCACCGACTTGTGCTCCGAGGGTTCGTTGCGGAACCACCAATACCACGCAGCCGCCCAAAAGAATCCCACTGACCCGAATATCAGGAACACGCTGCGCCAGTGCATCCGCGAAAGCATCCATGTCACCAGAATGGGCGTCACCGCCGCGCCCCCATGCGCCCCGGTGAAAAAGATCCCCTGCGCTCTGCCGCGTTCACTCACCGGAAACCAGCGGGAGAACGTGCGCGCCACATTCGGCCAGGCCCCGGCCTCGCCGGCTCCGAACAGGAACCGCACCGCCAACAGGCTCGGATAGCTGAAAGCGGCGGCCGTCAGCATCGTAAAGGCGGACCACCAGGTGACGATCCGCGTCAACACCGCCCGCGTTCCGATGCGGTCACCCCACCACCCTGTCGGGATTTCGAACAGTCCGTAGGCGAGCGTGAAGGCGCTGAAGACGAAGCCCATCTGGAAATCGGAAAGACCGAGTTCGCGCGCCATGTCCTTCGAGGTCATCGCAATGCACACCCGGTCCATGTACGTGATCGCTCCCAGAGCGACGCAGACGGCAAGAACGAGATAGCGGATTCGAGTCGGCAAACGCCAATTATATGCCAACCCGTTTTGTGGGCCGCTGATCCAGGATGCGGCCTACTTCGCGCTGCTCGAGGTGCGGTATGCCGCGAGATTTGCCTTCGTCACCAGCGACAGCCCCGTATCCACGTACTCGGGCACCGGCGAATTCGGATTATGCGCGAAATCGACATCGAGCGACGGCAGCTTGTTCAACTGCAAGTCGCACAGCATGCGCAGTCCGGCATAACCCATCGTGTAGGGCTTCTGCGCGATGGTGGCCGTGATGAACCCGTTCTCGATCGCCTCCAATGTCGGCGCCAGCGTGTCCATCGCGATCACCACCTTGCCCTTGGCATTCTTCCGCTTCAACACCTCGGCCACTTCCTTGCCCGACTGGCCGTCCATCGAGATGAAGGCATCGGCCTTGTCCACCAGTTCCATGGCTTTGTCAAAGGCCGTCTTGGGATCGCCCTTCATGTCCACTACTTCCAGGATCTTGATCTGCGGGTAGCTTTCAAGGACGCTGCGATAGCCTTGCAGGCGGTTCTGCATGTTCTGCTGGCTGGCCGTCAGGATAGCCACGACATTGCCTTTGCCGTTCAGTTCCTTGGCCGCTGTCCGGCCGCCCAACTGCCCGGCTTCGAAGTTGTTGGTTCCCACGAAAAAGAGCCGTTTGCTATCCGGCGCATCCGAATCCACGGTGATGACCGGCGTGCCCGCGGCAATAGCCGCGTCAATCGCCGGCCCGATCAGTGCGGGATCGCCCGGAGACACCATGATCCCCGCCGGCTTCAAGGCGGCAATCCGTTTGAAGTTCTCCACTTGCTGTTTGGGGTCGAAAGTCTCGTCCCCAATCATCGAAGCATAAACATTCAGATCCTTGGCGGCCTTGGTGAGCCCGGCGTTCACTTGTTCCCAATACGGTGACTTGAGGTTGGGAACAACCAGGTAATATTTCTCTCCGGGGTTATGCGGAGGGCCGCCACATCCAACGGCGGCGGCTAACGAGGCAGTGGTGAGAAAAAGAAGTACGCGGTTTGACATACGAATTCTCTATACAGAATATTACGCCTCACGCTTCTCACGCGCGGGTGCCCCGCTTCATCCGCCGAGCACGCGCTGCCACAGACTCTTTTTTTCCGCCGGCAGCCCCAGCAACTCACAAAGCGGCCGCGCTTCTTCCGCAGTCAGCGGCCTGGTCTGCCTCAGCGCAAAATCGGACTCGCGTATCCGGCAAAAAAAATCCACGCAATGCCAGCACCTGACCACGTGGAAATCGTAGTCCTTCTTGCGCGCCCAGGTGATTCGTCCGTCGATGATCTCCAGATACGCCTTCGATGACAGACAATCCGCGGTTCTCCCCGCGAGTGCGAGTCTGCCCAGCGCGAGCCCGTTGTCTCCCATCAGCCCGCGCCGCCAGCGATCCAATGCCCCGCGCAGCGCTTCTTCGGCTCTGTCTCTCGCTTTTTGGACGGTCGAGACCTCCAGGTTCATCAGCAGCGCGGTCGCCTCCGCGTTGTAGGCCATCGACTCGAACCACACCAGTTGTTTCTCCGTCACGGTAAACGGCTCGAGCGCGGAGGACAGCGTTTCCAGGTCCAGGTCTACTTCCGCTTTTCCGCTCGGCTGGTCTGCCTCCACCAGCCGCAGCACTTCCTGCCGCAGCATGGCGACAAACTCCCGCTCCGTTCCCGCCCCCGGCGCCGCGAAGAGCGGCGATTGCGGATTCCGCAGCGCTTTCAGGACGCGGTGAATCAGTTCCGCGTCCGCCCAGCGGTTCGCGTAGTAGTGCGCCAGCAAACGGCGGATGACGGGAACATAGGTTGTGACCAGATAGGACCAGCCCTCCGGACGATTCGCCCGGCAATCGCGGATCATATCCAGACAAGTGTAAATTGCCAAACTGTCAAACTCCTCACCTTGTTTCCAGATCGAAGGAAATACCCTGCGCCAGCGGCAGCTCCCCAGACCAGTTTACGGTAACCGTCTGGCGCCGCATGTAAGCTTTCCAGGCATCGCTGCCGGATTCCCTGCCGCCCCCGGTCTCCTTCTCCCCGCCGAAGGCGCCGCCGATCTCCGCGCCGCTGGTTCCGATGTTGATGTTGGCGATCCCGCAATCGCTGCCGCGCGCGCTCAGGAACGTCTCCGCCGCCACTAGATCACGGGTGAACATCGCCGAACTCAATCCTTGCGGTACGGCGTTGTGCCACTCGATCACTTCATCCAGGCTATCGAATTCCACCACGTACAGGATGGGCGCAAAGATCTCTTCCTTCATCAGGGAAAGCCGCGGATTCGCCTTCACAATGGCCGGCTCCACAAAATGCCCCGGCAGGTGGAACCGCCTGCCGCCGTAGACCACCTCGCCGCCCGCCTCTTCGATGCGCTCGATGCCATACAGCATCATCCTCACCGCGTCCTCGTCCACCAGCGGGCCCATCAGCGTATCCGCATCGAGCGGATCTCCGATGCGCACCTGCTTGTAGGCCTCCACCAGCCGCGCGGTGAATTCCCCGGCAATCCTGCGGTGCAGGAACAGCCGCCGGATGGTGGTGCACCGCTGCCCCGCCGTTCCCACCGCGCCGAACAACACCGCACGCAGCGCGAGGTCGAGATCGGCGTCCGCCATCACGATCACTCCGTTGTTGCCGCCCAATTCGAGCAGTGTCCGCCCCAGCCGCGCGCCCACAACCTGCGCCACGTGCTTGCCCATGCGCGTCGACCCCGTTGCGCTGATCAGCGCCATCCGCCGGTCTTCCAGCATCCGCCCGCCCACGACGTCGTCAGCGCCGATCACCAGGTTGAATACACCCTTCCAGCCGTGCCGTTCCAGCACGCGGTTGCAGATGTGCTGCACCGCCACAGCCGTCAGCGGAACCTTCCGCGAAGGCTTCCAGACCACCACGTCGCCGCACACCGCCGCGATCAGGGCGTTCCAACTCCAGACGGCCACGGGGAAGTTGAATGCCGTGATCACCCCGATCATTCCCAGCGGATGCCACTGTTCGTACATGCGATGCCCGGGGCGCTCGCTGGGCATGGTGAGGCCGTAGAGTTGCCGCGACAGGCCCACCGCGAAATCCGCGATGTCGATCATCTCCTGCACCTCGCCGCGGCCTTCGCCAAGGATCTTGCCCATCTCGAGGCTTACGAGCGCGCCCAGATCGTCCTTGGCTTCGCGGAGCGCGTCTCCCATCTCCCGGATGATCTGCCCGCGCCGGGGAGCGGGCTCCATCCGCCAGCGCCGCGCCACCTTTGCCGCGCCATAGGTGACCTCGTCATAGTCTTCCTCGAGCGCGGTGCGTACCTTGGCGATCAACTCTCCGGTCGCCGGGTTGAATGAACTCAGTTCCTCCCCCGCGGGATGCCCGATCCACTCCGTCCCACAGGCGCCCGAGTTCACCGGCCCGATGCCGAGCCGTTTCAGGATTTCGTCTACTCCTGGTCTTTTGTTTGTGACAGCCATCGAAATGCCTCCGGGGCCCGTTCCAAAGCGGCGTCCGGCCGCGCGGGGCCCTTTCTTTCATTCTCTCCACAAGGCGCACTGGAAAGTCCGGGGCCGAACCATGGCCCCCGAATGGCTTCCAGCCGCGGCTCGAACAGACGCCGCATGTCCTCAAAGGTTCGCAGTCAGTGGGAACCTCACCCTGGCTTGGTCACCCGATGGAAGAATCTCCGGCCGCATCGCCTTTCGCCGGCTGATCGGTCATGCCAGGATGCACAGGCGCCGTAAGAGTTCCAGCGCATTCTCCTCGTGCTGCGCTGCTCCCGCCTCCGCCAGTCTTCAGGCTTCAGCCCTCCACGGATCCTCGTTGCCGGGACGTGGCAATAAGTGCGTCCAAAGGCGCGGGCCCGGGCGCGCGGGTTGTGCGACCCGCGCCTTCATCTTATGCTGGCTGCGCTTCACGCCTTGAAGCGCTTGCGCCCCTTCCGCACGACCTCCACCATGTCCTGCGCCGGTTCCGACTCACACTCCACCGCAATCACTGTCGCCAGAGGATCCGGCGCTGTTGCCGGAAGTCCGGTAAACCGCACACGCACATCATCCTGCTCCACCTTCACGTCGTGGCCGGAAGTAAGCAGTCTGGCCGATTTCACCTTCGTTTTCATCCCCCCGATGGCGACTGTATCTCCCGGCCAGTCGTAGACGTGGATATACAGGGTATTTCCCTTGCGGCTGAAGTTACAGTAACTCGACCGCGCGACGTTACACCGCTCGGCGCCGAAGATAGTCGATTGGTTCTTATCCACCCATTTACCCACGCTCGTGAGAATCTTCACAGACTCTTCCGGTATCGAACCGTCCGGTTTCGGACCAATATTCAGTAGATAATTCCCCCCGCCCCGCGCACAGGTGATCAGGTTCCGCACAATGGTCTTCGGTGACTTCCAGTTGTCATCCGCCTTGTGATAACCCCAACTCTCGTTCATCGTCATGCACGATTCCCAGTCCTTGTCCGCCTCCGCCACAATCCGCTGCTCCGGTGTGGAAAAGTCGCCGGGTAGCTTGTTCCGGTTGTTGACAATGATATCCGGCTGAAGTTGAAACACCATGTTGTTCATCTTCTCGGATTCCCATCCGGCGGCATCAAGCGGCCACGCCACGTCATACCACAGGATGTCGATCTTCCCGTAGTTGGTCAGCAACTCGCGGATCTGCCCGTGGATGTAATCGACAAAGCGCCGCCGAGCCTGCTCGTCAGTGGCGCAAATGGCTCCATCCGGGTGGTGCCAATCCATCAGCGAGTAGTAGAAACCGCACCGCAGCCCTTCGGCGCGCGCGGCGTCCACGAACTCCGCCGCCAGATCCCGGCCTGGGCCCTGCTTGGAGGCATTGTAGTCCGTCAACTTTGACGAGAAGTTGGCGAAGCCCTCATGGTGCTTGGATGTCATCACCATGTACTTCATGCCGGCCTGTTTGGCGAGGCGCGCCCAATCTCTGGCTGCGTTGGGTTTCGGCTTGAACTGCCTGGCGAGTTGTTCATACTCGGGAATCGGGATCCCTTCGTTTTCCATCACCCACTCATGCCGGCCGAGCACGCTGTATAGCCCCCAGTGAATGAACATGCCGAACTTAGCCTGCCGCCACCAGGCAATGCGGCGGTCATGGCCGGCCGGGGGCCCGGATTCCACTTTCGCCTCAGCCTTTTTTTCCGAGGTTTGCTTCGTGCAGGAGGAAGTAAGCGCGGCGGTCAATGCGGCGCCCGCGCCAAGACCGGCCAGAGATTCGCGCCGGGTCCATCCGGAATTCTTCATTGGTCTATCTCCTTTTGCCGCATCCAAATTTTATACCCTTTCGCTTTCTGCTGAATGGCAGCGCGGCCTCGTCTCGCGGTGAATCCTCCGGCGCGCATGTCAATGGGTTTCAGCCACCAGGCGCCGGCATTTGCCTGCTCTCCCGCTCTGTCTTCCGGCCCGCCTCGGGCCGTTTGTGAATCATCCTCGGGGCGCCGGCGCGTCACGAGAACCGCATGCGGCGCGCGCCGCCGCTAACCCGCCACGGCTGTTTCCGCCTCAACCTCGGATTGTCCGCTCCGGATTCGCTCCCGCGACTGGAAGAACACCGCCAAAAGCACCAGAATCACAAACGCACACCCGGAGGAAGTGAGCCAGAACGCTCGCCAATCCCGCCCCTGGGAAGTCGTAAAGAAGTCCACCGTCCACCCGGATAGCAGCGAGCCCAGAAACATTCCCAAACCGTAAGTCAGGAACAGAATAAAACCCTGCGCCGTTCCGCGCAGGTGCTGCGGAGCCTGCTGGTCCGTGTACAACTGCCCTGTCATGAAGAAAAAGTCGAAGCAGATGCCATGCAGTAGAATGGCGCCATAGAAAAGCCACATGAGGTCCCCTGCGTTTCCGAACGCCAGCATCGCATACCGTACCGACCACGCGGCCAGCCCAAGCAGCAGGATTGACTTGAGCCGCAGATGCCGGAAGAAAAACGGCATCAGCAGCATCATTACGATCTCCGCCACCTGGCCGAGCGTCATCTTGCCCGCCGCGTTGGTTACCCCCGAGGTGTTGAGGTAGGCGTTGGTGAACGAGAAGTAGAACGTCAGCGGAATGCATGCAAGCACCGAAGCGATCACAAACACCGCAAACGACCGGTCCTTCATCATCACAAGAGCATCCAGTCCGATGGCCGTTCGCCACGAGGAAGCCTCGCCTCTCGCCTTGGGCGGTGTATGCGGAAGCGTCAGGCAGTAGAGACCCATCACAACCGAGGCTCCCGCCGAAATGAGAAATGGCGTGGCCGAGCGTTCCATCGCCAGCGATCCGATGACGATGTTGATCACGATGTGCCCCAGGGTCGCGAACAGGCGGATGCGCGGGTAGTCCGACGCGGGATTCCTTACATTGCGCAGCGTCAGCGAATTGGTGAGAGCCAGGGTCGGATAAAAGCACAGGCAGTAGGCGAGCATCAGCAGATAAACGGCTGGAAACGACTTCGCGGTGGACACCAGATACAAAAGCACCGCGCCGGTCAGGTGAAGCGCGCACAGGACGCGCTCCGCGGCGAAGTACCGGTCGGCGATCAGGCCCACGAAAAATGGCGAGATCATGCAGGCTAACGCCGAGGTCCCGAACACCGCTCCGGTCTGCGTTCCCGAGAAGCGGAGCGTCAACGTCAGGTAGGTCCCGATGATGACGTACCACGATCCCCAGACAACGTAGTTCAGAAACATCATCAGGCTGAGGCGCGGCGCAATGGCTTGTGGCATCAGTGATGAGTGTACCCGACCGGCTGTCGTTGTGCTCGGAGAGACTCGAAGAGCACCTGGGTGGCGCTCAGCCGCTACCGGTGGCCTTGGGAGGCGAGCGCGCTACAGCGCAATGAACTAGAGTAATATCTTGAATCACGCGCCTTGAAGTTACTACTGCTTTGAAATCTTCTAAGGAGAATTCTTATGCCCGTGAACCGCCGTCATTTCCTCACTGGTAGCGTTGCCACGGCTTCCAGCGCAGCCAGCCGCGCCGGCACATTAGACTTCGAAAGTGTCCGCGCCGACTTTCCCCGTACCCGGAACGCAGCGTACATGGACAACGCTTCTTCCCATCCCATCAGCGTCTATTCCTCCGCGGCGCTGCACCGCTACGTGGATTGGGTGACAAATGAAATCGGCGAACCCTGGTGGCCCTACTGGACAGCCGCCCGCCAGGAAGCCAAGGACCTCTTCGCGCGCCTCATCAATGCCGACCCAAGCGAAGTCTCGTTTGCCCGAAGCACCATCGAGGCTGAGAGCAATTTGCTCAACGGCATCAACATACAGGCCTCGGGCGGCAACGTGGTGACCAATGATCTCCACTACTCCGCCGCGATCTACAACTACAAGATGCGCCAGCGCGACGGCCTTGATGTGCGAATCGTCAAACACCGCGATTGGCAAATTGACCTCCGCGACCTCGAGCGCGCCGTGGACCGCAAGACCAAACTCGTCTCCCTCGCGCTCGTTTCCAACGTGAACGGATACCTGGCTGACATCAAGGCCATCAGCGACCTGGCCCACGCGCACGGAGCCTACGTATATGCCGACATCATTCAATGTGTGGGCGCCATTCCCATTGACGTGAAAGCGATGGGGATCGACCTGGCTGCGTGCTCCACCTACAAATGGCTGATGGGTATGAAGGGCTTCGGCTTTATGTACGTGCGGAAGGACCTCCAGGGCACATTCGTTCGGCCCACCCAGCACTCCGGAGGCGTACGCTTCAACTACGCGCCCTGGGTGGCCAACCCCGAACCGGGCATGGACGACATCGCCTTCCAGCCCGTGACAGGACCGTCGCGTTACGAGGTGAGCTATGCCTCCTGCCCAGGCATTATTTGCGCGCAGGAAAGTCTGAAGTATATCCACCGTCTGGGCGTGCGCAACATCCGCAATCATGTCCGTACCCTGACGGATCGCTTGCACAAGGAACTGCCCTCCATGGGCTACCCCTCCATTACACCGAAAGGCAACGAAAGCCCCATCGTGGCCTTCACTTTCAAAGACCCCGACACCGCGATGCGGAAACTGCGCAAGGCGGACGTGCACGTGGCCATGCGCTTCGGCAACAAAATGCGCATCGCGCCCTCGGTCTTTAACAACATGTCCGATATCGACCGCCTGCTGGGAGCGTTGGCTTGACATTTCGTATGTGCCGCCAGTGCGGCCGGCACACAACAAAACGCGCGCTGCAACTCTTGCGGCCCCGCCTTTGGCTCGCTGCGCTCCTGGCATTTGGGCTCGTCCCCATCCCGTCCTGCTTCGCCTCTCGCGCTTATTATCCGGCCGTACGGCAAGGCGGGCTTTACATGTTCAATTACTACTTCCCTCCGGCGCCCGCCGCGACGCCCTGGGCCCCCTGCTGGTCGCCGGATGACAAGTGGATTGCCGTGGGCATGCAGGGCTCGCTGTGGAAAGTCGACCCCGCCACCGGCGCTGCCATCGAACTGGTGCATGATGCAAAGTACAACTCCTCACCCAGTTGGTCGCCCGACGGCAAGTGGATCATCTATACCGCGGACGACGACGGGCGCAACATCCAACTGGCCATCCTCAACGTAGCCACCGGAAAAACACACTCGCTCACGAATGATGACCACGTTTATCTGGACCCGGCCTTTTCTCCCGACGGGCGATTCGTCGCATACGTCTCGAGCCAACCCTCTGGTCACCTCAACATCTACGTCCGTCGAATTCAGGATGGCAATTGGTCCGGCGAACCCATCGCACTCACGCGGGATCACCGTTTCACCGGCGACCGCCTCTATGTCGGCGGCTGGGACATGCACACGCAGCCGGCATGGACGCGCGACGGCAAGGAGATCATCTTTGTCGGCAACCGTGAAGCTTCCCTCGGCTCAGGCGATCTGTGGCGCATGCCGGTCGAGCCCGACGGCATCCGCAAAGCCGTTCCCATTCTCAGGGAGCAGACGCTGTTCCGCACCCGGCCGGATGTCTCCATCGACGGCAAGCGAATCGTCTATGCTTCCACCGCGGGGGCTGCCGGGCAGTTCAACAACCTCTATGTGCTGCCCGTGACCGGCGGCACGCCCTACAAACTTACCTTCGATGACTGGGACCACTTTCATCCCCGCTGGTCAAATGACGGCGAATGGATCGCCTACATTTCAAACCAGGGAGGAATGCCGCAACTGGCGCTGCTGGAGACTTACGGCGGAGCGCGCCGCGCCATTCCCATCACCAGCCGGCGCTGGAAAATCCCCATGGGCAAGCTGCACGTGCGGGTGATCGACGACAGCACCGCTCAACTCACCGCGGCGCGCATTCAGGGCGTGGCCGCTGATGGCAAGTTCTATCCTCCCCCCGAAGCCTATTCGCGGCTCGGCATCGGCATCGCGCACAACTTCCATACGCGCGGCGAGTTCACCGTCGAGGTCCCGCCGGGAAACATCACACTCCAGGCCGTAAAGGGATTCGAATACCAGCCCGCCCAGGCAGAGGCGCGCGTCGAACCGGGCCATGTCGCCGAAATCGAACTGCGCTTGCGGCGCCTCGCCGGCGCCCCGGCGCGCGGCTGGTATTCCGGCTCCACTCACGTGCACATGAACTATGGCGGCAATCTGCGCAATACGCCCGAGAATCTCATTTTCATGGCGGAAGCGGAAGATCTGCATGCCGTCATGTCCCTGGTCGCGAACAAGGATAACCGGATTCTCGACCAGCAGTATTTCATCGGCCCTGGCGAACACCCTGCCTCGCGCGGAAATACGCGGGTCAAGCTCCACATAGGCGAGGAGTACCGTCCACCCTTTTACGGCCACGTATCCTTCCTCGGCCTGCGGGATCATCTCATCTCACCCTTCCTCACGGGCTACGAGGGCACCGCGGTGGAAAGCCTCTATCCGAGTAACACCGATATGTTCCGCAAGGCGCAAGCGCAGGGAGCCCTCACCACGTATGTCCATCCCTTTGTCGCCGTGGATACCGATCCGCTCGAGACCGGCTTGGGTGTCGCCCGCGCGCTGCCGGTGGATGCCGCCCTCGGAGTGCTCGACGCCCTCGAGTGGTCCTACTCCGGACACGCGCAACTCGACGTCTGGCATCATCTGTTGAACAACGACCTCGCGCTCACTCCTGTCGGCGGCGAGGATTCCATTACAAATCTGCACCACTACCGCATGTTGGGCGCCTTTCGCACCTACGCCCACCTCGATGGTCCCTTCACTCTCGAGAACTGGCTGGCTGCGCTTCGAAAAGGACATACCTACGCAAGCAGCGGGCCGCTTCTCGAATTCCGTATCAACGGCCGCCTTCCCGGTGAGGTGATCCGCCTGCCTCAATCGGGCGGCACAGTGCTGCTCGAAGGAACCGTACATTCCATTACGCCGCTGTCCAAAGTCGTCATTCACTCAAACCAGGGCGTGCTCAAGGAAATCCCGCTCCATCCCGGACGCACGGGAACGCGCTTCCGCGAAGAATTGCCCGTCAAGGCAAGCCGCTGGTTTTCGCTATCCGCCGAGGGTCCTCCGGACGCAGTCATCGATTCTGAGTATCCACTCGCCGTCACCAATGCCATTCGCGTCTACGTGGGAGACGGTAAGATCCGCGACGCCGTCTCGGCGCAATATTTCATCCGCTGGATCGACAAGCTTCGGGCCACGGCCGAACAGTGGCCGTGGTGGAGATCCGAGCGCGAAAAGAACCATGTGTTCACTCAATTCGACCAGGCGCGGCGAGTGTATGAAAACCTGGCCGCCGCCGGCCAATGAAACAGTGTATAGGTACATCATGCCAGCCGTTTATCAAACCACCGTTGCAGCGACCATTTTCCTGATCTTCCCCGGAGCCGCCAGTGCCCAACTCGGATTGTTTACCCGCGAGCAGAGAGTCGATTTCACCCGCGCCTGGCAAGGCGCTCGTTTTGACGATGGCCGCCCCAAGGTGCCTGACTCCGTCCTCGATCGTATGAAAACCGTCAGCGCGGAGGAAGCCTGGGGCGTGCTGCGCGAAGCTACTTTCCACAATCAGTTCACGGGCGGATGGAAACAGTTCAACAGTTCCGGCAACCGCCTCGTCGGCCGCGCCGTTACTGCGCGCTTCATGCCCCTGCGCCCCGACACCAATGCCGTGATCAATCGTCATGCCGCGAGCGAAGGACGCATCGGTCCGGGACAGCAATCCTGGGTCATCGACACGCTTCAGCCCGGTGACATCTTCGTCGCCGATCTGTACGGAAAAATCATTGTCATCGGCGATAATCTGGCCACCTCGATTTTCACCAAAAGCAGGAACGGAGTCGTACTCAACGGCGGCATTCGCGATCTGACCGGCATCCGGAAGATCGACGGCTTTCAGGGATATTACCGCTTCGCCGATCCCGGCGTATTCGAGAACAGCATGCTGATGGGAATCAATGTCCCGATTCGGATCGACAACGCCACCATCATGCCCGGAGACGTGGTCCTCGGAGATCCCGAGGGCGTTACCTTCATTCCTCCACAACTTGCCGAAAAGATCGTCATTACCGCGGAGGATATCCACTTGCGCGATGAATGGGGCCACCTCATGCTGCGCCAGGGCAAATACACTCCCGGCCAGATCGACAGCCGCTGGAGCCCGGCAATGGAAGCCGACTTTCACCGCTGGGTCCAGGAGCGCAAGACCAATCCTTCATCCAGGTAGAAGACGTTCTCGCTTGGGATTGACTTGCGGTCCAATTCCCGCTACTATCCCAACGCCAGCGTCATCCCGGCTGCCGGCATCGCCTTCGCAGCCGGTCTCGAGTCGAGGACGAATATGCGAAGACGAGAATTTCTAGCAGCGGGCTTCGCGGCCATCGGCGTCACCTCCGGATGCGCGACGCGAAAGCTCCCCGTCGCGGCGGGGCCGCCGCCGCCCACCTCCCGCAGCCCTCTACCCAATCTGGCGCTCCCCCGGATCTCCTGGGATCGCGTCATCCGAACCACCATCGGCCTGCGGCCCCATCGTGATTCCGGCTTCGTGCTCCGGCCCGAGAAGTTCGACGGGAAGACTGTGATCCACAACTATGGGTTCGGCGGAGCAGGCATGTCGCTCGCCTGGGGCTGCGGCCTGATGGCGGCCGAAATGGCCCTCGAGCGCGGAATGCCCGCCGGCGGCGTGCGCCGCGCCGCCGTGCTGGGATGCGGCTCCCCAGGCCTCACCGCCGCCCGCCAACTCCAGCGCCGTGGCTTTCAGGTCACCATCTACGCTGCCTCCATCCCGCCCAACACCACCTCGAACATGTCCTTGGCCGGGTTCACCCCCACCGCCGGACTCGTCGAGCCCGGCCGGCGCACGCCCGCTTGGGATGCACAATTCCGCCGTGCCGCGGAACTTTCCTACGCCGAGCTCCAACTGCTCGCTGGAGCGCCCGGATACGGCGTCTACTGGATTGACAGCTACAACGCCACCGACGATCCGCAGGCGCCCCAGACCCGTGGCACGGGCGGCATTCCCGGTAACGATCTGCTGCCCAGCCATCTCAATCCAGGCCGTGGCCGCGAGATTTTCGGACCCGGCGAGCATCCATTCCCCGCCCGCTACGCCGTTCGCACCGCCGCCCTCGCCATCGAGCCGTCCATCTACCTCGAGGCGCTCGTCCGCGATTTCATCCTGTTCGGCGGCAAGATCGTCATCCGCACATTCGACACCCCGCGCGATCTGATGCTGCTGGCTGAACCTGTCCTCATCAATTGCACGGGCCTCGGATCGAAGACGCTTTTCAATGACCAGGAGCTGGTGCCGGTCCGCGGCCAGCTCACGCATTGCATCCCGCAGCCCGAGGTGCGTTATCGGGCTTCAGGCCGCATGCCGGACAGCAACGTGAACGCCGGCATCAATCCGCGAAGCGACGGCCTCTGTATCGGCAACATGGCGGAACGCGGCAATTGGTCGCTCGAACCCAACGAGGAGGTGCGCCGGCAGAATGTCGAGGCCGCAATGCAATTCTTCGGGCGTATGCGCCCGCCGTCGGGCCCTGTGACCCCGCCGCCGGCAATGTCAGGGCGGAGCGTGCCGGGTCTCGAGAGTTTCTATGGAGTCGAGTCGTAGTGCTTGTTGGTCACCCGGCTCATCCTAACGGGTTCTGAGGTACAAAATCACATCGCAACCCTTCCATGGCGCAACGAATTCAATTGCCGCTCCGCCCATCACCTCTTCACCGGCTTCGGCGGCGCCGTCCGCTGGACGATACCATTCCACCCGAAATGTCCCCTTCACGCCCGTCAAGTCCACTTTGAACCGTGCCGTCCTCGAAGTGTCCGGCGCCGCATCCATGCCGCCAACCGCGGCGTTGGGGTCGTACACCAGGTACTCTCGTCCTCCGCGGTGGGTCAGTTTGGGCCGCGGTTGGCCCGTTCCCCCGCCAGAACTCGGCACGAGTCCATCCTTCGGCTCAAAGCCCGCCAGGTCCAGTTGCCGCTCCGCAAAGAATTTCTTGATGTAAATGACCGAATCCAGCCCCTTCAGCCCCTGGAAGTAAGTCCGGTGGTCCGGATTTGCGTCCCCATAGCTGTTCCTGTACGGCTTCGATCCGGTTTCACTGTAGGGTTCTGTTCGCTCCCAGCGGCCGCCATAATTCGCGGATCCGCCCGCTAACAACCACGACCAGAACAAACACCGGTAGTAATAGACCGGATTCCTCGGATCGACGCGCCCCCGGTCCTGTTCATAACGATCCTCTCCCAAAAAAACGTGCATGGGATCGGCACGATACTGCTCCACCTTATCGGCCCCCAGTTGAAAAGCGTCTTCGATGTGGTAGTAACTCACCCATGCGGCGCCGCGGAACGGGAAAGTCATGAAGCGGACCGGACCCGTCGAGAGCAGGTGACCCCATGGGTCGTGTTTCGCGAAGTACTCACCCACCTCCGATGCCATCGCATTATTGTTCGGAAACTTCGGGCCGTAGTGCGTGTCGTTCACTACCAGCCAATAAAGCTGCGGGTAGGCGGCGAACCGCGCCAGCATGTATTCCATAAGAAGCTTCTTTGCGCCGCCGGAGAATTTCGCCCACACCGCTTCGTCCCGGGCATACAGGGAACCGCGCGGGAACAGGATCATCTGCACGTACATCTCGGGATAGTTGTTCAGCATCCATTCGAGCCGCGCATCCGTGGTCTGGAAATTCTCCAAACGCGGACGGGTGCAGTCCGCATCCGCGCAGTATGCGTCCCACTCGCTCTGAGGCGGCCGGGAGCCGAAGTCCTTCGCCGGAATCGCCGTCGCGCGGAGGGAGGTGATTCCCAACGCGAAGTCTTCACGGACATAGCGCTGCCATTCCTTGTGATCGGCGAGAAAGAGAAAGTAGGAGGTATCGGAGAGGTTCAGGAACCACCGGCCGTTCTCCGTCATCCACTGCCGGGGATTGTCCCGGTGCCGTCGCAGCATCCCGGGCAATGCCGACGAAGTAGCCCGGAAGACGCCATTCTCTCCCGTGGACGATTGCCAGCGCCACTGGCCGCTTTCGCTGACGTAGACTCGAGCCCGCCACGTCTCCCCGCCATCGTAAAAGGCCTTGACCGCCGTCTCGCGGCCCGAGGGGGCCGTGAACTTCACTGTACTGGCCGCCGCAAAAGGATTGCCCCCGCCCGGCCGTTGCCGCAACTCGATCTCATGCACGCCGAACTGCCGCGCGGCGGATGCGCCCCTGGTGAAGTTCTCAGCCCCGGCGGTTCCGAGCGACAACACGCCCACTAATAACCAACACTTACATTGCATAATTCGTATCCTGCACCCTCTGCGGTCATTCACTTATTCCGCGGCCGCTTGCCGGCAAGTCCCGTCACCCGCGGGGCGCCCGCGTCCAGGCGGACCCTGTATTCCTTGGGGCTCAGATGCACCATCCGCCGGAACAGCGCGCCGAAATAGCTCTGGTCGCAAAACCCCACTTCCTGGCCGATCTCCGCGATGGACTTGCCGCTCGCAGCAAGCAGTTCCTGCGCCTTCGCCACCCGGAACTGGTTCAGGTACGCGATGAACGACTGGCCCGTAACCCGCTTGAAGAAGCGCACGAAACTCGGCTTACTTATGTGAACGATCCGGGCTGCTTCCACCAGCGTGACCGGTTCGGCATAATGACCGTCCAGATACTCGAACAACGGCCGCAATCGCGCGAGGTCGCGTTGCTTCCATGCGAAGATCCGCCGGCCGCCCGGTTGCGCGGGATAATGCCTGGCAATGAGAAGAAGCAGGGTCTTCAGGCAGGTCTTGGCGGCCAACACACTCAACCTGTCGCGCGCCGCCAGTTCATTATGGATCTGCACCATCAGGCGCATCACCCGGGCCGGCACGCCCGTCTCAGAAGGAATCACGAGAGGAAAGGACTCGTCCTGGGCCAGGAACGGCATCAGGTACTCCGCTGCCTCGGCGGGAGAGTCATTGCGAATCAACTCCGGTAGAAATACGGTCATCACCGAACTGCACCGCGCCCCCCGGTATTCGAGTATCCGATGCATCAGGTTGCTGCCCATCACCAGCAGGTCGTCCGCGCGCATGAGGATCTGTCTGCTCTGCACCTCCAGCAGGATCTCACCCGATTTCAGATAGAACACTTCGAAATAGTCGTGGCGGGTGCTGCGGCATTGCGGATATCCGTGATAGCGAAAGAACAGGACGTCCAGGGGCAGCAGCGGATCGAAGGGGTAGACATGCAGACCCTCGGCGTTGATCTGCGGCGCCACTACCGTATCCCGATCCTGCCACTCCCAAGCCATAGGTGAGCTGACAGGATAATCATATGCCAATGCCCCATTCCTCGGGAGGCCGGGATGGCGCGGCCTCGGTTTGGCCCGGTACTGGTGGTGTGTCCGCAGGGCAGTTTCGATTGTGAGCGGTCCCGGGCCCCGCGTTCTATCGCAATCGCGGCAATAATTCTTGCAAGATGAGCATACGGCGGGCCATCCCGGGGTGCTCCGATTCTCATAGTCATTGCGTACTTTCTTATAGAATTCGACGCGGCCCGGCGTCACAATCCTCTGAAGCTACATCTGCTTCTCAATTTTGCTCGCATCGGGGAGGATGTCATGGGCACTCGCCACGTGCTGGGATTTACAGTTGGAATCACTCTGCTTCTGGGCGCGCTTCGCTTACCCGCGCAATCCACCTTTGCAACCATCACAGGTACGGTCACGGATTCCACCGGCGCCACGGTGCCCGGTGTCGCCGTCACTGCCACCCATCTGACCACCAACCTCACAGCATCGGCCAGGACCAATGAGGCAGGTGTCTACACCCTCGCGAACCTTCGCGAAGGCGATTACCGTCTCGAGGCGAAAGCCGCTGGTTTCAGCGATATTACCGTGGATGGCATATCGCTGTTGGTGCGCCAACTCCGCCGCGTGGACCTCACCCTTCAGGTAGCCTCCGCGCGGCAGAGCATTGAAGTCTCCGCCGCGCCCAGCCTTATCGAAACCGATACCGCCAAGATCAGCTCAACACGCACCGCACGCGACTACAACTCACTCCCTCTCAGGGCTCAGGCCAGCTCTCCCTATGGATTCTTCTCCATTTCGTCCATGTTCGCCGTGCCCAAGGGGACCACCACCATCTCATTCGCCGGCGGCGGGAACGGCGAGGCAAGCTGGTCTTACGACGGCGCTATTGGCGACAACGGGCAGGGCGGAAGTTTCGGTAACATCCTGAACCTCGAATGGATCCAGGAAGTAAAAATGGATTATGTCAATAACTCCGCCGAGTATGGATCCATGGCCCAGATCGGTGTCGTGGGCAAGTCCGGCACCAATGATTTACATGGCTCAGCCTTCGATTACTACTCCACCTCCATGTTCAACGCGCGGAGTGTCTTTGCCACCGAAAGGGCCTCGGGAGTTTCTCACATGCTGGGCTTCAATGTCGGCGGCCCCGTCTATATTCCCAAGATCTACAATGGCAGGAATCGAACCTTCTTTCTCATCAACGCGCAAATCACAACAGGTGGGCCCACTGGCAGAACCTTTTTCACCACCGTACCGACGCAGGCAATGCGCAGCGGCAGTTTTGGAACGCCCATCCGGAATCCGTTGACGGACGCTGTCTACATGGATGGCCGGATTCCGGCGTCGGCCATCAGCCCGGTTGCGAAGTTGATTCAGGAGAGATTTTACCCGCTGCCCAACTTCGGCAATACCGATTCAGCCCTGTCCCCCAATTTCAACCAGACTGTATCCCAGCCGTTCTGGCCCGACACGAGCCCCATGATGCGCCTGGACCAGCGGTTCGGAGGCAAGGATTACGCATACGCCACTTACGTGGTGGACCAGTTCAGAGTATGGAACCTCGAAGGTAATCTTCCGACATTTGGAACCCGCAAACAACTTCGCCAGATGAAGGTTTTGAACCTCACCTACTCCCATACATTCCGGCCCACCCTGCTCAATGAACTCAGGTTCAGCCACGCTTCCGACCTCAACAATTTCGAGGGACCCGTCAACGGCCCGCAACAGGTGGCAGCTCTCGGGCTTCAGGGCCTGTCACCGGACCTGCCGAGCGTGGGCGGCCTACTGAATGTCAGCTTCGTCGGTCTCCCCGTTCAGGGGTTGAGCCAGATCTCGGCGAATCGCGGCGGGCCCAAGGCGCAACACTTCCAGGACCAGGTCAGCTATTTCCACGGTAAACACGGCATCAAGTTCGGCGGCGTAATAGGCCGGTACTTCCCGACACAGACAAGCGCCGGCACATGCCTGTTCGGCTGCGTCACCTTTGCAAACACCTACACTAAAGTGGCCGGCATTTCGAACAGCGGGTCCGCCTATGCGGATTTCCTGTTCGGCGTCCCCACCAGCGCCACCATTAACGCCGCCCCTCTTACTGTCGCGTTGCGCCGGTGGGCCGAGTCGATTTACATCACGGATAACTGGAAGATATCGTCCCGGCTGACTCTCGATCTAGGGCTGCGCTATGAATACGCAGGCGCGTGGACCGAGGCAAACGGGCTGCTATCCATCTTTGACCCCTCCCGAGGCAGCATCGTTGTGCCGGAAGGCTCGCAATCGAAGATTTCCCCGCTCATGCCGGCCTCTTATGTCCCGATAATCACCGCCAACACAGCGGGCCTGCCGAACAGCCTGATCAACGGTGACAAGAACAATTTCGCCCCGCGCATCGGCATCGCCTGGCGGCCTTTCGGCAACAACACCGTTTTCCGCGGCGGCTATGGAATCTACTACAACTCCATCGCTTCCCAACCCACCGCCGCCAACGTGCCATTCAGCATTGCCATACCTACCTTCACAAACACCACACCATCACCCAGTCTGGTTCTGCCGCAGGTCTTTCCCGCCGCCGCCGCGAGCGGCCCCAAAACCGTTGGCCTCCCGTCGGCGATCAATCCGAACATCAAGATACCTTACACCCAGCAGGTAAGTCTGACCATCGAGCACCAGCGATGGGGTTTCGGCTGGCGCGCTTCCTACGTCGGCACCTTCGGGCGGCAGATATTGTTCGGGTATAACTTTAACTCCCCGGCCGTGGATGGCCAGCTTTTCATTAACAAACCGCGGCCGTTCCCGAACTATCCCGGTATCACTTACACCATCAATGGGGCAAATCACAATTACAACGCCCTTAGCCTCGAGGTCCGGCGAAGCATGGCCTCCGGTCTGCAATTGAATTCGAGTTTCACCTGGGCGCGCGATATCGGCAACAACGTCTCGCCGGAGAACCCCTTTGACCTGAGCCGCGAGCGCGGCGTCAACCAGAGCATCCCCACGGCGCGCTTTGCCAATACGCTGGTTTACGAACTGCCTGTCGGTCGGGGGCGGAAGTTGCTGTCCGATATCCCACGGCCCGTCAATACCGTCATCGGCGGGTGGCAGATCTCCACCATCACCCTGATGCAGACCGGCCAATTCCTCACCCCCACGGTGACGATCCCGGATCCCGCGGGTATTGCCTATACCACTTCAGCCAACCGTCCCCTGGTGACGATCCGGCCGGATGTCGTCGGCAACCCGAACATCGCTGACCCCAACGTCAGGCGGTGGTTCGACCCGGCCGCGTTCGCGGCGCCCCCCACCGGCAGATTCGGCAATTCCTCCCGCGGCCTGGTGTTCGGACCAGGCACTAATGTCTGGCATGCCAGTCTGCAAAAGTGGTTCAGCTTTTCCGACAATCCCCGCGTTCCACGGTTGCGAGTGGACTTACACGCCACCAACGTGTTCAATCACCCGAACTGGAACAATCCGAACGTGAGCATTACCTCCGGCCAGGCGGGTGTCATCACCGATGACGGCGGTCCCAACACCGGCTCTCTAGGGGATTACTCAAATACCCGCGTGATGAAACTGGCCCTGCGGGTGCAATGGTAAACAGTCCCAAAGGAAACTCCCAACTGCCGGGCAGCCGGGCGCAGGATTAATTATGAGAACAAGTCTAAAACTGATACTCTCGCTGTGGCTGCCGCTGCTTTCCCTCCCGGTTGCGGGCGCTCCCCGGGTCTTCCCCGAGCCCCGCGAGATGTCCGCCTCCGGGTCCGCTTTCCCCGTGACCGGCGATGTCCCGATCCTCGTCCCCGCGAACTCCTCCGAGGCGGACCTTCGTCTCGCCCGCCTCCTGGCCGCTGAGTTCAGCGGGAGCCACGGGATCGCCATAACCCGGGAATCCGTGAGCCGCCTGCCTCAGGGACGCCGCTTCATCCTCATGGGATCCAGCGCCAACCCGCTCGTCAAAGCGTGGCTTGCCGCGCACCGCCTCGCGGTGAACCCATCCAATCCCGGCCCGGAGGGTTATCTATTGAGTGCCTCGTCCGATGCTGTCGTGATTGCCGGTAGCGATGAGCGTGGAGCTTTCTACGGCCTGCAATCCCTCCGGCAACTCATAGCATCGGAAGACAGCGCGGTGAGCATTCCCGGCGTCACGATTCGCGACTGGCCGAGGATGCCCTTCCGGGGCATCAAAATCTACCTCCCCGGCCGGGACCACATCGGCTTCTTCAAGCGCTTTGTGCGCGACTACATGGCGCTCTTCAAGTTCAACAGGCTCATCCTCGAAATGAACGCGGCCATGCGTCTGGACCGGCATCCGGAACTCAACGCCGGCTGGCTCGATCTCGCGCGTGACCTGCAACTCAGGCGCCTCAACGAACCGCCCGCCCTGTGGGGCCATAGCAACAACTCCGTCCACACTGACACCGCCGACGGCGGAATCCTCGAGAAGCACGAAGTGGCCGAATTAGTGCGCTGGGCGGAGTCCAACTACATCGAGGTCATCCCCGAGCTTCCATCCCTCAGCCATAGTTACTATCTACTTACCCGGCACCGGGAACTGGCGGAGATTCCGCAGGAAGAGTGGCCGGATACATACTGCCCTTCCCTGCCCGCGGTTTACAAACTCCTCTTCGATGTTTATGACGAGTACATCGACGTCATGCATCCGAAGATGATTCAGGCCGGCCACGACGAGTGGCGCATGCCCTGGGGTGTCTGCCCGCGCTGCCGCGACAAAGATCCGCGCGAAGTCTTCGCCCAGGACGTAAACAGGATTCACGAGTACCTCACCGCCAAAGGCATCCGCATGGCCATCTGGGCCGACTACCTGCTCGAGAACGTCCGCGGCGTCAAGTTCCACAAACGCTCCGCCCGCGGCTTCGAGTACAACATCCCCGGCGCGCTTTCACCCGGGCAGGTCCTGAAGCTGATCCCCAAGGACATCCTCATGTTCAACTGGGTCTGGGGCTACACGGCGGACCCCAAGGTCGCCCCCGTAACCAATGAACAGCGGCTGAGCGCATGGGGTTTCGAGTCCCTCTACGCGAACATGTTTCCCTCGCTCCGGAACTTCGATGAACGCATCGCGGCATCCGCCAGGATCATCGGCGGCGAACCTTCGGCGTGGGTGGCTACAACGGAGTTCAACTTCGGCAAGGACCGCATCGCCGATTTCGCCATCTGCGGCGAAATGCTCTGGACCGGCCGCGAACGCGGCGAGGCGGAACAGGCTCGCGTCCTGACAGAGTGGATGCCCCAGATCCGCGCCCGCCTCAGCGCCGAGACCCCGCCCAGCGCCATCGACCCCGTCGTGCCCGTGGACATCAGCGCCGCGTTCCCCGCAAACGTGGCCGCCATGAAGCCTGCCTGGAAAGCGGGCCGCTTAAGCCGCGGACGCCTGGTATTCGATCTGGCCGATGCTTCCTCCCAGGCGCCCTTCGTGGTGGCTGGCAGCCGCGGAAGCGGTGACACCCCCTACCCTCTACGTTCCCAAGCCATACCCATCGGGCGTGATGCGTCCAGCATCGTTTTCCTTCATGCGCTGCTCCACCCGGCCGCTTCGGCTCAGGGCTACAACCGGGTTTTTGCCTTCGAGGATTCCGCCGACCTGGCGGGCTGGTACGAAATCGAATTCGAAGATGGCTTTGTCACCACCGTTCCGCTGCGGTACCGCTGGAACATCCTCGATTGGAAGAATCCTCACGGCGTCGTGTACCGCGCCGACACCGTGGATGCCGGCGGAGGTGTGAAACTCTACGCATTCGAGTGGACCAATACGCGGCCCGGCAAGATAGTCAAGGCGATTCGGTTGAACGGCTCCGACGGCTTCCGGAATTCATCGGGGAAACTTATCCCGAGCAACGCGATCATTCTGGCCGCTGTCAGCATCGTCCCGAAAAGAGAGAAGGCGCAAACCCCGGACCCGCCGTTTCCGAAATAGGAGTGTGTGCAAAACTCCTCATGCTACCGGTTCTTGCGTTCTTCCTTGTCGCCTTCACCGCACTGGCCGCGGAAAGTAACGCGGCAGTTGCTGTACTGCATGCCAGTGCCGCGCTTCAAGGCATCGCCTCCAGTTCGCAGGCAAGCCCCTTCGTCGCTTATGCCAGTGGCGGCATCACCCAGGTCCTCAGACGTAATGTGGCCGATCCGTTGGCGAATACCGGCGGAAATCCTGCCGGCATGGCCTTCGGCATCGACGGCAGCTTGTACGTTGCCGATCGCGGCCGCAAAGCCATTCTGAAAGTCACGCCGTGGGGCGAGGTTTCGGTCTTCACGGATCGCTGCAACGGCAAGCCGTTCACCCCGGCGCATATCGCCGCCTCTTCTGACGGCGCATTCTATTTCACCGATACCCAGGATTCCCGTGTCTACCGCGTCGACGCCGGAGGCAGGACGGCGGAGTTCTCACGCGATGTGCCCCAGCCAACCGGCATTGCGGCCGCCGCCGATGGCCGCGCGATCCTCGTGGCCGGGCGCGCCGGCAAGATCTGGAAATTCACCTCCAATGGAAAACGTCCCACGCTCTTCGCCGCGTTGACCGGCGAGGGCGAACCCTCCGGCATGGCGCTCAACGAAAAGGGCAGACTCTACATCGCGCGCGATGGCGCTGGCGTCGTGACGGTACTCGACACCAACGGCGATACCGCCGCCTCCTATCCCATTCCCGACCGCCGTCTGACTGACCTCGCATTCGGAGGCCTGCCCGATATGCGGAGCCTCTATGTCTGCGGCGCCGAATCGCAAACCCTATACAAGCTGTCCGCGCCTTTCCGCTCCCAACGCATGCCCTGGGAGCCCGATCCGCCTCTCGCCGTCACGGAACCCGTGGATGGAGCCATTCTCAACCGGCACGATGTAGAGGCCGCTGCCGATGGACTCAAAATCGCCGTCCGCGGCTATAGCCGTCTTGGCGCTTCCGTTCGCGTCAACGGCATTCGTGTCCCGGTGCGCGGCGGCAAATTCGAGACATCACTCATACTGCGTGCTCCGCAAACCAAAATCAGTCTCCAAGGCCCTCGCGGCCAGCGTCAGCAGATTACCGTCCTCTGGGACCGCTACTCCTACCCGCGCTATCGCATGTCCACCGACGACAACATTCTGTGGTTGAAAGACATCGCGCGGCACGCAGGCGCCTATCGCTCAATCTTCGATAATGCCTACCTCGCCTTCTGGCGCGAGATGCACCGGAAGTACGGAGCCAAAGTTCACTTCAATATTTATTACGAAACCCCAGGCTTCAACCTGTCCGAAATGCCCGATACCTTCAAACCCGAATGGCAGGCAAACGCGGATTGGATCCGGCTCTCTTTTCATGCCCGCGCCAACGACCCCGCGCAGCCTTACCAGCATGCTTCCGCGGAACAAATCGGGCGGGACAACCGCCTCGTGAACCAGGAAATCGAGCGCTTCGCCGGCAGGGAATTGATGAGCGATGTGACGACGGTCCACTACGGCGCAACCACCCTGGCGGGCGCGCGTGCGCTGCGGGCACAGGGAATCAGGACGATGGCGGGTTATTTCCGGGCGCAGGGAGCCGGAGACGGCCCGCTCACCGGCGATTCGCCCCTCGTCAGTTACTACCTTCCCCTGTCTCAATGGAGATATATGACAGGCCGCGATTATTGGAAGGACATGAAAGAAGATATCGTCTTCGTGCGGCACGATATGGTCATCAATTCCGTCCCCCTCGCCCAGATCGTGCCGCAACTCGAAAAGATCGCCCGCGATCCCCACCAGGCCGAGATTATCGAACTGATGATTCATGAGCAATTTTTCTATCCCGATTACGTCGCTTATGAGCCCGATTACCGCCGGCGCGTCGAGACGGCGATCGCCTGGGTAACCCGGCGCGGCTACAAGCCGGTCTTCTTCAGCGAAGGCTTCCTGGGCGCGCCCGCGCGTTGAATATCGTGTAGAGTAACCACAGAGAGGAGTCCTTGTGATGCGATCGCTTCTGATCCTTCTTTCCGCAACCTGCTGTCTGGCAGGGCCCCCCGTGGACGCCGGTGTGCACATCCGCCTGGCTGGCTTCGAGGCGGGTAAGAACGGATTGCCTCCCGGTTGGACCGTCTGGGCCCCCCGCCCGGAGATTTCCCCGCGGGCTTTCCTCGATGTCACGCGGTACCGGACCGGCCCCGCCTCCCTGGCCCTGAGCGGCAACAGCAATCCGGCGGTACACGGCGGATGGGATTACCTCGTGGAAGGCGTTCAGCCGGGGAAATGGTATCGCTTCACCGCCTGGTACAAGACCGAGGGCGTCACCTACGAGCCGGTCCAGGTTCTCGCCAGGCTGCGATGGGAAACCGCCGGTGGCAAGCGCTCCGGCCCGCCGGAATTCCCAGCCTCTGTGTCAGTGCGCGATGGGTGGACGCGCCTCACGGCCGACGCTCCGGCCAATCCCGGCGCCTCCCGGGTGCGAATCCAACTGCTGCTCGCCAACGCCCCGCAGGCCACAGTCTGGTGGGACGATATCTCCTTCGATGAGATCCCGCCGCCCCCGCCGCGCAATGTCACGGTCGCGGCTGTGAAGTTCGAACCGCGCGGAGCTGGTTCCGGAAAGGAAGCCGTGCGCCGCGCCATCGAGGTCCTGGACCGTGCTGTGCCGGGCAAGACGGACGTCATCGTCTTCGGCGAATCGCTGACCTGGGCCGGGATGCGCGGACCGATGGCGGACGCCGCCGAACCGGTCCCCGGTCCCAGCACCCAACAACTCGGAGCGGCGGCGCGTGCCAGACACTCCTACATCGTGGCCGGACTCACCGAACGCGAAGGCGCTGCCATCTATAACACCGCGGTCCTGATTGACCGCCAGGGCCGCCTCATAGGCAAGTACAGGAAAACCCATCTGCCCTACACGGAAATCGAAGAAGGAATCACGCCGGGCAGTTCCTACCCTGTCTTCCAAACCGACTTCGGAAAAGTCGGCATGATGATCTGTTGGGACACCGAATTCCCGGACCCCGCCCGAGGACTCGCTCTCGGCGGCGCGGAGATCATTCTGGTGCCCATCTGGGCCGCTACGGAAACGTTGATGCGGGCACGAGCCATGGAGAACCGCGTCTTCCTCGCCGCTTCGAATTACGCCAACCCCTCCCTCATCATGGACCCCAAGGGAGAGTCGCTCGCGGTGGCTGCCGAACAGGCGAGCGCGGCCGTGGCCACCGTCGATCTGAACCGGCGTTACGATTGGGGCGGCCTCGGAAACATGCGCGGCAGGATCGTCCGCGAGATGCACGCCGAAATTCCCATCATCCGTCCGGGTTTTCTCCATTGACCGCCCTGCCGCCGGATCTGCGCCCTTCAGCCCGGCCGCATCGTGCAGCGCGCTCATTCCGAACCCGCCCTCCCTGGCATCATGACAGCATATTCTCTGCGCAAACGATCGTCGTTGATGTCAATCTACTGATCTATGCGGTCAACCAGGTTCTCCGGACCATCACAAGGCAAAATCATGGTTGGGCTGCCGTTTCGGGGGCGGAAGCCGTGGATCTGCCTTGGATCTCCTCGCGTTTCTGCGGTTGACCACGAGAACAGGCGCTTTCAGAAGCCGTTGCCTGTGGGCGCAGCCTTCGACCTGGTCGGCGCCTGGCTCCCGAACGTGGCTGGTCTACGGTACCAGCGGGTACGGTTCCCGCAGTTGTACACGCTTCGACAGAAGGTGCGAAGGGACGACCACGATGGGGCGTTCACCCGCGTCCGGGAACCCATCCCGGTCCCTGTCCTGGTTACTAATCCCCATTGCCGGAACGTCGATGGCGCTGAAGATGGCCCACGTGCCTTCATACTCCACTGTATTGTCGTCGACACATGTGGCCACGCCGCTGTGGACCCAGAAAACCTGGATTTGCCCGCGGGCCGGCGTCCCTTTCGGTGGCGCCTCTGCTCCTTGTGCAGTGATCGTGTAACGATATGTTCTGGGGCCGGTTCGGACGAAGATCCCGACCGCATCGCCCGCAACGTCCACATCGGGTGCAAATGGGGTCCAGCGAAGAGGGTTGGGAGCAGTGCCTCGATAGCCCAACTGTTGCCCTGCCGGGTCGAGGAGGGCCAGCGATTCGACGAACAGCAACGGCTCCATTCCCGGCGGTTCCGCGTACTTCTGAAGCCAACTTCCCTCCAACGAGCAGGGTCTGGCGTTCTGGGCCATCGACCCATTTGGCAGTACCAGAAGCATGACTGCGACAAGTGCCACTGACATTCCTTTTCTCTGCATCACAACCTCCTGCATCATAATGTAAGGGCGGCCGTCAGGTCGGACAAGCGACAATCTGCGCATCGAAGAGGCGCGACGCTGATTGTCGTCCGTGTCGTGCGTGTCGCGATGACGTAAGCACAATGTCTGGAAACGATTCTATCGATCGGCTCAGCTCCTGGAAGGATATCGCCGCGTGGTTCGGCGTCTCGGTTCGCACTGTACAGCGATGGGAGAAGGAAGAAGATCTCCCTGTACACCGTCACCGCCATGCCAGGCTAAGTTCGGTGTTCACGTCCAAACTGGAACTGGAGCAGTGGTGGTCTGGTCGCCCGGACCTCCAGGCAGGACGCAACACAGCGAGTCCTCAACCGGTGACAGCGCTGAAGGCCACCGCAATCTCGTTAGCCGTGCTGCCCTTCGTAAACCTGAGTGGCGACCAGGAAACGGAGGTGCTGAGCGATGGGCTCAGCGAAGAGTTGACCACGGCGCTCAGCCAGATCGAGTCGTTGCTGGTAGTGGCCCGCACTTCTGCGTTCCATTTCAAAGGGAAACCGGCTGACATCCGGATGGTAGGCAAACAACTCGGCGTGGAACTAGTCTTGGAGGGAAGCGTGCGGCGATCGGGTGACCGTCTACGCATTTCCGCACAGCTTGTGAAAGCCTCCGACGGGTATCACCTTTGGGCACGACAGTTTGACCGCCGGATGCAGGATCTGTTGGACATCGAGGAGGAAACCTGCCGGGCAATCGTCGAGGCGTTGCGCCTGACGCTGGTGAGTAGTGGCCAGGAAGACCGCTTCATCTCCGGATACACCCGGGACATCGAGGCCTATAGGCTGTACCTCAAAGGCCGCCACTTCTTGGCCAAACGGCTGCCGCAGGCGCTTCTTAACGCAATTGAGTGTTTTGAGCGCGCGCTTGTGCGCGACCCAGCGATGGCCCCAGCGTATGCCGGCTTGGCGGATTGCCATGTCAGGCTAGGCCTGCCCTTTACCCGTAAGTTTTTACTGGACAAATTCATCGGAATCGCTCATACTGGCGCGTGAACATCCAGAATCAGATCAAGCACACCTTATCGGCACCAGAGACTATCGCCTATGTTAACCAAC
>WBZR01000657.1_pt1 | contig 51716 bp, 37 predicted proteins | sample 5204231 | NCBI WGS metagenome assembly WBZR01 (sample SAMN12412403, study PRJNA552823) | activated sludge metagenome | isolation source: activated sludge from anammox sidestream of wastewater treatment plant... | place: USA: Virginia | collected 2017-08 | reverse complement strand
GTTTACAATATGAAGCGGAGTAAAAACATACTCGGTTTTGATAAGCTTATGGCCTTCCTCCAAAATTGGACACCCAAGTACCCGGGAGGTACTTGTTTTGATAAAAAACGAGCTCATATAAGGCTCATTAAGCCCCTCTATTTTTTACAACAAAAAATTGCAGCTTAAAATTTAGCAAGCTCTATTGTCAAAAGAATGCGTTTGTGAAGATGCTACAAGCAATATTTTTTTAGAAAACGACTTTTTTCACAGCCTGACGATGCCATACTCGACGATGCTTTAAGTATCTTAAATTCATGGACGCCTGCGAGTGACTATGAAATGAATGACAAGGTAGTGAGGCAATACTACATACAACAGATTAAAACACAAGAGGAATTGACTTCGGGAGCTGTAGATACGCTGTTGGATATTGCACTGTCCTGTCCGTTTGTCGCTGGTCAGGCGGTTTATTTTGCGAGGGCGGTATTAAAGGCAAATGATTACAATTTTGTTTATGATTATCCTGACAGCCCTGAATCATGTATTGAACCAAGAGAATCAAAGATTGTACAGAAAGCTGAAAAGCTCATAAAGATATACCCTAACCCGTCAAGCACCGGTGTGCATATAGAAAGTGATGAGGAGATAGTAAGAGTATTTATCGTCAATTCGCAGGGAGATATAAGCTACCACAAACAAACTGCTGATATCAGATTCATTAAGTATGATAATCTGCCGGACGGATTGTATGTGCTAAAACTAATTACCAAATCGGGAAAAGTAGAATTACACAAATTAATCAAACAAGAAAACTGAGGCCATGAAAAATATCTTGCTTATATGCCTGATGTTCTGTGCATGGCTGAGCCCTGCACAATCTCTGTATAATAATTATTTTCTCTCAAGTCTTTGTTGTGATTCCAGTTTGTTCTGGAATGAATTTTGGCACACGCCACTGATTTATAAATTTAGTACAGGGAAATCAACATACAAAAGGTTAAATGTAGATCCACCCAGAACATATTTAGCCAATGAAGACGGTGAGCTTCAGTTTGTATCAAACGGATGTAAAATCATGGATGCAGAAGGGAATTTGGTATCTAATAAATTCGGATTGCTGGAATAATTAAAAGATAGAACATGCCTGCAAAAAATAAATCCGGACGGCACAATTTATTCTACCCAAATAGGACAGGCATTAGAAAACGCAACATCAATTCCAAATAAGAGTAGTAAAAATGATTTTACTATATTTCGTTCGGTCTGGAATCGATGGGATTATGAAAGCCTGGACCCTGAGTTTAATAGTGCGGTCATTTATAGCAGAATCAATAAGCAAAATGAAAGCCAGCAATACGAGGTGTATGATGAGGGTGTGATTTATCTTCCTGAGTCATTTTCAGGAGGTATTAGGTTAGTCAGGCACGCTGATGGTGAGTCTTGGTGGCTGATCGTTCCTTTGACTACACCGGGCAGCTTTCTATCTGTGCATATATCTCCCGACGGCTTACCGATGGAACAACACCTGTCTGTATCGGATTACATGTACTCTACTTTTTTGTTGGGTGAACCTAAGAGACCAACCTATGCACTCAAACTTAATATCTCGGGTGACGGGAAAAAGCTGGCTGCCTTAGACGTTGTTAGAGGCAACATTGCTATGTACGAAATAGATCGCTGTACCGGCCATATCTATAATCCTAAAAAAGTATATGAGTTCATGGTGTTTGATTCCACCGGACATTATTTCCCATTATCTTTTGCAGGTCTGGTCTTTTCACCCAACTCGAGATATCTGTACGCCGGCATGTGGAAAGAAGAGCTCCAGTTCGATACCGAAGCGGATGATATTGAAGCAACCAAGTATGTCGTAGCTAAAGAATATTTCTATCCAATCACATTTGACACCACCGGTATAAAAGTACCTGAGCATGCGTTCATGCCTAATATTAACTTTTATGAGCAGCAGTTGACGCCCGACGGCAGAATCATCGTAATTGGTGCAAATGATCATGGCACCAATAAATGGTATGCGGTAATAGAAGACCCTGATCAGGGTGGCGCAGCCTGTAATATCAATTTATTCGGTTTTGATAGCCACTATGCTCCTTTGGGCGACATGTGTGCCAACAACATACCCAATTTCGATCTGGGGCCTCTGCCTGCGGGTAGTTGTAAGACCGGGACTGAGACACCGGACATAACTGTCAAAAACTTTGACGGAAGCTTATATATCGATATTGGCAATATTCCTTTAGGTGTCAAAAAGGCCTGCTTAAAGCTATATGACATACTCGGGCGCCTGCTATACTACGATTGTGTGGACATCATACCATATCAGGACTACAGCAAGGAGATAGCAATATTGGATAAATACCTGCCACCTGCCTGCTATGCCGCCGCAGTAGAGTTTGATACCGGCGGCTTTGTCTCAAAGAAAGTGATGGTTATGAAGTGAGGTATCAAGAAGCCTTGGATACATACAAGCTTTATTCAACCCGGAATTTCACAGCAAGAATGTAAACAAAAATAATTATTACAATGGATGGACAATGATTTTCAAACTTTTCCATAACGTTACTTTTTTGAGTGTAACGATATTTTAGGTTGTGATACTAACGCGGATTCTGGGTTTAACACACACTTTAAACAATATTTATAAAATTTTCAGCTTTAACATTCTGTTATAGTTCTATTGCTTTAATATTGCGTTCTATTACCAAACCCAGCTCATGAAGAAATATTTTTATTACATACTTATTCTGGTATTCATGCTTGGTGCACAATCAACATTCGCACAGAAAGGTACAGAAAAATCAGATCCGAAAGCTACTGCATTGCTCAACAAGCTCAAGAAGCAATACAACAGCTACAAGACTGTACAAGCCGACTTTATGATTGAAACCGAAGTACCGGAAAAACCTAAGGATACAAAAAAAGGACAACTTTTTCAAGCAGGTAAAAAGTACAGAATGGTGTTGCCTGAGCTAACTTCATTCAGCGATGCCAAAACGGTGTGGACCTACATCAAAAAGAATAAGGAAATACAGGTCACGAACTACGGTGACAAGGAAAGTACACCATTTATTTCACCACAAGAACTCCTTACAATCTATGAGCGTAAAGACCACTTGTATGCCATTTCGGGTGATGCCGTCATCCAAGGTAAGAATTGTACAGAAATAGAATTCAAACCGGTTTCATCAAAACTGGATTATTTCAAAATCCGCCTTTCTGTAGATAAGAAAACGATGCAACTACTCCAAGCCAAAGTGTTTTACAAAGATGGTGTCAGGTACACCCTCCTCATGACAAAATTCACTCCCAATCAGACTTTAGACAATAAATATTTTACTTACCGGGCCAGTGATTTTCCGGGCATACCTGTCGAAGACCTTAGAATAGACTGATGCGAAATGAATTACCCGAGTCGGGGGCAGGCTATCTTAAATATTTTTTGGCTAACAATGAATATTTTATTAAAATAAATACACAGTTAGACAAGTTTTCGTAACTTTGTGCCAGTAAAACATTGCTAAAAGTGGGGAACGGTAAAGTTCCCCATTTTTATTTTCTGATGATGACGATAGAACAACATATTTTACCACTTTTAGAGAGCAAATTCACAGAAGAAGGGTTTGAAGATTGCTTTTTGGTAGAAATTGTATATAAAGAAGCTCAAAATAAGCTTGAAGTATATATAGATGCAGATAGTGGGCTTAGCTTTGACAGATGCCAGAAACTGAGCAGATATCTTGAAGCTTTCATAGATGAAAACAACTGGCTTGGTGAACAGTATATTCTTGAAGTGTCATCGCCGGGTATTTCTCGTCCGCTTAGTTTTATCAGGCAATACAAAAAAAACATAGGACGAAAACTGGAAATAACACTCAATGACGACAGCAAATATGAAGGAACATTAATAGCTGCAAATGACGATGATGTTATAACCCTGCATTTCATCACTAAAAGAAAAGAAGGTAAAAAGAATATAAAAGAAGAAGTAAATAAAGAAATAAAATTAGAAGACATAAAAAAATCTATTGTTAAAATTTCATTTTCATAAGCCATGATGAATTTAGCTGAAATCTTTTCGGAATATAAAGACGGAAAGAATATTGACAGACCAACGATGGTCAGAGTATTGGAAGATTTCTTCAGAACTCTGATTAAGAAAAAATACGGTACCGATGACAACTTCGATGTTATTGTCAATACCACCAAAGGTGACCTTGAGATCTGGCGTGTAAGACAGATAGTGCCTGACGGAGAGGTGACAGACGAAAAATCACAGATCTCTGTATCAGAAGCACAGGGTATCGATGAAGCATACGACGTTGGTGAAGATTGTTACGAACAGCTCACACTTGAAGAATTTGGCCGTAGAGCCATTCTTGCAGCCAGACAGGCACTCATGTCAAGAATCATGGAGCTCGAAAAAGACGATGTGTACAAACGCTATGTTGACCGTGTAGGCGACCTCGTAACGTGTGAAGTAAACCAAATCATGAAGCGCGAACTACTCGTACTCGATGATGCTACAGGTACAGAACTCCTGCTGCCAAGAACAGAAATGATCAAAGGTGATTTCTACAGAAAAGGCGACATGGTGAAATGTGTTATCAAAAGTGTAGATATGAGAAATAACTCTCCTGTTATAACAGTATCCCGAACAGATAATGACTTCCTGAGCAGATTATTGGAACAAGAAGTACCGGAAATAGAAGATGGCCTTATCGTCATTAAGAAAATTGTGCGCATGCCGGGCGAAAGAGCTAAAGTGGCTGTCGAATCGTATGACGACCGTATAGATCCGGTAGGCGCTTGTGTAGGTATGAAAGGAAGCCGCATACACGGAATAGTAAGAGAACTGCGTAACGAAAACATCGACATCGTCAATTTTACTAATAACCTCACTCTGTATATTCAGAGAGCTTTAACACCCGCCAAAATCTCAAATATACAGATCAATCAGGAAAACATGACAGCTTCCGTATTCCTTGACCCGGATCAGGTATCATTGGCTATTGGCAAAGGAGGCTCTAATATCAAACTTGCCAGCAAACTCACCGGATACGAGCTCGACGTTTATAGAAATACGAACGAAAGTGAAGTCGAAGACGTAGATCTTGATGAATTCGCAGATGAAATAGAAGGCTGGATCATAGATTCACTTAAAAATATTGGTTGTGATACAGCCAAAAGTGTACTTGACCTGAGTCGCGAAGAACTCCTCAGAAGAACAGACCTCGAAGAAGAAACTGTAGATGAAGTACTGGCTATTCTGGCGGCTGAGTTTGAAGAAGAATGATAATAAAGTATAAGAAATGTGCGGTTCACTAAAAAAACCGTACATTTGCACAAATTTTTAATAGTTAATTTAAATAATTGAATGGCTCAACGCTTAATTCAGGTAGCAAAAGAACTTAATGTGGGTTTGGGATCATTGGTAGAACACCTTCACAAGAAAGGTTTCGATATTGATGGCAAGCCTACTTCTATGGTAGATGAAGATATGCTGGCGGAATTATACCGCGAGTTTCAAAAATCTGCTGCCATCAAAGAAGAGGCAGACAAGATTAGCTTTGGTATTGGACGCCCAACTCCGCCTCCTGTAACACCCGAACCTCCTAAGCCTGTAGTGGCCACTCCTGAGCCAAAAGAAGAAAAACCTGAAGAACCCAAACCCAAGGTAATAAAGCCAAATATTGAAGACTACAAACCTCAACTGAAGGTAGTCGGCAAAATAGACCTCGAACCAAAGAAGACTGAAAAGACTGAAAAAGAGAAACCCACCGTACCAGAGCCAAAAGCTGTAGAAGAAGTAAAACCACCCGTAGAAATACAACCGGAAAAAACAGAATCTGCTACAGTACCTACTCCTGCTGTCGAACCGGTACCAGAACAGGATGATGTCATCAGAGCAGAGGCTCCTACACTCAAAGGGCTTAAAATTTTAGGTAAAATAGATACCGATAAGTTTACAAGCCCCGCTAATAAAAGAAAAGAAGCAGCCAAAGATAAACCTGAAAACAAACCAAACCCATCACAGGCACCCAATAACAGTGCAGATGATAAAAAGAAAAAGCGAAAGCGCAAAAAAGTACAACAGCCGCCAGGTATTACTGATAAAAATACCGTAGGCGCTAATAAAAATAAAGCACCAGAGACGCCCAAAGAAGTATCGAAAAAAGAAATCGACGATAAGATTAAGGCTACAATGGCCAGGCTTTCTGCAGGTGGTAAGAAAAAACGCCAGAAAATAAGAAGAGATAAACGCGAAACATTCCGTGAAAAGCAAGAAATGCTCGAACTCGAAAATGCAAACGAAAAATTGCAATTGACAGAGTTTGTTACTGTTTCTGAGCTTGCCAGTCTGCTCGATGTTCCCTTCACAGAGGTCATTACTACTTGTATGAACCTCGGTGTTATCGTTTCCATCAACCAGCGATTAGATGCCGAAATTATTGAACTTGTAGCTAATGAATTCGGTAGTGAAGTAGAATTTATTAGTGCTGAAGAACAGCTTGAAGAGGATACAGAAGAAGAGGACGATGTTGACGATCTAAAACCTCGCGCACCTATTGTTACAGTGATGGGGCACGTTGACCACGGTAAAACTTCCTTGCTTGACTACATCCGTAGCGAAAAAGTAGCAGCCGGAGAGGCTGGTGGTATCACTCAGCACGTGGGCGCATACGAAGTAAGTATCGGTGAAGACAACAAAAAAATAACTTTCCTCGATACACCTGGACACGAAGCATTTACAGCAATGAGAGCACGTGGAGCCAAAATTACAGATATCGTTGTAATAGTTATTGCTGCCGATGACAATATTATGCCTCAGACACGTGAAGCTATATCACACGCCCAAGCAGCTGGTGTACCTATGGTATTCGCTATTAATAAAGTAGATAAACCTGCCGCCAACCCTGAAAAAATTAAAGAATCACTTGCAAGCATGAACTTGCTGGTAGAGGAATGGGGAGGCCAATACCAATCACAGGATATTTCTGCAAAAACAGGTTTGGGTATCGATCTGCTACTGGAGAAAATATTGATACAGGCAGAAGTGCTTGACCTAAAGGCTAATCCGGACAAAAGAGCTTCTGGTACTACTATAGAAGCATCACTCGAAAAAGGAAAAGGTTATGTAACCAAATTATTGGTACAAAACGGTACTCTCAGAATAGGTGACTCAATCGTTGCAGGTGAATTCGCCGGTAAGGTCAAAGCCATGTTTAACGAAAGAGGCAAAAAGCTTAAGGAAGCTGGTCCTTCAACACCTGTTCTTATCCTCGGGCTGAATGGTGCACCTCAGGCAGGTGAAAAATTCAGAAATACTGAAACTGACGCTGAAGCCAGACAAATAGCCACTAAACGAGCCCAAATATCGCGCGAACAGGCAAACAGAGCCAATAAGCGAATAAGCCTCGAAGAAATAGGAAGACGTCTCGCATTAGGTAATTTCAAAGAACTGAAAATCATCGTTAAAGGTGACGTTGATGGTTCTGTAGAAGCTCTCTCTGATGCACTGATCAAACAATCAATAGAATCCGTACAGGTTAACGTTATACACAAAGCTGTAGGCCAGATTATCGAATCGGATGTATTGCTTGCTTCAGCTTCTGACGCCATCATCATTGGTTTCCAGGTAAGACCATCTGCTACAGCTCGTAAACTTGCCGAAAAAGAAGGTGTAGAAATAAAACTATACTCCATCATCTACAATGCTATTGAAGAAGTCAGAGCAGCAATGGAGGGTATGCTCGAACCAACATTGAAAGAAAATATTGTCGGACAGATAGAAGTAAGAGAAGTTTACAAAATATCAAAAGTAGGCACAGTAGCAGGTTGCTATGTTCAGGAAGGTAAAGTATTGCGCTCCAACTATATACGTATCATACGAGATGGTATAGTGGTATTCCCTACCAAAGAAGGTGCAAAAGGCGAATTTTCCTCACTCAAGAGATTTAAAGATGATGTCAAGGAAGTCAGAAATGGCTTTGAATGTGGTCTTACCATCAAAAACTACAACGATATCGAAGTAGGTGACATTATAGAAGTATATGAAATCGTTTCAGAAAAACAGACACTGAGCTAAGCACTACTCTGTTTATACTTTTATACAATAAAAAAAAGTGCATCAAGATTTAATCCTGTTGCACTTTTTTTTTATTCGAAATCCAATTGGACTCAATATTTACATTAATCAGGTTCGAAACCAAGGATTATACTGAACCTTCCATATTGCGCCAAGCCCGAACCTTTCTTTATTTCGGGTTTATCAAAGCCTAATCCGTAGTCAAAACCGATGGTACCAAATACCGGCAGGAACACTCGCACACCAAGACCAGCCGATTTCTTCAAGTCAAACGGATTGAAGTCGCGAATGGATGCCCAAGAGTTACCACCTTCGAGAAATGATAAAACGTATATAGTCGAACTCGGATTGAGCGATATAGGATAACGTAGTTCTAAGGTAAATTTGTCAAAAGCAGCTCCACCACCCGAATTACTCGCAGGCAGCTGGCTTACATCGTATCCGCGTAGAGCTATGAGGTCATTACCGTTAAAGAAAGCATTGCTTCCTGAAAGCCCGTCACCACCCAGTACAAATCTCTCAAAAGGCGATGTACCTATCTTATTATTATAATGCCCCAATAGACCAATCTTGGCAGAGGCCTTGAAAACAAGATTTTGAACAATTGTTGTGTACCACACCGCATTTACACGCCATTTATGATATTCAAGCAATTTGTATTTCTTATCAGCCGGTTCGTCAGCATAATTTCTACTTGGGTTAAACAAACTGTAAGGTGGCGTAAACTGCCCTATGAATTCTATCTGAGACCCTTCGCGCGGGAATGTCGGGTCGCCAATAGAGTTACGAGCCAGTGTAAATCTCAGTGACCAGTTGTTAAATTTACCATTATCAATAATCAATCCGTTTGACAATGGTACAGCATAGTTGGTCAACTGTAGGCTTTGAATGTTTAGTTCGGTGTTGAGTATAAAGTTATCATCCGGCCATTTTAGTCTGGTGCCTAGTCCCACTGTACCGTTGATTATCTTCAGGTTACTATAGCTCGTACTACTCTTGTCCTGTCCGTTTGTAAGATTTGTGAGAAAACCACCAACAGTAAAAGACATCGGTTTCTTTCCTCCAAGCCATGGTTCAGTAAATGATGCATTGTACGACTGAAAATATTTGCCATTTGACTGTGCACGGAGCGATAACCGTTGTCCGTCACCTTGAGGCAATGGATTCCAGCTTTCTTTCTTTAGTATATTATGTATTGAAAAATTATTGAACGACACACCAAGTGTACCTATCACTCCTCGTCCTGCTCCGCCCCATCCGGCTGACAATTCAAGCTGGTCAGAAGGTTTTTCCTCTACAGTATATTCAATATCAACGGTTTTCTTAACTGGATTGGTAATAGGGTTGACACCCAATGTTTCTGGATTGAAATAACCGAGTGCAGCTATTTGTCTTTGTGAACGGATAATATCCTGACGACTGAATTTATCACCCGGACGAGTGTACAGCTCACGTCTTATCACGTGTTCATTGGTGCGGTCATTGCCCTTAATAATGACACGGTCTATTGTTGCCTGAGGACCTTCATATATTTTTATGTCGAGGTCTATCGAATCATTGCCTATGACCCGTTCTTGCGGATCTACCTGAAAAAACAGATAACCATTGTCAAGATACAGCGAACTTATGTCCCTTCCATCTTGGCTAAAGCGAAGTCTGTTATCGAGCAGCTCTTGATTGAAAACCTCACCTTTTGTTATGCCGAGTACTTTGTTGAGCGTTTCGGTATTATGTATTGAATTGCCTTTCCAGCTAATATTCCTGAAATAATATCTGTTGCCTTCTTCAATCTTCATGTGTATATTCAGATGTCCATTTTTGCCTCGCCAGATCGAATCGCTGATGATTCGGGCATCTCTCATACCGATGGTGTTATAATATTGGATAATCTTTTCCTTATCTGCTTCATAATCTTTCTTAATAAATTTTGATGAAGCAAATAACTTTCTCCTTCTCTTGGTATTCTCAAGCAGCTTCCTGAGTTTTGAAGACTTTGCACTTTTGTTTCCTTCAAAAGTAATATTCTGAATCTTTACTTTTTTGTGTCTGTCTATCGCAAACAGAACTTTAGCAGAATTTAATAAACTGTCATCGGTTTCTTCAATAACCTTCACTTCTGTATCCAGATATCCCTTTTCGCGCCAGTAATTCTTGATGCCGTAAGCTACATTATTCTTCGAATTCTCGGTTATCATGGTTCCTTTTGGTAAAAATCTTTCCACTATTTTGTTCAGATCTTCATGACTTCCCTTCTTGACACCCGAAAAAGAATGTTTGGATATACGAGGTCGCTCTGTTACCTTGATATTGATAAACAAAACTTCACCAAGCGTCTTTTCTTTGCTTATTTCTATTTTATCAAATAATTTGAGTTTCCACAATGCCCGAATGGCATTTCCAAGGTCTTCGCCCGGTACTCTTATTTTCGATCCTACCTTTAGGCCTGATACTATTTTTAGGGCATTTTCGTCAGAATAAGATGCTCCTGATACAGTTATTCCTCCTATTTCATATTCGCCTGGTGCAAGTTCGATACCTGGAAATGGTGTTACCTGAGCCTGTACATGTATGACCGACAATAACAAAACCAATATTATCTGAAGAGTTATTTTCATTGAATGTATTTTATCACTTGCGAATATTAAGAACGAATTTATTGTTCATATCGCTTCGTTAATTTATATTTGAAGTATTGCTTATTAATTGTTCACTGGTTTTTCCGAATCTTCTTTCTCTACTTTGGTAACTGATAATTGCCTTGAAAAATTCTTCTTTGTTAAAATCTGGCCAATATGTGTCAGTAAAATATAACTCAGAATAAGCCAACTGCCACAGTAGGAAATTACTCAGCCGGAGTTCACCGCTGGTACGTATCAATAATTCAGGATCAGGTATGTCTTTCGTTGCCAAATGCCTTGTAATGACCGACTCGTCAATGCTTCCTAGGTCAAGTTTATTCTCCTTTACTTGCTTCGCAATATCTATTACTGCCTTGGTAAGCTCCCATTTTGAGCTGTAATTAAGCGCAAGTACCATAGTCATCATATTATTTTGGGCAGTATCCTCGATGGCTTTAGCCAAAGCCTTTCTTGATTTTTCAGGAAGCCTGCTGATATCGCCTATGGCCTGCAATCTGATATTGTTTTTGTTTAGTGTTGCCACTTCCTTACGAATGGTTTCTACCAGTAACGTCATCAGTGCATTGACTTCCAGTGCAGGTCGATTCCAGTTTTCTGTTGAGAAAGCGTACAATGTAAGGTATTTGATACCGAGTTCTGCTGCTGCCTCCGACACATCACGGATAGATTTAACACCATTTTTATGACCAAATACTCGAGGCTTACCATGTTGCTTTGCCCAACGACCATTACCGTCCATGACAACTGCCACATGAACCGGAATATTATTTGAAACTATCTGCGATTTTAATTCTTTCAAAACTTTGTTTAAGACGACTGGCAAAGTTAGTTATTGTCTATTCAAATAAAAAATCAATAACAAGTCTGATTTTAAAATATTGCCTAAAAAAAGATGTTAATATTTGGTTTATCTTTGTCTGCTTATAAAATTCATAAGATTTAACTAACCAAAAATATAAAACAATGACTTATTCGCTGGCCATACATGGTGGTGCCGGTACCATTTTAAGGTCGCAAATCACCCAGGAAGATGAGGTAAAATACAACCATGCGCTACATGACGCTTTGGTAGCAGGCAATGATGTATTGATTAAAGGCGGTAATGCTGTGGAGGCTGTTGCCGCTTCTGTTGTTTCACTCGAAAACTGCCCCTTGTTCAATGCCGGTAAAGGATCTGTATTTTCTAATGAATGGAAACATGAAATGGATGCGTCTATCATGGATGGTAACAATCTGCAGGCTGGTGCAGTAAGTATGCTTCACAATGTAAAAAATCCGGTATTGCTGGCCAAAGAAATCATGCAAAATTCTGAGCACGTCTATCTGTGTGGTGAAGGAGCCGAACGATACGCCCGCCAACAAGGACTGAGCTTCGAGCCTGATGAATATTTCTTTACTCATTTGCGGAAAGAACAACTCGAAGAAGCATTGCGCGACAATAAAATCATGCTTGACCACCGAACTGCCAAAGACCGAAAATTCGGTACTGTAGGTGCTGTTGCCAGAGATATTCACGGAAACATAGCCGCTGCCACTTCCACCGGAGGTATGACTAATAAAAAATTCAACAGAATAGGTGACAGCCCGATTATAGGAGCAGGCACTTATGCCAACAACCATACATGTGCTGTCAGTTGTACCGGGCATGGCGAATATTTCATCCGGGGTGTAGTAGCTTATGACGTTTCTTGCCTGATGGAATACAAAGGAATGAGCCTCATGCAGGCATGCGAAAAAGTGATTCTGGAAAAACAGGTAAAACTTGGCGGAGAAGGCGGATTAATAGCTGTTGACAATGCCGGCAACCTTGCACTTATATTCAACTCTGAAGGCATGTACCGCGGTTATGTAACCGAAAAAAAAGATTTTAAGACAGATATTTATAAATAATGGATTACTTCAAACTTTAAACATACAAACAACGTATTAAACCTTAAAGATTTCTGCTGCTATCATGTATTTTTTGTAATTTTGATGATGGATTTGCACTTTTGAGTAATAGCTAACCAATCAACTAATAATGGATTATTTTAAAGAATCTCTGAAACTCCACAAAAAAAATCAGGGAAAAATAGAAGTGACATCAAAAATTGATGTACAGACTACCGAAGATCTTTCTCTGGTTTATTCGCCGGGTGTTGCTGAACCTTGCATCAAAATATCACAGAACCAGGAAGCCGTGTGGGACTATACCCTCAAATCGAGTACAGTAGCCATTGTATCTGACGGGAGCGCAGTACTTGGCCTTGGTAATATCGGAGCCAGAGCAGCCATTCCTGTAATGGAAGGTAAAGCAATGTTGTTCAAAAAATTTGCAGACATCAATGGCTTCCCCATCTGCCTCGACACGCAGGATACCGAAGAAATAATCAGGACAGTGAGACTGATAGCTCCGGTTTTTGGAGGTATCAATCTTGAAGACATCAATGCACCAAAATGCTTCGAAATAGAGAACAGACTACAGGATCTGGGCATACCGGTGTTTCATGACGATCAACATGGTACTGCTATAGTAGTTATCGCAGGTCTTATCAATGCCTGCAAAGTAGTCAAGAAAAAACTCGAAGATCTGACGGTAGTAGTCAACGGTGCCGGTGCTGCCGGTGTAGCTATTGCCAAAATGCTTAAATGTATAGGTTTTTCAGAAGATGAATGTACACCCGTCAAAGAACTTATTATGTGTGACTCTACCGGAATCATTCACCGCGACAGAAAAGATCTGAATAAATCAAAACTAGAACTTCTTACATTTTCCAATTCAGCAAACCGCTCAGGTTCTGTTAAAGATGCAATAGTAGGTGCAGATGTTTTTGTCGGGGTGAGTGTTGCAAATCTGCTCACCGCACGCGACATTAAGAAAATGAACAAAGACGCCATAATATTTGCTCTTGCTAACCCTGTACCGGAAATAATGCCCGAAGAAGCATATAAAGGTGGTGCAGCAGTAGTTGGTACAGGCCGCAGCGATCTTCCTAATCAGGTCAATAATGTGCTTGGGTTCCCGGGTGTATTCAGAGGTGCGCTTGACGCAAAAGCTAAGGTCATTTCACCATCCATGAAATTGGCTGCTGCTTATGCTATCGCCAAATGTGTAAAAAATCCTTCTCGCGAATGTGTAATACCGCCTTGTCTCGACCTCAATGTAGCAAAAGAAGTGGCTAAGGCAGTAAAAAAAGCAGCCCTAAAGGATGTAGATACATATTGGTAATGTATTAGGCCTGAAAATAATTCAGAATTTTTCAACTTATTCTGAGCGTATCGGATAAAACATCCAAACTATAAAATGGTGTTTTGTTAATGTTTTGCTGCCGCAATGTTTATCACTCCTACAACCGTAAGAGTGTTACATCATATTTCAGTTTCAACAAATGTGTGCACACACCTAGTGATTTGCCTTGATGTTAAAATTTTTTACCTTCATACAACTACCACAGCAATTATTTCGTTTCTATATAGAAATAAACTGTCCATTCCTGTTTTGATATGATGTCATTTAACTCAATTTTTCTATCCACTAGTCTCATTTTGACAATGTCATTTATTTCAAATAGAATATGCGCCACAGGTGTTCAGTCTATACCATTTGTTGAAAATTACGATATAGTAGATTATGAAAAGTCTGAAAACTGGGCTGCCCTTCCGACAAAGCAAGATTCTGCTGACCTGACACCCAAAGACCTGGCTACGCATGAAATGCCATTTGATATAGATGTTTTTTTCCTGTATCCAACTTCATTTACCAAAGCAGATGAAAGGTGGAATGCAACCATTGACGATGCAAAGATTAACGAAAAAACAGATAATGCTTCTATTAAATTTCAGGCCAGCATATTTAACAAAACAGGAAAAGTGTATGCACCCAGGTACAGACAGGCACATATTAAAGCCTACTTTAGCAAAGACCATGAATCCGCCAGACAAGCACTAGATTTTGCTTATCAGGATGTAAGGGCTGCATTCATCTATTATCTGGAACACTACAACAATGGCAGGCCTTTCATATTGGCATCACATAGCCAGGGCACTACACATGCTCAGCGACTGATCAAGGAATTCATCGACAAAAAACCATTACAAAAACAATTGATAGCTGCCTATCTGGTAGGACTACCGGTATTGAAAAACTCATTCTATACCATAAAACCATGTCTCACACCAGAAGAAACCGGATGTTTTTGCAGCTGGCGAACTTACAAAACAGGCTATGAGCCAAAAACTAATATCCCGTTTGATGAAATTGCCGTCATAAACCCAATCACCTGGACCACCGGATTGGCACCTGCCGATAAATCTCTGCATAAAGGATCCGTTCTGGCTGATTTTAATCAATTAAAGCCAAAATCACAGACTGCCCAAATATATAAAGGGGTTATTCTTACCAATAAACCGAAATTTAGAGGTTCATTCCTATTTACTTCTAAAAATTATCATGTGGGCGATTATAATATTTTCTACCGTGACGTACAGGAAAATTCAAGATTAAGAGCAAAAACCTATTTACAAACACAACAAGGCAATTGATGGATATTTACGAAAAAAAATCCCGATGGAAAGTTTATCTCGCCTTAGCCGGTATAGCCATCATTGCCATTTCTATGGTATATACCATATATATATCCAGACAATTGGCAGAAGGCGAAAAAAGCAAAGTAGAATTGTACAAGAAAGTGCTCGAGTCACTCAATGATCCTGAAAACCTCAACAAAGATATAAGTTTCGAAACCGAACTTATCAACTCGAATATACTGAAGAACATTCCTGTAATATTCGTTGACGAATCGGGCGTCATATACGGAGGAGCCAATTGGGGTAGTGCAAGAGATACCAATATGGTTTTCTTGCAAAAAAAATTAGAGGACATCAAATCATCGGGCAGACAACCAATACAAGGCGAAGGTTATGCACGCTATATTTATTATGAACATACCCGCTTACTTAAGCTCCTCACAATATTCCCCATTATTCAAGTTTTCCTTATCCTTGTATTCGTTTTTATTGGGTATCTTGCATTTAGCTCTGCCAAAAAATCTGAACAAAATCAGGTATGGATAGGGATGGCAAAAGAAACTGCTCATCAGCTTGGTACTCCCATATCGGCCATTCTCGCCTGGATAGAACACCTTGACCAACTGACAAGCGAAAAATCGGAAAGCGCTGAAATTATAGGTGAACTCAAAAATGATGTTAACCGGCTGGAACTCATCGCTGACAGGTTTTCGAAGATTGGCTCTACACCTACTCTTAAAAAAATTAACCTGATCGAAGAGCTAGAGAAAAACAGGACCTATATGCAAAAAAGAGCACCCCGAAAAGTGTTGTTCGACTTTCCGGAAATCAATCAAACACCGTTATATGCCGAAATCAACCCACACCTGTTTGACTGGGTTATCGAAAATCTGATCCGCAATGCACTGGATGCTATGGACGGCAGCGGAAAAATTCAATGTTCAATCAGTCAGAATGAAAATTCTGTGAATATTGACCTTACAGATTCTGGCAAAGGAATTCCGTCTTCAAAATGGAAAACGGTGTTCCAACCGGGTTATACTACTAAAAAAAGAGGCTGGGGGCTTGGATTATCTCTTGCCAAACGCATTATAGAATCTTACCATCATGGTAAAATATTCGTAAAGCATTCTGCTCCGGATCAGGGTACAACGTTTTCCATCCAGTTGCCTTATTTAAAAAATTAGCGTGCCATCAGCAGCCAAAAAACGACAATAATTTACTAACTTTGCAGTTCTTATAACACACGAAATAATATTCAAAAATCATTGTGTAGCAAGCAAAAAATCATTTTATGAAAGATCAGGGAATTAAAAATCCATCATTCCAATTATCTGATATCGGAATTAACAACTATGGCACTGCCTACTGGAATCTAACACCCGAAGAACTTATCGAACACACCATCAAAAAAGATATGGGGCAGCTATCTGATTCTGGTGCCATCATTATCAAAACCGGAAAATTTACCGGTAGATGCCCGAAAGACAAATTTACAATTAAAGATAATACAACTGTCAATGAAGTGGCATGGGGCAATGTTAACATACCGATGGAAGAAGCTGACTTTGACAAACTATACCAACTCGTTACCGGATATTTTGAAAATAAAGAAATATACGTGCGAGACAACTATGCATGTGCAGATGAAGACTACAGAGTAAATATAAAAGTTGTAACCGAATATCCGTGGTCTAACCAGTTTGCAAACAACATGTTCCTGAGGCCAGCCACCGATGATCTTGCCGACTTCAAACACGACTGGCTTATTCTTTGTGCTCCAGGTTGCTTGGCCGATCCTGCTGTACACAATACAAGAGCTGATAATTTTTCAGCTATCAATTTTACAAAAAAAATAATCCTTATTGGTGGGTCAGGCTATACAGGCGAAATCAAGAAAGGAATTTTTACAGTACTTAACTTCGAGCTTCCGGTTTATCATAATGTACTACCCATGCATTGTAGTGCCAATATTGGCGACAATGGCAACACTGCAGTTTTTTTCGGTCTGTCAGGTACCGGCAAAACCACACTTTCTGCCGACCCTAACCGAAAATTGATAGGTGACGACGAACACGGCTGGTCAGATAAAGGCATCTTCAACTTCGAAGGCGGATGTTATGCCAAATGTATCGACTTATCGGCAGAAAAAGAACCTGACATCTACAGAGCAATAAAGCATGGTGCAATACTAGAAAACATTATTTTTAAAAATGGAACAAGAGAACCTGATTATGCCGACTCTTCTATCACCGAAAATACTAGAGTATCATACCCTATCTACCATATCAATAATATAGCTGAGCCTTCTGTTGGCGGGCATCCGTCCAATATTTTTTTCCTCACTTGTGATGCATTCGGCGTATTACCTCCTCTATCAAAACTGACACCAGGACAAGCAATGTATCATTTCATTTCAGGTTATACTGCAAAAGTAGCCGGTACAGAGGTAGGTATAACCGAACCAACCAAGACATTCTCTGCCTGTTTCGGTGCTCCGTTTTTACCACTTCACCCTACACGATATGCCGAAATGCTCGGTAAAAAAATGAAAAACCACAATGTCAACATCTGGCTTGTCAATACAGGTTGGACCGGTGGCGAATATGGTGTAGGCAACCGAATTTCACTCAAATATACAAGAGCAATGATCACAGCTGTACTCAGTGGTAAACTGGATAATGCTGAATACAAAACCCAAGATATCTTCGGACTCAATTACCCGGCATCATGCCCGGATGTACCTGAAAATATCCTAAACCCTATCAACACCTGGGAAAATAAAGAAAATTATTATGCCAAAGCAAATATGCTTGCAAAGTCGTTTATCGAGAATTTCGAAAAATTCAGTGAAATGGCTTCCGACGAAATATTGGCCGCAGCACCAAAAGTTATCAGTTTTGCTTAATTGATTATTATCACCAAATCCAGAAAATGAGGTTTATAACAGAAAAAGAAATAGACGAAGCTATTGAAGCATTCGAAAATGATGAGGCAAAATACGATCTGGCATTATCCTCATTTGCTACAACTCAACCAGGCGTAACAGCATATTTGCTCGGCGAAGACTTTGACTCTCTCTCCGATGATGAAAGGGAACTGATGTTGTATATGTGCATTATTATGTACAATGCCATCATACACGAACCATCCGAATTGCCAAGCCCGACAACCGATGATGTGGAAGAAGCAGAAGATGCCAACTGGAAAAAACTTGAAAACATTACTGCCAAAAAATTCAGTGACAGACTCGATGTATTTTTTGAAGAAACATCTCAAGAAGATCTGCTTGCCTTCTTTGAAGATGTATTGATCGAAGAAGAAGAAATGATAACTAAAGAAGGACGCGAACCTATTTTTATTGCCCTTAAAAGCATTCTCGATACCTGGCAGGCTGAATAATGAGCGAAGAGGCAGATATAAATACGTATCTGCCTCTTTACTACGCTACACTCCCTTTAATTATTTTTGAAAAATTTCCTGGCAGTAGATTCTACCCGATTACTTACAGAAAGTATGTAAACGCCTGCTGAGATACTACTCACATCGAGTTCTTTGCTAATTTCGCCGGTAGCAAATTTTTCCGAAGTGCTGTAAAGCAATTTGCCATTGATGTCGATAATTTCAAAACGATATTCATCACTTCGTGCAATATCTAGCTCGGCTTGAAGCACATTGTTGCTTACAAACAGCTTTTTGACTGAAAAATCATGCAATATCTCATTGGAAGTAGCTACTGATTCTTGAAGTGTAAGTACTGTAGTAGCAGTAGTGTCATTGGTCACAGCCTTATTACCATCACACGCTACACCACACATATAAAACTTTACCGGGCCCGAATTCTTGGCAGGTGCTTTCCAAGTTACGCTCCATGTACCAGCCTCTTTAGGAGTCTTGTGTTCGATAACAGAACGTCCGTCTATGTCTATCATCTGAACGATACTGGGTACAGTGAAGGTGCCCGCAGTATTATTCTGATTATTGAGTGCCACTGCCTGAAAACCATAATACGGCGCAACAGGGCCACCTTTAAGCCCATTGCCTGTTACTACGATGTTTAAAGTATATGTTTGATCACCCTTATACTTTGTCACCTGTTTGTTATTGGCATCTAACAAAGTCAGTGTCGTCTTTATGTCGAAAGCACCTTTCTTATTGTGGCATTTTCCACATGTTTCGGTATTGAGTGGCGAACCTGTAAGATTCTTTTTCAAAACCTTGCCCGCACCAATGGCATGGCCCATCCAGATGTGAGCCAGGATGGCAAGGGAAAATAGTGTATAAATAAACTTGTGTTTCATATTCTTCGGTTTATTGTTTGTTTAATGCCTATTATTACGGAATGATGAGATCTGTTGTTTTAATATTCTTTGGAGAATAGTGTCTGTACAAAAAAATATTTTTCAATAAATAAAACGTAACTGAAACAAATAAGAACTGTATTCACAAAAACTGAATGTTTCTAACAAAATAGCCAAAAATCAATTCGATATTGGAACAATATAATATTTTTAAGTAGCGGTTTTAGCTTGTTTTGTGCCTTTGCATTAAGGTAGAGTATGTTTGTGTATTTCAACAAAATGTACAAAACTATATTTATGCCTGATATAATTTATTAAAATAACTCCAAACTTAAGTTAAAACCATTATGAATAGAATGCTTTTACTCATTTTGTGTCTGTTTGCAGGATTGGATTCAATGTTTGCACAGCAGCGTATTGTCTTGTTCGAAGAAGGTACAGGTACCTGGTGTCAATATTGCCCAAGGGGCGATGTATATGCTCAGGAACTACAGAAAAAATACCCCGGCAAATTCGCATTTGTATCAATTCACTTCAGCGACCCAATGGCATACGCTGAATATGGTGATGCCATGCCATTTACCGGACTTCCTTCAGGATGGGTCAACCGCAATGCCATCACTGATCTGTTGCCTTTCTCCAGCTTGCAGCAAGACATCGAAGCGCAGCTCGCTATTGCAGCACCGGCATCGGTAAGTGTAGCTACTGATTGGAATGCAACAACCAGAGTACTGAAAATGGATGTTACTGCCGATTTTACCCAAAACCTTACCGGCGACTACCGGCTTGCCGCTATCGTGGTAGAAAATGGTGTTACCGGACCAGCACCCGGATACAACCAGACAAATGCGTACTCAGGCGGTGCCCTGGGCAAAATGGGAGGTTATGAAACACTACCTAACCCAATACCTGCTTCAATTATTGCATATAACCATGTAGCCAGATATCTTGCAGGCGGTATTAACGGAGATGCAGGCAGTCTTCCGGCTAACATTTCTACGGGAGAAGTCCACTCGTACTCTTATACCTACACTTTGCCTGAAGCATACGATTTCAACAAGGTTCGTGTAATAGGTGTACTGGTAAATGCCACCACAGGTGAAGTATTGAATGCAGGTTACAGCAATTATTTGAATGGTCTTGCCAATGCCAGTCCATTTTTCCATTCTGAACCTAAAACGAAAGCCTTTCTCGGCACAGAATACAAATACGATATCGTCGCTCACGATCCTGATTATGATGCAATGGTTATTTCTACAGCCAGTACATTGCCACCAGGCATGACATTCGAAGATTTGGGTAGTGGTAATGCACGCTTGGGTGGTGTACCTACCACCGTAGGAACCTATCCGGTTGAATTAAAACTAACCGATGGCAATACAGAAGTAACTCAGAGTTTTGACATATTAGTAGGTGAAAATGAAGGCGACTGGATTCAGGTCGGGCAGCATGGCATCAATGGATTCAAACCAAGTGTTGTCGATCTTGAAATCAGCAACAACAACAATTCATTTTTAATGGTAAGTAATCAAAAAAATTCAGGCATTTCAGTTTATACGCTGAACGCTGACACCTGGCAAAAACTTGGCAATGACATCACTGGTGATGCATTTCATTCTTGCATGACACTCGATGGTGATGAACCCGTTGTGTTCAGCAATGGCTTAGTAAACAAATGGGATGGCTCTACCTGGAAACAAATAGGTAATAAACTACCGGGCGATTTTTATATTTTCCCAGACATCATTCGTGCTGGTGATGGCAGCTATTTTGTTGTTTATTTTTCGCCGGCAGATAACCAGACACATTCATATAAATATGACGGTACTAGCTGGAATTTTGTAGGCGATGTCACCGACAAATATACTGTATGGAACCGTCTCAAACTTGATAACAATGGAAGTCCACTTCTTATTTATGGTATAGATGGTGTCAATATTTCATTTTCACAGGCATCTGTCTGGGACGGTACAAAATGGGATGTACTCGGGCAGGGCCATATTGATACAGTACGCACTTTCTACGATCATGACATCACAATGGATAAAAACGGGAATATTTATGCTGTATTAACCTATGGCTCTACCAATCAGTTTCTGAATGTGTATAAATTAAACACAACTGCCAACAATTGGGAGCTTACAGAATTTAACCTTGCAGGAGGTGCCATCAAAAGATGTAAAATAGAAGCAGACACAGCAGGAGGATTGTATGTGGCTTACCGCGATGAAAAAAATTCTGGAAAAACCAGCGTTCAAAAATATGACGGTCAAAACTGGTCGTACGTTGGTACTCCGGGCTTCACAGAAACAGCCCACGAACAGTCACTGGCACTTGATAATAATGGAATACCCTATGTCGCTTATGCAGATGCTTCTGTCAGCGATCAGGCTAATGTGAAGAAATTTAAAAAATCAACAACATCAGTGACACAACCGAAGATAGTTGAGTATCATCTGGTCGTAAGTCCTAATCCGGCTTCAGCTGAAGTTTTTGTCCGGGCCCAGGGTGCTGTCACTTATCAGGTATTTAACCTGCTTGGTCAGTGTGTGGTTTCCGGCAGCCTTACTCCTTCTGAAGAAATTGGATATAGCCTTACAGGCGTTAATGTATCAATGCTTAATGATGGTATTTATTTTATTTCTGTTAGCGGAAAACAGGGTGCGCAAAGCACAAAATTGGTTCTAAAAAATTAATACAAGCACTACGAGGTACAAACTACAAGCCCGGTCTTAGAATCGGGCTTGTTTGTTTATTGTCGCTCAAATGACATTCAATCGACCCCAAGTTCGGGATTCTTACCCTTGACACCTTTAAAATAAGCATAAATCCTCTCAAAATCCTTTTTTTCGTCATCGGTTGTGTAAAACGGTTTGTCAAATACTACTTCTTTATTGCCCCAGTCAAATTTGCAAAGCACCAATGGTATATCGGCTCCTTTGGCGATATAATAAAATCCGGTTTTGAATTTTTCTACTTTCCTGCGTGTTCCTTCAGGTGAAATAACAATAGTAAACTCTTCTTTGCTGTCAAATATCTTTACTACAGATTCTACAAAATTATGGCTTTTTCTTCTGTCAACAGGATAACCACCCAACCACCTGAATATAAATCCGTACGGAAACTGAAAAAGAGTATGCTTGCCAATGAATACCGTCTTTGCTCTCCTGGCTGAGCGCACAAGCAGACCAAGCGGAAAATCCCAGTTAGAAGTATGAGGTGCCACTACCACTACATATTTCTTTTGAACTAAAGGAAAGTCGCCAAGGATCTTCCAGCCAAATAACTTTAATAACCAAGCAGAAACTCTGTGCATGATTTTTATTTCAAATTAAAGCAATATTTGTCATGAAGTGAAATAATATTTGCAAAAAAACATACCATAAGTTTTTTTTAACCGTAATAATATACTTAATTGTGCTCAGATTGAATTTTTCATTTGTAGTATTTTCAATTAATGTCTATCAAAGCTAATCTGACCGCCTTCGTGTGTTTGATTCTGTCGTTGGGTGTGTATGCCCAGCAACAAAAAGTTTTTATTGAGTTTTTTCCTGCAGCAGGCTTTTATTCAGATAGTATTGTGGTAGAGCTCAGCCAACCGGGTGCAGCCATCTATTACACTTTAGACGGTTCTACTCCTTCTCTGAAATCAAAAAAATACACCAAACCGATCCAGATTAAGCGCTCAACTGTCATCAGGGCAATGTCATTCATCCATGGCAAACGAAGCGACATCAATGCACAAACTTACTTCATCAACGAACCTGCCAGTACACTGATGGTAGTTTCGGTAGCTATTCCACCAGGTATTCTATTTAATAAAAAATACGGCCTGTTCATGACCGGTACGAATGTTGACAGCAGCAACTGGAAACTACCAACGGCTAATTTTTGGTCAAGAACCGAAACTTTATGTAACATTGAATGCTTCGAAACCGACGGAAATCAGGTTATCAACCAACTTTCAGGATTCCGGATTTTTGGAGGTATGAGCAGGCTGTTTCCTCAAAAATCGTTTGCGGTAGCAGCCAGAGAAAAATATGGTGTTAAAAAATTTGATTATCCATTCTTTGGAAAAAAAGCACCGGAAAAGTTTAAATTCCTGGTATTCCGCAACAGTGGAAGCGATTGGGGGAAAAGCCATTTTCGCGATGCTCTAATGACCTCACTCGTTTCTAAATGGGATATGGATGTTCAGGCATACAGGCCAGCACATGTTTATATCAACGGTAAATATTGGGGTATATACAACATCCGTGAAAAAATCAACCGGCATTTTTTGTCTTCGCATCATGGACTTCACAAAGATTCTGTTAACTTGATGGAACACAAATTTGACCTGAAATTCGGCAATGCACGGTCTTACTATAAAATGATGCGCTTTATACAAACTGCTGATTTCAGGAATGATAAAAACATGGCCATTCTTAATAGAATGATGGATGTTGACAATTTTATGAATTATCAGATAGCACAGATCTATTTTGATAATCAGGATGCCGGAGGAAATATCCGCTATTGGAAACCCAAACAGCACAATGGAAGATGGAAATGGATTCTGTTTGATACTGACTTCGGTTTTGGTTTGCACAACCCTGACGCTTATAGGATGAATACCTTGGCCATACATACCGACCCCAATAGCAAAGGCTGGCCTAATCCACCATGGAGTACGCTGATACTCCGAAAACTGCTCGCCAATAAGTCATTCAAGCAAGCATTCCTGACCAGATTCTGCGATCATCTCAATGACAGCTTTGCACCGACAAGAGTGGAAAAGAAGATAGATAAGTTTTATACTACCTTACTTCCAGAGATGCCCCGACATACAAACCGATGGCAACTTGACTTCAATACTTGGACTGAGCAAGTTGACATTATGCGTTTATTCGCCAGGCAAAGACCTTTGTTTATGAGGGTCTTTCTACGTGATATGTTCAGCCCCGGTCGTGAATGCCTCATTCACCTTGATGTGGACAAAGGGGGCAGCATTGTCATTAATAACACGATTGAGACAGATACAAGCGCTTTTGATGGTATTTACTTTTCTTCATTGCCTGTAACACTTAGGGCAAAAGCCGATTTTGGTTATCTCTTCGACCATTGGGAAGGTCCGGGGCTTTATTCAACTAAAGATAGCATTACTGTACAACTCTCAGAACCTGTGACTAATTACCGGGCAGTATTCAAGCCTTTTGAAAATAAATTCAAGGACAAACTCGTAATAAACGAAATAAGCAATGCCAATCCTCGATCGGGTGACTGGATAGAACTGTACAATTCATCATTACAAGACATAAATATTGGAGGCTGGGTATTTCGCGATTCGAAGCACGAATTTACCCTACCTTCCTATGTATTGAAATCCGGTAATTATCTCGTTGTATGTCAGGATTTACTGAAGTTCAGGCGGGTTTTCAAGCATATAACCAACGTGATAGGTTCATTTAATTTTGGACTCAGTAAAACAAAAGAATCAATCGAATTGTACAGTACAGACAAATCAATGGTTGACAAGGTTTATTACGAACTGACTCCGGGAGACAGCCTGACTACCATGGCTCTCATCATGCCACAGTTGGACAACTCCGGTACCGATTATTGGAAAAGCTTAATCGGTATCGGTTCGCCGGGTGAATTAAATCCTTTTGTATTAAACAGCAGTGTGGAGCCGGCTGATCAAAAATGGATAAAAATGGGTGCTTGGGCTGGACTTATACTTGTACTCTTGCTGGGTACATTCTGGTGGCTAAGTATAAGAAAACAATAATATTTTAGTAAGAAACGATTAACTTTACCTATTATATAGACATGCTGTATAAGTAACTTTTGTTACAGCCTCGTCACCTGATCTTGTAGTATTTTTGTATAAAATTCATAAATAAAAAAAATGAAAAAAACTCTGCTTAACACATTTATGCTTAGCCTTCTCTTCATGGGAAGTGCAGTACTATTCACCAGTTGCGCCCAGAATACCACACAGGAAAATCAGGGAACTACTGCACCACAATCAAATGCTGCCCCAACAGCAACAGCTACTGTACAGGATATAGATGCAACAACATTTATCGAAAAAATGAAAGAACCTAATACCGTTATCCTGGATGTAAGAACACCCGAAGAATATAGTGCTGGACATATCCCGAACTCCGTATTGATTGACTTCACAGCACCTGACTTCAGTACAAAAATCAAAGATTTGGACAAAAGCAAAACCTATCTTGTGTATTGTGCTGCGGGGTCCAGAAGTAAGGCAGCCGGACGAGAGATGGTTAAGAACAACTTCCAAAGTGTTTACAACATGCTGGGAGGATTTATGAATTATCACGGCCCGTCAGAAAAGTAATAAAAATATGCAGGAGAAATTCGGAGACATTATCAACAGTGAAAAACCGGTATTGATTGATTTTTCGGCTGAATGGTGTGGGCCATGCAAAATGCAGGCTCCCATACTGAAACAGGTAGCAGCAAAAGTAGGTGACAAAGCCAGAATCCTTAAAATAGATGTAGATAAGAACCCTTCCTTAGCCCAAGCTTACAAGATACAAGGCGTACCTACACTTATCATCTTTAAAAATGGTGAAATAAAGTGGCGTGCATCGGGTGTAAAAATGGCAGACGAACTCACTAATCTTCTTTTGGCTGAAGTCTAACAGAAATTTATGGAACATTATTTCAAAATTATTTGGGATTCGTATTACGGCTATGCGAATTACCTGAAGAATGAATTCCTCTACCCAAGTTGGCACAACTATCTTTACTGGCTTATCGGTATTTCGCTTATAGTTTGGCTACTAGAAATCATCATTCCATGGCGTAAAAAACAGCCTGTTTTTCGCAAGGATTTTTGGCTTGACGGGTTTTACATGTTTTTTAATTATTTCCTGTTTTCGCTCATCGCCTACAATGCCATTTCTAATATCGGGGTCGATCTGTTCAACAGATTTTTTGGAATATTCGGCATTACGAATCTCGTGGCCATCGAAATCTCTTCATGGCCTTCCTGGGCACAGTTTTTGACCATGTTCCTCGTAGCTGATTTTATACAATGGAGTACACATGTATTACTTCACAGGGTTCCGTTCTTGTGGGAATTCCACAAAGTACATCATAGTGTCGAACAAATGGGCTTTGCAGCGCATCTCAGGTACCACTGGATGGAAACCATCGTCTATAAAACGATACAGTATATACCATTGGCAATGATTGGGTTTGGGTTGAAGGATTTTTTCATCCTACACATCACCACCGTTACCATAGGGCACCTAAACCACAGCAACCTAAACATCACCTACGGACCACTGAAATACATACTGAACAATCCGGCCATGCACATCTGGCATCATGCAAAAGAAATACCAAATAAATATGGTGTCAACTTCGGTATATCGCTTAGTCTGTGGGACTACCTATTCAAAACTGCTTATCTACCTAAGAGCGGTCGCGACATCGAACTCGGTTTTGACAATGTGGACAAATTCCCAAAAACATTTATTTCTCAAGTTGTTTATCCGTTTAAAAAACAATCATGAAGGCAATACTCGATGACTGGAAATTAATCGCCCTTGCTTGTATAACGCTGGGATTGGCACCATTCTATCCGGAGCCACACATTTGGGGAAAGCTGAAATGGGTGCTCGGCGGTGCTCACGGTATGCAACTCATTGACTGGTGGGACTTCATTATGCACGGAGCGCCTTGGTTTTTACTGATCGTATATCTGATAAGAAAGTTTTTGATTAGAAAATAATTATAAAGAATATAAACTCCGGTTATTGTCCGATTAGATAACCGGAGTTTTTTTAATCAGTTAATGCCAGATACCGCATTAGGACTTAAAAACGAAAATGATTAGTATAAAAAATCCGTAATAGAGCGTTAAAAGCATAGTGCCCCCTGGTTTTTGAGCTTTTGTAATGGATTTGGAGTAAAGAGCCTAATGTGTTATCTGGGTTAATCCATCCTTATAAATTTTACTGCTCTTAGACCATTGATATTTGCCAAATAAATGCCAACCGGCAAATCTCATACATCGATATTTAGTATTTTTTCGGATAAAACGTTCACAGACCGTACAGGAATTCCTACAGCATTATAAATCTCTATTTTGTATTCATCATTATGGACATTAGAAACAGGATAAATAACCAGCTGACCAGCCGAATACCATGCCTTCATGGTATTATCACTGAATGTTTTATTATTAAATGACAATATATTTCCAATATAACTTAACGTTCCGTCAAAATCGACTTGACTGAGTCTTATATAGTTCTGTCCGGGCAATGCCGGAATAGCAAGTTCGTATCTGTTGGCATGAGATGATGTTCCTGCTGCTACTACCGTACGCACTCTGTCAAACATAATGCCATCAGTGCTTTGTTCGATGATATATTCTTGATTGTTCAGTTCTTCAGCAGTCTCCCATAAGAGAAATATTTCGTTATTGTCAAGTTTTCCGCTAAAAGACACAAGCGTTACCGGCATACTTGCAGGATAAGTATAGTCAAGACAATCAACATCAAGTGTAGAAATATTTTTACAACATGAAGGATTCATATTAGCATCACCATAGCTTGGAGCAATATGACCGATACCAAGCGTATGTGTCAGTTCATGCTCAAGCATTATCTGATATACACCAGCCGAGCAATAACAACTGCCTATTTCATTGATAATAACATAGCCATACATAGCATTTAGCCAAGTTTTTCCCTGAAAGCTGTGACTGCCACCCGCATAATGCCCGCCAATAGCTAGAATACCTGCACATCCTGACAGGTCGGGTATTTCACTGCATGGGTCATTGTATATTACGCAAACGTTACGGGCACCTCCCAGGTTACTATTGCAATAACTAGTAAAATTTCCACCGGAGGCACTTCCCCCTGTACAGTTTGGCGTATAGCCTGAAAATGGTCCGTTATTATCAAGTTTAATGCCTAAATAGTTCGAATTAAGTACTGTTACAGCATCCTGTGTATAAGTAACAGCATTGCTACATTGTGCATCGCCACCAGCACGATATGAGACCGGAAGTGGTGTGCCCGGAAAGTCCTGCCAGCGAGACAGATTTGGGGCAAAAATAAACGTACAATGCGAAGGCGGATCAACCCGTGGTATAATGTCATCGGGCGGCAGCGTTACCAGTACCTTTGCTCCTTCCTTCCATTTACCGGGATTGTCTTTAAGATTATAAAGAAATTTTAACAAATCTGATTTGAGATAGGCGCGCAATGGTTCAGGTGTTTGTCCATCAGGTCTTTCGTGCAAATGCAACTCCGTACTTTCAGCTACAGGTACCAGGTATGATTTTTCGTCCTTTACCGTCTCCTCAAAACAATAATAGGACATACACAAGGCAGTGTACATCCCGGGTTGATTGCTGTGTTTGAGAAATAGCAGGTACTTCTTTCCTGATTCGGGATTCAGATCGCCCCAAACCTTGGCTTCAAGCTCCTGATATTTCCGGTGATAATTTTTTATAGTTATTTTTTCATTTAAATGGTAGTCTCCCTTGAGTATCAATAGTGGATTAACAATAAATAACTGTTGCGAATTTTCTTCCTGATGATACATGAAATCATCTTCTACTTCACCATATACTACAAGGTCAGCAGCCTGCAACACTTCACCCAAATCGCGAAAAGGGACAATGATAGTGGCATACGCATTGAAATAAAGCAACTGGAACATTATTCTTAACGGCAATAATCTTATTACGGTCATGGTGTTAAGTTTTTTGGGGTAATGGAATACTAATGCTACTACAAGACAAATATACTTATGGTTTTTACCAAATGCAATAAAAAAAGAGAGCCTTCTGTCTTAACAAAAGGCTCTCTTGATGCAGATATAAGAAAATATTCTGTTATTTTATGTTGTACACATCTTCTGTGTCAGCCGGAGTATTGTACCCAAGCGTATTTTCGATCTTATTCTTGGAGTTGTTGTCCGAATGTGAATGTCCGGCTCTCTCGCCTAAGATCGGTGCTATGGCAAGACCTACCAGACATGTCAGTTTGATAAGGATATTCATTGACGGGCCGGAAGTATCCTTGAACGGGTCACCCACTGTATCACCTGTAACGGCAGCTTTGTGAGCATCCGAGCCTTTGTATTCCATTTTGCCATTGATTTCAATACCTTTTTCGAAAGATTTCTTGGCATTGTCCCATGCACCACCGGCATTAGACTGGAAGATAGCCCACATTACACCCGAAACAGTCACACCCGCCATATAACCTCCTAGAGCTTCAGGGCCCATAATGAACCCAATCAAGATCGGAGTTATTATTGTTATTGCGCCCGGCATCATCATTTCACGTAGGGCAGCCTTAGTAGATATTTCAACACATTTTCCGTATTCAGGTTTACCGGTTCCTTCCATGATACCAGGTATTTCTCTGAACTGTCTTCTTACTTCATTCACCATATCCATTGCAGCACGGCCGACGGCACTCATAGCGAGAGCCGAGAACACCACAGGGATCATACCACCTATAAATAAAGCGGCCAGCACTTTGGCATTAAAAATATTGATACCCTGGATACCCGTGAATGTTACATAAGCTGCGAAAAGTGCAAGAGCTGTCAGAGCAGCAGAAGCGATAGCAAAACCCTTACCGATAGCAGCAGTAGTATTACCTACCGAATCGAGGATATCTGTGCGTTGTCTTACTTCTTTAGGTAGTTCACTCATTTCAGCAATACCACCAGCATTGTCGGCAATAGGGCCGAAAGCATCAATTGCCAGCTGCATAGCTGTAGTAGCCATCATGGCACTTGCAGCGATAGCCACACCGTAAAATCCGGCAAAACTATAGGCTCCCCAGATAGCAAAAGCAAAAAGTATTACCGGCAATGCAGTTGACATCATTCCGGTAGCAAGACCTGCAATGATATTGGTAGCAGCACCTGTTGCTGACTGTTTTACAATATCTACAACCGGTTTCTTACCCAGGCCGGTATAATATTCAGTAATGGAAGATATAACAGCACCTACTATCAGACCGATAATGACAGCGAAAAACACATCCATTGAAGTAACGGTAGCAGGTGTGAATTTTCCTTCATCAAAGATATTCATAGTCATTTCAGCAGGCAGCATCCACTGTATAATGAAATATGATGCTACAAGAGTTAGTATTATACTAGCCCAGTTACCAATATTCAATGCCTTTTGTACAGCAGATTCGTTAGCGTCTTTATCACTTACTTTTACAAAGAAAGTGCCGATGATGGAGAAAATGATACCGATGCCGGCAATTACCACAGGCAATAATATAGGGCCTAATCCGCCAAAACTATCGCTAATGCTTCCACCCATATCTTTAATTACATAGTTGCCAAGTACCATTGATGCAAGCACCGTTGCTACATACGAGCCAAAAAGGTCTGCTCCCATACCGGCTACGTCACCAACATTGTCACCAACATTATCTGCAATAGTGGCCGGATTTCTAGGATCATCTTCCGGGATACCTGCTTCTACCTTACCAACAAGGTCTGCACCTACGTCTGCGGCTTTGGTATAGATACCACCACCTACTCTTGCAAAAAGAGCTATTGACTCGGCGCCAAGTGAAAAACCGGCAAGTGCCTCGAGTATGATGGTCATTTTTTCGTAACCAGGCCATGTGCCACCACCTAACCAGAAAAACAAGAATGCAAATAATGCACTCAGACCAAATACAGCCAGACCGGCAACACCAAGACCCATTACTGCACCTCCTTTGAATGAAACATTCAATGCAGATGACAGACTGGTCCTCGCCGCTTGAGTGGTTCTCACATTGGCTTTGGTAGCAATTCTCATTCCGATGTTACCGGCTACAGCCGAAAACACCGCACCTATAATAAATGCAATAACAATAAACCAGTGCGATGTGCTGACCATCTGGGATAATACACCCAGTGCAGCACCCGCCAATACTACAAATATTGCCAGAATTCTATATTCTGCCTTAAGGAAAGCCATTGCGCCTTCGGCAATGTGGGTGGATATTTCTGACATTCTCGCACTTCCTGCATCCTGTTTGCTAACCCATCCGAACAAGATGAACATGTACACAAGGCCAAGGACACCAAAAAGCGGTAATAAATAAACTAATGATTCCATACTGTTTTGTTTGTCTGTCTTAAATTGATAATTTTAAAATTGCGTGCAAAAGTAATTCAATTTTTGCTAAAATACAATTACTGCGGTGTATTAGCTTATCCAGCTTATCTTTTGTCTGTAATCTGAGCGTGTACCGGTCAGTTCGCAGGGTTTTCTCCATCCCATATAGAACAAACCTACACATCTTTCACCTTCTTGCAGATCTGCCAGTTCGCCAATATGGTTTATGGCTGATGTCGTACTCAAATAACACCCGATGCCATAAGCTGAGCAAGTGAGCCAGAAATTCTCAATTGCTGCGCCCATCGCCAACAGTTCTTCTTGTTCGGGAACTCTGTTCTGTGGACCCTTTCGATAACAAACTGCGACCATGCAGGCGCTCTTCAGTGGTTTGGACAATATTTTTTTGTACTTCATTTCGGAAAATTTCTCTTCCGGAGTGCTTTCTTTATAATGCTTACCAAGGAAATTTGATAATTTCTCCAGCGAATTTTTCTTAAAAACAACAAAGTGCCATGGTTCTGTAAGTTTGTGATTGGGAGCCCAGGTTGCATTTTCGATGATGTTGAGTATTGTTTCATCATCTATCTCGCGGTCTTCATACATTTCAGGAAAAACCGACCTGCGGTTTCTGATGATTTCATCAATTATTTTTCTTTCCATTTTAATAAAAAAATTTTTAATAAAACAAAAACGCCGGGAATGTTCAACATCCGGCATTTCTGCTTTAAAGACTTATAATTATTCTCAGTTGCTTAACACGATTAATAAAACACTACACGCGATACATATTGATTTATGCCTGTTGTGCTATTTATTTTTATGAAATACATTCCTGCAGGCAAATTTTCACGCTCGATTGTCAGCTGATTATTGTTGTTTACGTTAAGAATCCTATTCACCTTTCCTATTGTATTGATCAGCTCGACTGTATAGTTACCTGCAGATGGCAAATCAATTTTCACAAAATTATTCGCCGGATTGGGGCTTGAAATAATTTCCTTCACACCGTTTGGCTCAGTAGTTGATGTGCTTGCTCCACAAACCAGATCTTCGAGAAAGCTAAAGGTATTGGTCCAAAATTCATTAAAATAACTGGCAAATTTCTGATCTGTGTAGCTATCTGTATGTCCGCCACCGGGTACTGTTACAAAGTAATTATTAACACCTACCGCATCTGATCTTTCTTTTAGCAATTTGCTTCCCTCTATATACAGAAGGCCGTTGGCTATACCACTTTCGTAAGGTACAGTACCATCAGCATCTCCATGATAACTCACAAAAGCCGGCGAATTGGCATCAATCCAGTCGGCTTCATAGAGTCCGCCAGACAAATTGATACATGACAACACGTCGGTAGGATAAGTCAGCATCAAGGAGTCACCTGTATTTCCGTTCATACCTCCATTTGCATTAATGGCATTAGAGATAAGTGGTGGCAATGAGTCCTGTGGGTCAAGATGTGCTACGTGAAGCGCAGTTACCGATCCGGCCGAATAACCGCCAACTATAATGCGTGCAGGATCTATTCCAAACTGATTGCCCTGGTCTGCATCCTTTCTAAAGTATCTGATGGATCCTTTCATATCACTCACTGCCTGTACGACGACACCAAGTATCTGCTCACCAGTAGGGAAACCTTTTTGGAGCAATGGCCATAAACGGTAATCGATGGTAGCTGTTACATAACCTTTCTTAGCAAAAGCTATGCAGTGCTGTGCCATATCAGCCCGCTGACCAACTATAAAACTGCCTCCAAAAGCCCAAATGATTACTGGTCGATTTGAAAGTGTGTCACCATCGGGTGTATAAACATCCATTTTTAACTCTTTGTTCTGGCCAAGTGTATTGATATTGTATCCATAAGTGACTGTTGTTTTTGTAACTGTTGGGAAAACATCCTCAATATACCTTGTACCATCACAACCCGGCACATTTACTTGTGCCACCGCATTGAAGCCAAAGCAAAATAACAAAATCAGTGTGTAAAAATTTTTCATCATATCGGGTTTTTTATATGGTTAAAAATTGAATTTTACGCCAGCATAGACTGTAGCAAATGTAGCATTTTTCGGACTAATGGCTGCTAAAATATTATCAGAACCAGCCTGCAATGAGACTTTCCAGATATTAAGCATACCGTGTAAGCCAATATTCAATACAGAACCGTTGATATAAGTAATATTGCTACCCAATGTGATCAATGAAACCGGAGTATAACTTACACCACCACTGGCTGACCAGATACTCTTCCCCGGTACAGATGAAAAATATACCCCTCCAAACAAGCCAAGCTTTTCATTGAGATGGTATTTGGCATAAAGCTGAACTTCTGGCGCCAGTTTCATCTTAAATGATCCTTGCTTTTTATCAAATTTGACCAAGTCCTGAAGTGAGTCAAGTAAACCTTCAACAGCAACTGAATCTTTTGTAATGTATTTGCTGAGGTCGAGACCGTCGTAGCTGATTACCTTATTAGAAGAATAAATGTTTGTATTTTTATTGAAATCTATATATCCAAGTCGTTTCAAGCTTACCCCACCACTTAGTTTTTCACTAAGTCTGGCATGAACAGACAGATCAACCGACAGGCCAAAATTGGAACTAAATGCATCTGACAGCTTGTAATTGCCAAGTGTGGCAAGAATTTTACTGGATTTCAATGAATCAAGATTTAACAGACCACTGGTGGCCGCTTCATAGTCGGTAGTAAGCCGTAGCTGATAATATTCGGGGTCGGTGTATAAATCAAGTTTGGTACGGTTGGTGTGTGCACCGGCGAGCCCTGTAAGCAGATTTAGCTTTGCTGCGATCTTTACCCTTGATAACTCAGCGCCTATACCAAAGCCGAACGAATTCATAAGTGCAGAATTTAACTCCGGTCCTAGCGGTATTGTCTTACCAATATATTGGGCATTGCCCAAAAATAAGGTACCGAATAATTCTTTAGGATATGTAAAATAGTTGAATGCTGTAATACTGTGCTGGAACCCTACGCCAACTTTTCCAAGTCTATAAGATATACCTAAAGTTTTTAACTCTGTCTGGAATGATAACAGATTTGCATCTTGTAGGTCATTATAAACATTCTGTGCATCTATTTCAATCAGATTTTCTGTTTCTGATTTTATGAAATTGTTATAGCTAATTCCACCGCTTAGTACGCCAAGTGAGTAATCGCCTGCAGTAATGGAAAATTTATTAACCGGCAGAACGCCTGACTCCTGCTTAAAAATATTGCCATCGGCATCATCAAGCAAATACCTGTATGCAGACTGTGACCTCAAAAAAGGTACACAAGAAAGTAATGTCAAACAAATTATCAATAATCTTTTCATACACATTACAGTTTATTTGTCAACTTTGCTTTAGCTCCCATTTTTACACTCAGACCCTGACTAGCATTAATGTGTACCGGCACTGTTCCGCCGGAGGTAGTAGAAACATAAGCGACAACACGTATCGTTTTAGTTTTTCGCACAGCATTGAGTTGTGCCTCATTGAACTGGATAATCGTTTCCTTTTTGCTGACACCGGTCGGTATGCCAGTAGCATCGACTTTAGCAGCCTCTATCAATAATTGTTCTTGGGTGAATGCCGAGTCGAGTTTTTGACCGTTGGCATCCAGGAAGTACATCTGCATTGTAGCATCGAGTGGTAGTTTATTTTCTGTTAAGAGTTTAAATTCGGCTTCGCGGAACCCGTCGAGTTTGCCGAAGTCTGACGAAAAATCTTCTTCAAGCAGGAAATTTTTGGCTCGACCGTATATAGGCAGATCTACAGCCACATTTACAAGAAAATAACTCGAATCTGTCATAAAACCGATAATGCTGGGGTCCGAATCCGGATTGGCAATTGCATCTATCTGATAATCGAGAGCTACCGGACTTGAGTTAAGTATTGGTACAATGTTGGAATTATTTTTATCAAATGAAAAAGATGTTATCACGGTTTTCCCTTTCTCCGTAATTTTCGGATATCCAAAATCAAAACCATTTGTCACATAAGGGCTTTCGAGGTCGTACTCTTCACCCTTGCTTCCTTTAAATTTTACAATATTTACCTTAGAGCGCACCGGAAACCCAAATGAATTAAAGACATTGACAGTCACCTTAGGGTCTTCAAAATAAAGTTCGCCGCCAAGCAAATTTTTATAAATATTCAAATGGATGGTGTCACGTGATATCGGGAATACTTCATTACCAAAGTAACCTTCCATATACGAGAACTTCAAGCCATTGACGAGCATTGCAAATGAAGACAAGGTGTCACGTTGTCCGTCCTGCTTGACGGCCTCGTAGCGTATGTGCATAGTATCATTCGGGATATCAAGCGAATAACCGGCAACAGATATGGGTAGTATTACGTCGGTAATTGGAGTATTGCCTGTATAGGGCAAATAACGGCTCGTACTCCATGCCACACCGTTCTTCTTCAGTTCAGGAATGGTAATTTTTACTGTAACGTTCTGTGTATGGTAGCTTTTATAGGTAAAAAAGACAGTACCTGCACTTACGTCGGCTTTTTTGATTGTAATGTTGTTATTCAGCTTGACAGGGACACCATAAAATGTATCAGTAACCAAGGCAGGAATAGCAGGAATGGCACTATATATTTCATCTGTAGTACGAGAAACAACATTACCGCTGTATTTAAACCGCATTTCGCCATTGGCATCTATCTGGAGTGAGATACTGTCACCGCTGTTCTCTATGAGTTTTTGGAGTTTTAGGTCGCCAAAAAAAAGTGGAAATGCATATTCGGCATCAGATTTTACCTCCAGGTCATCAAAATCTTTTTTGCAGGCGCTCAAGACTACTAGTATGGCGGCTATTGCCGGAATAAGAAGATATCGTAAATTTTTCATATTTTTACTACTTGTGCCAATCGTGGTATTTCAATATTTTTAAAGCCTGCTTCTGCCAGGAATGTCTTGTAATGTTTTTGTGTTTCTTCCTCGCCATGTACGAGGTATAGAGTTTTGAGTGATTCTTTTTGGTTTTTAATAAAATCAAGCATTTCGTGTCGGTCGCCATGTGCAGAAAACGAATCCATAATTTCCACCTTTGCATTTACCTGTTTTACTTGACCGAACAAGGTAATTTCTTTGGCACCGGAGCGCAATACCCCACCTGGAGTAAATGGTGTACAATAACCAACGATAAGGATTGTATTGTTCGGATCTTCAATATTATTAAAAATGTGGTGTTTTACTCTACCGGCATTGGCCATACCTGCAGCACTGATGATGACACACTGCCTATGGTCGGTATTGAGGCTTTTGCTCACATCTACAGTTTTGACATATTGTAGCAGATTGAAGCCAAAAGGGTTGGGATCAGTAAGCATGTAGTCGTGCAGTTCATCATCAAAACATTCCGGATGCAGACGGTATATTTCGGTGGCATTTATAGCAAGAGGGCTGTCGAGGTACACCGGTACTTTTGGTAGCTTGCCTTCATTGTACAATTGATCCATGATATAGAGTATCTCCTGTGTACGTCCCAATGAGAAAGCCGGAATAATCACACGTCCTTTATTATTTATACAGGTATCATAGATTATCTCCTTCAACCGTTCGGTATCATGTGGCGCAGATTTATGATCACGGTCTCCGTATGTTGATTCGCTGATGAGGTAATCGCACTGTGGCATTGGGACCGGATCTTTGAGTATTGGGCGGTCGGGTCTGCCGATATCACCCGTAAAACCAAGCATAATGGTACGATCTCCTTCAGATATTTCAAGTGTTACTGAAGCGGAACCCAAGATATGGCCTGCATCTCTGAACTTAACCCTGACCTTAGGATGTACGTGATACCAAACTTCGTAGTTGTAGGTGGCAAAGAAGCGCATAGCATATTGAGCATCCTGAATAGTATAAAGGGGCTTAGATTGCTTAGCTGATAATTTGTGTTTTTTTACGATTTTTTCGTTGTGGTATTTTGCGTCATTCTCCTGTATTTTGGCGCTATCCATTAACATGATGGAAGTAATATCTCTGGTGGCTGGCGTAGCATATATTTTACCCCTAAAACCATCTTTCACCAATTTGGGTATGCGTCCGCAATGGTCAATATGAGCGTGTGATAATATGAGGCAATCTATTTTGGACGGGTTGAAAAGCCATTTATCGTTAAAATCGTCCATTTCTTCATCGGCACCCTGATAAAGACCACAATCGAGCAAAATCCGGTACCCATCCTGCAATGTAATAAGGTGCGAACTTCCGGTTACTTCTCTGGCTGCACCACAAAACTTTATCTCCATTTTTATCTGGTTGAATATTCAGGTGCTAAAGGTAAATAAAAATTTCAATATTGGAAGAATTGTTGAAGAACAATGGGTGTAAGAAAGGTTTTTCTTTCCTTAAAATATCATTCAACTTTTACTGCCAGTTACTACCACCGCTGAGCATTGTCAACTTTAACTTTGCGGCTCTTGCCAGGAATGTGTTGTTGATTAATTCTGTCTGCAATTCCATCAATGAGTATTGTGCCTGCCTTAGCTCAAGTGCTGTAATACTCTGGTATTTTGCCCTACCTTGTGATATTTCTAAGTTTTCTTTTGCCAGTTTGATGTTGTCTTTTACCAGTAATATTCTTGCCTCTGCCATTTTTACATCATTATATGCCTGTGTTATCATGGTTTTGTATTCGAGTATCAGCAGATTGTAGTTCAATTGCTGGTTTTTCATTTGAATATCTAGCTGTTCGAGAACACTTTTCACTCGGCCTCCACTATAAATCGGTACTGAGATACCAAGTGATGCAGTCGGACCATACGATTGGTTAAATAAACTGAATCCACCGGTGCTCTGGCTTCTGTTGTAGCCGTAGCCTGTTCTTACATTTACATTTGGCAGTCTGACTGCTTTGGTTTCCTTTTGTGTGAGTGCCGTTACGGCAATTTGTTTGTTGGTAGCCAGTATCGTGGGGTTTTGTTTTAAGGCTAGTTGTATTACAGCATCAAGTGGTTCTGTGACGGGCAATGACATGGTTTCTTTTACTGCGGGATAGTCGCCCGGGCTCCTACCCATCAATAGTCCAAGAGAAATCAGGGTGTTTGTGTATTGTCCTGCAAGGGCTTCTCGTGCACTGATAAGCGAATTCTTATCTATCTGTGCCTGTAGTAAGTCTGATTTGCCTGAGGCGCCAACTTCTACTTTTTTCTGATTGATATCTATTCTTTCCTGAGTGATGGATATTTGTTCTTCGATATTTTTTTGTTGTTGAATGAGTTGTTGTGCCGCAGCGTATGTTAATGCCACTTCATACGACAGATTGTTGATTTGTTGAATAAGATTTAACTCACCGATCTGTTCGAGCTGTTCAAGTCTTTTTTTGGTGGTGTACAATTTAAAACCATTCAGTACATTCCAGTTAGCATTTACTTCAGCATTAAAATTTTTAGCTACCACACCATTTCTATTAATATCGAGTCCGCTTGCCAGTTTTTGATTCAGATTGCTACTCGAGATGGTTGGTGTAAGGTCGGCCTGTATTGTTGGGTACGCCCCCGCATTACTCCAGCTGTTGTTGATACCGGTAAGCACATATTCATTTCTTTCGATTGCTATGTCAAGATTATTCTTAATTGCCTCCTTTATAGCATCTTCAAGGCTAATGGGCGTCTGGCCAAATACATTCAAGCCAAAAGCCATCAAACAAATCATCTTAAAGATCTTCATGCAGTTCGTGTTTTTTTGATGAAATGAAAGAATACAAAACAGGTACTACCAATAAGGTTAAAATAAGGGAGAATATTATACCACCGATGATAACAATACCCAGTGGTATTCTGCTCGTAGAAGCAGCACCTATAGAAATGGCCAGTGGCAATGCACCAAGTGCCATAGCAAGGCTGGTCATGAGTATCGGTCTTAGTCGCATAGTAGCTGCTTCGATGGCAGCAGTTTTTTTATCTACTCCGGCAGCCTGTTGTTTATTGGCAAAGTCCACAATCAAGATACCATTTTTTGTCACAAGCCCTATGAGCATAATCATACCTATCTGAGAAAAAATATTGAGCGTCTGATCAAATATCCACAATGACAAGACGGCTCCTGCAATTGCCAATGGTACGGTCACCATAATGATAATTGGATCAATGAAACTTTCGAACTGAGCAGCCAGAATGAGGAAAATCAATATAAGTGCCAATGTAAAGGCAAAGCCAACACTTCCTGAACTTTCCTCAAAATCTCTTGATGATCCAGATAAAGCGGTAGAAAAACTCTGATCCAAAACTTTATCACCTATTTCACGCATGGCTTTGATACCATCACCAAGTGTTTTGTCCGGAGCAAGACCTGCCGAAATGGTTGCAGACTTGTAGCGATTGTAATGGTAAATAGTTGGGGTAGTCACAGTCTCAACAATTGTTACGAGGTTATCGATTGAAATGGATTGTCCTGCTTTATTCCTAACGTACAACTGCTTAAGGTCAGCAGGCTGGTCACGGTTATTTCGGTCCACCTGGCCTATTACCTGATATTGCTTACCTAATCTTGTAAAATATCCTAACCTACGGTTGCTATATGCCAACTGGAGGGTTTGTGCTATATCTTCAACACTCACACCCAGCTCTGCTGCTTTGGTTCTGTTTATTTCCACCTGTAGCTCCGGTTTGTTAAACTTGAGGTCAACATCCACTTGTTGGAAAACCGGATTTTTATTGGCCTCTTCAAGAAATTTCGGAAGCGCCTCCTTAATTTTCTCAAAATCGTTATTCTGTATAACAAACTGTACCGGCAATCCTCCTCTTCTGTTAACGGCTATGGTCTGTTCCTGAATGAGGAATGCTTTGCCTTCTGAAAAATTGCCGAGTTCTTTCTGTACCGCATTGACTATATCTTCCTGTGTACGGAGCCTCTTGTCCGGGTCCACCATTACTACTCGTACGAAACCCGTATTGGCAGAGCCCGAACCCGTAAAGGATGGTGATGTAACAGAAAGTACTATCTGCTTTTCGGGTATCGAATCTATAAGCAATCCAGATAATTTATCAACATATTTATCCATATAGTCAAACGAAGTACCTTCTGGTGCAGTCAGCATCAGTCTGAACTGGCTTCTGTCTTCAAGAGGTGCCAATTCCGACTTTAGGTTGGTACCGATGAAGAATATTATACCAAAAGATGCAGCAATGATAGCCAGCGCTACCCAACGCATCTTAAAGAATCCGGTCAACAGCTTGTGATAAGAGTCTTCCATCCACCTGAAGAATGGTTCTGTTTTATGGTAAAACCATGAATGCTTATGGTCAGATCTTGTCATTTTTACATTCAGCACCGGTGTCAGTGTAAGTGATACAAAAGCAGAAATGAGTACTGCCCCGGCAACTACCACACCAAATTCCCTAAACAATCTACCCACAAAACCAGGTAGAAAAATAATAGGAAGGAATACTACAGCAAGGGTTATGGAAGTAGAAATAACGGCAAAATATATCTCTTGCGAGCCTTCACGGGCTGCTTTGTATTTATTCATTCCTGCCTCCATCTTTTTATAGATATTCTCCGTGACGACGATACCATCATCTACAACAAGCCCGGTGGCCAGTACTATGGCTAACAATGTCAAAACATTGATTGTAAATCCGGAAATGTACATAATAAAGAAAGCCCCAATCAATGACACCGGAATGTCAATAAGCGGACGTATGGCAATTAGCCAGTCTCTGAAGAACAAATAAATGATAAGAATTACCAAAAGAATAGCAAAAACCAGTGTCTCCTCTACTTCCAGGATAGACTGTTTGATGAATTTTGCCTGGTCAAGGGCAATATTTACTTCGAATTCATCAGGTAATTCTTCCTTAATTTTCTGATACCTTTTGTAGAATTCATTTGATATTTCAACATAATTTGCTCCCGGCTGAGGTGACACAGCAAGGGCAATCATCGGTATTCCACTTTCTTTTAATACAGTTTCTTCATTTTCCGGACCGAGTACGGCAACACCTATATCACGGATCCTGATTTCGGCACCGTTTATATTTTTTACTATCAGGTTATTGAATTCTTCTTCGGTCTGCATCTGGCCAAAGGTACGTACGGATAATTCTGTAGTATTGCCGGATAATTTTCCGGAAGGCAACTCAAGGCTTTCTTTTTGCAAAGCCATCTGGACATCACCCGGGGTCAGGCCATAAGCACTTAATTTTACCGGATTGAGCCATATACGCATGGCATATTTTTTCTCACCCCAAATCATAATACTACTCACGCCGGGTATTGTCTGTAGCTTTTCGAGTAGGTTGTTATTGGCAAATTCTGTCAGTTCGAGCTGATTTTTTGTATTGCTGCGTACCGTCATGGCAAGAATGGCATCAGAACTCGCATCTGCTTTGCTCACTACAGGTGGAGCATCAAGATCTGAAGGTAATGAACGCACAGCCTGTGATACTTTATCACGTACATCATTGGCAGCTGCTTCCAGATCTTCACTTAGCTCAAATTCGACGTTGATGGAGCTCGATCCCTGGCTACTCATGGATGAAATATTTTTTATCCCACTGATACCATTGATGGCTTTTTCGAGAGGCTCTGTTATTTGCGACTCAATGATATCTGCATTAGCTCCCGGGTATGATGTTCTTACTGATACTATTGGTGGATCAATGGCCGGATAGTCCCTTATACCAAGCGATTTGAACCCGATGACACCAAAAAGTATGATCAACAGATTTAATACTATTGCAAAAACCGGCCTCCTGAGACTAAAATGAGAAATATTCATCTTCTGTGGTATTAATTTTTAACGGAAGTCAGTTCTATTTTCGAATCAGGTTTGGCAGTCAGGATACCTGTAATCAATATTGTGTCACCTACGGTAAGGCCTTCGATTATTTCAACATTACTGGCATCGCGTATGCCCGTCACAACAGTTTTGAACTCCGCTTTTCCTCCTTTGTAAACAACAACCTTTTTATCACGGGCTTGTGCTATGATGGCCTGGCTTGGTATCTTTATCACATTATTTTTATCACTGAGCCCAACATCAACACTCGCAAACATTCCCGGCTGAATGAATTTATCAGGATGGATTATTTCTGCACGTACATTAAGGCTTCTTGAATCCTGTGATATAATGGGTTCTATCGCATATATTTTTGCTTTATAAACCTTGCGTGAACTATCGAGTTTCAGGTTTACGATTATACCGTTACGGATGACAGGAAGATAACGCTCCGGCAATGCAAATTCAAGCTTGAGTTTATCAGTTTGTGATATGGTGGTTATCTTGGTTTGTGGTGAGATGTATGCCCCCGGACTTATCATTTTGAAGCCAAGTACCCCTGCGTATGGTGTACGAATTTCTGTTTTCCTGATTTCTGTTTTCAGTATTTCAATATCTGACTGTAAACTTTTAAAATTAAGATCAACAGCATCAAATTCCTGCTGCCCGATAGCATTAATCTTTAGCAACTCGGCCTGGCGCTTTACCTGTGCCTGTGCTATCTGCAACTGTATCTTCAACTTACTGAGTTTGGCCTGCAGATCATCATCATTGATTTTTGCTATAAGTGTACCCTTTGGGTAAAATGATCCCTCACGGATGTTGAGCGAAACGATCTTGCCCGATGTTTCTGACTGAATGTCAGTAGTCTCATAGGCAAGCACCGAACCCGGCACCTGGATCTGTTCACTAAATGTGCCCGAACTGACAACATAACCATCAGCCTTTGACGATTTGGGTGGCCCGCCGAATGCTTTAAAATCTTTTTTGCTCTCGTTTTTACAATAAACAAAAGTGAGTGGCAACAGTAACATTATTATTTTCTTCATACACCTGTACTCAAAAACTTACTTGTGAATAATCAAAACTAAACTACAAACTATGAGCAATTTTGTTCTAAAAAATTGATTCTAAAATCATTACAACGACATTTTATCCGACTAAAATAACAAAATCCGGGTTTGAGGAATCCTTGTATCAGACGAATTATGAATTGAATCATTCAATTTTAATTTATTTTGAAAAATAAAATATATAAATTGCCAATTAAATCTTGAACCCTGATTAAACCTTTACAGAATATTCTGTCTAACCGTTATTATAAACTGAATGCTTATGAAAAATAAATCAAACTTTGCCCCGCCTCCGGGAGGAGGTATCAGTACCTTCACTGGTAGTTTTGATCAGGCAGCATTACAACATTTGCTCCGTCGTACACTTTTTGGTGCTTCGAAAGATGATTTGGAATACTTCAGTGGAAAAACCCTGACACAAGTAGTGGATGAATTATTAAATGTAAGTACTGTAGCACCTGATCCGCCGATTAAGGCATATTCTTCAAAAGCCGGTGGTGTTGCTACTGACAACATCGACCCCAATGTACCATTCGGAACCACTTGGGTAAACACTCCATTCAACCCTACAGGCACACCGAATGCAGATGTATCGAGACGTGTAAGCTGGAAAGCCTGGTGGATGGGTCTAATGGTAAACCAGCAACGCAACCTGCGCGAAAAAATGACCTTGTTTTGGCACAACCACCTTTCTACAGAAGCCGATATTGTCAATACAGGAATAGCCATATATAGACATCATGCCTTGCTCCGACAGCACGCACTCGGCAATTTCAGAACCCTGATGTATGATATAACCATTGACTGTGCCATGCTTAAGTACCTCAATGGTGATAAAAACAGCAAAACAGCGCCTGACGAAAACTACGGTCGCGAGCTTCAGGAATTATTCACCGTAGGAAAAGGACCGGATTCGGGCTATGTAGAAGACGATGTTAAAGCGGCTGCCCGAGTATTGACCGGATGGCAGATCAACAACAATAATTTCAACAGCCCGCCTGTAAGCATTTTTAACCCCAACAGGCATGATACCGGCAATAAGAGTTTTTCATCATTCTACAACAATAAAGTTATCCAAGGAAAAACCGGCCCTACTGCAGGTACCGATGAAATAAATGAACTGTTGGATATGATATTCGCTACACAAGAAGTAGCAAAATTCATTTGCCGTAAGTTATATACTTTCTTTGTGTACTATAATATTACACCAGAGATAGAATCCAATGTAATCACACCGCTTGCCGATTTGTTCCGCAATAATAATTATGAAATAAAACCGGTTCTCAAAGCCCTGTTCGAAAGTGAGCATTTCTTCGACCCCGAAAACCGTGGCTGTATGATTAAGAGTCCGGTGGATTATGTTGTTGGCCAAATCAGAGAATTAGGAATGCAGTTACCAGATGCTTCAAAATACGAAGCACAGTATAAAATGTGGGGCGAACTCCGTGCAGCTGCCAGCAATATGGGTCAGGACCTTGGAGATCCGCCTAATGTTTCAGGCTGGCCTGCTTACTATCAGGTCCCACAATTTCACGAAATATGGGTTGACACTTCCACCTATCCGGTAAGAAAAGCCAATACTGAGTCGTTGAACAAATATGGCATGTCAACAAATGCGGTGATGTTTACCGATGAGAGTAAAAACTTAAAGGTGAAATTCGATTTTGTGGCATGGGCACAAAAGCTGGACGCACCCGACGATCCAAATGCCTTGATCGAAGAAGCGGTAAAGTTGTTGTATGGTGTGGATGTTTCACAAGAGGTAAAGGACTATTTAAAAACTTCATTCCTGCTACAGGGGCAAGCATCTGACTATTACTGGACCAACGCATTTAACCTATATGTCACAGACCCAAACACCAAAGACCCCGATGCCATGAAAGTGCCGGCTATATTGCGCGATCTGATATTGTATATGCAGTCAGCAGCTGAGTATCATCTATGCTAATGAAGACGCATTGCAATTATTATTAACAAACGCTTCAAAAATCAATAAAATGAAAAGAAGAAATTTCCTCAAAACTATACCTGTAGCCATTGGTGGTCTTACTGTTCACGCCTATGGCGCAAGCCCTTTGCTATCTGCCCTTTCTGCCAACCTCACCAACACCGACCACGTATTGGTTATTGTGCAGCTGAGTGGTGGAAATGACGGCCTTAATACAGTCATTCCGCTTGACCAATATAGTGCATTAAGCCAATTAAGATCCAATGTACTTATAGAAGAAAGCAAAGCGTTGGTGCTATCCGGCACAGGAGGTAAAACGGCTCTCAATCCTGCAATGACCCGCTTTGCTGAGATGTGGGAAGAAGGCGAACTGGCCATTGTGCAGGGTGTTGGATACCCTAATTTTAACTATTCACACTTCAGAGCTACCGACATAATGATGACCGGGTCAGATTCTGACCAGATTCTTAACTCAGGGTGGGCAGGCAGATATCTAAACTACGAATATCCTAATTTCCCGGTTGGCTATCCGAATGCTACCGTACCACATCCACTCGGCATAAGAATTGGTGGAAATGTAGGACTTGGCCTGCAGAATATGGGTGTCAACATGGCCATTTCTATCAATAATACCAACGATCCGCTTGATTTGTCGGGAAATATTTTTAAAGACCCAACAGATGGCAATATAGCTGCAGGTAAGGAATTGCTCTACATTAGGGAGGTACAAAGACAGACAGATGTATATGGCGATGTGGTACAGGAAGCAAGCAATCTGGGCAAAAATCTCTCTTCTCTATATCCAACCGGTACAGCTCCGGGCACTTCTCTGGCTAATGCCCTGAAGATAGTAGCCAGGCTCATTGACGGCGGGTTGCAGTCAAGAATCTACTGGGTGAGTACCGGCGGATTTGATACACACTCCAATCAGGTCAATACTAGTGACACTTCAACAGGTACACATGCTACACTTTTGCAAGGTGTATCTGATGCCATATACGCATTCATGGATGATATTAAACTTCTTGGTAAAGAAGACAGAGTGGCCGGTATGACATTCTCTGAGTTCGGCAGACGTATAAAATCAAACGGTTCGGGTGGTACAGACCACGGATCAGCACAGCCAATGTTCTTTTTTGGTAAAAAAGTTGTTCCAGGAATGGTAGGCGAAAATCCGACCATTGATCCTAACGCCACTTCCAACACCAATCTGGCCATGCAATACGACTTCCGCTCTGTATATGCCTCTGTCCTCCAGGATTGGTTCTGTGTACCTGAACCTGACCTCGATACCATTATGCTTAATAATTACCAGACATTACCGGTACTTGATGCATCAGGTTGTAAGACGACCAGTACCCACCAGATGAACAATAATGCAGGTGAGAATCTTATTTCAGCTTACCCGAATCCATTCGTTGACAAAACGAATATAAAGTTTGAAAGTAAGGGCGGGCATACAATGGTACAGGTATTCACAGCTGAAGGCTATCTGGTGCGTACGTTGATAGATTCAACTATGGTAGCAGGATTGTATGAAACCGGATGCGACCTGAGCCACTTGCCGGTAGGTATGTACTACATCAGACTACAGAACGGTACAATACAGCAGGTGAAAAGCATTATGAAGGCAAGATAATAGCCTTTGGCTGAGGAGTCTCCGTGTAGAATTGGTTATGATTTTTAGTCAGTAAGGATACAAAATATGTCACGCTCAAGGCTTGTATTCTGCATTTAACTGACCAATGATAAGGGTATCGCCTGTTGTTAGTATGTTATTATTTAAGTAGTAATCAAAGTAAGACTGTACACCGGGTGTTGTAGGTGTTATTGGCCCTCCCTCAAAATCTAGGAAAGGAGGTTCTCCCGGGCCTTGTATAAAATATACGACACCTGGCTTGTACAGCACCTTATCAGGGTTCAGTTTAAACCAATAGCCATAATCCGGATTGCCATTTTCAAATATTTTTACTGAAAAAGGAGCATTTTCTTTTGAATATGACCAAATAAGGGTGTCTGTTACCACGCCATTTTCCGAAAGTTCAAGTTTTACCTGGTTGTCCTTTGTAAAAGTGAGATATTCAATATTTTCTAAATCAAAATTAGATTCAAATGTTGATTTTATTAAATCACTATAAAATGAGGTGCTTTCAATCTTTTTATAAGTTTTCGCATTTGCATTGGTTATGACGTATCTCTCTAACTTATTATCAGCATCTCCTACCTGAACTCTACTGTATTTATACTTTGTATTTAATAGTAATTGTGCCGGCTCGACGTCATCATTCTTTGAACAAGCGAGCAAGAGCAGTATTATTATGGAAAAAACCGCCCATTGATTTTTAAAGGAAGAAATCTGTTTCATAGAATTAAAATTTAATGATTTTTTTGATTGATTGCTTTATGTCATTTATAAATATTTCTACAAAATATAACCCAGGTCCAATGTATGAAAATTCCGAAATCTGAACAATATTTGGAGAATTTTTTATGTCTCTTTCTAAGATTTTTACGCCACTCACTGTTGTTATCCTGTACTTCAAGTCTCCCCTAAAGGATGTAGGTAGTTCAATTCTTAAAACACCTGTTGTCGGATTAGGGTACATTCTAATATTAAAACTCTCATCAGGTTTTAAGCTAGTATTTTTTGCACTGGCTGCTGGCGCAAAATCATCCAATAGAAGATAACTCATATAGGCTTGGTATTTTTCGCCAAATTTATTTAAAAACTCATTGTGTCCTATGATTATGGAGCTTTGCTTAGTGCTTAAAGTTCCGCCGAATATGACTGCATTACCGAATACAAATATTCTTTTTACCGATTCAAATCCTTTCGTTTCGTATGACAAAGATAGTAATTGGCCCATTTGGTTAAACTTATAAAAATGTATATCTGCCGTACCCTTATTATCTATAAAATTATTGTCAATCTCAAAGCCGGTAAAGGATGTAAACCCAAAGATATAGTCACCTTGTTCTGTATAAGCTGCATCACATAATGTATCTTGTAAGCACAAGCCTGAAAATTGCTTTTGCCAAATAAGCTGATCTGTTGAATCAATGGTCATTATTTTAGTCGAGTTTTGAATGTTGAAAAAAAACTGGTTCTTATAAAAGATGGTACCCGTACCACTAAAAACAAATGTCTTCACTTTTGAATTCTGATTCGTATTGACTTTCAGGAGCTTCACTTGACCAGTTGTTTGAAAAATGGAAGCTTTGACGCGTGCCAAACCCAATGAATCAATAGATATTATTACAGAACTATCCTGGGAAACAAGCTGATTCGGGATTCCGTCAACAATGAAGTCGGGCCCGTAGGTTTTGACTCTTAATGACAGCTGTCCGGCCTCTTCAAACACAATAACATCTGGTCGTGTATTTTGAATGATATGAAAATTTTTGACTTCTCCTTTTTCACCCATCTCAAAATAAAAGATATTATCGCCAGGTACATTTACGCTGATTTCCTGTCCTATCTGCAGATTACCTTGGAAACTCCCAACTATACGCGTATAGTCACTTTGTGGCAGGCACTTGCTGATTACCACATGCTCAGACGATTTAATACTAATCTCCTTATCCAAATTGTCCGAAGTATAGACATACGCATAATTTTTTTCTTTCTCATTCATTAGAATGCTTCTCTGTGAGACTGAGTCCATATCAAAATAATAATATACCAAAGGACGATCTGCTTTATCAGTAGATAAATCAACGTTAGAAGGGTGATAATCATAGTATTCGCTCCTTAGATCATTTTTGAATATCCCCTTTACAGAGAGTATGCTGTCTGCATTTATAAACGCGAAATCATCAAACCATGTCTGGTGGACATCAACAATATCACAAACACCGATCTGAACACCTCCTCCGGAAATACGCCTGAAACCCTTCGTAAATTCTACAGGCCAAAACAGCAAGTAGGGAAATTCACAAAGAAAATCATCACAATCACCTTTAATAGGCTCATTACAATTTGGTATTTTACAATAACCGATTAAATACTGCCCCTCTTGAGGAGTTCCTTTATAAAAATAAAAAACCTTGCAAAAGTCATCAAATTTACACAAGGTACTGTCTTTATAGATTACAACTGCATCGCAATCAATACTATTAATATTTGAATGCAATACTTCAAATGAGTTCTTACAAAATGTTACTTCTGCACAAACCGCTCTTTTATCCTCTTTATACTCATTTAAAAATGAATCTAACTGTGAGCCTGTGAAATTGGCCTGTGTTTTTAAGGAATCCAACCATATTACAAGCTGAATTACACTCTGTGTCCGGAAATTACAATCATTCAAATTTTTATTATTACCTTGCCTGTCAGGCCCTACTACTTTACTGACCCATTCAATCAATTCTGGATTATCATTGCAAATAATATAATCCTTAGCGACACCGGGACATATTACTTTTTTACAATGCTCATTTATATATTCATACTTTGGTTGACCAGAGGAAAAAAAACCTGTAAGTTTCCACCCGTTATAGCTCTTCATTGTCGGTATTAGGGTCAAATCACAAAATGTCACCTTATCACAATCATCTTTGTCCGCCAGAAAAGAGGCGATAGCTGAGGGATCTTTGTAGCTGTAGCCTAATGTAAGGGCCAAGTTTAACAAATTCTTATACGCACCTATTGGTGTTGTTACAGATTTTCCAGATTTTTTCCCGACATACGTATCGTTGCAATACAGATCTAACTCACATGCATCAGAGCCAAAGAAACCCTTTCCGTAACCGTTATATTTTTTTGTTATCCATTCTTTATAATATTTACCTTCAGGTGTAACGGTGTTGCCTTTGCAAAAAGCTGTATAAAAACATGTGTCTGCAATATTTTTTTCAAATTCCTTAACAAGGACTTCCTCATTAATTTTTTTGTACAGCGTAATATCACAGTTACCGGAGTGGTATTCCGCATTGAAGCTTCCTGAAGATATCCCTTGTAGTGTGAAGTAATAATGCTTTATTCCCTCACTTATTTGTATAGTATCCTTTAAAGGGGGGCTTCCCTGTTTTTTCATGGTGTAAATTAACGTCCCCGACACATCTGTCTGGTTGTTGTATATATGTATTGTTATTTTGCCATCATTGGACCCTTGGCACGGCTCAATTATCTCTGTTTCAATACCCGTATTGTGCAGCTCTACAGTGTCCCTGTATTTGCACCCTTTATGGTCTGTTCCATATACTATGTACACATCACTTACCGCGTCCGAAATCTTATTATTATTGTTGGAAAAGTAAGCTGTGCCGGACGTCCAGTTATATGTGTATGGGGCATTCCCGTTAATGCACTGGGCTGTTATACTGCCCTTCTCACAGCCGGGATGCAGCTCAAGGATCACTTCAACAGGTTTAAATAAATAGCAGGTATCAATACTTTGCATGCAATAATCTGTGATGGTAACACATTGCTTACCTTCTGCCAGCTTAAAATGCTGCGGTAGTGTATTGCTTGTTCCGTCTAACCAACTGTACAATAAGGGGGTCAGTAATGACTGAACCTTAAGCTCCATGCTGCCATTAGATGCACCGTGACACGGATTAGTAGTAACCATCGAGAGAAGCTCCGGTTTCGGGCCTGAGATAATACCAACATCATACTCCTTAATAACTACACAGCTGCCCGAATCTGGTGTTATGGTTACCGTATAATGACCAGATGCTAAGTGCTCCATTTCCAATATATCTTTATGACTGAATATTTGACCATTTGACCAAACAAAGGTCGCTTTCTGGTATTTATTATCTTTTGAAACAATACCTAAACCTATTGATCCGACATTTACACCAGGACAGGACGACTGTATTTCACTCAATACTTCCAGCGAATTCTTAGCATATAACTTAAATACTTCCACTGTGTTTATACATCCACTACCATCTTTGACTTTGTAAGAATACTCTCCGGGCAGCAGTCCCGTTGGACCACAAAAGCCGGGCGGAAGCAAGTTGCCCTTTTCATCATAGAAATACGTATCGTACTCCGGTATCCCTCCTTTAAAATTCGTCTGCTTGATACAAATGCTCCCATCAGCAATATTACAGTCACTCGGGTCTGTTACCGTATATAGTACATTTGCCTTTATGGTATGGCATGGTATGATATGACTCTCATCCTTTCCGAATGGTACTCCCGACTCATTCAAAAATTCTGTGTTGCTCATCCGCACAGGTACTTTTACGCAGGATGCGTCCTTGTAGCCCGACAGGTTCAGCAGGCTGTTGCCCGACTGGTCCGTTCCCGTAAACCGCAGCACCCGTAGGTGGTTGATCATCTCGACG